>Ga0316202_10000140_pt1 | contig 110711 bp, 105 predicted proteins | sample 3monrhotite_MG_FD_204934 | JGI IMG/M metagenome (GOLD analysis project Ga0316202, IMG submission 204934) | Microbial mat bacterial communities from mineral coupon in-situ incubated in ocean water Damariscotta River, Maine, United States -... | ecosystem: Environmental > Aquatic > Marine >... | reverse complement strand
ACCTTGCTACTAAAGAAGAGATAGTAGAAAATGAGTACAACCTAAATATTCCTAGATACGTTGACACCTTTAAAGAGGAAGAACCTATTGATATAGAGGCTACAAAAGTAAAAATAGCACAAATTGAAAAAGAGCTGGTGGACGTAAAAGCTCAAATGAGTGTTTATTTGGAAGAGTTAGGGCTTTAATTTGACACAGCTTGAAACTATGTTAAAAAAATGTGAAAAAGTTAACATAGCTAAGACTCTGTTAGGTAATCTATGAGCCAAGTAAGAGAGGGGTACAAACAGACTAAAGTAGGGGTTATTCCTTCGGATTGGGATGTTGTAAGAATAAATGAAATTACAAACTATGTTGACTATAGGGGTAAAACTCCAAATAAAACAAATAGTGGCATATTCTTAGTAACTGCAAAGAATATCAAAAAAGGCTATATAGATTATGAAAGTTCAAAAGAGTATGTTAGCATTAATGAGTATTCAAATGTAATGAGTAGAGGGTTACCTAAGATTAATGATGTATTGCTGACAACAGAAGCTCCATTAGGTAATGTTGCTCAAATAAATAATGTAAATATTGCATTAGCACAAAGAGTAATCAAGTTTAGAGCGCAAGAAAAGTTAAATAATACTTATCTAAAGTATCATTTTTTAAGTGATATATTTCAATCATATTTATATAGAATGGCTATAGGAACAACAGTATTGGGAATTCAAGGCAAAATATTACATAAAATGAAAATGCCATTACCGCCCCTAAAAGAACAAGAAAAAATTGCAAAGATTCTAACTACTTGGGATAGTGCTATTTCAAAACAAGAGGAGCTTATTAAAGTTAAGCAAGAGAATAAAAAAGGTTTGATGAAAAAGCTTTTGAGTGGTGAAATTCGCTTTGATGGGTTTAATGGGAAGTGGGAAGATGTTAAATTAGGAAAAATTGTTAATTGTTTTGATAATAAAAGAATTCCTATCAATAAAATAGCAAGACAAAAAATGAAAGGTGATATTCCATATTACGGTTCGACATCAATTGTAGATTACGTTAATGATTATATTTTTGATGATGATTTAGTATTAGTTTCGGAAGATGGGGGATATTTTTATGATTTTCAACGCAAACCTATCGCTTTTTATATAACTGGAAAATCTTGGATAAATAATCATGCTCATGTTATAAAAAATAGAGATGATTCACTAAATTTAAAATATTTATATTTTTCTTTAGTTCACAAAGATATAACAGCTTTTTTAAATGGTGGAACAAGAGCTAAATTAAATAAAAAAGATTTACTTTCATTAAAAATAAAATTACCACCTATAAAAGAACAACAAAAAATTGCCGAAGTTCTAACTCTTGCCGACCAAAAAATAGAACTACTAAAAACTGAACTTACAGAACTTAAAGAGCAAAAAAAAGCATTGATGCAAAAATTACTTACTGGAGAAATCAGGGTTAAGGTGTAGTTAATCATACTTTATTTATGTTAATAAATAAGATTTTTATGATAAGATGCTTGCATTAAAAAGTTTCTATACTATTTTTGCAAAGAGACAACCATGAACGCTTACGCTGAAAAAAGCCAAGAAAATATAACTCAAACCAAAACTAGCAGTGTTTATCAAAATAAGAGCAATGAAGATTCTACATTACAATTAGCAGACAATAGACAAGAAGCTACTTCACAAAGAGAGTTACAAGATTTAATAAGCAGTAGTCCAAGAACTTTACAGCTAAGAAGTTTTCAAGATATGGCAGATAATAGACCTCATGACAAAGCCATTCAATTGCAAGATATGGCAAATAACTATATATCTCAAAAACAACAACCAATTCAAAAAAAAGAGAATAATACAGGCTTACCAGACAACCTAAAATCAGGAATAGAAAATATTTCAGGTTACGCGATGGACGATGTAAAAGTACATTATAACTCAACAAAACCAGCCCAACTAAACGCACACGCCTACGCACAAGGAACAGACATTCACTTAGGTTCAGGACAAGAGAAACATCTACCACATGAAGCGTGGCATGTAGTACAACAAAAGCAAGGAAGAGTAAAACCAACTAAACAGATGAAAGGCAAGGTAGGGATTAACGATGATGTTGCTTTAGAGAAAGAGGCAGATGTTATGGGAAGTAAAGCACTACAATTAAATGCGACTAATGAATCTTTAATTTTTAATAGTAATACTGCAAAATCTATTCAAAGAATGATAATTAATATACCAGCAGAAGTTGATCCAGAAGATGAAGATGGTGAATATAGTGATACACTTGAGTTTTACTCTTCTAATTTAATAGCAGCAGAACTAAACCCAGACGATGAAAATCTTGGTTATTTTTCAAAACGTCTTAAAGCTAGTAAGATAGTGTTCGAAGATAACCCTGCTATTGTGGCTGAATTAGATCGTGCAATAGAATTAATAGATAATCCAGAAAGTAGTTTATGGACAGAGGCGGAAGCTGGTAAGAGAGTTGGCGGGCAAGGGGTAGATTATGCTTCTATAGAAGAGAGTATTAATGTAATTACTCAACCAGATATATTTCAGAGAATTGAATATCCTTTATACACAGAAGCTATAGTTGGTGTATCAAAAAAATATCCAACATTGAAAGAGTTGTCAAAATATAATAAGTTAAAAGAGTATGTAGAGCCTTATGTTCAATCAGGCATAAATAATCAAAAAATTCTTAATATATTTCATTGGCTTATTCCTTTGCATGACAAGATAGTAAAGGGTATTAATAATAAAGAATCTTTGATGCATAGAATGAAAATTGCTCTAAAAGCGGAGATTGAAATACATTTAGCTACTGTTGCAGGACAAGGTGTTGGACCAACAGAAGCTGTAATTAGAAGTTCATCTCCTAGAAGTACTGGTGTTGAAAATAGTGCGGGTGTACGCTCTGAGATTAAAACAGGGTTTTTAGGTGCTTTAAAATCTGGTGAAAAGGCTGAACCACGGGCACTTGAAACGGCACTTTCTAAAAAAGAACATATACCTTTTGTCGCTGGTCACCTTGTCGCCGATACGCTTGGTGGTAAAAATGCTTCATATAATCTTGCTCCAATGACAAATACATTTAATACGCAAGGTGGAGGATATGGTATAAAAGATCCTGAAATAGATGCTTTAACAAGATTAAAAAAAGGTTTAGTGATATTTTACAGAACAGAAGTAACTTATAAAGATCATATAGATCCTTATGTGGCAATTAAACCATCTTCATTAGAAATTAGAGTGGCAACTTTAAATTTGGCAGATCAAGGTGACCCGACTGACATTAAGGCTTATCAGACTGTAAGTGATGAAAATGTATATAAACTTACTATGAATTAGTTTAGACTTTAAATGAATAAGCTAATAATAAAAAATTTTATGAATACTAAAAGAGATAATAATGGCTGATTACGCTGAAAAAAATCAAGAAAACATAAGTCAAACGAAAACAAGCAGTGTTTATCAAAATAAGAGTAATGAAGATACTACTTTGCAACTTGCAGATAATAGACAAGAAGTAGTAGATCAAAAAGAGTTGCAAGAGACAATAAATAGTAGTCCAATGGCGATGCAACTAAAAGACTTTCAAGATATGGCAGATAGCTATACATCTAAAATAGAACAACCAATTCAAAAAAAAGAGAATAATACAGGCTTACCAGACAATCTAAAATCAGGAATAGAAAATATTTCAGGTTACGCGATGGACGATGTAAAAGTACATTATAACTCTACAAAACCAGCACAACTAAATGCACACGCCTACGCACAAGGGACAGATATACACTTAGGTTCAGGACAAGAAAAACATCTTCCTCATGAAGCTTGGCATGTAGTGCAACAAAAACAAGGAAGAGTAAAAGCTACTAAGCAGATGAAAGGTATGGTAGCGATTAATGATGATGTTTCTTTAGAGAAAGAGGCTGATGTTATGGGTGTAAAGGCGTTACGTGGTGTAGGTGATAAATCAACTTCTTTAGACAATGTAGCTTATGTGAGCTCTTCTATTCAAAGGGTAGCAAAGGACGACTTGGTTGTTGGGAATGCATATTTATACAAAGGTAGTGTAGGATATTATAGTAAATTTAGATTAAATAAATACAACTTTTCAACTGCTGTAGGAGGAGCTTTAAGTGCATTTAAAGTGGTTGAATCAGAGTTGTCAAATGTATCTGTGGCTTCTCAATCAGATTTAAGTGCAGAAATAGACATCAAACAATCAGAGGATATTTTTATAAATAAAGAAGAAGAAATAGCACCTACTTTTTCCGATGAATTAATTGAAAAGGCTAAAAAAGATACTGGAGGTTGGAGTCAAGAAGAGTTAGCATCGACAGACAAGATAGGTTTTCTAAGAAATGTATTGGGCGTAGCAAGGTCAATCATCCCAAAAGCTTTTAATATAAAAGCAGAGGTGGGTAGTGGTATGGAAGATTACACTAATACAGCTTATAATTGTAAAAATGAGTTAACATATGCTTATGCCACTGATTTAGCGAAGAGTGATATTCATGTTAGGAATAATTATATTCATCCAGCTGCTTTGGAAAGAATGTATCAGATTATTAAAGATACAGTACCTAATATGGAAGCAAGTGAGGCCGATATAACTGGTGTATGTAAAGATTTTGCAAGTTTAAGTTATGGTCTTATTTTACAAAATGATTTGAATGATATTTATAAACCTAAATTAGCATTTATGCATGGGCATGTATATGTGGAGGTTGATGTTGATGGTCAAAAGTTAGCAGTAGATGCATGGTTTGGCGGTGACATTATGCCAAAATCTGAACATGAAAAAGTTGTTTCTAGTTATTATCAAGGGATTAGTGAGGCACATCAGGCAGATTTATTGACAGGGAAAGATCATCAAAAATCACTAGATGATTCTTATGAAAATGCAGAGTTGGCTCGTTTGGTATGGTATCAAAATGAGAGTCGTTATGTAGGTATTGCTAGAGAGACATGGGCAAAAGGAAAAATTAAACATCCTAATCGAGGATCAAATTAATTTATAAAGAAATTACTATGAACGCTTATGCTAAAAAAAGAGAAAATCAAACTAACGCAAATTCTATTGCTCAAAATATGAGCAAAGTAGATTCTACTTTACAACTTGCAGATAATAGAACAGAGTTTACTTTGCAAAAAGAGCAGCAAGAGATTATAAATAGTAGCCCAAGAACAATGCAACTAAAAGCTTTTCAAGATATGGCAAATGGTTACGCAGAGCAAAAAGAGAAACTAATTCAAAAAAAAGAAAATGAGACAAGACAAGATAAACGTCTACAACATGAAGCATGGTATGTAGTGCAACAAAAACAGGAAAGAAAACCAATTAGACAGATGAAATCTAAGATAGGGATTAATGATGATGTTGCTTTAGAAAAAGAGGCTGATGTTATGGGTGCAAAGGCATTACAGTCAAAGAAGTTTGAAAATATAGAGAATCCATCTTATGCAGATAAAGAGATGTAGATTTTTAAAGTGACAGGCTATTTTTTAAATATCCTGTCAAAAGAGTTTTAATCTCTTTTTGCGTACCCATGACCTGTCTCTTTACCTAAGCAGTCTTTGCCCGTAAATACCCATGTCATTTGATCACCATTAATTATATAGTCATCAGAGTATTTTCCTGGACAACTTTTTGTCGTATTTACCCAATTTATATGGAAAGTATTGTTTCCTGTCATAAAACCTTTGCCATTTCCTGCAACACCAGTTGCCGCCCAATATGTACCGGTGATAGTCTGTCCAACTTGAGTAAGATTTAGCTTAACTTTGGAAGGACCAGTTACTTGACTAGCATAGTTAACACCAACCCAATTGCCAGAAACATTAACTTGATTGCCAGCATGAGCAGAAGCACCTAATGTTATTAACACAAACAACAATGAAAGTATTTTTTTCAAACCTATATCCTTTGAGGAGTAATTTTAAACTCAGGTAAAATATTATAGGAATTATACTTAAATATAAATTATGTAAAAACTATTTTTATTATTTTAATTTTATTAATTGTGCTACAATCTGAATAAAATTTGTTGAAAGATTTTAGAAAATTAATGAGATTAAAAGTAAATTTATGAAAGAATATCTCATAAATATTTGTTATATTTATAACTTAAAAATAAACTATTAAGTAGTTCCTAAATCTTGCTAAATGAAGATATAACATGACGAGCGACATTCCTAAAATAGATGAAAAACAGCTACAAGTAAATACTATAGAGTTATTAAAGTCTATGGGTTATATTTTCATTAGCCAAAAAGAAAATGCAACTTATAGAAGTGCAAAACTAAGTGAAGTAATTTTAAAAGATATTTTACTCAAACAGCTTCAAAAGTTAAATAGTTTTGAGTATAAAGGAATCACCTACCCATTTTCATCAAAAAATATTTCACGTGCAGTTGATGATTTAGATGCCCCATTAAATGAGGGCTTAATGGTTGCAAACTCTAAAATAAGTGATTTGCTTCTACTTGGAAAAACATATCAAGAAGAGTTACAAGGCGGTATTAAAAAAAGTTTTTCTCTAAAGTATATAGATTTTAAAAACCCTCATAATAATCTTTTTCATGTTACTGAAGAGTTTAGTGTTTCAAGAGTGACACAAAATGAGCATAAAAAATATAGACGTCCAGATTTGGTACTGTTCATAAATGGCATTCCATTTGGAGTAATAGAACTCAAAAGTGCGATTATAGATGTAAGTCAGGGTATCTATCAAATGATTCGTAATCAAAGAAAAGAGGAGATTCCGCAACTCTTTAAATTTGCTCAGATTACACTATCTGGCAATAATCACTCACCACTTTACGCTACGACTGGAACACCTAAAAAGTTTTATTCATCTTGGAAAGAAGATGTTAGTACCAAGTTAAGTAAAATAATTTCACAAAGGACTCCTAGTAAATTAGATTCTAGTATCTATTCACTTTTTGAGAAAGAGAGAGTATGTGAGCTACTTCAGTCATATATTGTTTTTGATAACAGAGTAAAAAAGATAGCACGTTATCAGCAGTATTTTGCGATTAAAGAGATTATGAAAAAGACAGATAAACTAGATCGCACAGGACGAAGGGCGGGTGGGCTTATTTGGCATACACAAGGAAGTGGGAAATCTCTTACTATGGTGATGCTAACACGTGTTATAAAAAAAGAGATATTTGATGCAAAAATAGTTGTTGTTACAGATAGAAAAGATTTAGATAAGCAGATTCACAGAACATTTAAACATGGTGATTTAGAGGCTGAAAAAGCAAACAATGGTAAGCATCTACTTAAGCTTTTAAGAGATGGTAAAAGCATCATTACAACACTTATAAATAAATTTGAAACCGTTGTTAAAGAGAAAAAGATGCCAAATGAGCCAAATATTTTTATTTTGGTTGATGAATCTCACCGTACTCAAAGTGGTAATTTAAATAGAGCAATGAATAAAGTCTTTCCACATAGTTGTTATTTAGGTTTTACGGGAACACCACTTTTTAAAAAAGATAAAAGTTCTATTGCTAAATTTGGTGGATTAATTCATAAATATCCAATAAATCAAGCTGTTAAAGATGGTGCAGTACTACCGCTTCTTTATGAGGGAAGATTAGTTGATCAATGGATTAATGATGAAAAAGGTTTAGATAGACGTTTTGAAGTTTTAGCTAGGAATTTAAATGATGAACAGAAACTAGATTTAAAAAAGAAGTGGGCTAGGTTTCAGCGTATTGCATCAAGTGAGCGGCGACTTGAAATGATTATGGATGATATTAATAGACATTACACGACTACTTTTCAAGGTACAGGCTTTAAAGCGATGCTTGCAACTAATAGCAAATACGAGGCAATTAAATACCATAAACTTTTTAGTGAACTCGGAGAGATAAAAACGGCATTTGTAATCTCTGCACCAGATAGCAAAGAGGGAGTTGAAAATCTTGACGATGATAATAAGAGCTTTATTAATGAAGAGTGGACAAAAATAATTAAACATTATGGGGATGAAGAGAGCTATTTAGATAAAGTTAAAGATGAGTTTGTTGAAGGTGATGAGATTGAACTTCTGATTGTTGTTAGTAAACTTTTAACTGGTTTTGATGCCCCTAAGGCTTCTGTACTCTATATCGATAAAGAGTTAAAAGAGCATAATCTTCTTCAAGCAATCGCTAGAGTGAACAGACTGTATGATGGTAAAGATTTCGGATTTATTATTGATTATCGTGGTCTGCTTGGTAATCTTGACACTGCTCTTAGTTCATATAGTTCGCTTGATGGTTTCGATGAAGAGGATTTAATAGCGACTGTTATAGATATTAAAGAAGAAATAGCGAAAGTAAGAACATTTTATTCACATTTAGAAGAGCTGTTTAAAGATGTAAAAAATAGACAAGATGCTGAGAGCTATGAGCTGTTTTTAGAAGATGAAAAGTTAAGAAAAGATTTTTATGAGTACCTTTTAAATTATGCAAGAGCTTTAAAGCTTGCATTATCTAGTGATAAAATAGATGAAATATTTAGTGAAATTGAGGTAGAAAACTATAAACAAAAAATGAAGTTTTATAGCAAGCTCCGTGTAAGTATTAAAATACGATATCATGAAATAGTTGATTTTGGAAAATATGAAAAGCAGATGCAAAAGTTATTAGATACTTTTATAAGTGCAGATGAACCAAATGCACTTACTAAACTTGTTAATATTTTTGATGAGGATTTTGATGCAGAAATTGAGAGATTAGTTGGAGATAATGCACGTGCGGACGCAATTTTGAGTGCGACAAGCGCAACTATTACAGAAAAAAAAGAATCAAATCCAGCATATTATGAGAAATTATCGTTAAGAATAAAAGAGATACTAGAGCAATACCGTGATGGAAGACTTTCTGATGAACAAAAATTGAAAAATGCACAAGATATTCGTAATATACTTTTAAATGAGTCTTTAGTTAAAACATGTCCAAAAGAGATACAAAATAATAGGTGTGCGTGCTCTATTTATGACAATATGATAGACGAGTTTGATATTTTATTAAGAGATAATTCAAAAAATCTACTTGAACGTATATCTTCTGAGTTTAGCGCTATTTTTAATGAGGTAGCTAAAAAACCAGATTGGGTAAATAACAGTGTAGTTACTAATGAGACAAGTAGCGATATTCAGGATATTTTGTGGGCTGTAGAAGATGAATACAATATTAAGTTTGAAAATATTGATGACATAGTAGGAAGAATTAGAAGTATTGGAATTAACAATTATGCATAGTGATGTTAAGGTTCTTAAAAAAGATATTAAAAATATAACACTAAAAGTTAAACCTACAGGTGAAGTTATTTTAACGATTCCTTTGCTTGTTACGCAAGATCATGTTGAACATATCTTAAAAAAAAGAGAAGAGTGGATTAGTAAAAAAAGGGAGTTTTTTAAAGCAAATAATAGAGTTTATATAAAAGAGTACGTAAGTGGTGAAAATTGTAAGTATTTGGGAAAGAATTATAGACTTAAAGTGATAGAAGATGAGCTTGAAAATGTAAAACTGCAACGTGGTTATATACAACTTTTTGTTAAAGATAAAACTAATTTAGAGAAAAAAAAGAGTCTTTTAGAGAATTGGTATAGGAAAAAAGCTAAAAATTATTTTGATAAAGTTATTGCTAAGTATGCAAAAATCATTAATCGTGACATTTCAAATGTGCGAATTAGGCAAATGAAAACAAGGTGGGGCTCGTGTAACCCTTCAAAAGGATATATAAATTTAAATAGTGAACTTATCAAAAAGCCATCAATCTGTATAGAGTATGTAGTATTCCATGAACTAACACATTTGCTTCATGCAAACCATAGTAAAAAATTTTATAACTATTTAGACACACATATGCCAGATTGGAGATATAGAAAAAATAGACTTGAAAAATTTTGATTAATAAAGGATATTAGACTTCTTATAAATAGAAAAATTAGGCTTAGTTGACTAATTAGTCTAAGATTTTGATTTTTAATGAATTTGAAAAAAGATACAATGTCATAATTTTTAAAATAAGTTTTTATTTGAATAAAAAGCTTCTGGGAACATTTAAAAGCTATTTTAAGTCCTACAGTAGTTGTTTAAGAACTTGTAGGAAACAGGGAGTAATGAATGCAGGTTACATACGATGAACATTTTGCAGTAGAAAATTTACTTACACAGTATAAGTTAGCAGTTGATGAAAGTAGTATTTTTTCTAAAACTGATGCAAATGGAATCATTACTTATGTTAATGATGAGTTTTGTCGTTTATCTAAATATTCATCTGAAGAGTTGATTGGAAGAACCCATAAAATAATTCGTCATCCTGATATGCCATCGTCTTTATTTGAAGATATGTGGAAAACTCTTAATAGAAAAGAAATCTGGAAAGGTGTTATAAAAAATAGAGCAAAAGATGGAAGCTCTTACTATGTTAGTGCAACTATAATTCCTATTTTAGATAAAGATAAAGAGATTAAAGAGTACCTAGGTATTCGCCATGATATTACTGATGTGTATATAAAAGAGCATATCATTGAGCAGACTAAAATTGATGATATTACTGCCTTGCGTAGCAGAACAGCTTTTATGCAAGATATAAAGAATAGAAAAAGAAAATCAATTGTCTTACTGGATATTGCATCATTTCACCATTTTAATGATTTTTATGGTCATGAGACAGGTGATGAATTATTAATAGAAATTAGCAAAGAGTTACTATCTTTTTCTACAGAATCAGATTGTACTTTCTCCTCTTATCGTCTTCCTATTGATATTTTCGTAATGATGTTTAGAGATGAATTTACTGAAGATGAGATAGAAAAGTGTGTATTAAATTTTTTAGATAAGTTTAAAACATGGCCAAAAGCTATTGGTAATACGCAGATTTATACGCAAGCAATTGCCGGTATGGCAACTGGTTCAGATGAAAATGTATATCAGTATGCAGATATTGCTCTGCAATATGCTAAAAAGAATAAGAAAATATTTCAACTTTTTAATAATGAACTCAATATGAAAAAGCAGATAGAAAGAAACTTTTATATTAGTAGGTTATTAAATCATGCTATCTTTAATAATGATATTCCAGTACATTATCAGCCAATTATTAATAATGAGACGTTGAAGTGCGAAAAATTCGAGGCACTAGTTCGCATAAAAGATGAGAATGGTGAAATTTTGTCTCCAGGACTTTTTTTAGATATTGCTAAACAGATAGGTGTTTATACTTCTATGACTCGTTCAGTTATGCAGACAACTCTAAGTATTATGGATCGTTTACCTAAATGTGAAATTTCTTTTAATATAAGTTATGAGGACATTATTGAACCTACTACCTCAGTATTTCTTTCTGAACTGTTTAGCGATAGAGAAGTTGCAGAGCGTATAGTTTTAGAGATAACTGAAACAGAAGAGATGAAAGATCTTGATATGGTAAAAGTATTTCTTGCGAATATGAAGAGCTTAGGGTGTAAAATTGCTATTGATGATTTTGGAACTGGTTACTCTAACTTTAAATATTTGATGGATTTAAAAGCTGACTATCTTAAAATAGATGGTAGCCTAATTTCTAGATTACCAACTGATGAATCATCTCTTGAAATAGTTAAAGCAATAATATCTTTTACTAAAAAGATGGGGATAAAGACAATTGCTGAATTTGTTAGCTCGAAAGAGATTTTTGATGTAGTTAAATCATTAGGTATAGATTATTCACAAGGGTTTTATTTTTCACTACCATTAGATACTAAAGATGCTTATAATGTACTGTAAAACTTTATTAATAGAATTTTGAATTTAGATGACACCTGCTATTAACGTTTTAAAAAAAGCTAAAGTTGATTATACATTACACGAGTATATTCATGACTCTCAGAATCAATCTTATGGGTTAGAAGCAGCAAATAAAATGGGAGTGCATGAGAGTAGAGTATTTAAAACACTTATTGTAAGTGTTGAGAGTAATTTACTTGTTGTAGCGGTTCTTCCTGTATCGTCAATGTTAAGTATGAAACTTATTGCAAAGAGTGTTGGTGCTAAGAGAGCAAGTATGGCAGATGCTTTAGATGTTGAACGTTCCACTGGTTATGTTTTAGGTGGAGTGAGTCCACTTGGTCAAAAGAAAAAACTTAAAACTATAATAGATAGCTCTGCTGAGAATTTTTCGACAATTTATATAAGTGCTGGACGTAGAGGTTTAGAGATTGAATTAAATCCATATCATTTAAAGAATCTGACATGTGGTACATTTGTGGATATATCTCAATAAATTTAAAATAGAGTTATATTTTCAATAATCTCATACTCTTGTCCCCTAAAAACAAAAGCGTCTAACTGCCATGCTGAGGTGATACTGTTTTTTAAAATGTAGTAGTCTATTGTTTTAAGCAGACGTCTTATTTTTGTTGGTGTTATATTTTCAAGTGGTTCATAACTAATTGAGCTTTTTACTTCAATAAAATGGGTGACACCATCTTTTTGGACGATGATGTCTAGCTCTCCGAATCTACTATAAAAATTTCTACTCTTTATTGTAAAACCTAAAGATTCTAATATACTTACAGCTTTTTCTTCGGCGATATTTCCTTTAGCTCTGCTCATGTGCATAGACTTTAACTGACTTAAATCTAGCAGTTTTTATAAGTTCATCATGCTCATCGCCAAAAAGGAAGTTTATCTTACTCTTTGCAAAGTGAAATGTACTAAAGAGTGTCCCTTTTTCAATTTTTTTACTGGCTTTAAATTTTAGTGGAGCACTCTGTCCATATTCACTTTTTAAAATTAGATGGGTTGATGTGAATTTTTTAGCATCTTCTTCATTTACGAGTAAAATATCTTCATTGTATCTTTTGCTTAGTCTTTGTACTGTTTTAGTCTGTGCTGAGTTATTGTACTGAGAAATTACTCGTCCAGTAGTTAGATAAAATCCATCATGTCTACCAGCATTTATTAACTCTTCAATTTGACCACGAAGCCTGTAACTGTTGTACGAAAAACGTCCTAGTCCATCTTTTGTTCTAAAGTCTTCTGTATGAAGAATTGGTGTACCTTCTTCTTTTACTGGCCACTGCATACCTGAAAGCCTATTCTTTTCTAGCTTTTCATAACTTGCGCCACTAAATCTATTTGGTGCGTCATGTCTTACATCTTCCCAAACATCTTTTGATGTCTCAAAGTATAACTCACCGCCAAGACGGTTTCCAATTTCACATAAAACTTGCCAATCATCAGGAAGAGGAGATTCTACTAATGGCTGAGAAAGGTGTAGACGTCTTTCTGCATTTATGTAGATTCCAGTCTTTTCATATGCACTTTTAACACCAAAAATTATGTCTGCATAACCAGTTATCTCATTTTCCATAATCTCATTTACAATAATTAGTTCTAAATTATCGAGTGCGCGTTGCATTTTTTCTTGATTTGGATGTATGTGAGCTAAATCTTCACCCATGTTATAAAGCGCTTTAATATTACCTTTTAGCATCTCTTCAACCAAATCAGGTGTCATAAGACCCACTTTTTTAGGTGGCTGATAATCTGGATTATAGTAAGGTAACATTCCCATGTCACAAGTACCTTGAACATTGTTTTGACCACGAAGAGGCATAAGTGCTGCTCCGCTTTTACCAATGTTTCCAGTTAAAAGTGCTAAGTGAGTTATTGCCATTACAGCGTAACTCCCATCTAGATGCTCAGTAATTCCTAGACCCCAGAAAAACATAGATTTTTTTGTAGCATAAGTACGAGCTGCAAGACGTATCTTTTTGCTTAAATGCTCATAACCTTTTATCTGTTTAAAGAAATCTGGGTCTGCATATTTGTCATTTAAAATTGATAGTTTAAACTCTTCAAAGCCAACTGTCCGCTCTTCTAAAAACTTTTTGTTATAAAGGCTCTCTTCTAGAATAACCCATGCCATCATATTTAGAACCATTAGATTCGCCTCAAATGGAATGCTAAGGTGAAGTTTTGCATGTTTACTTAGTTGGATTTCGCGAACATCAATAGTAATGATTGGTACTCCATTATGTGCGGCTTTGAGCATTCTATCTGAAACAATTGGGTGTGCTTCTGTTGTATTACTTCCCATTACAACGATACATTCAGTCTCAAAAATATCATCAAATGGATTTGTAGCAGCACCTTCACCGATAGTTTTACGCATACCTTTTAAACTTGGAGAGTGACAAACACGAGCACAGTTATCAACATGTGGAGAACCCACTACGGTTCTTGTAAACCTTTGAAAGATATAGCTACTCTCACAACTAGTCCTCGCACCACCAAGGGAAGCAAAACTCTCTTTGTCATAGCGAGTTGTTACATCGTTTATAAGTTCTGCTGCAATATCGTAAGATAGATCATATGGAGATTCATAATACTCTTCATTAAACTCTTTAAGTTCATTTAGGCGAGAGCCAAATTTTTCATTTAGTAGTGCGCTATATTGTGTCAGTAGAGATTTTCTAATACGACTTTGTGTAATCTTATTTGAGTGAGTTAAAAAGTCGTAACCATACTTTCCTTTAACACAAAGACGACCACGGCTAACTTTTGCCTCTTTTTTCGAGTTCATTGCTATAATTTTGTTATCTTCTACATCGGCACTAACTTCACAACCTGTACCACAATACGTACAGACGCTGTCAATTGTTTCCACTACATAATCCCTTTACTTTTGTTGAGAGATAATACAATTCTATCTCTTAAAAAATGTGGAAGAAATGTAAGTAAACGTATAAATATATAAAACCTTTTTGGGAAAGGGTTACAGGCTCTATTTTTATCAATTGCCTTTACGATTCTACTCGTTCCATCCTCTAAATTCATAAAAAATGGCATAGAAAAATTGTTTTTTTGAGTCATTTGGGTATCAATAAACCCGGGTAATATGTTTATTACATGAATGTCTTTTGGTTTTAAATATAGACGTAACCCTTGCGCATAGGCATTAATAGCGCGCTTTGAGCTACTGTAAGCGATAGAACTTGGCATTGAAAAAATTGAAGCAAGTGAGGAGATGAAAACTATTTTACTATTAGTTTTAAGTTTTGGGATTAGTGGTTCAAGGAGTGCATGAATAGATAAAAAGTTTACATCCATTAAGTTTTTAAACTCTTTGAGTGTGCTGAACTCTGAATTGTGTCCTAAAGATATGCCAGCATTTAATATTATTAAATCTGGTGCATCCAATGTTTTAGCTATCTCTTGAACTCTATCTAGATTACTTAAATCAATTTCAAAAGTTTGAGTAGTTGCACCTTTTGATTCTATCTCTATAGCTAGTTTATCTAAAAGATTTTTACGGCGAGCTAATAATATTAAATGATTGTTCTGTTTTGCATAGAAAAGTGCAAGTGAGTGACCTATGCCACTACTTGCTCCTGTTATTAAGATTTTCATTTAGCAATTGTACAAATTAATATGATTTTTAGCAAGTGAAAAAATATTTTTAAGAAGTCTATTACTATTTAATGATTATTAAGTTATATTAATATAAAATCTATGAAATATAAAAATGGGCAAATATATGAATGTTTATGCAGATAAAATACAAAAGAGTAAGAGTCAAACCAAAGACAATGTTGTAGCTCAAATGAAGACAGACACTAAATCAACTGCAAAATTGGATGATAATCGACCTGAAGCAATTGCTCAAGCAAAATTACAAGATGTAGCTAACAATAGTATGCAGGTAAAGCAGTTAAAAACTTTTTATGATATGTCAAATAATAGTTTAAGAGTTCAGCAAGCTACTCAATTGCAGGCAACTTCAGAGAATAACCTAATAGGTAACAATCAAATAATTCAACAAAAAGATAATAATACAGGTCTACCCGATGGTCTGAAATCAGGAATTGAAAATCTATCTGGTTACTCTATGGATGATGTTAAGGTATATCATAATTCTGATAAACCAGCTCAGCTTAGTGCACATGCCTATGCACAAGGTAGTGATATTCATTTAGGTTCAGGACAGGAAAAACATCTACCTCATGAGGCTTGGCATGTTGTACAACAAAAACAAGGCAGAGTGAAAGAGACGACTCAAATGCATGGCTCTATGAAAATTAATGATGATAGTGGTTTAGAAAGAGAAGCAGACGTTATGGGAAGTAAAGCTTTGCAATTAAGCTCTTCATCTAATGAGAGTAGTGGATTAGCAGGTATAGATATAAAAGCCCAAACTATTCAGCGTAAATTAGTTTTAAATAATGCAGAGATTGTTGCAGGGCTGGATTTAGATACTACCGTAAATGGTGTTTATCAAAATATAGTGGATAATATAGATGTTAAAAATGATAATGCGTTATTAGTTGCTTTAGGACAAAACACTGTTAAAGTAAAGCGACAGTTAGAAAAATGGATTGAAAATGCACCTGGAAAAAATTCTGCTTCTGTAAAGTCCCATCCAGAATATGGTCGTAAACAACAAAATAGGTCTTATGCAAATCTTTATGATTTAGCCAGAGGTCTGCTGGGTTGGGTTGAAGCAAAACCTATGAGACATGTTGAAAAAGGTTTAGCCAATAGTATATATGAAAATAATCCATTGAATACTGTACTAAATGGGCTATTAGGAAAGTTATTTTTCAAAATACATAATTTAGAAGAAGAGGGGTTAGTTAATCATAACAAACAACAAAATATTCTTAAAGAGTTGACTGAGGGGCTTTCTATTGCTAAGGGTGCTTTTGATCAGAACCATAGATGGACTGAAGATGATAATGGAGGTCAACGTACTAAATTAGGACACTATCAGAGATACCATAAAACTACAGCGGACAATGACAATAATCAAAATATTGCTCACAATGTTCCAGATAATCAATTAGATGTATTACAACAGCCATTAAAGTATACATTAAAGGATAAAATTATACTACTTCATGATTTGATGGAGTATTTTGGAAGACAGCAAGGATGGAACCCTAAGACAGAAGGTGAGGGTTTACTTCCAGTTGAAACACGCGATGAAACAATGGTAACTACAGCAGTTGATATAGATGGAGAAAGAACAGCATCTGTTTCAATGAGTGATGGTTCAAGTGCTGATAAAAAACGAGCTAGAGGAATGGGACTAACTACAGCATCGAGAGACGAAGATGCACCAAGTACAATATTAGCAAGGCAATTAAAATTACCTGTATGGGCAGGGCAATCTATGACTACTGTTAGAATGATGAAATTAGCTCAATGGGTTGGAGCTACTGAGCTAGAGAATTCAGCCTTAGCTATGGGTATATTTGCCTATTGGCGCAAAGATTATGATCATCGTTCAGATTTTGCTTACCACACTCTTTTTGAGGTACTTGATGTAGCTAAAAATTTTGGTGTTTTATATAAAATGAAACCAGATCAACATACACATCCACGTATTGATATTGAGAGGGTTTTAGGTGATGCAAAAGATAAGTATAGAGGACTAGTTCTAATTACAAAGCAACTTGGTGTGCGTACTAAAGCTTTAAACATTGGAGTGAATTTAGGAAATGATATTAAGAAACTATTTGATGAAATAAGTGCGATGGATAAGCTTGTAAATGATGCGTATAAAATTGCATTAGATGACCAAGAAACTGATGATGAACGACATAAGAATCTTAATATTGTTGTGTTAAATCTGGAAAATGCTGTTGAAAGACAGAGACAAATTAAAAAAATATTGGATGGGATTCCTATATAATAGTTATATACTTCAAGAATAATTACTATTCTTGAAGTGAAGCAACTTATGAATCTATGCGAATCATGACTGGTTTAGAATTTATGTAGTCACTTGAACTTAATTTAGCGATTGCCGAGATTATATTTTTCTCTTCTGCTTCATGAGTTGAAAGAAGAAGATTCGCTTCTCCTTCACTCAGTGGTTTTTGTAGCACAGTTTCAACTGAAATATTGTTGTCTCCTAGAATCTCAGCTACATTAGCTAAAACTCCAGTAACATCTTTTACTCTTAGTCTTAGGTAGTACTTGCTAACAATTGCATCTTTTGGTGCTAGTTTAAGTGCTTTTCCTTCCATTGGACGTGTAAAGCCTAGCATTGGTGAGCGTTTATCTGAGCGTACAATATCAATAATATTTGCAACAACTGCACTTGCAGTTGCATCTCCCCCAGCGCCAGCGCCATAATATAGAGTCTCTCCAACCATATCACCGATTACACTAACAGCGTTCATAACACCATCCACTTTTGCAATCATTTCAGTTGTTTTAATTAGGGCAGGGTGAATTCTAAGTTGAACTTCATCGCCATTTCTAGAAGCTAATCCTAGTAGTTTAATTGCGTAACCAAACTCTTTAGCAAAAGATATATCTTCTTGCGTAACATTTTCAATTCCCTCAATTAAAATATCCTCAGGTTTTGCATCAATTCCATAAGCGATACTTGCTAGAATTAGAAGTTTATGTGCCGCGTCAAATCCACCTACATCAAAAGTTGGATCTGCTTCTGCGTAACCTAAGTCTTGGGACTCTTGTAAGATAGCATCATATGCAACACCTTCATTCATCATTTTTGTCATCATATAGTTACATGTACCGTTTAGGATACCTTTGATAGATACTATATGGTTTGCACTAAGTCCCTCACGTAAAGAAGATATAATTGGAATCCCTCCTGCTACACTTGCTTCAAATTCAAAAGCATTAGCACCAGCCAACTCTTGGAGTTCGTAACGATGGTATGCTAGTAGGGCTTTATTGGCTGTCACCACTGCTTTATTGGTTTGGAGGGCTTTTTTTACAACAGCAAAAGGTTCATCTACTCCACCCATAAGTTCTACAACAATATCTATACTTTCATCATTTAATGCATCATCTACATTGTCTGATAGTTTAATATTTATATCACGTTTTTTATTCAGTGAGCGGACTATTCCAATTGAAGCTTCTATCTCTTCACCAGCACGCGCGCTTATAATATCTTTGTTGTTTTGTAAAATTTTAATTACACTTGTTCCAACTGTTCCAACACCTATTACTGCTACTTTTGCCATTAAGATTCCTCTTTGCTATACTTTTTTAAAAAGACTTTTATATTTTTTGCTGCTTGTCTTATACGTTTTTCATTCTCAATTAGGGCTATACGAACATAACCCTCTCCATACTCACCAAAACCAATTCCAGGACTTACTGCAACTTGCGCCTCTAGTAGTAGCAGTTTACTAAACTCTAAACTACCTAGATGTGCAACAGCTTCTGGTATTTTTGCCCAGATAAACATTGTTGAACTAGGTTTATTTAATTTCCAACCAGCTCTTCCAAATGATGTAATCATTACATCTCTACGCTTCTCATATTTGTGTATTACGCTATCAACACAATCTTGTGGACCATCTAGTGCAATTGTTGCTGCGATTTGAATTGGTGTAAACATACCATAATCTACCCAGCTCTTGATTTTAATGAGTGCACCAACTAGTTTTTTATTTCCAACTATAAAACCAACTCTCCAGCCAGCCATATTGTAACTTTTAGAGAGTGTAAAACTCTCAACTGCTACATCTTTAGCGCCTTCAATTTGCATTATTGATGGTGTTTTATAACCATCAAAAGTAATATCTGCATATGCAATATCGCTAATAATATAAAAACGCTCTTTTTTTGCCATTGCAACTAAGCGCTCATAAAAACTTAAATTTACAGTTACTGTTGATGGATTATGTGGAAAATTTACAACTACATATTTAGGACGTGGTACATTTTGCGTAAATGTATGTTGCAATGTTTCAAAGAAATAGTCTTCATCAAGCTCAAAAGCATCATTATATTTCATTCCCATATTTACAACATTCCCACCAGCTAATACAAAAGCATAAGAGTGAATAGGGTAAGTAGGATCTGGTACAACAGCAACATCACCAGGATTTACAATTGCTTGAATAAGGTGCGAATAACCCTCTTTTGAACCCATTGTTGCTACTGCCTCAGTCTCTGGATCTAAATCTACCTCATAACGTCTTGCGTACCATTTTGTAATAGCAAGGCGAAGTTTATAGATACCTTTACTTACAGAGTAACCATGAGTTTTATTCTTTTTCGTAGCCTCAATAAGTTTATCTCTGATGTGCTTTGGTGCTGGGCCATCAGGATTCCCCATACTAAAATCAATGACGTCCATTCCAGCACGTCTTTCTTGCATCTTTATCTCATTCACTGCTGCAAAAACATATTTTGGAAGACGATCCATTTTTACAAAGTTAAATTCATCAAACATTTTTACATCCTTTAATTGTTTTTTCCTTGAGTTATTACGTTTAGACCTTTACGTAAATTGGCCAGTTGGTAAATGTCTGAAATTTTAATATAAACGGTATCTTTTGGCAATGCAAAAGTTATTTTTTTTGTACGTTCATCTTTTTTATATATATGCAAGAGATGAAGGTTTTTATCATAAAATGTAACATATGGGTACCAATTATTGCCCTGAATACTTTGCAAGCGAATCTTTTTAATATTATTTAGGCGTAACCAGTAGTCATCTCTACTCTGTCTTAGTTTAAGTTTCTCTGAGCCATTGATACTTGGCACATTTAGTTTTGCATTACTAATATCAATCTCATATTTCCAGTGTGCTTTATTTGCTCTACTAATATTTACAATAGTGCACCCTATTTTTTCTAGTATTTTTGAGAATAGTACAGGATCTGGTGCATATTCTGAGTTAATCATAATTGAACGCTCAAAACTCTGCTCACTTGATGAGGCTTTTAGATTTAAATACCTGTAGTACCCAAGTGAGCGAAGGGCATCATTTATTAGTTTTGTAAAAAAAAGTGCATTTCCACCTGTTTTAAAATCTAAATAAATCTTAGTTGGTTTTCCAAAAAATAGATTAAGCAGACCATTCTCTTTTAATGTTGATGCAACTTTTACTGAATCAAGGCGACCATTACGTAAAAATTTACTTTGATCTTTAAAAACTATATCAATTAAATTTTTGTGTGTTTTAAGGTCTTTTGGTTCCATTAGCGCACTAACACGTTCTAGAATAGACTGCTCAGCTTGAAGAGATGCTATAAGTAGCAGAGCCGAAAAAAGAAACTTTACCAATCTTGTCCTAGGTTTAACTCTTTAAATTTTTCACGGCTTATCTCTTCTATCACACCATCTATGTATGAAAATCGTAACATTTCAGCTGTGTCAAACTTTAAAGTGTTATTTGTACTATGTATATTTACTCTACCATGTCCTAGAAGAATAATCCAATTTTTAGATGTGTTTAAATCAAATTGATCAATTGCAGTTTTTTGCATTTTTGCATGAGTATCTAAATTTACCATACCAGCCCAAACTTGAACTTTTGGCTCTATTCTTAGTACTCTTTTGACTTCATTTTTATCACTTTCAGTTGTAATAATTTGCGTAACTTCTAGCTCCGTTGTTGCATTAGCCTCATCTATTGACGTTGTATGTTCAATTGATGAAAGCGTTGCTAGGTCTAGGTGTTCTTTTGCCTTTTGTATAGCTTCTGCTGGTTGAGAGTTTTGTTCTGAAACATCAATTTGTATTCCACTTTTTCTCTCTAGTATAAAATAGGTGATTAAAACTACAGCTACTATTAATATGAGTGGAATAATTAAGCGTAACCCTTTTACAGGTTTTTTATCTTGAGGAATGTGCATAAAAAGTTTTTGTTCTTTAACTCCATGCTCTTTTTGATAAGCATCATATTCATCAAGTAGTCCATTTAGATTTATATCGTAATGATCCTCTAAAATATTTATAAATCCATGTAGCTGAACGCGGTGGAGTTTATCAAACTCTTTGTTAATAATTGCACCAATTGCAACTTCTGAAATTCTAGTCTGCTCTTTAATCGTCTTTGAACCTAACTCTTCTAGTACTTTAAGTGCTTCTGTCATTAACGCATCCTCTGAATTAAGATTGCACCAGCAGCATTTACATTTAATGAATTAAACTCATTTGCCATTGGTATTGTTACTTGATAGTCTAAAGCAGATATTACTCTTTTTGTTAAACCATCTCCTTCACTTCCTATGATTAGGGCTCTTTTACCACTAGTAGATAGGTTTTTAATATCATCTCCATCAAGCGTTGCACCATAAAGTTTAAAATCGCTCTGTTTTAATTCATTCATAGCGTCTAATAGATTGTGCTGATGTACTATTGGTATGTCAAAAAGCGCTCCACTGCTACTTCTAGCCAGTGTTTCAGTTTTTAAATCTTTAATACCGCCAATAATAATTCCATCTACACCAAGAGCCAAAGCAGTTCTAATTAGTGCGCCTATATTGCCCATATCATTAAGCGATGAGAGTAAAAGAATAAACTCTTTGTTTTTTAAATCTTCTAAGTTTGCAAATTGTAGTTCATCAATCTCTGCTAAAAAGCCTTGATGATTTCCACCTTTTGCTAACCCTTGAGCACCTTTTTCATCACGTCGTTCAATAGCAACATTTAGTTTGCTAATTTGTGTAAAAAGTTTTTTATCAATCTCTTTAGAAAAGATAAAACGTTTAATTCTCTTTGGGTGGCGTTCTAAAAAATGTAATACTGTCTGTTTTCCATATATAATCATGCGCGATTTTACCTAAAAAACACTTATTGGTTAATTAGCCTATCGTAACAATCTTTTGTACTTTCTCCCGTAAGTCGAGATATAAGTTTTGCAGATTGCTTTTTGGGAAGTTTTAGTGACAAAATATCTTCTTGTGTAATTGTTAGTTTACTTGATGTTTTAGCCTCTATTACAACTACCCATTCACCTTTGATATTCTCATTTTTGAGTAAATTGTATAGATTTTCTGAACTGTCTTTGTAATATTTTTGGTGCATTTTTGTAAGTTCTTTTGCTAAAAAGATAACTCTTTTAGGCTCAATTAAATTTAGTTGTTCTAATAGTTTTAAAAGTCTGTGTGGTGATTCATAAAGTATTGTTGTGTAACTATTGTAAAGTGCTTCTTGCAAGGCAACATCTCTATCATGCCCCTTATGTGGTAAAAAGCCTAAAAAAACAAATGAATTGTCTACAAAACCACTAGCTGCGTATGCTGTTAAAAGCGCATTTGCACCAGGGAGTACATCATATTCAATATTCTCATTTTTACAATACTCAACTAGAAGTGCACCTGGGTCACTGATTGATGGCATTCCTGCATCACTAATGTATACAACATTTTGTTCAAAGAAGTTTGGTTCAATGTTTTCTAGCCACTCTTTTTCATTGTGTGAATGTAAGGAGATGAATTTTTCAATGGCTATATTTAGGTTTTGTCTCTCTTTGAGTAAAAAAAGTAGTCTTTTAGCAACACGCGTATCTTCACAAAGAAGAATCTGCGCATTTTCAAAAGCAAGAAGTGCTCTTTGGCTAATGTCTTGTAAGTTTCCTATTGGAGTAGGTACAAGAGTTAACAAGGTTTAAAATTATTTATCTAAATTGTAACGCTTGTTAAATTTCTCAATACGTCCAGCAGCATCAACTACTTTTTCTGAACCTGTGTAGAATGGGTGGCATGAACCACAAATATCAACACGAAGAGTCTCTTTCATACTACGCGTAGTAAAAGTGTTTCCACATGCACATGAAACAGCGCAATCTACGTAATTTGGGTGAATATCTTTTTTCATTTAAATGTCCTTGTGATTAACGTATTTGTGCGCCAATCTAATTTGAGGCAAAATTATATCTGAAATTATCTTAAAATAATAGACTTATTGCAAGAAATCTATTATATTGTAATTTTTAAACATGAGTTATAAAGTAAATTAAAATTTTGACGATACGCATATTGTTATGGTGGTATAGTTTTGGCTCTTTATCTTTTTTAAAGATATAGCTTATAAGTTTGCAAACTAATTGGACAAAACTATAGCACTCATAATAGGATTTTAGAAGATATAGCAACAACAGCACTCTCTGAACGTAGAATCATTGGTGAATCTAATCCTAGTTTTTTAAGACTTAAGTCACTAAAGTTTTTGCGTTCATCTTCGCTAAATCCTCCCTCACAACCAATTAAAAAAGTCTCATTCCTTACATCTTTATCTACTTTTTCTACACTAAAGTCTATAATTACTGTATCTTTATTTTCTTGTAAAAAGTTATCTAAACTCTTATCAATTGATATTTTCATTGGAGTACTCCTACCACACTGCATAGATGAAGTGTTTAATACTCTTGTAAATCGTTCTAAATTTAGTTTTATATTACGTTGAGAACGTGCACAGTATATGAATGTTACTCTATCTACTCCAATCTCATTTAGCATTGGTAGTGCTTTTTCTATGCTAGCTGAATCAACTACGCACCACCCAATATGCACTCTTTTTTCTGATTTAATGGGTAGATGTTTATGCTCTTTTAGTAAAAGAGATGCTCGTTTTGGTTGAATACTGTTTAAGGTGTAGATGTATAGTTCATTAGGATCTTCTAAACTTCTAAGGGCGATGTCATCATTCTCCTTGTGACGTCTAACTTTTATTAAATAGTTAAAGTTTTCACCTTTTAAATCAATTGTCCCATTACCACTTTGGTTATCATATAAAAATTGCATAACTTACTGACCTTAAAACATTACTTTAAAAGTTGTATAATAGCGAAATTTTAAACTAGGAAGCAAAATGAGTGTCAGCTTAGACAAAGCACTTGATATAATTTTCGAAAATGTAGAACCTTGTAGTACTGAAATTTTGCCACTTAATTTAGCGTTAGGGCGTATAATAGTTAAAGATGTAAGTGCTAGTATTAATCTTCCTCCATATGATAACTCTGCTATGGATGGTTACGCAGTTAAATGTATGGATGAGGGGAAAGTTGTTGATGTTGTTGCTACTATTTTTGCTGGAGATAACTCAGACGCTACTTTAGAACAGGGTTCAGCAATAAAGATTATGACAGGTGCTTGTATTCCAACTGCAACTGAAGCGGTAGTCCCCTTTGAAGATGTTGATGTTTTAGACAATAGTGTTAGATTGCCTGTAAATATTAAGATGAATAATCACATTAGAAGAAGTGGTGAAGATGTAAAGAGGGGTAGTGTAATTATAGAATCTGGTACGACTCTTAGTGCATATCAAACAGCTCTTTTGGCGTCTCAGGGTATCTCTTACATAGAAGTTTATAAAAAGCCAACTGTTGCTGTTTTTGCTACAGGAGAAGAGCTTAAAATGCCTTATGAAAGTATTCAAGCACATCAACTTTTTAACTCTAATTCTCAGACAATTTTAGCCAGATCTACTGAGCTTGGAGCACAGAGTATATTTACAGGAAGTGCAAAAGATAATTTAAAAGATATTAAAGATCACGTTAAAAACTCTCTAGGACATGATCTAATTGTAACTTCAGGTGGAGTTAGTGTTGGAGACGCTGATTTTACAAAGGAATCATTTTTATCATTTGGGTTTGAAACACTTTTTGAAAAAATTGATATTAAACCTGGTAAGCCAACAATATTTGGAAAAATTGGTAATAGTTATATACTAAATTTACCAGGTAATCCACTTGCGGCATCTCTTATATTTGAAATTTTTGGAGAAGCTATAATTTCTAAGCTTAGTGGAAAGTCTTCTATTTATAGAAAATTAATTATTACGAAACTTAAAAGCGAACTTAAAATGAAAGCTGGACGAGATACTATAATTGCTGGTTTCTATGATGGTGAAAATTTTGAGGTAAGTCTTAAACGCTCTCCTGGCATGGTTTCACCTCTTGCGCATGCTAATGCTTTTATGGTGGTCTCTTCAAGTGTTGAGGTACTACACAGTGGAACGGAAGTGAAAATTATGCCTCTACTATTTGAATTTTCTTCAAATAGTAGAGAGACTTTATTAACTTAAACTTTAAATAGGCCAAGTTTAGAGTTAAGTCCATTAGTTAATGTTTGCATATGCTCAGAAGCTGAGGCCACTTGATTTATATTTTCTAAATTTGTGCTCGCAAGAGTATTAATCTCTTCAATATCTTGTGAAATTTTTCCAGTCTCTGTCGCCATTTCACGAGTATCTTGCATAGTCTTTGTTGAAACATCAAGAGTTTGGTTCATTACAGTAACTGAAGATTGAATGTTATCTTCAACTTTTGAACTTACATCCATAAGTTGCTTAATAGTCTCAGAGTTTTCATTCATTTGAGCACTGGAATCTAATATAGATTGAACAATCACATTTATTGTTGCATTAATCTCACCTAATGATTTTTGTGTACGTTCAGCTAGTTTTCTAACTTCATCAGCAACAACAGCAAAACCTCGTCCATGCTCTCCTGCTCGAGCTGCCTCAATAGCAGCGTTAAGTGCAAGTAAATTTGTCTGTTCAGCAATGTCTGAAATAACTGTAAGAACCTCTTTAACCTGTGTAGCTTCAGAGCTTAATTGATTTAATCTTTGTGCTAAGTCTTGTTCTACTTCAACACTAGTCTCAATTCTTTGACTAAGCTCAATAATTTCTTCATTAGCTTGTGCTAAATTTTCATTTGCCTGCTCAATCTGCTTATGAGCTATTTGTGCTTCATCGACTGAACGGTTAAGAGTATGTGTCATATTTACCATATCTTGTGTTGCTTTTTTAACTATAGTAGTTTCATGCGATACATTGTTTGCAATATCTTTTGCATTACTAACTAGTTGTGCTGAAATTGTGCTGTTCTCTTCACTACTCTTCTTAGCATCTCGTACAGTATCTTGAACTTTAATAATAAAGTTATTTACTTCACGACTAGCTTGACCTAGTTCATCTTTTGAACCTACATTTAGACGTTTAGTTAAGTCTCCATCACCACTTGATAATTCATTACCTGCTTCAATCATCTCTTTTATAGCAGTAGTAATAAATGTACCGATTATATAACCAATTATAAGAGAAAGTAGTATTAATGAAGTATTTATAGCTAACATTTTGGTCAATCTGCTTGATTGCTCATCTATGATATTGTCAATATTATTAAGCATTGAACTTGTTAAATTGTCTTCTACTTTTTTTAGTAGATTTATTTTTTGAGTGATTTTTTTGAACCAATAGCCTGCATCAACTCCAAAGTTAGTAGCTGTTTCATCCGCTTTAAGTAAAATTCCTCTCATTCTGTTAACTTCGTCTACTGCTTCACCACTTACTGTTTTTTTATAAAATTCTTTAACTGTACTGTTTGATAAAATAGAGAAACTTTTTAAAAAACTGTGCTGTTCTGAGAGTAAAGAGTTAAATTTTATCCTACTGCCTGGTGCAAACTTATTTGATGCAAATATTGCAGCACCAACAGCACGCTCAATTCCTGCTCTCTCTTTTGAATATAAAAAGTTCACATATGAGGTAATATCTTTAAGTACATGAACATGCTGTGTCAGTTCTGCAACTGAACTGATGGTATCAATAAAACTACCATTCATAGTTGTATAATATTTTATAGCAACCATTTTTTTAATATTTAGACTATCTATTTTTGAGCGAATATTATCAAGACGACTTAGACGATTTTTTGAATTTAAAAGGTCATTTTGAAACCTTATTGAATATTCATTTTCATTAAATGTATTCAAAGCTTCAGTCAACTCTGAGCGTTTTATATCTGTAGCTTTACGCTGTTTTCTCAATACATCTGTGAATTTAGTTCCATTTGAACCTAAATATACAGCTGTAGCTCCACGCTCCTTTTGCGTTTCATGTACAAATGCACTAATCTTTGATGAAAGGTGAATAGCTTTTGATAGATTAGAAAGGGTACTGGAAGTTTTTGACATGTCATATGTCTGAATAGCAAGTTGGTAGATAAGTGCTAAAACTGGAATTATGAAAATTATGAAAATTTTACCGCGTATACTAAGGTTCTTGAGCGCGCTCATACTATCCGTCCTCTTTTATTTATTTTAATTAATAAAAGTGTACCATTTTTTCATAAGATTAATATAATATTTTTTTATGTTACTTTATTTTGTTATAATTTCCTCATGAAAAAAAGCGATTTTTTACGAAATTTGAATGATATGAATTTACCACGTGCGTTGTTGTTTTTTGGTAACGGGCACTTCTTTATTGATAAATATATTTCTCAAATATCCTCAGCACTAGCAACTTCAGATGAAATCGTTAAGATGTACCATAATGAGTACGATTTTAGTGTTGCAAAAGCTCATCTTTCACAAAATTCACTATTTGGTGACAAAAGTCTTTTAATTGTAAAAAGCGAAAAGAAAATACCAGCATCAGATATTAAGTTACTTTTAGAACTTGTACAAAAAAGTGATACAAACTTTTTTCTTTATGGTTTTTATGGCGCGGATACTAAATCTGTGCAGACTCCCTTTAATAAAAAAAATGCAGCTGAAAATATTAGGCTTTATCCTCCATCATTTGCAGAAGCTAGAACATTTTTAGCACAACATGCACAAACTATGAATCTTCAAATTGATGGTTATGCACTTCATCATCTTTTAACTTCACAAGATGGGAACGTTGAGTTAGCTTTAAATGAGTTAGATAAGTTGGCAATTTTAGAGCGCCCAGTAACAGTTAAAGAGGTTGATGAGTTAGTTTTTGCACATTTTGCAGTTAAGTTAGATACTTTACTTGTACAACTATTACAGAAAAAAAATTACACTCAAAACTTAGAAAAATTGTTAGAAACAGGTGAAGATCCCTTAAAAATAATAACTTCTCTAAGCACATTCGTTGTTCAGCTTTTTATGTTTAATACAAGTGTTAAACTTACAGGTATTGCAGATTCTAAAGCAATTCTTGGTTTTAAACTACCTCCACAAATTGAGCAAGAACGTTTTTCTCTTTGTAAACTTTTTAAAAAAGAGGCGTATGAAAAGATGATAAAACATTTAATGAAGACAGAATTGAAACTAAAAAGTGCAAATATAGATAAAGAAGCTATACTTTATTCATCTTTAATTAAACTACAAAGATTTTTATAGTAGAATTCGCGGTTTAAAAAATCCTTGCTCTTGAAATAGGGCATAATCCATAAGGAGACTATGTGAAAAACTACGAACTAATGTTTGTAATTAAACCTACACTTACTGAAGAAGAGTTAAAAGCAGGAATAGAGACTGTTAAAAACTCAGTAGTGGCAACAGGCGGAGAAATCGCTGTTAATAAAGATATGGGAATCCGTAAATTAGCTTATGAAATTGATAAGCAAAAACGTGGTTACTATTATGTTAGCTATTTGAGTGCTAACCCAGATTCAATTACAGAAATTGAGCGTCAACTTAGAATTAATGAAAGTATTTTACGTTTCATTACAATTAAGTATGAATCAAAACGTGAAGTAAAAGCTTGGAACGAATTAGTTGGTAAAACTACAACGTTAAATAAAGGTTCAGTTAAAACTGAAACTCCAGCAGCAGTTACAACAGAGCCAGTAGCTGAAAAAGCATCAGCATCAACAGAAACACCTGAAAGTGAAACTAAAACAGCGGAGTAATCTATGTTTAATAAAGTAATACTTGTTGGTCACTTAGCACGAGATATTGAACTTAAATATACACAGAGTTCTCTAGCAATTGCAAAAACTGCTATTGCTACAAGTCGTAAGTTTAAGACAGCATCTGGTGAACAAAAAGATGAAGTTATGTTTATTGACATAACTTTTTTTGGACGTTCAGCTGAAGTTGCTAATCAATATTTGCGCAAGGGAAGCAAAATTTTAGTTGAAGGTCGTTTGGTTCTAGACCAATGGGACGATGCTACAACTGGACAGAAACGAAGTAAGCATCAAGTAACAGTTGATACTATGCAGATGCTTGATTCAAAAGGTGATAATTCTGGTGGTCAAAATGCACAAGGTGGTAAAGATTATAGTCAAAACTATAATCAACCTCCAGCGCAGCAACCACAAAACCAGTATGAACAGCCACGACAACAATATGCTCCGCCGCAACAGCAGCAAGAGCCTAAGATTCCAGTAATAGATATAGACGAGGATGAAATCCCGTTTTAGAAAATGAGATATAAAAGGAGATAAAATGGCAGAAAAAAGAAAGTATAAAAAACGTTATTGTAAATATTGTGAACAAAAAGTTGACTATATTGATTTTAAAGAGGTAGGAACATTTAAATATTCACTATCAGAAAGATATAAAATCATGCCTCGTCGTCTAACAGGTAACTGTAAACGTCATCAAGACATGGTTTCAATCGCAATTAAACGTGCGCGTGCAACAGCGATGATACCTTATGTTGTATCTCGTGCTACAGTTGTGGCTAATCCTTTCGAACTAGGTTAAGTCTCACTCTTCAATACTACGCTTTTTGCGTAGTATTATCCCCCTTTATAAAAAATATAAACTTTAAGTATGCTCTAAGCATAAGTGATTTACAATTAACTTATCCATCTGATAATTCAGACGAATGTCATGATGAGAAATAAACAAATTTATAATAAGCTATTAAAAGGAATAAATTATGGCAAATGTAGACACTCTTAAAAAACAAGCAGACGCGGCTAAAAAAGCGTATATGGATTCATTAGTAAAAGAATCTGGTGATAAAGCTGTAACTGAGCAACAATTTGATGCAACAACTGGTGTAATCGTAGACGCTTTAACAGCATTACAAGATCAACTTGATGTTGCTCGTGCAAAAGGTTCAGTACGTGCTAAAGACATTGTAGATGGTTTTGGTGGTGAGGGACGTTTAAATGATTTAGTTCTAGATCTTGCTGGTTACATGGGTGAAATGGTTGGAGCTGGTGTTACTATGAGCGCAACGCCAATGGTAGTAATGGCAGGTGCTGCTAAAGGTGTTTATAAAAAAATAACTGAATAATTTTCAGTTAACGTTATTATATTCAAAAGCCCGTCCGATTTATCGGGCGGGCTTTTTTAATGCAATTTAATTAATTGCCGATTTGGTATATTATGTATGAAACTGAAAAACTACTCCTTAGGGACATTGTTAAATATAGTAATGGAAAACTAAATGAATCTTTTACTGATAAATATAATGAATCTAATTTTGAGAATCCAACTATTTTTATAGAAAATATTATTTTAGAACTTTTAACTACATATAAACAATTTGAAAACTTCCCCTTAATGTTTGCTAATGCCTTAGGTGATTATACTGAAGAAAAAGATATTGATTTTGCAGAAATTATTCAAAGATGTCGATAAAACTTATTAAAATCTTTAAAAAATAACTTACTTTATAAATAATTATTAATTTTATTTCGATACAATATCCCCAAATAGAGTACTATTACTCAAAATTATACTTTGGAGTTATTATGGGTGTGTTAAATTTAGTAAAAAGTGGTGTTATATCTGGTAGTGATCTAAAAAAAGTTTTTGACTATGCAAAAGAGAACTCTTTTGCTATTCCTGCTGTTAATGTTGTTGGAAGTGATTCTATCAATGGAGCATTAGAGAGTGCTGCAAAAGTAAATTCACCAATTATAGTCCAATTTAGTAATGGTGGGGGTCAATTTATGGCTGGTAAATCATTAGATAATGATGGCCAAAAAGCAGCAATTGCAGGTACTATAAGTGGTGCATTGCATGTTCATAATATTGCAGAGTTTTATAATGTGCCAGTTATATTGCACACAGACCATGCTGCAAAAAAACTTTTACCATGGATAGATGGACTTTTAACTGCTAGTGAAGTACACTTTAAAAATACTGGAAAACCACTTTTTTCTTCTCACATGCTAGATTTAAGTGAAGAGCCTATTGAAGAAAATATAGAAATTTGTCAAAATTACTTAAAACGTATGAGTAAAATTGGAATGACTCTTGAGATTGAACTTGGAATTACTGGTGGAGAAGAGGATGGTGTTGATAACTCAGAGATTGATAACTCATTACTTTATACACAGCCCCAAGAGGTGGCATTTGCTTATGAAAAATTATTAGAAATTTCTCCAAACTTTACAATTGCAGCATCATTTGGAAATGTTCATGGTGTATATAAACCTGGTAATGTTAAGTTATCACCTTCTATTTTAGGAGATTCTCAAAAATATATTGAAGACAAATTTAAAACTGAACCTAAACCTGTAAACTTTGTTTTCCATGGTGGGAGTGGATCGACTTTAGAAGAGATTAGAGAAGCAATAGGTTACGGTGTAATCAAAATGAACATTGACACTGATACACAGTGGTCATTTTGGGATGGCGTAAGAGCTTATGAGAAGAAAAATCATGACTACCTGCAGGGGCAAATTGGAAATCCTGAAGGTGAAGATAGTCCAAATAAAAAGTATTATGATCCTAGAAAATGGTTAAGAGCCGCTCAAGAATCTATGATTAATAGATTAGAAGAAGCATTCAAAGATTTAAATTGTTTAAATAGAAATTAATTAGATGAATATTAGCAGTCTCTATATTGCCTCTTTAGAAGAAGCCGCTGGTAGTTTAATTATCTCTATGGGATTAATGGAACTTTTAAAAAGTCGTTATGAAAAAGTTGCTTTTTTTCGTCCAGTTATTAAAAGTGCAGAAAAAAAAGATGGTGATATTAATTTTATGCTTGAGCATTTTGCCATTGACTTAGATTATGATGATACTTATGGTTACACAGTTGAAGAGATTGAAACTATGGTCTCAGAAAATAGAACAAAAGATATACTTCAAAAGTTAATTTCTCAATATAGAGGCCTTGAAAAAAAGTATGATTTTGTTTTGGTTGAGGGTATGCAACAATCTAGTTTTTCATCTGCTATAGATTTTGATGTCAATATGATGATAGCAAAAAATTTTAGAAGTCCATTTGTTGCAGTATTGAAGGGTGTAAATAAAACTGCAAATGAAATATATGACGATATACGCCTAGAGGGTAAAGCCATTAGAGCAGCTGGCGTAAGCCACTTTGCAACCTTTGTTAACCGGGTTGATGAAAAGAAGATGAAATCTCTTAATAAAAAACTAGAAAAAAGAACACATAAGTATAAAATTTATATGCTCCCTGAAGTTGAAGAGCTAAATAGTCCAACCGTTCAAGAGATTAAAGATTCACTCTCCTGTGAAAGAGTGTATGGCAGAGAAGTTAATATGCTTCAGATTGTAAAGCAGAGTAAAATTGCTGCAATGAGTGTTGAAAATTATCTTTTAAGAATTGAAGATGGAGATTTAATAATTGTACCAGGCGATAGATCTGATATTATCTTAGCTTCATTTATGTCATTTCACACAAAAACTTATCCTAATATTTCTGGTCTTATTTTAACTGGTGGACTAAAACCAGATGAAAATATAATGAGATTAATAGAAGATTTCCATGAGATTCCAATGCCAGTTATTGAAGTTGAGTGTGATACATATACAGCAGCAATGAGTATTCAAAATATTAGAGCTAGAATAGCACCACAGAGTGAGCGTAAAATTTCATTAGCAATGGGACTTTTCTCTTCTAATGTAGATGCTAAAGAGATAGTTGAAACATTTGACATAGAAGCTTCAACGGTTACTACTCCTATGATGTTTGAATTTGGACTTTTTGAGCGAGCACGTTCTAATCGCAAAAAAATTGTTTTACCTGAGAGTGACGACGAGAGAGTACTCCGTGCTACTGAAATTCTTTTAAGACGTGATGTTGTTGACGTAATACTTCTAGGTGAAGTTGATGAAATTGAGCATAAATGCTCACTTCTAGGATTAAATCTTAGTAAAGCAGAACTTATAAATCCTGCAAAATCTCCACTAATGAAAAAGTACTCGAAGATGTTTTATGAGCTTCGTAAAGAGAAAGGACTATTGTTAGAGGGTGCTCAAGATGCTATGAGTCATTGGACTTATTTTGCAACAATGATGGTTTATGCAGGTGACGCGGATGGTATGGTTTCAGGTGCAGTGCATACTACTGGTGAGACAATTCGTCCAGCACTTCAAACGATTAAAACTAAACCAAATATTTCAATAGTTTCAAGTGTATTTTTTATGTGTTTAGAGACTCGTGTTTTAGTTTATGGTGATTGTGCTGTTAACCAAGATCCAAATGCAGAAGAGTTGGCTGAAATTGCAATCTCTAGTGCAGATACTGCAATAACATTTGGAATTGAACCACGTATTGCAATGCTTTCATACTCAACAGGAAGTTCAGGCAAAGGTAAAGATGTTGATAAAGTTAGAGAAGCTACAAAAATAGTTAAAGATCTTCGACCAGATTTATTAGTTGAGGGTCCAATTCAATATGATGCGGCAATTGATGAAAAAGTTGCTAAAAGTAAATTACCAGACAGTAAAGTTGCAGGACGAGCTACAATCTTTATTTTCCCTGATTTAAATACAGGGAACAATACCTATAAAGCAGTTCAGCGTTCTGCTAAATCTATTGCAATTGGACCAGTACTTCAAGGTCTTAAAAAACCAATTAACGACTTAAGTCGTGGTTGTTTAGTAGAAGATATTGTAAACACAGTTGCAATTACAGCAATTCAAGCACAAGAGCAAGACAAGTGAATAAAATAGTTGTTTTAAATGCAGGAAGTTCATCTTTAAAATATCAATTAATAGATATAGAGACAAAAACTGTATTGGCCTCTGGATTAGTTGAGAGAATTGGTGAAGAAGAGATTAAAGACCATAAAGTCGCGCTTGAATATGTACAAAATACTCTTAAAGATACAGGTTTTTTGCAAGATTGGAATGAGTTAAATGGTATAGGTCATCGTGTTGTTCATGGTGGTGAGGATTTTCATGAACCGACAATCATAGATGAAGATATAATAGAAAAAATTGGTTCATTATCATCGCTTGCACCACTTCATAACCCTGCGAATTTACTGGGTATTGAAGTCTCATTAAAGCTTGCACCAAATGTTCCACAGGTTGCAGTATTTGATACAGCTTTTCATCAAACTATTCCTGAATATGCATATATGTATGCGCTACCGTATGAGATGTATGAAAAATATGGAGTTCGTCGTTATGGATTTCATGGAACATCTCATCATTATGTTGGTATGCAAGCTGCAAAACATCTAAAAAAAGATTTTTCAGAGTGTAATTTCATTTCACTACATCTCGGAAATGGCTCAAGCGTTACAGCTATTAAAGATGGGAAAAGTATTGATACATCTATGGGTATGACACCTTTAGAGGGACTTATTATGGGGACAAGAAGCGGTGATTTGGATCCTCAAATACTTATATATTTAGCAACAGAGCTTAAAATGAGTATTGAAGAGATTGATGTAATGTTAAATAAAAAAAGTGGTCTTCTTGGAATTAGTGGTGTGAGTGATATGAGAGAGATACAAGGTTCAAGTGATGAAAAAGCAAAACTTGCACTTAAAATGGTTGTATATCGCTTGAAAAAATATATTGGTTCATATGCCGTTGCACTTGGTAGAGTTGATGCTTTGATTTTTACAGGCGGGATAGGTGAGCACTCAGATATAATTAGAAAAAATGTTTGTGATGGATTAGCTATTTTAGGAATAGGTATAGATTTAAATAAAAATAAAAATGTAAAAAAAGATATAGTAGAAATTTCTACAGATGAAAGTAGGTCAAAAGTTCTTGTTATTTCTACTAATGAAGAGCTTGAAATTGCAATACAAACACAAAAAACATTAAGGGGTGATATTTGAAAAAACGCACAAAAATTTTGGCAACAATTGGACCAGCATCTGATTCTCAGGAGATGTTAGAAGCATTAATGCACGCTGGTGTTAATTTGTTTCGTATGAACTTTAGTCATGGTAGTCATGAATATCACTCAAAAGTTTTAAATAGAATAAGGCTAGCAATTGAAAATACTGGTTTAATTGTAGGAATACTCCAAGATATTAGTGGGCCTAAAATTAGAGTAGGTATGTTAGATTATGACTTTGAACTAGAAAGTGGAGATGTTCTAGAATTTGTAAAAGATGAAATTACTGGTGAAAAGATTGAAGATGGTCAGTATAAGCTTTGCATAAATCAGAACTCTATTTTAGATATGTTAAGCATTGATGAGCATATCTATCTTGCTGATGGTGCGCTCCATGCAGTAATTATTGAAAAAAGTTCAAATGGTATTAAAGCTAGAATGGAAAATAGTGGTGTACTATCTTCACGTAAGGGTGTAAATTTTCCAAATACTAGACTTGGCATTGAAGTAATTACACCAAAAGATAGAGAAGATATGAAGTGGGGTGTTGAAAATGATGTAGATTTTATGGCTATCTCTTTTGTTCAAAGTGCAGATGATATGATAGAGGCACGTAAAATTATCAAAAGTCATGGTGGATCTACTCAACTGTTTGCAAAAATTGAGAAATTTGAAGCCGTTGAAGATATGAAAGATATTATTAAAGCTAGTGATGGAATCATGGTTGCGCGTGGAGATTTAGGAATTGAAGTGCCATACTATGAAGTTCCATTTATTCAAAAATCACTGATTAGACGTGCTAATGAGTGTAGTAAGCCTGTAATTACAGCAACTCAAATGCTTCTTTCAATGACGCAAAATGAACGTGCAACAAGAGCTGAAATTAGTGATGTTGCAAATGCAGTTTTAGATGGTACTGATGTTGTTATGCTCTCTGAAGAATCAGCGGTGGGACATAATCCAGTTCTAGCTGTGCAGACAATGTTTAATACAATTAGAGCAACAGAAAAAGATTATCCATTTCATAAATATAATCATTTTGAGAATATGGACGATACAGATAGTATAGATGAAGCAACTGTAAAATTAAGTCATGAACTAGGTGTTGATGCAATTTTAGCAATTACATCTTCAGGACAATCTGCTAATAAAATTGCGCGTTATCGTCCAGCTGTTCCAATCTATGGTGTTACAACTGATGAAAAAGTAGCTCGCTCTCTAACTGCTGTTTGGGGAGTTGTTCCAGCATTCTCAGTAAAGCCAGGAAGTTTAGGACACACTATGAAGTCTGTTGTAGAGCAGGGGCTTGAAAAAAATGTTTTAGATTTAGAGAAAAGTTATATCTTAACAGCAGGTGATCCTGTTGGTGTAGCAGGTAAAACGAATATGATTCGTCTTCTTCGTAAAAATGAGATGAAATTTATTCAGACTCTACCAATAGATGAAAATATCTAAGATTAAGCAAAATGTTATAAGTAATTGTTGTACAATTGCTGAATTAAGAATCAGATTTTTTTATTAAATACTTCTTGTAAGAAAGTCTCGGTTTTATTTATAATAAATATAAGAGGAAAATGAAATGGCAATAAAAGTAGCAGTAAACGGAACAGGTCGTATAGGAATAATTGCAGCAAAAATAGTATCGCAGCGTGCTGATTTAGAGTTAGTTGCTATTAATACAACAGCGAAGTCTGATATGCTTGAGTATCTATTTAAGTATGACAGTGTGCATAAAGGTGTTGATGCTAAAGTTATAGATGATAGTACAATTGAAATTGCTGGCAAAAAAGTTGCAATGTTTCGTGAACGTGATATTGACAAGTTAGATTTTGGCTCAGCTGGTGCTGATGTTGTTCTTGAATGTACAGGTGTTTTTACAACTACTGAAACAGCAGGTAAACATCTTAAGGGAAGTGTTAAAAAAGTTGTTATTTCAGCTCCTGCTGGTGATGACACACCTACGTTTGTACTTAATATCAATACTGATGAATATAATGGTGAGAAAGTTATCTCAAATGCTAGTTGTACAACAAACTGTTTAGCTCCAATTGCCAAAATTTTAGATGATACATTTGGAATTGAAAATGGACTTATGACTACAATTCACTCTTACACTAACGATCAAAATATCTTAGATGTTAAACATGCTAAAGATATGCGTCGTGCACGCGCTGCTGCTGTGAATATGATTCCAACTACAACAGGTGCAGCTAAAGCAATTGCAAAAGTTATGCCTAGCATGAAGGGTAAACTAAATGGTTACGCTATGCGTGTACCTACTGCTGATGTATCAGTTGTAGACTTAACCGTTAACCTTAAAAAAAGTGTAACTGTTGAAGAGATAAACGCTGCAATGAGTGCTGGTGCTGAAGGAAACTTTAAAGGTCTTCTAGAGATTGATAATGATAAAAGAGTTTCAAGTGACTTTATTGGGTCAACTTACAGTGCTACTTATATTCCAGATATGACAAGTGTAGTTGAGGGAACAACTGTAAAAGTTCTTGCTTGGTATGATAATGAGTGGGGATATACTAGTCGTTTAATTGATATGGCAACATTTGTAGGAAGTAACTAGTGTTAAAATTTCATCACGATTTTTCTTTAAATGAGAGCTCAGAGCATTTAGCTCTCATGGATAAAGCATATGAAGCAGTAAAAGAGGAAAATGAGAGTGGGCAAATTGGTTATTATCGTTTGCCTAAAGAGACTCTTTCTATTGTTGAAGCTGTAAGTGGTAGTGAACTATATTTAGATTCTGCTATAGAGAATATTGTGGTGATTGGAATCGGTGGTTCATCTTTAGGTATAAAAGCTATTATGCAGATGTTACCAAGCGATAGTGTAAAGCCAATCTATTTTTTAGAAAACTCAGATCCTGTTAATATATCTGAGATTTTCTCAAAAATAAAAAAGAGCAATACAGCCTTTATAGTAATCTCTAAATCAGGTGGGACTATTGAGACTACATCAATTTTTAAAGTCGCAATAGAGTATTTTAATATTGATTTAGATAGTGAAGATTCTAAAAAAATTGTAGCTATTACTGATGGTGGTTCATCACTTTCAAAATTTGCAGATGAATATGGTATCGTTCAGTACAATATTCCATTAAATGTTGGAGGAAGATTTTCTGTACTTAGTGCAGTGGGAATAGTTCCACTTGTTCTTGCTGGTTTTAATGCGACAGCCATTTTAAATGGTGCAGAAGAGTTTATGCAAAGCTTTTTTGATAGACGTGAAGATCATCTTTTACGTAAAGCGCTTTATTACACACAAAATAGTGATAAAGAGTGCATGAATGTAATTTTCTCATATGCATCAAATATGGAAAATTTAAGTAAATGGTATGTTCAACTTTGGGGTGAATCACTTGGTAAAATTTCAAAAATTGGTAAAAAAGTAGGACTTACTCCAATTGGTTTGATTGGTTCAACTGATCAACACTCATTTTTACAACTTATTATGGAAGGCCCACGTGATAAAACTGTAACATTTATTAATGTTGATGATTTTCAAAACAGTTTAAGCGTGCCAAATATTACGCTAAAACATATTGAAAAAACAGATTTTATTAATAATCATTCATTTAATGAACTTATAAATGCTCAATGTTCTGCGACTAAAGAGAGCCTTATTCAAAGTGGAATTAGTGTTGATTCAATTACTTATGACAAAGTAGACGAGGAAAATATTGGTGCGACAATAATCTATTATGAACTTCTTACATCTATTTGTGGTGTAATGTTGGACATCAATACATATAATCAACCAGGTGTAGAGCTTGGAAAAACTATTTTAGAAAAAAAATTTAAATAATTCGGAGTTGTTAAAATGAATTTATTCCCTTACGATATTGCTAAGCAGTATGAAACGAAAGTTGCTTATTTCTCAATGGAATTTGCTATCGCACAAGCTCTTAAAATATATTCAGGTGGTTTAGGTTTCCTAGCTGGTTCTCATATGCGAAGCGTATATGACCTTCGTCAGCATACTATTGGAATAGGGATATTATGGAGTTATGGTTATTATGATCAATCACGAAATGAAGATAATACATTAAAACCAGAGTTTCGTCGTAAAAGGTATTTTTTCCTAGAAGACACAGGTGTGAAAGTTACAGTTGATATTAGTGGTAAGCCAGTTGTTGTTAAAGCCTTTCTATTACCAGCTGAGCGCTTTGGTACGGCACCAATGATCCTACTTTCAACTGATATTGATGAGAATGATTATTTAGCTCGTACAATTACGCATAAGCTATATGATGGGAATGAAGAGGCTAGAATTGCTCAAGAGATTGTTTTAGGAATTGGTGGTACAAAAGTTTTAGAAGCTATGGGTCAAGAGATAGATGTTTATCATTTAAATGAGGGACATGCACTTCCTATGGTGTTTGAATTATATAAACGTTTTAAAGATCTTCAAACTTTAAGAAAACATGTTGTGTTTACTACTCATACTCCAGAAAAAGCTGGAAATGAAGAGCATAATATTCATTTGCTTCATAAAATGGGATTTTTTGCAGGTCTAAGTATTGAAGAGGTACAAAAAACACTCGATTACACAGATGAGCATTTTAGTTTAACAGTTGGTGCACTTAAAACTTGTAAAATTTCTAATGGTGTCTCTATAATGCATGCAAAAGTTGCTAATGATATGTGGAAAGATTATGATGGAATTGCAAACATTATCCCTATCACAAATGCTCAAAATAGACGTTTTTGGGTAGACAAACCTCTTGTTACTGCTCTTGATGAACATGAAAATTTTGAGGTAATTGCTCGTAAGAAACACCTTAAAAAGAATCTTTTTGAAGAGGTAGCAGATCAAACTGGTAAGCTTCTTGATCCTGATGTATTAACAATAGTGTGGGCTAGACGTTTTGCTGAATATAAGCGTCCAGGTTTACTAAAATATGATTTTGAAAGATTTAATGAACTTGTTACTAGAAGCAAACATCCAATTCAAGTTATCTGGGCAGGTAAACCATACCCATTTGATTATGGTGCTATTGAACTTTTTAATGAATTAATTGTGATGAGTCGGCACTATAGTCGTGTTGCTGTTTTAATTAAATATGAGTTAGAGTTATCACGTTTAATGAAGCAAGGTAGCGATATTTGGCTTAATACGCCAAGAATTACACGTGAAGCTAGTGGAACAAGTGGAATGACAGCGAGTATGAATGGTTCTGTTCACTTTTCAATATCTGATGGTTGGCACCCTGAATTTTGTAGAGATGAGCATAACTCTTTTACTATACCACCAGTCGATCATACACTACCAGTTGAAGAACAAGATAGAATTGATAATAAAAATATGATGGATATTTTAGAAAATAAAATTATTCCTATGTATTATGAACATCCTGATAAGTGGGTTGAAATTGTTGATAATGCAATGGATGATGTTTTAGAAGACTTTGATTCAGGTCGTATGGCAAATGATTATTATACAAAAATGTATGACGCTCTAGGTTAATTATGGCATTGGCAATTATGTGTTCAGGTGGCGACGCACCTGGGATGAATCCTGCAATTAAAAAGTTTGTCGACCACGTCTATAAAAGTGGTGAAGATGCATATCTGATTTATGATGGTCTTGAGGGTTTGATTGATGGTAAGATTAAAAAAGCTACAAATCATGATGTAACTGGAATTGTTCACTACGGTGGAACAATTTTGAGATCATCTCGTTCAAAACGTTTTTTTGAATTAGAACATCGCCAAAAAGCCTATGATAACTTAAAAGAACATGATATTGACGGTCTTGTTGTACTTGGTGGAGATGGTTCATTTAGAGCAATGAATCAATTTAGTCAAGATTTTCCTATCAATTTTGTTGGAGTTCCATCTACTATAGATAATGATATTTATGGAACAGAGTACTGTTTAGGGGTAGATACAGCTCTAAATGTTGTTCGTGACGCGCTTGATAAAATACGAGATACAGCAGCATCTTTTAATCGTGCATTTGTAGTTGAGGTAATGGGAAGAGATTGTGGTTATTTAGCATTAATTTCTGCTATAGTTAGTGGTGCAGAAATATGTATTGTTCCAGAAGTTGAATTTGTTAAAGAAGTTACAGAAGATAAGCTTAAAAAAGAGGTTGAAAATGGACGTCGGTATATTTTAGCAGTTGTTGCTGAGGGTACTGAAAAAACAGCTGAAATTGCCTCATGGCTTGAAGAGAAGATTGGACTAGAGACTCGTGTTAGTATTTTAGGGCATATTCAGCGTGGAGGCAATCCTACTGTATATGATAGGATGATGGCTTTTAAATTTGTTATTGGTGCAGTTGAACATTTGAAGAAATCAAAAGATTCAAATAAAATTATTGTTTACAATAAAGGTGAATATTCTCTTAAAGAAATTGATGAAATTGTGTCACAAAAATATAGTGTTCCAAATGAGTTATTGGAAGGATTGACTTACTTAGATTAAGGAGAGCTAATGATAAAGATAACAAAAAAAACGAACAAGGCATGGGTGACTTTTAGTTTTAATTCAGATGATGGAATTAGTAGTGTTGAGGTTTTAGGGGAGTGGAATGAGTGGAAACCTGAAGCTATGAAGAAGAAAAAAAGTGGTGAGTACTCAATCACAAAAATTATAAAAACTTCTGATAATTACGAGTTTGGGTATAGAATTAATGGTAAAACTTGGGAAGTTGAACCAGAATGTTCGCTTGTTTCTTCACCATTTAATAGTAGTAACTCTTTACTTAAGCTATAATAAGAAAAATAATGTAATATAGGGAGTACAGCTAATGAAAGCAGTTGTAATGGCAGGAGGGTTTGGAACCAGAATCCAACCACTAACAAATTCAAGACCAAAACCGATGTTACCTATTATAAATAGACCTATGATGGAACATACAATGATGAAATTGCGTGATGAGGGAATCACCGATTTTATTGTTTTACTCTACTTTAAACCTGAAATTATAAAAGATTATTTTGAAGATGGAAGCAAGTTTGGAATTAACATAGAGTATGTTGTTCCAGATAATGATTATGGTACTGCCGGGGCTGTAAAGTTAGCCCAAGATTTAATTGGTGATGAAAACTTTGTAATCATTAGTGGTGACTTGGTTACTGATTATGATTTTAAAGAGATTTTTAAACATCATAAGAAGAAACGTTCAAAGCTTACTATTACTCTCACCTCTGTAGACAATCCTCTTCAGTTTGGTGTAGTTATTGCAAATGAAGATGATAGAATTGAGAAATTCCTAGAAAAACCAAGCTGGGGAGAAGTCTTTAGTGACACAATTAATACAGGTATTTATGTAATTGAGCCAGAGATTCTAGATCACATTCCAAAAGATAAAAATTTTGATTTTGGAAAAGATTTATTTCCACATTTAATGCAAGAAGGGATTGCATTAACTTCATATAATATTACAGGTTATTGGCGAGATGTTGGAAATCCTGAGAGCTATCGTGAAGTTTATGAAGATATTTTAAGTGGTAAAATAGATATTGAACCAGATGGTATTAGTTATGAGCGACCAGATGGTGTACTTATTTGTGAAGAGGAGTATTTTCTTTGTGAATCAGTAGAGGTAATTGGAAAAGTAATAATAGGTAAAAATGTAACTATTGGAAAAGATTGTAAGCTTAATAACGTTGTTATTGGCGATAATGTAGATATTGGTGATAATTGTAAAATAAGAAATAGTGTCTTTTGGAATGATGTAAAAGTAGATCGTGGTGCTGAACTTGATGGTTGTGTAATATGTAATAATAATAAAATTCAAAAAAATGTTAAAGCAAAATCTGGTTTAATACTAGCAGAGGGTTGTGAAATAGGGCAACTAGCAAGTATAGAACAAGATGTAACAATATGGCCAAATAAAAAAATTGACTCAGCGTCAATTGTAAGCAACAATGTAGTTTGGGGCGATAAATATAAAAATTCTATTTTTGAAAATGGTAGTGTTATTGGTAAGTCAAATGTTGAACTTTCATGTGAAATGTCAATTAAATTAGCTGAAGCATTTGCAGCGCAACTTCCAGTAGGATCTACTGTATACGTCTCTCGTGATAATAGCAAGAGTGCAAGAATGTTAAAGCGTGCATTTTTAGGTGGTATTCTCTCAGCTGGTGTCAACGTAATTGATGTGAAGAGTATGGTGTCTACTGTTCTTCGTTATAACATAGCACATGATGCTGACATTAGTGGGGGAGTTCATTTTAAACAAAATTTAGATGATCCAACTAGCACAGAGATTACATTTTTTAATGAAGAGGGGCTGAGGGTTAAAAGTGGTATAACTAAATCAATTGAAAAAGCTTTTTTTAAAGGTGAGTTTAGACGTGTGGAGTATAACAAAATTGGTGAAGTAGAAGAGAGCCCATATCAAAGTGAAGTAAGATTCTATAAGGCTGGATTAAAAGATAAGTTTAATCAACATATGTTCCAGTGCGATAATTGTAAAGTTGTTGTGGATGTACTTCATGGTGGTACAACTAATGTTTTCCCTGACATAATAAATGAGTTGAACATTGATAATATTATTTTAAATGCCTACAAAGATACTAAAAAACTTTCAAATATAGACATACTTAAAAAGCAGTCTGAAGAGAATGTTTCTCTTATTGTAAAAAGATTAGATTACGATATGGGATTTATGATATACCCAGATGGTCAAAAGTTAAGAATTATTGCCGATAATGGCGAAGTTTTAGCAAAAGATATGGCACTACTTGTAATTTTGTATCTAATGAATTTAGAATCAAGAAGTAGTAAAAAACTTCGTGTGTTATTGCCAACATGGGCACCAGATATTATGGACAGCCATTTTACTCATTTATCAATTAGACGTGGAAAATACTTTACGCTTGGAGCAGATCAATTAGCAAAGTATGATTTGGTTGCAACAGTTGATGGAAATTTCGCATTTACAGAGTTTTCACTTCATAGAGATAGCATGTATGCAAGTCTGAAGATAATGGAAATGTCGGCTCGTCAAGGTATTAAACTATCTGAAATTGTTACTAAAATCGAAGATTTTTACTATAAATATATGCAACTTCCATGTTCTCAAGAGCTTAAGGGCAAGATGATGCGTAAGTTTTTAGAAGATGCAAAAGATAAAAAATCTTCAAGTGTAGATGGAGTTAAAATTTGGCATGGTGATAATGACTGGATTTTAATGATACCAGATCAATATTGTGATAATCTGAATTTTTATATTCAGGCAAAAGATGCAAAAAGTGGTAAAAAACTTTTTAAAGATTATGAGAAAAAAATTAAAACGTGGGCAGAAAAATAGATGGATAAACCTTTAAACCTTAGTTTTATGTGGCATATGCATCAACCAGACTACAGAGATGGTAGCGGTATTATGCGTATGCCTTGGGTTTTTTTACACAGTATAAAAGATTATTATGATATGCCTTGGATACTTTCAAAGTATCCAAGTTTAAAAGCTACATTTAATGTAACACCGCCATTGATTGAACAGATTAATCTTTACAAAGAACCTACTAAAAATGATTATTTTTTATCTCTTTGGATTAAACATCCAAGTGAAGTTGGAAGTGAAGATAAAAAGTCATTAATTAAAACATGTAAATCATCAAATTATGACACAATGGTAAGACCGTTAAAGCGTTTTGATGAGCTGTTTAATCAAGAAGAGTTTAGTGATAGTGAATTTATTGATTTAGAAGTTATGTTTATGATTTCTTGGTGTGGTGTTTATCTTCGTCAAAACAGTAGTGTAGTATCAGGTTTAATGCAAAAGGGAAGGAATTTTACGCAAGAAGATAAGCAAAGTTTTTTAGATGAACTCACAAAGTTTGTCCAAACAATTTTGCCTTTTTATGCAAAACTTCAAAAAAGTGGACAAATAGCACTCTCAACGACTCCATATAACCATCCAATATTACCACTTTTAATTAATATGGCAACTGCGCGTGAGGCAAATCCTCACGCTCCTATTGTAGATAACTTTGTATCTTTGAAAGAAGATGCAAAAATACAAGTAGAACGTGCTATTGAACTCTATAAAGAGACTTTTAAAATTGATCCAATCGGTTTTTGGCCAGCAGAGGGCGCAGTAGATGAAGAAAGCAGTGAGATATACCGCTCTTTAGGGATTAAATGGATTGCAACCGATGAAGCAATTTTGTTTAAGTCACTAAAAAATGATGATAGAACAAACCTGTATCATGCCTATAAATTTAATGATTTGAGTATGGGATTTAGAGATCATGGGTTAAGTGATTTAATTGGTTTTACATACAGATTCTATAAAGCTGAAGATGCGGTAGAACATTTTTTAAATGCTCTGCAACCAATTTCGCATGGGGACTCAGACACTGCATTTGTTATTTTAGATGGTGAAAATGCATGGGAATTTTTTCATGATAACGCCTATCCATTTTTTACAAAACTATATGAGAAGCTTGAACAGACAAATTGGTGTAGTACCGTAACTATGGATGAAGTTGCAAATGGAACTACAAGAGAGTTAGAACATTTAGCACCTGGGAGTTGGATAAATGGGGACTTTACAACATGGTCAGGAAGTAGTGAAAAAAATCGTGCTTGGGAGTTAGTTTTTCAGACAAGACGAGATTATGCAAATAGAGGTGAGAGTTTTAGTGATGAAGTAGAAGAGAAGATAAAATTTCATTTTCTTGCTTCTGAGTGTAGTGATTGGTACTGGTGGTATGGAGATGATCATCATACAGATTTTGCACTAGAATTTGACACACTATTTCGTAAGCATCTCATTGAGATATATGATTTAATGAAAATGACTCCACCAGCTGATCTATTTGAGCCGATACTTGAACATAAAAGTACAGCTTCATTTATGATACAACCACAATTTCCAATTCGTCCTAAAATTGATGGGAACGATAGTTCATTCTTTGAGTGGATTGGTGCTGGAATTATTGATGAGAGTAAGCTCTATTCAACTATGGATAGAGTTCGTGGACCTATTTCGCAAATTCATTATGGGCAAGATGAACAGGGGAATATCTATACTGCATTTCAAGGTGATGTATCTGAACTTATTGGATCAAGTTCAACACTTAGAGTAATTATAGAAGAGTTAGAAAAAACTTTTACTATGAAAATAGAGGAAGATACAAGTGAGTCAGAAATTATTATGAATGTTCATGAATTGATTGAAATTTATATTGAACGTGAGCTATTTGAAGATGTAGATAAAGTACATTTACGTTTTGAAATTGAGCAAAATGGAACAATAGTTCAAACACTTCCAGGATTTGGCGCGCTTGCTATGGATTTAAATGAAGATTATGGTGCTAATTGGTTTATATAAGGGGTGAAAGGTATGAGTAATAGAAAGACCGCGTTATTGTTTGGAATACATATGCACCAACCAGTAGATAATTTTAAAGAGGTTATTGATGATGGTGTACAGAAGTGTTATGGACCTTTTTTTGAGGTAATGAGTCGTTATCCAGAGTTTCGTTTTTCAGTACACTGTAGTGGTTGGCTTTTAGAGCAGATTGAGCAGTTCCATCCAAAACTTTTTTCTCAAATGAAAAAATTAGCAGACAGAGGTTCATTAGAATTTTTTAGTGCAGGTTATTATGAACCAATTTTAAGTGTTATTCCCTCAGTTGACAGAGTAGCCCAAATAAAAAAATTAAACACCACTATTGAGAAAAAGTTTGGTGTTAAAGCAAAAGGTATGTGGCTTACTGAACGTGTATGGGAATCTGCACTTATACCTGATTTAAAAGAGGCTGGCATTGAGTACACAGTAATAGATGATTACCATTTTCAATGTACAGGTTTTAATGAAGATGAGTTAGATAGCTATTACATTACAGAAGAGGGAGCTCACGAGCTTGGGCTTTTTCCAATTAGTAAGAAGTTACGTTACGCTTTGCCTTTTATGAGTGTTGAGAGTGCAGTAGAAGCTGTAAAAAGTATTAATCATGAAAAAAACAGCGCTGCAATCATTTTTGATGATGCAGAAAAATTTGGAATGTGGCCTGGGACTCATGAGTGGGTTTATGAGAAAAAGTGGCTTGAAAAATTTGTAGAAACTGTTTTAGAAGATGAAAAAATAGAGCCTCAACACTTTAGTGAATATTATGCATCTAATAGACCAAAGGGAATAGCGTACCTGCCAAATGTTTCATATTTTGAGATGGGTGAGTGGAGCTTAAAAGCTGATGATGCAGCAAAACTCGAAGAGTTTAAAGAGCATATGGGACATGATAAATTTGATGAAGAGGGTATTAAGTTTCTAAAGGGTGGTATCTGGAAGAACTTTTTTGTAAAGTATGATGAGAGTAACCGCATTCATAAAAGAATGTTAGAACTCTCACGTGCTCAAAAAGATATTAAAAATTCAAAGTTTAAAGATTATCTTTATAAATTTCAAACAAATGATGTTCTGTGGCATGGCGTTTTTGGTGGATTGTATTTACCAAATTTAAGAGACAATGCATATAGGTTTTTAATTGGTGCAGAAAATGAACGTTATGGAAATAGTACAGTTATAGATGTAGATGATAAATCAATTGATGGTTACACAAAAGTAAAATCCGTTGGTAAAGAGTATATTTTACGTTTTGATGAGAAAGCATCTGGGCAGTTAATTGAGTTTGATTCAAGAAGTGATATGTTCAATTGGCAAAACTGTTTAACAAGGCGTAAAGAATCATACCACGCTAAGATTTTAGAAGAAAACAGACATGAAGAGCACGAACCATCAACTGATGGTATAGATACAATTCATGCTATGGCTTTTGATGTAAGCGATGAACTAAAAGATTCACTTACATATGATTGGTATGTTAAAAACTCTTTTATTGATCACATAACAGATGAAAGTTTTACGTTTTCAAGTTTTAAGCATTGTAATTTTCATGAGTATGGTGACTTTAGTAATCAACCATTTAAGTATAAGAATTCTAACAAAAAAATTCATTTTGAGAGAAATGGTGGAATATTTTTACCTGAGAGGGAAAACTCTGAACTTAGTAAAAGTTTTAAACCACGTGATAACGGTTTTGACTTTTCTATACAGTTTAGCACAGAAAGTCAAAGACTCTTTAAATATGCAATGGAGCTAAATCTTCACTTCGCAGATCATAATCATCTGTTAATAAATGGTGATGTAGTTAGTGATGGTGGTACACTTGAAGGAGTTAAAAAAATTGAACTTCTTGACACTCATTTGAATAAATTAATTACTATCTCAGTAGATGAGAGAGTAAATTTTTTATATTATCCACTAAAAACAGTATCTCAAAGTGAGATGGGATTTGATCTTACAACGCAACAAATAAGCATGGCATTTTTATTACCATTTTCTAAAAACTTCGCTCTAAAAGGTTCTGTTGAGGTGAGTAATGTCTGATATACGTTATGATTTACTAAGTGACAATTACGTAATAATAGCTCCTGAACGTCTTCACAGACCTGATTATATGGCATGGGAAGAGGAAGATGTCCATATGATTGAGTGTCCTTTTTGCGAAGGAAGTGAGCATAAAACTCCATCAGAACTTTTTGCTATTAGAGATAATGGTGATGCAAATAGTATGGGTTGGAAAAGTAGAGTTGTTCCAAATTTATATAGAGCTGTTCAGATTGAAGCTTCAAAAATAACCAAGTCAGATGGTATTTATAGTTATTGGGAAGGTTTTGGTGCGCATGAGGTAATTATTGATACTCCAAGGCATTTGAGTCACATGAGTGAGTTTAGTGTTGATGAGTTCTATACTTGGTTACGAACAATTGCTCATAGAATTGTAGACCTACATGGAGATGGGCGTATCTCTTATATATCTGTGTTTAAAAATGATGGAGTAGCAGCTGGTGCGACACAGCAACATCCACATACTCAAATAATAGGACTTCCCACAATTCCTAAAAATGTTATTAGAAGATTAGAGAGAAATTATGAACACTATAAAAAAACAGGACGAGCTATTTTAGATGACATAGTGACACAAGAGCTTGCAAGTAAAGAGCGTATTGTTACTCAAAATGGTAGTTTTGTGGCGTTTTGTCCATATGCAAGTGCTTATCCTTTTGAAGTTATGATAGCTTCAAGTAAAAAAACATTCTGTAAATTAAATCAGATAGAAGATGATGATATGCACTCTTTAGCAGCTCTTTTACATGATTTGTTTCAAAGAATGCGTACGCAACTTGGAAAGTTTGACTTTAACTTATCTTTTTCTATGCCACCAATGCAGAAAAGTTTTGATACAAGTGATTTTCATGAGCAGATAGATGCGATTTGTGGTTTTAATATTCGTATAATGCCTAGAATCTATCGCCATGGTGGGTTTGAACTCTCTACTGATACTTTGATAAATCCAGTTGAGCCAGAACGTAGCGCTAAACTATTGAGAGAAGCTGGTGAGTCTTAAAACTTTATTTGTATCAAGTGAGATATATCCATTTGCTAAAAGTGGTGGTTTAGCAGATGTCTCTTACGCCCTTCCTAAGGCACTTTCAGAAAATGTTGATGTTACGCTTATTATGCCACTCTATAAAAGTGTCGATAGAAAAAAGTTTGATATATCTTCAAGTGGTGTTAGTTTTAAACTTACATTAGATTCTGTAAATTATGAAGTTGAATACTTTTTTGCTCTTTATAATGGGTTGAAGTGTTACTTCTTATATTCTGAAATTTTAAGTGAGCGTGATAATCTTTATGGCACAGCTAGCAGTGGTTATGAAGATAATGATATTCGTTTTGGACTATTTTCTCATGCAGTTATTCATTTTGTACAAAACTTTGCAACATCTTTTGATGTACTTCATCTAAATGATTGGCAAAGTGCAATGTGCGCGCTTTTAGTAAAAGAGAAAAAACTAGATCTAAAAACTGTTTTTACAATACATAATCTTGCTTATCAGGGTGTTTTTGATAAAAGTAGTTTAAATAGATTGGATTTAAGCCAAAACTATTTTACTCCTGAAAGTTTAGAATATTATGGTGATATTAATTTTTTAAAAGCTGGGATTGCTTATAGTGACCATATTACAACTGTAAGCCCAAGTTATGCAAAAGAGATTTTAACTAAAGAGTATGGTTCAGGACTTGATGGTTTTTTACAATTTTATAGCTCCAAAATGAGTGGAATCTTAAATGGTGTAGATACTAAAGACTTTTCTCCAAAAACTGACAAAGCATTATGGCAAAACTATGATGCAAAACTTATGTCTGAAAAACAGACTAATAAGAGAAATTTTTTAGAGAGTATTGAACTTACAGATGAGAAGAGACCACTGTTTATTTTTATTGGTAGATTTACTTGGCAAAAAGGGATGGAGCTTTTAATTAATAGTCTAAACGAGATTGCTTCACTAAATGTAAATATTGCAATTTTAGGAGATGGTGAAGATAAGTATCATAAAGCTTTTAGAAAAGTTGCCCAAAAATATGAGAATGTGCATGTTCGTTTTGGATATGATGAAAAAACCTCACGAAGAATGTATGGGGCGGCTGATTACTTGCTGATGCCATCAGCTTTTGAGCCATGTGGGTTAAATCAGATGATTGCAATGAATTATGGAACAATTCCAATTGTAAGAGCCGTTGGTGGACTTAAAGATAGTGTTAAAAGTATTGAAAAGTTTAATTCAAATGATGATAGTGGTTTTGGTATAGTCTTTGAAGAGATGAGTCAAGATGCCTTGGTTCACTCATGCACAGATGCGGTTAAACTATATAATCAAAAACAGCTTTTACGAAAAATTAAACGTCATAATATGAACCAAGATTTTAGTTGGAAAAATAGCGCGTTAGAGTATGAAAAAATTTACAAAAAAATAACTGCAAAATAGATGAAACTCTATATTGATATTGGTGGAACAAACTTAAGAGCTGAAGTTCACGGCTTAGAAGATGTTATTTATGAAAACAGTTCAAGCGCAGAGTTAGATTTAGTAGAGTATATTGAGAGTAAATTAGAGCAATACAAAGAGATTGATTTTGTTGGAATCTCTTACGCTGGGCAGGTTAAAGATGGTGTAATTATCTCTGCTCCAAATATAGAAGTCAGTAAAAAAGATATTAAAAAATATATTGAAGAGAAGTATGAGATTTCTTTAGAGATAGAAAACGATTTAAATTGCGCAGTAATTGCAGAAGCTGACCACTTTAAAGAGAAAAATTTAGTAGCAATTTACGTTGGGACTGGAATTGGAAGTGGTTTTGTAGAAAATGGGAAACTGGTTCATTCTAACTCTAATCTTGTTGGAGAAATTGGACATATACCATATAAGAGGGCACCATTTAAATGCGGTTGTGGAAAAGATAACTGTATTGAACTTTTTGCATCAGGCTCTGCACTACAAAAGTGGACAAAAGATGAAAATGTTAATCTTGAAAAATTGAAACAAGTAGGTAGTGAAATTGCTTCACAATTTGAGGAGGCCTTACTTCACGCTATAGCTACAGCTATCACTCTTTTTAATCCAAAAGTTCTAGTTTTAGGTGGTGGTGTAGTTGAAAAAAATGTTTATTTACTTGATTTAGTAAAGAATAGTATTAAAGAGTATGCACCAGCTTTTTCACTTAATAGTTTAGAAATTAAAAAAACAGAACTAACAAATGCCGCTATGAGTGGTGCGGTATTGTTGGAAAATTAGATTAGCTTGCTATCTGTTTAGATATAATTGTATAAATCAGCAGAGGATTAAATTATGAGTTTAGCGCAAATATTAGATGAGGCATTACATTTAAAACCTCAAGATAGATATTTTGTAATAGAGAATCTTGTAAAAAGTTTGAATGAACCAAATAAAGAGATTGATGATATTTGGATTGAAGAATCTAAAAAAAGATTAAAAGCTTATAAAGATAATAAAGTGAAAACCTTTTCTTATGAGGAAGTTTTTAGTTAATGCAACTTGAAATTTTAGAATATGCTAAATTTGAAATAGATGATGCTGTTGAATACTATAATCTTCAGCAAGATAAGCTTGGAGATAGCTTTAAGATGGATGTTAAAAATTGTATTGATAGAATTTTAATATCTCCAAATCTTTATCCTAACATAGTTGAAAATATAAAAAGAAGCTTGTTACATCGTTTTCCTTATAGTATATTTTATGCGATAGAGAGTGAAAAAATTATTATATTATCGGTTGCGCATCAAAGTCGTAAACCATTTTATTGGGTCTAATATTGTAAAAGTTTAGAATCGGGGGATACTAAAATGAAAAAATTAAAAATACTATTTATTGCATCAGAAGTTGCACCATTTGCTAAAAGTGGTGGACTTGCTGATGTCGCTGGTGCATTGCCACAAGCACTTAAAAAAATTGGACATGATGTTCGTGTTGTAATGCCTCGTTACTATATTGTAGATAAGTCAAATTTGACACCATTAGAGGGTGAAATGGGTGTTCCTATGGGGAGTATGGGGGAAGCTTGGGCTGGTGTTTTAGAGGGAAGGCTTGGTGATGTACCAATCTACTTTATAGAGCATGAACATTTCTTTGGTCGCAAAGGACTTTATGGCGAGGGAGGGTTTTCTTTTCCTGATAACGATAACCGTTTTATTTTCTTTACACGTGCGGCTATGCAACTTGCGAAAAAACTTCATTTTAAACCAGATATATTACACGCAAATGATTGGCATACAGCAGTTGCACCACTTTTTTTAAATACTCATTACATAAATGATGAAACATTTTCTAATTGTGCTTCTGTTTTTACTATTCATAATATGCAACATCAAGGTCAATTTTATAAGGGTGTAATGGATGTACTTGATGTTGGTTGGTACCATTTTAATCACCACGATTTAGAAGAACATGATGGGGTCAATTTTCTTAAAAGTGCTATTGCTCATACTGACGCGGTAACTACAGTTAGTAATAAATATGCTCAAGAGATAAAAACTTCTGAGTTTGGTTGTGGCCTTGAAGCGACAATTTCTCACCATAGTGATAAGCTTTTTGGAATTTTAAATGGAGTTGATTATAACGAGTGGAATCCTTCAATTGATAAATTGATTGCTTCAAACTATGATATTAAAAAGATGAAAGGTAAAGCTGCTTGTAAAAAAGATTTACAAAAAGAGTTTGGGCTAAAGCAAGATAAAAAGATTCCAGTTATTGGACTTGTTGGACGTCTTGCAGAACAAAAAGGGATAGATTTATTGGCAGCTTCTATTTGGGATCTTTTACAGTTAGAAGTCCAAATTGTTCTACTTGGAACTGGTGAGTATTGGGCTGAGCATTTTTTTAGTGATATAGCTGCGAAATACCCTGATAAATTTGCATGTTTCATTGGTTATAGAAATGATTTAGCACATAAAATTGAAGCAGGAAGTGATTTCTTTTTAATGCCGTCAAACTTTGAACCATGCGGATTAAATCAGATATATAGCCTGCGTTATGGAACACTACCAATTGTACGGGCAACAGGTGGCTTAGATGATACTATTGAAAACTATGATGAATATAGTGGAAATGGGACAGGTTTTAAATTTTACGATGCAACTTCAAATGCTTTAGTTGATACAGTTGGATGGGCAGTCTATACATGGTATAATCATCCAAAGGCTATAAAAAAGTTAATTGCTAATGCAATGGAAAAACATTTTAGTTGGGATGATGCAGCAACTTCTTATACAGATATTTATGAACTAGCTATGGCTAAGAGAAATAGTAGGCGGCATCAGTAGAAGATGAAAAATAAAACAGATGTAGAATTTCTAATAGATAGGTTGAAAGAACTATTTTCAAGAGATGAACATTTTGTTTTAAAGATAAATGGAAAATGGGGTGTAGGTAAAACTCATTTTTGGAATAATTTTAGTGAAAATCATTTAGATAAAAATATTGCTTATGTTTCATTGTTTGGTAAAGAAACAATTCAAGATATTAAGACAGATATTATTCTACAAATATCAAAAAAAGATGCTTTTATAAATTCTGTCTCAGGCAGTATCTTAAATATAAGATCAAATTTAGGATTAAAAGAAGAAGAGCTTAATTTTGGTGTAAATGGATCTTTTATTTCTTCAATGATGACACTATTAAAAAAGAAAGATTTTAAAGATGTCATAGTTTGTTTTGATGATTTTGAAAGGTTATCTAAAAAGTTAGAACCAAGAGATTTACTAGGGTTGGTCTCAGAACTAAGAGAGCAGAAAAGCTGTCATGTGGTTATGATTTTAAATCAAGATAAGATAGAAGATGATAGTTTGTCAATATATAAAGATAAAATTATTGACTATGAATTTGAATTTTCACCAACACCAGAAGAAGCATATGGTGTAGTTAAAGATACATTAACTACTTTTAAAGAGTATCCTTTAAAATATTTTCAAAAAAATAATATAAATAATATTAGAGTAATGAAAAGAGTTGTAAATTCTCTAAATGATTTTTCATTTGTAAAAGAGTATACAAAAGGATTTGAAAGTATTGAAATAGAAATAGTTGAAAGAATTATTGAACTATCCACTATAAATACGATGTTTTTATTTGATGAGTTTAGAGAATTAGAACAATATTGTTATGATAGAGCTGTGCATTTTGCTATTAATCATAATAACGGTAAAGTTAGTGAGTTTAGTAAAAATAAAATTTATGAAGAGATATTGCTATACGTAAAAGGTCATGATTTTAGTATAAATGATTTGTCATCGAACATCATTAAATATTTGAAAAGTTCAATGATTTATAAAAATAGACTAATAAAAATAATTAATAAAAGAAAAGAACAAACTAATATTAGTCAAATGACAGAAGATATACGTAATTTAAGAAATAAATTAGATTATAATTTGAATTATAATGATTCGGAGTTTGTGAAAGATTTATTTGAACTTTTAACAGATAATTCAAGTAAGCTTGTAAATACTTTAAGCTCCGATGCTTTTATTTTATCAATTAATTCATTAAAGGAGTTAGATAGTAGTAATGAAGAAAAATATCAAGTTTTTGCAATTGAGCATTTGAAAAAATATATTGAATATTTTTTCAAATATGATGAAGAATCCAGACGTTATTATGTGGATGATTTTATTAGAATAAAAAATTTCGATTTATTGCTTGAAGATTTTATTAATCAATATGAATTAAAAGAAAATAGAGATAAGATTGATAATCTTGAAAAAATAATAGAACTAATGGTAGAACCTGGATACATTGAAGGGAAGTTATTGTCTTTAGTCTCAAGAGATAATATAAAAAGGTATATTTTAGAAAAGCCAGAGTTTGTTAGGGCATCGTTTCATTTAATAAACTATATGGAAAAAGTTTCTAGTGAAAGTGGTATTGAAATATTTATTAAAAATATATATGATACATTTGAGGAATTAAAAGAGTCTGATAACAAAAATCATAAAGTTAAAATGACTAGATTACTAAATTCAATTAATAAGTAAATTGAGGAAGAGTTAATGAGCAAAGAAAACATACTAAAGCAATTAAAGCTACTGAAAGAGAAATATAGTCAAGATGGTTTTAATATTTTGGCACTTTTTGGTTCATACTCTACTGACACTCAAAACTCAAATAGTGATATTGATATTTTATATGATGTTGATAGCTCATTTTTAGATAAATACAAAGGTTTTCAATCAGCTTCAAAAGTTCTTGAAATTGAAAAAGAGATTTCAATGGTTTTTCATAAAAAAGTAGAGCTTACTTCACCATCAGGACTTAGTGAAAATATAAGAAATAAGATAATTTCTAAGGCTTTATATGTCTAAAGACTTTAGGCGAGTTGAAATCATATTAGAAAAAATTAGTTATATAGAAGCTATAGTGAATGACTTTAACGGTAGAATATTTTTAGCACTAGAAGATAAACAGACAAATAGACCAGCAATTTTGATGCACTTAGTTGCAATTGCTGAACAGTTTGATAAATTAAAAAAAGAAAACAGTAATATACTTAAAAAGTTTTCAAAAGATGATATAAAAGGAATTTATGACATAAGAACGTTCATAGCACATGATTATGATGGTGTGAACTTAGCAATTATTGAAACAGCTATTCGGTATGGTTTGCCAGTAGTAGAAAAAACTTGTAGCGACATTATAACGGGGGAGTTAAAATGACAAACAAACATCAAATATATTATGACGTGTCACTTTTTGAGGAGATGGATATCTATCTTTTTAAAGAGGGTAATCATACAAAATTGTATGAAAAAATGGGTGCGCATATTTTAGTGCGTAAAAAAAGAGCTGGTGTTATTTTTGCTGTGTGGGCTCCAAATGCAAAGAGTGTTACTGTTCGGGGTGACTTTAACAATTATGAGGTTGATGCACATCCATTGCATTTGCGTTCAGATGGTTCTGGTATTTGGGAAGGTTTTATTGAAGGTGTTACTGAGGGGCTCTCTTATAAGTATCATATAGTCTCTAAACATCATAATATCGTCCATGAAAAGAGTGATCCTTACGCTTTTTATTGTGAGGAGGCTCCAAAGTCAGCTTCTATAATAAAGAGCATTGGCGGATTTAAGTGGAATGACAAAAAATGGATGAAAGAGCGAAAAACACACAATGCACATGACGCTCCTGTAAGTATTTATGAGGTCCACTTAGGTTCATGGCGTAGAAAAGAGGATGAAGATAATCGCCTTTTAACTTACAGAGAGTTTGCAGATGAGTTAGTTGCGTATCTGTTAAAGATGAATTATACGCATGTTGAAATTATGCCCTTTACTGAGTATCCGTACTTTGGTTCTTGGGGTTATCAAGTTACTGGTTATTTCGCACCAACTTCAAGACATGGTGAACCACATGATTTAATGGCACTGATTGATGCTCTTCACATAGCAGGTATTGGTGTAATTATGGATTGGGTTCCTTCACATTTTGCTGTAGATATGCATGGTCTAATTAATTTTGATGGTACAGCACTTTATGAGCATGATGATCCAAGGCAAGGGTATCATCCTGAGTGGGGTAGCATTATTTTTAACTATGGACGCAGTGAAGTTCGTTCATTTTTACTTAGTAGTGCCCTGTTTTGGCTAGATAAATACCATATTGATGGTATTAGAGTTGATGCGGTTGCTTCTATGCTCTATCTGCATTATGCAAGAGAAGAGGGTGAGTGGATTCCAAATAAATATGGTGGAAAAGAGAACCTTGAAGCGATAGATTTTTTAAGAAAATTAAATGAACGTGCTTATGAAGAGCATGATGACATTTTAATGATGGCAGAAGAATCAAGTGCTTGGCCAATGGTTACTCGTCCTACTTCCGTTGGAGGACTTGGTTTCGGTTTCAAGTGGAATATGGGTTGGATGCACGATAGTATTAAATACTTAAAACAAGATCCTATCCATCGTCAATATTACCATCATCACTTGACATTTAGCATGTGGTACGCTTTTGATGAACATTTTTTATTGCCTTTAAGTCATGATGAAGTAGTTCATATGAAAGGCTCAATGGTAAATAAGATGCCAGGGAGTTATGAGAATAAATTCTCAAATCTTCGTTCAATGTATGGTTATATGAGTGCACACCCTGGGAAAAAACTGCTTTTTATGGGTGGTGAATTTGCTCAATTTGCTGAGTGGAATTATGAACAGAGCCTAGACTGGCATCTGTTAGAGTATCCACTTCATAGAGGAATGCTTAAACTTGTTTCAGATTTAAATAAAATCTATCGATCCTATCCCGCTCTTTATATGTATGATGAAAAGCATGATGGTTTTGAGTGGATTGATGAAAAAGATAATCAGCAAAACTGCTTTAGTTTTGTTCGTAAAAGCGATAAAGAGGATGAAAGTATTATTGCTGTTTGTAACTTTTCTGACGTAACACGTAACCATTACCGTTTGGGTGTCCCACAAGATGTAAATTGGGTTGAATTTTTTAATTCGCAATCTAGCTATTATGGTGGGAATAACATAGGAAATACTGGCGTATTAAAAGCGCAAAAGATTCCAATGCATAATCGTGAATATTCAATTGAGATGACACTACCACCTTTAGGTGTACTATTTTTAAAAATTGATAAGAAGGAAGATAAATGAGTCTACACCCATTAGCTGGGCTAAAAGCACCAAAGTCTATTTTGATAAATGTACCTGAGTTGATATCAGCTTATTACACACTTACCCCTGATGTTTCAACTATGGGTGAAGCTGTTAGTTTTGGAACTTCTGGTCATCGTGGCTGTTCTTTGAAAAAAAGTTTTAATGAAAATCACATTTTAGCCGTCTCTCAAGCTGTTTGTGACTATAGAAAAGAGCAAAATGTTGGTGGTACTCTTTTTATGGGGATGGATACACACGCACTTTCATATCCAGCACAACTTAGTTCTTTACAAGTATTATGTGCAAATGGTGTAAATGTCGCAATTGCACAAAATGGTGGGTTTACACCTACGCCAGTTATATCTCACGCAATTTTAACTCAAAATGCAAAAGGTGGTGAACTTAGCGATGGAATCGTAATTACGCCATCACATAATCCTCCAAGTGATGGTGGTTTTAAATATAACCCAATACATGGTGGACCTGCTGATACTGATGTTACTGGTTGGATACAAAAACGTGCAAATGAGTATTTGACAAATTCATTAGATGGTGTAAAAAAGATTAGCGTTAGTGAAGCTTTAAGTAGTAAGTACCTAGAAGAGTATGACTATGTTACACCTTATGTAGATGATTTAGAAAATATTATAGATATTGAAGTTATTAGAAATTCAGGGATTAAGATTGGCGCTGATGCTATGGGTGGATCTGGACTTGAATATTATAGTGCTATAAAGAAGAGGTATGATCTGAATATGGTAACTTTCAATGACCATTTAGATTCAACTTTTTCATGTATGCATTGCGATAAAGATGGAAAAATACGAATGGATTGTTCATCACCATACTCTATGGCTGGGCTTGTTGCGTACAAAGATGATTTCGATATAGCATTTGGAAATGACACAGATTTCGATCGTCATGGTATTGTTACAAAAAGTGTTGGACTTATGAACCCAAACCACTATCTGAGTGTTGCAATTAACTACTTAATGCAAAACCGTCCAAATTGGAAAGAAGATTTAAAAATAGGTAAAACATTAGTTAGTAGCTCTATGATTGATAGAGTTGCAAATGATTTAGGAAAAGCTGTAGATGAGGTTCCAGTGGGCTTTAAATGGTTTGTTGATGGACTTCATAGTGGTACGGTTGCATTTGGTGGTGAAGAGAGTGCTGGGGCTAGTTTTTTACGTAAAGATGGTACTGTTTGGTCAACAGATAAAGATGGAATTATTATGTGTCTACTTGCTGCTGAAATTACTGCAAAAACGAGGAGAGATCCTGGTTTGCATTATAAAGATTTAGAAGAGAAGTTTGGTTCACCTCTTTATGAGCGTTTGGATGCACCAGCTACAAGTGAGCAAAAATCAATTTTGAAAAACCTTTCACCTGAGGATTTAAAAGAGGATACTTTAGCTGGTGAAAAAATAGAGGCAATTTTAACAAATGCCCCTGCAAATAGTGCGCCAATTGGCGGACTGAAAGTTGTAAGTAAAAATGGTTGGTTTGCACTTCGCCCATCTGGCACAGAAGATATTTATAAGATATATGCAGAAAGTTTTGTAAGCTCTGAGCATCTGAAAAGTATTCAAAATGAAGCTCAAGCTATGGTCGCAAAACTTTTTAGTTAAATTTTACTTTCCCAATCAAATGCAGTTTTACAGATAACTTCAAGGTCGTCATATTTTGGCGACCAGTTTAGCTCTTTTTTAATCTTAATGTTATCAGAGATTAATATTGATGGGTCTCCTGCTCGTCTTGGTTCAAATTTAGCATCAAAATCTATTTTAGTTACACTCTTCATTGTGGCAATCACCTCATTTACGCTAAAACCATGTCCATAACCACAATTGAAGATATTACTTTTTTTGTGAGAGAACATATATTCAAGTGATTTAACGTGAGCGTCTGCTAAGTCATCTATATGAATATAATCTCTTAGACATGTTCCATCTGGAGTATCATAGTCATCTCCAAAAATTGACATACCATCTCTTTTGGCAAGTGCAGTTTGTGCAGCAATTTTAATTAGGTGTGTTGAGTTTGGAAAACTTTGACCAATTCTATTTTCAATATCTGCACCAGCAACATTAAAGTAGCGTAAAATCACATAGTTAAAGTTTTCATTAGCACTTTTTGCATCTTGCAAGATTGTTTCACTCATGAGTTTACTGCTACCATATGGATTAATAGGATTCTTTGGTGTAGTCTCTTTGATTGGAATCTCTGTAGGTTCACCATACACTGAAGCTGTTGATGAAAAAACAAAATTATTAATACTATTTTTTAGGCACTCATTTATAAGGTTAGCAGTGTTTACAGTATTATTCAGATAGTACTTCATAGGGTTCTCTACAGATTCAGGAACAACAATGCTTGCAGCAAAATGAAGTATGGCATCAAAATTACCATTTTTTAAGATATTACTAACTTTTGTAAAGTCTGAAAGCTCAGCTTTTATGAATTCAAAACGCGAAATATCTGGAAATATTTTACTAAGCGAATCAATAGTTTGTTGGTGACCAGTAGATAAATTATCTAAAACAGTAACATTATATTTACTCTCTAGTGCTAACTGTTTAACTACATGACTACCAATATAACCCGCACCACCTGTAACTAATATATTCATATTTATACCTATCTTAATCTTTGGCGTAGATTATACTATAATTACTTTTTTATTTAGGATTAATAATGCGTGAAATGATAGAGTATTTCTTTGTAAAGTTTTTGATTTTTTTGGCATCAATTATGCCTAAGTCATTAGTATACAAAATTTTTAAATTTATTGCACTTTTACTATTTAGATTAGATAAGAGACGAAGAAAACTTACAATTAAAAATCTTACTCTAGCATTTGTAGAAAAAAATGAGATGGAAATTGAGAGTTTGGCAAAGCAAAGCTATATTGAGTTGTCAAAAACTGTTGCAGAGATTATTTTAATGATAAATAGGCAACTTGATATTAATAGTGTAGTAACTAATACTGATGAGGCTATAGAGATATTAAATAGGTATAAAAGCGATGATGCTAAAGTATATATTACTGCGCATTTTGGCAATTGGGAACTACTAGCTCAATTTATGGCAATAAATGGTTTTTCACTTACGGGAATTGGGCGCAGAGGGAATAATACGCTAATTGAAGATAATATCACAACACCTTTTAGACAGATGCATGGAAATAGAAATATCTATAAAAAAAATGCAATTATGCAGATGATAAAAGTTATTAAAGAAAATGCTTCCTTGGGACTATTAATTGATCAAAAAGCAGGTCATCAAAATAGTGTTAGAACAAAATTTTTTGGACGTGATGTCATGACAACTACATCTGTTGCGATGTTAAAACTAAAATATAATCCTCTACTACTTTCAATATTTATGGCAAGAGATGATAGTGGTAGATATAAATTAGTAATTGATGAGCCAATTGAGTATGAATCTGTAGGTAATAAAGATGAAGATATTAAAAATATTACACAGTTGTGTAATAATGCTGTAGAGAAGATAGTAAAATCTTACCCATCACAATGGTTTTGGATGCATAATAGATGGAAGTTATGAAGATTTTAATCTTAAGTGATGGTAGAGCTGGACATGTTAATCAATCTATTGCATATGCTAAATATCTTGGTTTAAAATATGAGATTGTAGATGTAGTATTTAAATATAAATTTTTTAAAAATATTTCATATCTTTTAGATTTTTTTAGAATTTATACAGAGTTTATCTTTGATACTAAACAAAGAGATTTTAGTTCATTTAATTATGTTGTTTCAACTGGATCATCTACCTACTATTTTAATAAAATAGTTTCTAAAAAATATAACTTAAAATCAATTACCTTAATGCTTCCACGTGGTTTTAGATATGACTTTGACTCTATTTATGCTCAAAGGCACGATAACCCTCCAACACAGAGTAACATTATTAAGATGGATGCAAACTTTAGCTACTCAGAACCTCTAAACCTGTATGAACCTTTAAAAAAATCTGTAGCAATTATTATTGGTGGAGAAAATAGTGTCTATAAGATGAGGGTTAAAGAGATAAAAGAGTATCTAGATAAAATATTTGAACTTTTTAGTGGCTATGAAATTGCTGTTACATCATCGCCTCGCACATCAAAAGAGATTGAAACTCTACTTGATAGCTATGCTTTTGAATATAAAGTTATTTTTTCTAAGAATAGAGTAAACCCGATAGCAGATTTTTTAAATAGGTGTGAATATGTTTTTATAACTGCTGATTCTACATCAATGATAAGCGAGGCAGTAGGAAATGGAAATGCTAATATTGAAGTTTTACCACTTATTGCACTTAAAGATAATAAATTTACCACATTTGTTCAAAATCTTGAAAATAGTGGATATTTACATCTATTTAATGGAAAAGTATCTAATAAGAGTAAAAAAATTGATTTTAGAAGGTATATAGAGCTATGAGAATTGTACAGATATTACCTGAACTAAATGAAGGTGGTGTTGAGCGTGGAACAGTTGAACTTAGCGCTGAACTTATTAAAAGTCACCATGAAAGTATTGTAATAAGTAGTGGTGGCAAGTTAGTACCTCAAATAGAAAAAGATGGTGCAAAACATATTTTACTTGACGTTAGCTCTAAAAATCCATTTACTGCCTTTGTAAGAATACTAAGTTTAAGAAAAGTATTAAAAGAGCTAAAACCAGATATTGTCCATGTGCGAAGCAGGGTACCAGCATGGCTAGCATTTTTAGCAAATAGAAGACTTAAAATACCATTTGTTACTACAGTTCATGGGTTTAATAGTGTGAACTTTTATAGTAAAATTATGACTCATGGTGACTCAGTTATATGTGTTAGCTCTTCTATAAAGGAGTATATTAAAAAACATTATGATGTTGAGGATGATAAAATTTATGTTATACCAAGAGGTGTTGATTTAAAAAGTTTTAACCCAAATAATGTAGATAATAATTTTATAGAGGAATTCAATAGAAATTACAACTTACATGAAAAGATTGTAATTTCTAGCGTTGGTCGAATTACACAATTAAAAGATTATGAGACTTTTATTAAGTCTATTGCTATCTTAAAAAAAGATATTCCAAATGTTGTAGGTTTGATTGTTGGAAGTGTTCATAGAGATAAAGAAGAGTATTATAAAAAGTTAATAGATTTGGTAAAAACTATAAATATAGAAGAAAATATTATATTTACAGGTAGTCAAGAAAAAGTTGCTGAAGTTTATGCACTTAGTGAAGTAGTAGTAAGTAGTTCAAAAAAACCTGAAAGTTTTGGAAGAAGTGTGGCTGAGGCTATTGCTATGAATACTCCTGTTGTAGCAACTGCACATGGTGGCGTTTTAGACATCATTAAAGAGGCTGAAAATGGTTATTTCTTTGAAGTCGCGAATGTAGAAGATTTAAGTGAAAAAATAGTCTTAGCATCTAAATTAGAATTTAATGGATTTGATTATATTAGTGCAAAATTCTCTCTTTTTAATATGGTTAAAGAGACACTAGTTGTTTATGAAAATTTAGTTAAGAGATAAACTCTATAATTCTTTTACTTGCAAAGCCATCACCATAAGGACTTTTTGATAGAGATACTTTTTTGTACTCACTTTCATCATCTAGTAGTTTCTGTGCTTTTTCTATAATCTTTTCTTTATTGGTTCCCACAAGTGTTGCGGTTCCAGCCTCTATCGCTTCTGGTCGCTCAGTTGTCTCCCGTGTTACAAGTACAGGTTTACCGATGCTTGGAGCCTCCTCTTGGATTCCCCCACTATCTGTAATAATAAAATATGATTTACTCATTGTAAAGACAAAGGATTCATAATCAAGAGGAGCAATCAAATGAATATTTTTAGTATCAGATAATAGTTTAAGTACAGGCTCTTGAACATTTGGATTTAAGTGAACGGGATAGACTATCTGAATATCTCTATTTTTCTCAGCAATCTCATTTAAAGCTTCACAGATATTGATAAAACCTTGTCCAAAGTTTTCTCTTCTATGACCAGTCACTAAGATAAAGCGTGAATTTAAAATATCAAATGGAAGATTAATCTCTTTTATTAGTGATTGTTGTAATATTTTGTCATTATCAATTTTTTTCAGTATTAAAAAAAGAGCATCAATAACAGTGTTACCTGTAACCTTAACCATATTTTCTTTGATACCCTCATTTAATAAATTTTGTTTAGATATTTGAGTTGGAGCTAAATGAAATTTAGTAAGTTTTGAAGTTAGTTGTCTATTTGCCTCTTCAGGCCAAGGACTGTAAATATCATAAGTTCGAAGCCCTGCTTCAACGTGTGCAATATCAATACGTTGATAGTAACAAGCAAGTGCAGTTGAGAATGTTGTACTTGTATCTCCATGAACAAATACAATCTCTGGTTCAAACTCATCTAAAATTGGTTTCATACCAAGTAAAACATCAGATGTAATACTATTTAGACTCTGTTTTGCCTTCATTAAATTTAGATCAAAATCTGGTTTTATACTAAAAATTTCTAGTACTTGATCTAACATTTGTCGGTGTTGTGCTGTAACACATACTTTTGTATTAAAAATATCTGTATGTTTTTCAAACTCTTTTATTAAAGGTGCTAATTTAATAGCTTCAGGGCGTGTTCCAAATACGATTAATATTTTTTTCATACAATTGTCTCATACTGTTCAAGTGTCTGTTTTGCAATTGTGAGCCAGTCAAAGTTTTCATCTACCATCTTTTTTGATTCTTTACCCATATTTTCCAAGTTAGAATCTAGTAGTTTATCAATTGCAGTTGCTAAACTTTTCTCATCTTCGCTTTTACATAAGTAGCCATTAATTCCATCTTTTAATATAACAGGTATACCACCAACATCTGTTCCAACTAATGGAAGAGAAGCAGCCATAGCCTCTAGCCCACTAATGCTAGTAGCCTCCATTAATGATGGCAAGATTGAGAAGTCTGCTGCACTATAATAGTCTATTATCTCATGGTGTTTTTTTGCACCAAGTAGAATATATCTATCTGTAAAATTTTCCTTTAAAATCTCTTTTATTGAATTAAACTCTTCACCATCGCCGATAAAGAGCAGTTTTAATTTACTATTTTGAATATATTTTGTAGCTTCTGCTAAGTAGGTGACACCATTTTTCCATACCATTCTTCTTGTTACAATCGCTAATTTTTCATCATCATCTACTTTAAGTGTAGATCTAATACTCTTTCTTAGCTCTTCATTTCTTGAAAATTTACTTGAAATTACACCATTTGATATAAATTTTTTTTTCGCTCTTATATTAAATGGAATTTCTAAAAGCTCTTGGCTTGGTGCCAAAAAAAGATCAGGCTTTCTGAATAATCTTTTTAGTATTGAAAGACGGTAGCCACCCTTTTTGATTCGCTTTAGGAATCCTGATGTATGGTTTGTATATGCAAGAGGGATACTCTTAATGCTATAAAACTCTAATGGCCTCATTCCATGTATATGAATTATGTCAAATTTATGTTGACTTGCAAGCTTTTTTAAAAATCGATTAATTTGGTATCCATACGTAAGACCAAAATATTTTAAATCAAATCGATAAACATCTATACTTTCTAATGTTTCAAACTCCTTTTGTTCACTGTCTATAAACTTTGTAGCTACTGAGACTTTACAACCAATAGATGTGAGAGCTTTGGAAAGTTCATCTACATGTGCAGTTATACCACCAACAGTTGGAATGTAATCAAGAGAAACCATTAAAATATGCATTGTTTTTTATACTTTTTATTATGTAGTCGTATTGTACTTAAATAAAGGAAAAGGAGTGCTTTTATGACAATTTTGCTACAATTATTAAAATTTTTAAGGTACACACCATATGATTGAAGCCCAGTATCATCCTAGTGCTAGACCTGAAATGAAAAAATTTATTACAAACTCTCCAAAAGTAACTTTAGAGGTTGGTTGTAGAGAAGCTTTTTTTAGTAAAAGTCTGCAAGAGAGTTTTGATATTAAAGAGTCATGGGGAGTTGAACCTGATGATGTAGTTAAAGAAGTTGCAGAAAAAAATTTAACTAATTTTATTAGTGGTTTTTACTCAAAAGAGTTAGATCTTCCTAAAGATTATTTTGATTTGGTTGTTTTTAATGATGTTTTAGAGCATATCTATGACCCTTGGGAAGTTTTAAAGTTCACAAAAACAATTTTAAAAAAAGATGGAATTATTGTAGCTTCTATCCCAAATATTAGACATAAGAGTATCCTAAAAAGACTTCTTTTTAATGATGATTTTAGGTATGAAAAGGCTGGAATTTTAGATGTTACTCATATTAGATTTTTTACAAAAAGTACTATGGTTAAACTTTTTCAAGAGAGTGGATTCAGTGTTGAAAATATAGAACCAGTTGTTTTAATTAAAAAAAGAAGATTTTATAAAAAGATTTTACAATTCCCTAAAAATTTGTTACATTTTTTAACTTTTAATAGATTCAAGTCGATTGAGTATGCACAATATGGTATAACGGCTAAAATTGCAGAGTAATCAACCTTTAGTAACTGTTGGAGTTGCACTATATAATCATGAAAAGTATATTGTTGATTGTCTAAAATCAATTGTTGAACAGACATTTACAGATGTAGAGTTAATTGTTATTGATGATGGCTCTTCTGATAACTCTTACGAAGTGGCAAAGTCCTATTTGCAATCTCAAGAGAGAATTAAATATATAATAAAAACGCGTAAAAATGTAGGAATGTGTAATACTTTGAATGAGATTGCACATCTATCTCATGGAAAATATATCTCTTTTATAGGTTCAGATGATTATTGGGCAAAAGATAAAATTCAAGATCAAGTAGAATTTTTAGAAAATCATTTAGAGATTGCACTTGTTCACTCTAACTCAATTATGGTGGATGATCATAATAATGAAATATCTACAATAGAATATCAAAATAAGAAAAATAGTAGTGACCTTTTTGAAGCAATTTTATTTGGCAAGGGTGGAATAAATACACCCTCTCACCTATATAGAACATCTGTTTATGAAGAAATTGGTTATTATGATCCTTCATTTAGGTTTGAAGATACAGATTTTTGGTTAAGAGTTACTAGCAAATTTAAAGTTGGATTTATTAATAAATTTCACACATATTATCGTTGGCATGATGATAATTTAAGTGGTAATGCAAATAAGTTAAAATTTTATAATGATGAGATTGTAAGAATTTATAGAAAAAATATAGTAGATGGTGAATTAAAACAAAAAGCGATTAGTAGAATTTACAAGAAGTCTCTATTAGTTGCCTTAAGAACACTTAAGGTTAACTACTTTTTAAAATATTTTACAAAATACATATTGTGCAGATTTTTCGCTAAATGTTAAAAATGAGGGGATGAAATGAAGGGTATTATATTAGCAGGTGGTAGTGGAACAAGATTGTATCCTATTACAAAAGGTGTTAGTAAGCAATTGGTCCCAATATATGATAAGCCGATGGTCTATTATCCGTTATCTGTTTTAATGTTAGCTGGGATTAAAGAGGTACTTATTATATCTACACCTAAAGATTTACCTCGTTTTATTGAACTTTTAGGCGATGGAAGCAGTCTTGGAATGAGTTTTGAGTATGTTGAGCAACCATCTCCTGATGGCTTAGCACAAGCTTTTATTTTAGGTGAAGAGTTTATCGGTGATGATGACGTCTGTTTAGTACTCGGAGATAATATATTTTATGGTGATGGATTTAGAACTCTTTTACAAGAGTCTATAAAAAATGTTACAGAGAAAAATAAAGCTACTATATTTGGATATTTTGTAAAAGATCCACAAAGGTATGGTGTTGCTGAGTTCGATGATACTGGAAATGTAGTCTCTATTGAGGAAAAACCAACTAATCCTAAGAGTGATTATGCCGTTGTCGGTCTCTATTTCTATCCAAATAGTGTGGTTGAGATTGCTAAAAATGTAAAACCAAGTAGTCGTGGTGAGTTAGAAATTACCTCAGTAAATCAAGCCTATCTTGAAAGTGGTGAGCTTAAAGTGGAGTTGATGGGACGAGGGTATACATGGTTAGATACAGGAACACATGAGAGTCTGCTTGAAGCATCACAATTTATACAAGCTATTGAAAATCGTCAATCTCTTAAGGTCGCATGTATTGAAGAAATAGCGTATGAAATGGGTTACATTAGTAAAGATGAGTTACTTGTTCTTGCTGAGCCTCTAAAGAAAAACCAGTATGGACAGTATCTAATTCGTAGAGCTAAATAGAGGCATAAGGAAAATAGTAGGTGCTTTTTAATAGTTACGAATTTTTATTCGCATTTCTTCCAGTAACTTTTTTTATCTATTTCTATCTTCTTAATAAGCGAATGGTTTATGGCGCTAAGAGTTTTATGGTCTTTGCTAGCCTGTTTTTTTATTCATGGTGGAATATACTCTATTTACCAATAATATTGGCCTCAATGCTTTTTAATTTTATTATAGGGAACTCTTTAAATAATAACTTAACTAAAATTAGAGTACCTAAAAGAGTACTTCTTTCAGTTGGAATCTTAGGAAATGTTTCATTACTAGCCTATTTTAAATATGCAGACTTTTTAATAGAAAATACAAATTATATTTTCAATTTAGATATTTTAACTTTAAATTTGGCGTTGCCATTAGCAATTAGTTTTTTTACTTTTCAGCAAATTGCCTATTTGGTTGATAGCTATAGACAAGAGACAAGTGAGTATGACTTTTTAAACTATGCTCTATTTGTGACATTTTTCCCACAGTTAATAGCAGGACCAATAGTCCATCATAAAGAGATGATGCCTCAATTTGCATCTAAGTGGAATCTTATTAAAAATTATAAAAATATTTCAGCTGGAATTTTTATAGCTTCTATGGGACTTTTTAAAAAGGTTGTAATTGCGGACACTTTTGCCTCTTGGGCAACTACTGGGTTTGATGTTGCACCTACATTAAATTTACTTGAAGCATGGGCAACATCACTTTCATATACTTTTCAACTATATTTTGACTTTAGTGGTTATGCTGATATGGCAATAGGCTTTGCACTTCTTTTTAATATAAAGCTACCAATTAATTTTAATAGTCCATATAAAGCAATAAATATACAAGATTTTTGGAGAAGGTGGCATATTACGCTGTCTAGGTTTTTAAAAGATTATATCTATATTCCACTTGGCGGAAATAGAAAAAAAGAGTTTAGAACTTATACTAATTTGATGGCAACTTTTATCTTGGGTGGAATTTGGCATGGTGCTGGGTGGACTTTTATATTTTGGGGATTTTTACATGGTTTCTCTTTAGTCCTTTATAGAATTTGGAAGAGCTTAGGTTTTAAGCTATGGAGATGGTTAGCGTGGTTTATAACGTTTAATTTTGTAAATATTGCATGGGTCTTTTTTAGAGCGAAAGATTGGAGTGATGCTTTGAAAGTTTTAAGTGCAATGGCGGGACTTGATAGTATTGTACTTGGGGAGAAGTATGCAAAATATATCTCTTATTTAGGTGATAGTAGCTGGCTTGAAGTTGGTAGAGTTACACAACATATTGGAGATGGTTCTTTAGTTTTAAAATGGATTGCTATTGGTTTTGTCTTGTTAATGTTTAAAAACTCTTTTGAACAATTAGGTAAATTTAAATTAAGTATACGCACGTTGTTAGTAACTAGTGTTACTTTTGTTATTTCATTTTTACATTTAACAGATGTGTCTGAATTTTTATATTTCAATTTTTAATGGAACTTTAATGATGAGTAGTAAAAAGTGGACTTTTAGATTTTTAGCTCTTTCAGCACTTTTAATTATCACAGTAATGTTCTTAAATTATAAAATTGATAGGCATAGTGTATTTACTGATGATTACTCAAATGTAAATAATATTGCAAATAAAAATTTTATAAATATTGAGTTTTTAACAAAAAATGAACACTCTTTTGACTCTTTTATATTTGGTTCAAGCAGAGTTGGACAGATAAATCCACTTAATATTAAAGGTGGGAATTACTACAATATGACCTATGCAGAAGCAATTCCTGTAGAGCATCTAGAAAATATAAAACTTTTAATTAAAAGTGGTGTTAAGATTAAAAATATTTTACTTGGATTAGATGATTTTTCATATGAAGTAAATCCATTAATTCATCTTAAACAGTTAGCTGTACAGTCACACTATGATAGTCTTATTAATGAAAAAAGTAAAATTAGGTTTTTTATGGATTACCTCTTTTTAAAACCAAAAAAAAGAGAAATATTTAATCTATTCAAAGTTAGTAACAAAAAAAGGTATTATGATATCTATAGCACTGGAATGCATATTAGTTCAAAAGCTATAGATGATGCTATTGAAAATAATATAAGTAGACATATAGAGGATAAAAAGTTTTTAAAACCTACGCATTATGAAGGAAATCAGATTATAAAAACACTTAATGCGTTACAAGAGATAAAAAATTTATCTAAAAAGTATAATTTCAATTTGGTACTGTTTTTTAATCCTATACATAAAACAACATACCTAGATACAGATTTAAATAATTTTAGACTCTTTAAAAGAGCTCTTGTAAAAATATCTGAATTTTATGATTTTTCAGGATTAAACTCTATTACAACAAATAATTACTACTATTACGAAACATCTCACTATAGAGATATGGTAGCAGATATGATAAAGAGAAGAATATTTAATGAAAAATTAGTAGATGTACCTGATGACTTTGGAGTTTTTGTTACAAAAAATAATATTGATGAACATTTAAAGAAGTAAAAATTAAGAGGTATAGAGATAATGAATTTTAAGAGAACTGAAATTGAAGATATTGTTATTATTGAGCCAAAAGTTCATGGAGATGATAGAGGATATTTTGTAGAGACATATAGACAAGATAAGCTTGAAGAGTTTATTGGGTATAAAATAGATTTTTGCCAAGATAATGAGTCAAAGAGCTCGTATGGTGTTTTAAGAGGATTACATTATCAGCTTCCTCCATTTGCTCAAACTAAGCTTGTTCGTGTAGTTCATGGACGTATTCTCGATATAGCTGTTGATATTAGAAAAGGTAGTCCAACATTTGGTAAATGTATGAGTATTGAACTATCAGATGAAAATAAATTGCAGCTGCTTATTCCTAGAGGTTTTGCACATGGATTTGTAGTTTTGAGTGATGAGGCAGTATTCTCTTATAAAGTTGATAACTATTACAGTCAAGAAAATGATCGTGGTATCGCTTTTAATGATAAAGAGATTAATATTGATTGGCAAATAGAGGCTGATAAGTTACAACTCTCTCATAAAGATACAATGCAACCACTATTTAGTGAGACAACTGATCTATTTGAATATGGTGTAGATTATTATAAAGATGTATCAGGTGTTTAATATTTTAGTAACTGGTGCTAGTGGGCAACTTGGCTCAGAGATAAGAGAACTCTCTTCAAATTACGAGTACAATTTTTTCTTTACAAACAGAGATGAACTTGATATTACTCATGAAAGTAGCGTTAGTGATTTTATCAAACAGAACAATATAGATACAATAATAAATTGTGCGGCATATACAGCTGTTGATAAAGCTGAAGAAGAGATTCAGATGGCTACTAAGGTTAACCATTATGCAGTTAAAAATTTAGCAAAAACTTGCCTTGATAATAGTATAAAATTAGTTCATATTTCAACAGATTACGTCTTTGATGGTAAAAACTACAGACCTTATGTAGAGACAGATAGAACTAATCCACAATCTGTATATGGTCAAACAAAGTTAGATGGAGAAAAAGAGTTACTAACTATTAATCCTGAAAACTCTATTATTATTAGGACATCTTGGGTCTATTCTAGTTTTGGTAACAATTTTGTAAAAACAATGCTACGACTTGCAAATGTGCGTGATGAGTTGGGTGTTATTTATGATCAAGTTGGTACTCCAACTTACGCAAGAGATTTAGCTCAAACAATTTTAGATATTCTTCCTAAAATTAATAATAGAGATGTAGAGATTTTTAATTACTCTAATGAGGGAGTTCTTAGTTGGTATGATTTTGCTAAAGAGATTATGAAAATGGCAAAACTAGAGTGTACTATAAATCCAATTGAGACAAAAGATTACCCAACACCTGCTAAGCGTCCACATTACTCACTGTTAAATAAATCAAAAATTAAAGATTACTACAATATAAAAATTGCATTTTGGAAAGATGGCTTAAAAGAGTGTTTGGTTAAATTAGGAGAAAAAAGATAATGAATAAAAATATATTAGTTACAGGATGTTCTGGATTTATTGGAAGTAATTTTGTTCCATATTTTTTAGAAAAATATCCAGAGTATACAATTATAAATTTAGATTTGCTCACTTACGCAGGAGATGAAAAGAACTTAAAAGAGCTCAAAACTAACTCAAGATATAAATTTATTAAAGGTAATATCTGTAATCGTGAATTAGTTGAGTTCATTTTTAATGAGTATGACATCGGTGGTGTTATACACTTTGCAGCAGAATCTCATGTAGATAATTCAATTAAAAATCCTGGTATATTTATTGAGACAAATGTAACAGGAACATATACTTTAATTGATGTGGCACAAAAATATTGGATGAATAAGCCGTTTGAATATAAAGATAGTTATTTAGGATGTCGTTTTCATCATATCTCAACTGATGAAGTATATGGAACATTAGGAGATACTGGATTATTTACTGAGACAACACCATATGCTCCAAACTCTCCATACTCAGCATCAAAAGCATCTAGCGATATGATTGTACGTTCGTACAATGAGACATTTGGACTAAACACTGTAATTACAAACTGCTCAAATAATTATGGGCCTAAACAGCATGATGAGAAGTTAATTCCTACAATTATAAGAAGCGCATTAGCTGGTAAGCCTATTCCAATTTATGGAGATGGTAAAAATATTAGAGATTGGCTCTATGTTTTAGATCACTGTAAGGGGATTGACTTAGTATATCATACAGGAGAGAGCTCACAAACTTATAATATTGGTGGAAGAAATGAAAGAGATAATCTATATATTGTAAATAAAATTTGTGAGTTACTAGATGATATAAAGCCAGCAACTAAAAGCTATAAAGAGCTTATATCTTTCGTAGAAGATAGAGCAGGACATGATAGACGCTATGCAATAGATGCTACTAAAATAGAGACTAAGTTAGGGTGGAGTGCAGATGAAGATTTTGAATCTGGAATCATAAAAACAGTTGAGTGGTATCTGGAAAAATATAGATAGTGAAAATATTACTTATTGGAAAAGATAATTTTCTTAATTGGACTAATAATATTAAGAGTGCATTTAACCGTATAGATAGCGTAGAGCTAGATACACTTTATACAAATAGATTAGGTCTTTTTTCTGATATTGAGAGAAATATAAAGAAAGTATTCAAAAGTCAAGATAGTAATAGTGTTCTAAAAAATGCAATAGAAAGTAAAATTGAGAGTTACAAACCAGATGTTATTTTTGTAATTAGTCCATTCTTTTTTAATAAAGAGATATTTAGTAGTTTTGAAAAATTTGATTCAATAATAAAATTGGCTTGGGTTGGAGATCAATTTTTACCAGAGAGGCTCTCTATCGCAAAGTATTTTAATAAAATTTATTGTACTGATACCTCATTTATTAAAAGTGCAAATGAGTACTCATTCCCTGAAGCTAAGTATCTGCCATTAGCTTATGATGATAAAGTATTTTACGATAGAGGGTTAAATAGAAGAGATAGACTTCTGTTTATTGGCTCACATACACCACAACGTTCTAACTTGCTTAATAAAATTAATGATAATATTAATATACCTGTAAAATTAATAGGTCAAAAATGGAAAAAGCATATAAATTCTGACTTTGATTATTTAAATAAAAATATTAGTATACAAGATGTTGCTATGGAGTACAATACAAATAGTTTTGTCTTGAACTTAAATAATGAATTGAATGCAATTAATGGACTGAATATGCGAACATTTGAGGCAATTGCAGCAGGCTCATGTTTAATTCAAGATAATGTTAAAGATGTAGTTTTAAATTTTACTCCTGATGAAGATATTATAGTTTATAACTCTATTGATGAGATTAGCGAAATTATTGATAGGGTTACAAAAGATAGAGTTTTGTATAAAAAAATTATCAATAATGGTAAAAAAGTAGTCCAAAGTAGGCACACTTATAAACACAGAGCAGAAGAGATTTTAAGAGAACTTACTTAGTATTTTGCTTTATAAACTCATCAATATTTTCATTTAGTAACAGGTCAAAATTTTCTTTTATTCTCTCTATGTCCCAGTTCCACCATTTTATAATGAGTAGTTGCTCAATCTGCTCTTGTGAAAACCTAAATTTTATATGTTTAGATGGATTACCACCAACTATCTCATAAGGTTTAACATCTTTAGTAACAACAGCGCGCGCGCCAATTACAGCACCATCGCCTATAGTTACACCAGATAAAATAAGAGCGCCATCTGCAATCCAAACATCATTGCCAATTTTTACATTTCCTTTTGAGTGAGTACAATCTTTTGTATTAAATTTTGCATCAAATGGGTATGTCGTACCCCAGTTATGATGATGTTCAGAACCACCATATATAGACACACCAGAAGCGATAGAGACAAATTTACCAATAGATACTTGATTTGGAAGGGCAAATATATTTGGATTCCCGTAAGTGTATTCTCCAATAGAAATCTTTTTATATTTTTTATTATCTTTCATATAAAATGGGTGTCTTTTCTCTTTTCTATATTTTTTAAAACTTCTATAATAAGATGAAAAAAATTTATCTATTTTTTTGATTAATTCAATTATAGATTCCAAGTAGTATCCTTCTTAATAGTTATATATTGTGCCATAAATAGTCATTTGTAAATGTTTTATTAAATAGTGTTTCCATCATATAGGCTGTGACAACTCTCTCATTAAAATGTATTTGAGCTTTTTCATGAGCATTTGAAGCGATACTATTTCGCTCATCACTATTTTCTAAGTAGTATAATATCTTCTCTTTTAACTCTTTAAAGTCTTCAAAATAGAGAAGTTCATCTTCACTAAATAATTTATTAAACTTAGGAATCCTTGGAGATAGTGTACATACCCCATTTGCCGCTAGATGAACAATCCTATCTGATGAGTAAAGTTCAATATCATTTCTTCTGCTGTAGTTAATAGCTAGTTTGGTGTCAATTAATGTATCTAAATATTTTTGACCATGTAAAAGAGTCTCTTTGCTATCTCCAAAGATTCCAACTTTAAAATCTTTAAATTCTGATAGTAAAAAATCAATAAGTTCTTTTCTTGTCTCATCTGAGCGACCTATAAATAAAATGTCATACGTTGGACTTTGGTTATTAAAAGCATTATATTTATCAATAGATTTATCGCAAATATTTGGAATAAAGTAGATATTGTCAAAACTTTTATCATCAAGCTCATTTGTAACCTCATTAACTCCGGTTGTAGAGAAAAATGCATCTATATAGTCTGATTTTTCAATAATTGCTAGTTTGTCTTTTAACCAATCTACCCACCACATAGCAATTTTAATATTAGGATACTCTTTTTTTATTATCTCTAATGTTCTTGCATCGATAAGTTCACTTTTACCAAGTAGTAGAACATCTGGTACAACTTGTCTAATTGTCTCTATTAATGCATCATTAAGTTTTTTTCTTCCAAACTTTTTTGTTTTAAATATTGTAGAATTTTTTGCAATATCTCTGTAGCTAAAATCATAAACAAAATGACCATTTCTAATAAGTCCATTTGTTATTTTTCTATCTGTTGCATAAAAAGTAGCACCATTCTTTTCATTACTAAAGTTTGCACAGTGAATAATTTTAAGTGAATTCATGAGTGCTCCAAAGTATTAATAGTTTCTTTGTAAACAGCCTCAACACTTATGTCTTTCATACACTCATGCTCAGTAGGACACTCTTTTCTGTAGCATGGATGGCATTCAATTGAAGATGAGGGTTTAATGTTGGTGTGTACTGAGTTAGTGTGCATAAGTGATACAGAATGCTTTATGTCTGTTGAGCCAAAAATTGTTACAGTCCTAACTCCAAGTGCAGCTGCAATATGTGTAGGACCACTATCATTTCCAATGTAGAGGTTGGCTAAGCTAATGACAGATTTTAGCTCTGTAAGATTTGTTTTATTTACAAAGTTTAGTATCTCATCTTTGAATTCATCTACAATTTCTTTTGTATCGTCAAGTTCTAGTTCTGAACCTACTAAAATAATTCCAAAATTATTGTTTAATAGACCAATAAGGTCTTTAAAATTTTCTTTTCCCCATTTTTTACTCTCCCATACTTGGCTAGCACCTACAGAAATAGCAATTATTTTTTTCTCTTTGAATTTATCTTTAATTTCAGCTTCGTATCTGTTTTCATTACTTACAGGTAGTGTAATTGAACTGCTTTTTTCATCTAAAACATAGTCATCTATCTGTTTTTTATTTATGTTTAATGCTTCTAGTATCTCTTGCATATTTTTAGATGGAGTTTTTATATGAAATAGTTTTTGAAAAAAGTTGTATGATTTATTGATAGTATGTTTTTTATTTACAAAAAAATTAATGTAGTGAGAGGGTTTATTACATTGTAGATTAATTACTGTGTGGAATTTTTTATCTTTAAGGTTTGAAACTGTAGAGAGAAAGCTTTTGTGAACTATGTATTCATCAAAATAGTCTGTATCACTATAGAGACCCTTTCCAATACCAGAAGTTAAAAAAGTAATATGTGCATTAGGGTTGAAATATTTTATAGCTCTTAAAATTGGCTCAAGTGTAACCAAGTCACCTAAAGAGGTAAAGCGAATAATTAAGATATTTATTTTGTTCATTCTTAAAATAATACCTAAATTTTATAATGGCTTGAATAAATAAGAAAGCAATTTAACAAAGTTTATTTCCAAAAAGATAAAATCATGTGATATCCTAACTTTATATAGGAACTTTTCCATTGGACTTCTTGTATAATCGAAAAGATTTCCCCGACCCTTGGGTCGGTTGGAGTTAATGTTCAATAAGTGATATGATTATGACATGAGCGAACATATTTTCAAAAGTCATAACAAAACAGTTTTATTGTACCACTTGGTATTTCCAGCAAAATATAGAAGGAAAGTTTTTAGCAAAGAAGTTGAAAGAACATTGATAGAGATGTGCCTTGAGATTTCTGAACGATTTGAAATAAATTTTTTAGAAATTGGTAACGATGAAGACCATGTACATTTTTTGGTTCAAAGTGTACCAAAATTGCCAATTTCAAGAATAGTGCAAATTGTGAAAAGTATTACAGCCAAAGAGATATTTTTGAAACATAAAGAAATTAAGAAAATGTTGTGGGGTGGAAATTTGTGGACAAGTGGATTTTATGCAAATACAGTTGGACAATACGCAAGTGAAGAGACAATTAAAGAATATGTTAAAAATCAAGGCAGGGAATACAATAAAGTTCATTCAGGTCAATTGAAATTTGACTTGTAAATAAACGTGATGATACTCTGTTGCTTGCAGCGGGGTAGTTCATTGCAAATTGTCAATAAAAATTAAAATATATATTTTATTATTGGCATTTTGTGATTATGTGTATAACAATAATTAGTAAAGTTCTATTTAATAATTTGAATAAATGTATTATTCCTAATTTAAATGGGAATAGTTAAAAAAATAGGAATACTTTTAACATTGGTTGAGCTGTATATTTCTACAAAAGTAAGAGTCACATTAATATATTTAGAACAATAAGATTTACATTAGGATTACGAAAATGAAAACGATAATTATATTTATATTTGTTATTTTTCCAATGCTCAAGAAATCAATATTACTAAACATTGGAATCTTCAAGGTGCCACAGAAGATTTAAACAGCTCTTTTTTTAGACCCGATTGTGCAGGTTCTGTTTGGACATATGATAATAACTCTTGGAAAAATTTTGCACAAGGCAAAGAGAGTATCTCTTCATTTTCTAAAATTTATAAAGGAAAAGGCTTTTGGGTATATAGCAAAGATGGAAATTGTAGTTTAAATACTAAGATAGAGACTTGGTATAAATATACTGTGCCTAATGTAACACTTAATGCAAATGGCAATAGCAAGATAGTAAAAAAAGGTTCAAATTTTCTAGCACTAATAGACCCATATATTCCACCAAAACAAATTGCAACAACTGGAAGCACATTAATATCTTCAGAAGATGGAATTAATTGGAATAATATTAATGTAGAGTTACCAGGCACATATTTTTCAATTATCTCAACACCAACTTTCTATTATGCAGTGGGTCATTCACTTGGTAGCAATAAATTAGGGAGTATTGTTCGTTCTACAGATGGTTACACTTGGGAAGAGGTGTTTGTATCAAAAAGTAATTTATATGATATTGCGATGACAGATGATACTTTAGTCGCAGTAGGAATAAATGGAGATATAGCAACTTCAAAAGATGGTATAGAGTGGGAAGAAAAAAGTTTAGGCAATTACTCTTTTTATAATATTTCATATAGCGATAATGAATGGGTTGTAGCTGGTGGTATTCATATGTTTTCTACAAAAGATAGAGAAAATTGGACCTTTTTAGATAATAATAGTCTTACAGAAGGTACGCAAAACAACTTATATGCAAATGGAAAGTTTTTGTTAATGAGCAATAGTCTTACACGTGTATATGATGGAAATAGCTTTAAATATATTAATAGAGAATCAAACTTAAAAGAGGTTGTTTATAACAATAGATTTTTAAATTTAGAAGATAAAAATGTTTCAATATCAAGTGATGGTATTGTATGGTCAAAAATAGCAGAAATGAAATTAGCCGATGAGAATACAACCGGACTAAATATTGAAAAAAGTTTTATCTCTGGTTCAGATGTGATTTTTCAACGTTAATTAAATATGGTATAAAAAATAGGTTTGAAAGTGTTTAAAATTTTGTGTTAGCCACAATTAGTAACATAAAGTTACATTTCTAAGTATTCGTTTATTCTCCCTTTAAAAAATATATCCAATTGAGAAATAGTAAGTGGCTAGTTTTTAACTGGCATAGTCTATTTTTTAGGAGGCATTGTATATGGTACCTTTTTACTACACTTAATTGTTTAAATTTTATGCATTTTCCTTGCTTTCTGGTCGAAGAAATGTTAATTAATATTTAATTAACTCTCTCTTTCAAGTATTTTGAAAAATTTCACTTATTGTTTGAATTGGTAATTTATATTTACTTTACTGTTATGTTATTTAGATGTAATAAGATAAAATTAGCCACAAGAAAATGGTGAAAAGGCCGACATGAAATACACAGATATAGACTTTAATGATAAATCAATTTTGATAACAGGCGGTGCTGGTTTTATTGGTAGTAATTTAGCATTCTATTTTCAAAACAATTATCCAAGTTCTAAAATAGTTATTTTTGATGCATTTCGCTCAGATGCAAAATTTCCATCTGGTAACTTCAGCTCACTTGGGCATTTTAAAAATTTAAATGGTTTTAAAGGTGAAGTAATTAGTGGTGATATTAACTATAGTGATGATTTAAATCGTTTAAATAATTATAAGTTTGATTACATTTTTCATCAAGCAGCAATTAGCGATACAACTGTTATGAATCAAAAGCTAGTTGTTCAGACAAACACAAATGCTTTTAAAGATATTTTAGATATTTCAGTGCGAGATAGTGCAAACATTGTTTATGCAAGTAGTGCAGGCACATATGGTAATTCAGCAGCTCCAAATTGTGTCGGTAGTGGTGAGATTCCAGAGAATGTTTATGGGTTTAGTAAACTAATGATGGATAATATTGCTAAAAGTTATATGCAAAAACATACAAATATCTCTATTGTAGGTCTTAGGTATTTCAATGTTTATGGCGCTCGTGAGGTACATAAAGCCAAAACAGCATCAATGATGCTTCAACTCTCCACTCAGTTACTCTCAGGTAATGTTCCAAGACTATTTAAGTATGGTGAACAAAAAAGAGACTTTGTATATATTGAAGATGTAATTCAAGCAAATGTTAGAAGCGCATCAGCAAAAAATAGCGGAGTCTTTAATGTAGGTAGCGGCAAAGCCCGCACATTTAATGATGTTGTAAATATTTTGCAAAAAGAGCTTGGTACGTCACAGGAAATTGAGTATTTTGATAACCCTTATAGCTTTTACCAAAATCATACAGAAGCAGATATTACTCTATCAAAAGAGGTATTAGGTTATTCTCCTAATTTTGAGTTAGAAGATGGAATTGCTGCTTATAAAGATGAACTTATAGAAATATATAACAATAAGCAAAATTAAAATGAAGGTACTAAAAGAGGCAGATGTAAAAATTTTAGTTGTTGGTGACTTAATGATTGATCACTATCTTTGGGGGAGTTGTGAGAGAATTTCTCCTGAAGCACCTGTGCAAATTGTTGATATTGCAAAAGAGACAATGGTTTTAGGTGGAGCTGGAAATGTTATAAATAATTTAATCTCTTTGGGCGCAGATGTAAATGTAGCCTCTGTAATTGGTGATGATAAAGCAGGAGATGAGTTAGCGAGTGAGTTAAAGTCTATTGGAATTGATACAAAATTTTTGGTGGTTGAAAAGAGTAGAAAAACTAGTAAAAAAAGTAGAATAATATCTGGGCATCAACAAGTATTGAGATACGATAAAGAGAGCAAAGAGGATATTTACGAAGATAGTTCAGAAAAATTATTAGAAAATATAGAAAGTGTAATAGAAAGTGTAGATATTGTTATTTTATCTGATTATGCAAAAGGTGTTCTTACTAAAACTCTCACAAAAGATGTAATAGAGTTAGCCAATAAATTAAATAAACCAATATTAGTTGATCCAAAAGGTGATGATTATAGTAAGTATAAAAATGCCAGCATCATAACACCAAATAAAAAAGAGGCATCAAGCGCAAGTTTAATTGATATTAAAGATGATAAGTCATTAACAGAAGCTGCTAAAAAACTGAAATCTAATTTGAATTTAGAGCAAGTTGTAATTACTCTTTCTGAAGATGGGATTGCAATATATGAAGATGAATTAACAAAAATAGCAACAGTCGCCAAAGAGGTTTATGACGTTACAGGTGCAGGAGACACTGTAATTGCATCTTTGGCATTTGCGCTTGGGGCTAAGAAAAGCTTGCACCAAGCGGTCTCTTTTGCAAACGAGGCAGCTGCTGTGGTTGTTGGTAAAATTGGCTCAGCAACTGTAACACTTAGTGAAATTGATGCATATGTCTCTACACTTGGTAAAAGTAGCTCAGACATGCACATTAAGTCTAAAGCTGAAATGGTTGAAATTATAAGATGGTTAAAATCTCAAAATAAAAAGATTGTATTTACTAATGGCTGTTTTGATATTTTGCATTATGGACATGTACGTTATTTAGAAGAGGCAAAAAGTTATGGAGATATTTTAATAATTGGACTTAACTCTGACTCATCTGTTAGACGCTTAAAAGGAGAAGAGAGACCAATAAATTCTCAAGATGATAGGGCATATATTTTGGCATCCCTTGAAGCGGTAAACTATGTGGTACATTTTAGTGAAGATACACCGTATGACTTAATTAAAGTATTAGAACCAGATATTCTTGTCAAAGGTGGAGACTACAGAGGTAAAGAGGTTGTTGGTAGCGACATCGTAGACAGTGTAAGGTTAGTCGACTTTGTAGAGGGGAAAAGTACAACTACTACGATTGAAAAGATTAAACAATCTAGTACTTGCTAAAATCCTTTACCAAATAGTCCCTCTTCTACAACAGAACATATTATGTGACCTATTAAAATGTGGGCTTCTTGTACTCTTGGAGTCTCATTTGATGGCACGCAGATACAATAATCACATAACTCTTTCATCTGTCCACCATTTTCGCCAGTTAATCCAACACTGATAATGCCTTTTTTCTTGCACTCATGTAAGGCTTCAATAATATTTTTAGAGTTTCCACTTGTAGAGATTCCTATAAACATATCTCCACTTACTCCATTCGCTTCTACTTGTCTTGAAAATATCTTTTCATAACCATAATCATTTCCAATTGCAGTTAGAATTGATGTGTCTGTTGTTAGTGCAATTGAAGCAAGTGCTGGTCTATCAAAATAGAACCTAGCAACTAGTTCTCCTGCTATGTGCTGAGCATCAGCAGCACTTCCGCCATTTCCAGCAATTAAGGTTTTATTTCCATTTTTATATATTTCTATAGTCTTTTGTGAAACTTGGTATATCAAGTTCATTAGTTTTTCATCTTCAAGCATAGTTTTTTTAGTTTCGTACGAGTTTTTAATTTGTGAATCTATGAATTTTTGCATTTTTAACCTTTTTGTAGTGTCTTAAAGAGTTTATAGATACTTTTTGTATCTTTATCTAGTATTTTCCAAATGAATTTAAGTTCAACTATTTTCATAAGAAAATTTACACTAGAGAGAAGTCTGCTAAATCTTTGAAAGAAATCTATGTTATCTGTTTTGTCAATATATAGCTGTATCAGTTTTATGTAATCTACATTAACATCATACTTCGCAATAGAAAACATAAACAGAAATAGGTCTCTAAACTGCAATGTTTTTAAGTCTTGTTCATCATCAAAGCTCTCTTCAAAATCAATTAAATATACTTTTTCATTTTCATATGTAAAGTTTTTAATTTGTGAAGCACCGTGATACTCATTTATATTGTGAAGATTAGCTAACTCTTCGATCGTTTTAATCAATAGATTGTCTATGTCATCAACAAGGTTATATTTTATCTGCTCATGTACAGTTTTTCCGCAATCTTCTAAAACAAAAAAATCATTATTGTTATGTACAATTTTAGGAACTTGAATAGACTTTGAATATAAATTTTTTAGTTTAGTGACCTCATGCTGAAGGGTCTCTAGATTTGATTTTGTTTTAACTGGCATAAGAATTGGATTTTTAGTTATCATGTATATAAAACGGTGAAAAAAGTTTGAGCCTGTAGGTCTTGCAAACTTTATCCAGAAATCTTTTCCATCAACACTTTTTTTGAAAATTTCAAGTTTTGGAAGGGCTTTTAGCTGCTCGTAAGCCTCTTTTTCAAAGGTAGTAATATTTAAACTTTTCAATCTACAAACTTTCCAGCTAACTTTTTGTATTCATCACAACTCTTTAAAAGTTCTGCTTCATTATCTAGGCAAGTGATTTTTCCCTGTTTTAAAACAGCAATCTTATCAGCATTTTTAATGGTACTTAGTCTATGTGCAATGATTATTGTAATTCTACTTTTTGTAATGTTTTCAATTGCGTCGCTAATTTTCTTTTCACTCTTAGAGTCTAGCGCGCTTGTTGCCTCATCTAAAATCAAAATCTTTGGATTTACATATAGTGCTCTGGCGATTGCAATTCTTTGACGTTGTCCACCTGAAAGGTTTGTTCCATTTTCATCCAGTATTTCATCTATCCCGCCTAACTCTTGCACAAACTCCAGTGCATTTGCATCACTTAAAGCACTAATAACTTTATCTCTATCTATCTCTTTGCCATATGCTACATTTGCAGCTATTGAGTCATTAAATATATAAACTCTTTGCGTTACCATTGAAATGGAATTTCTAAGGCTTTCTAGTTCAAAGTTTTCTATTTTTTGTCCATCAAATGAAATTTTGCCACTTGTTGGGTCAAAAAATCTTATTATTAGATTCACAATAGAGCTTTTACCACCACCACTATCTCCAACTAGAGCTAGCTTTTCACCTTTTTTAACTTCAAAACTAATTCCATTTAGTGCGTTTAAATCTCCATACTTTAGTGTAATATTTTCTAGTTTTAGACTTTTCACATCATTAACAGGCATGTTTTTTTCAGAAACTATTTTTGGTTTTTGATCAAATATAAATAGAATCCTTTCACTAGCAGCAATAGCATCTTGAAGTAGGTTATAAAGAGATGAGATTCTCTTAATTGGAGTATAGAGCATAAAAAGTGCAGTCAAAAATGAGAAAAAACTTCCCACGCTCATTTGATCTTCTATTACCTCTTTGCCACCAACAATAATTACAGATGCAACACCTATTGCACCGAGTATCTCCATTAGTGGGCCTGTTAGTTCTGATGTCTTTACAGCTTTAATATTTATTTTAAAGAAGTTAAAGTTTTGTATTGAAAATTTCTCATGTTCAAATTTTTCAGATGCATGAACTTTTATAATCTCTATATTATTGAAAATTTCTGTTAAATTAGATGTTATGTCAGAAGTTTTTTCTTGCGATTTATGTGAAAGTTTTTTTAATTTTTTACCAATAATACTAAGTGGATAGATTATTAAAGGAATTATTATGAGCGCAAAAAAAGATAGTTTAGGACTTTGATAAATTACAACGCTCAAAAGACCAATAGTTGTAAGCGTCTGTCTGCCAATCTCTGGAATCATAGTTGATACTACACTTCTTATTCTATCTACATCGTTTACATTACGGCTTATTAGTTCACCAGTTCTGAACTCTTGAAAAAATTTAATATCAAGTTGGAGCATATTCTCAAGTAGTCTGTTTCTTACTTTTCTAATGATGTCATGACCAATTAGTGCAGAAAAGTATACTTGAATGTACTTCCCACCGCCCTTTAGTGCGTAAACCAAGATTATCGCATATGGCAGAAGATAGAGAAGTTCTAAATCTTTTTTAACAAATATTTCATCAAGAACAGGTTTTACTAGATAAGCTGAAGATGATGCACCAACGGCTGATAAAATCATACCAAGTAGTGCTAAAAGAAAATATGGGATGTAGCCTTTGAAATATGGGAATACCAATCTCTTTAGTACAGTTTTTATGTCACTCAACGAAACCCTTTTTTAAACGCAATTATACTACAATTGCAACAATTTAAATTTGGGGCATTTTTATGGTTGGCATCGTAGACTACAATATGGGTAATTTAGCTAGTGTTTTAAATGCTTTTTCCTCTTTAGGTGAAGATGCACAAGTAGAATCAGATCCTGATAAACTATCTCAATATGAGCGTTTAATCTTGCCTGGTGTTGGTGCATTTGGTGATGCTATGGAACACTTACGTGAACGTGGTATGGATGAGGCTGTTAAAAATTACGCACAATCTGGTAAACCTATGATGGGAATTTGTCTTGGAATGCAACTTCTGTTTGATGAGGGTGAAGAATTTGGTAATCATAGTGGACTTGGGTTAATACCAGGAGTTGTAAAAGAGTTTAATAAAAATCGTTTTGAGCAGGCATTAAAAGTGCCACATATGGGTTGGAATCAACTTTTTAAACAAAAAAATTCTGCGCTTTTTAATGGATTAGATGAATCTTTTTATCTATATTTTGTTCACTCTTTTCATGTTGAATGTGAAGATGAGTATGTTATTGGAAAAAGTGAGTATGGATACCCTTTCGTTAGTGCAGTAAACAGAGATAATATATATGGTATTCAGCCACACCCTGAAAAAAGTCATGAAAATGGACTTAAAATTTTACAAAACTTCTTAAAAATAAAGGAATAATTTTATATGGAATTGTTACCAGCGATTGATTTAAAAGATGGCAAAGCAGTAAGACTTACAAAGGGTCTTATGGATAGTGCTAAGATATATAGTGATGAGCCTTATGAGCTTGCAAAACGTTTTGAACAGATGGGCGCTACTTGGCTTCATTTAGTCGACTTAAATGGAGCTTTTGCAGGTGAACCTAAAAATTTAGAGCAGATTAAAAAAATTCGTCAAAATTGTAATTTAAAACTTGAACTTGGTGGTGGAATTCGTGATGAAGCTACTATAAAGCAGTATTTGGAACTAGGAATTGACCGCATAATTTTGGGCTCAATCGCTCTTAAAAATCCTGAGTTTGTTAAAGAGATGGCTAAAAAATACCCAATTGTTGTTGGAATTGATGCAATTGATGGTTATGTAGCGGTTGAAGGTTGGGCAGATGTGAGTACAATGCGCGCAATTGACTTAGCAAATGAGTTTGCAAATGCTGGAGTAGAGGCTATTATTTGTACAGATGTGGGTAAAGATGGAACACTTAGTGGTGTAAATGTTGAATTTACAAAAGAGATTGCAACAAGTGGAGTATCTACAATAGCAAGTGGCGGAGTTCGCGATGAACATGATATAATAGCACTTAAAGAGGCTAATGGAATCGATGGTGTAATCATTGGTAAGGCTTTTTATGAGGGTACTATTGATTTAGAAAACTTATTTAAAGTAAATTCAAACTAGTTTTGGATATATTTTGGCTTTAAGAACACTTTATTGCCTGAAAAAGGAAACAAATTGAAGTTAATGGTAGTAGATGATAGCTCAACAATGCGACGTATTATTAAAAATACACTTGCACGTTTAGGTTACAAAGATATAGCAGAGGGTGAACATGGCGTAGAAGCTTGGGCACAACTGGATAAAGAAGCTGATTTTGATATGCTAATTACCGACTGGAATATGCCAGAAATGAATGGTCTTGAATTAGTTAAAAAAGTTCGTGCTGATGAACGTTTTGTTGATATGCCTATTATTATGGTTACTACTGAGGGTGGGAAAGCTGAAGTTATTACTGCACTTAAAGCTGGTGTAAATAATTACATAGTAAAACCATTTACCCCTCAGGTTCTAAAAGAAAAACTTGGTGCTGTGATTGGTACGGGAAGCTAGTTAATGCCCCCAAGCCAGTACTACGAATTAGTAGTTACCCCTGCCTCGCAATATAATCTTATTTTAGATTTTATTTTACAACTTCCTATCGATGCGGTAGAAGAGCTAGAGAACTCTGTCGTTATACGTTCAGAAGAGCCTCTAGAAGATATAGAGTGGGCTATAGACGATTTCGTCTCTAAGCTCTCTGCGCATTTAAATCAAGATATTAAGATAGATTTTCAGATGTCTGAAAAAGAGAATGAAGATTGGGTTGAGCGTTACCGTCAAGGTGTAGACCCAGTTGAAGTTGGAAATTTTTATATACATCCTAGTTGGCACGAGGGAAAAGATAATTTTCATAATATTATAATAGATCCAGCACTCGCATTTGGTTCAGGTCATCATGCAACTACAGCTACATGTCTTAATCTTCTTTCAAGTGGTGACATTGAAGGTAAAAGTACACTTGATGTTGGTTGTGGTAGTGGGATACTCTCAATTGCTGCGGCAAAACTTGGCGCAGATGTAGATATGTGTGATAGTGATCCTTTAGCGATAGTAAGTGCAGAGGAAAATGCTAGAATAAATGGCGTTACAATTAAAAACTCTTGGGAAGGTTCTGCTGTAGATTGCGATAAAGAGTATAACTTAGTTATCGCAAATATTGTGGCAGATGTAATTGTTGCAATCTCACCAAGCTTAAAGAAATGTCTACAAATAGAGGGTTTGTTACTTCTTTCAGGAATTTTAGATAAATATGAAGGTAAAGTAACGGAAAAATTTAAAGACTTTAAAATTTTAAAACGTATGCAACAAGATGAATGGGTAAGTTTACTGCTACAAAAGGAAAAATAGTCAAATGAACGAAGACGATAATAAAAAGAACGATAACAACTTTTTTAATAGAAATCCACTACTTAGCTTTTTGCTTTTTTCTATTGTTATAATTGCCGCATTTAAGATGATTATAGGCGATGGTGATACTAACTTTAATCAAAGTTTTCAAAATAGAATGACACGTACACAAGAGGTTAGTTATTCAGAATTTAAGAAACTTATTTCTACAAATTCTGTTGAGCAAGTTGCTATTGGTCAGACAATGGTACGTGCAAGTACAACTCAAGGTGATATGAAAGTCATCTATACAGCTAGAAAAGTTGGGCATGACGCAACACTTATTCCGATGTTAGATTCCAAAGGGGTTACATATAGTGGTTTTAGTGAGAGTAATTGGTTAACTGATATGCTAGGCTGGATGTTACCTATTTTTATCATTATGGGAATCTGGATGCTTTTTGCAAATAGAATGCAAAAAAGTATGGGTGGCGGATTACTAGGAATGGGTAGCTCTAAAAAGATGGTAAATTCAGAAAAACCTAAAACAAAGTTTGAAGATGTTGCGGGTGTTGAAGAGGCTAAAGAGGAAGTTGAAGAGATAGTAGACTTTTTAAAATATCCAGATCGTTACTTAAACCTTGGAGCAAAGATTCCAAAAGGTGTACTTTTAGTTGGAAGTCCTGGAACTGGTAAGACATTGTTAGCAAAAGCAGTTGCAGGTGAAGCGGATGTTCCATTTTTCTCAGTAAGTGGTTCAAGTTTTATTGAGATGTTTGTGGGAGTCGGTGCAGCACGTGTTCGTGACTTGTTTGATCAAGCGAAAAAAGATGCACCATCAATTATTTTTATTGATGAAATTGATGCAATTGGTAAGAGTCGTGCAGCAAGCGGTATGATGGGTGGAAATGATGAGCGTGAACAGACACTAAATCAACTTCTTGCTGAAATGGATGGTTTTTCTAGTGGAGTTCCTGTAATTGTTCTAGCTGCTACAAACCGTCCTGAAGTTTTAGATGCTGCACTTTTACGCCCTGGACGATTTGATCGTCAAGTTCTTGTTGATAAACCAGACTTTCATGGAAGAGTTAAAATTTTAGAAGTTCATGTTCAAGATATAGAACGAGATAAAGATGTAGATTTAGAAGAGATAGCTCGTCTGACAGCAGGTCTTGCAGGTGCAGATTTAGCTAATATTATAAATGAGGGTGCACTTTTAGCAGGTCGTAAAAATCGCGATACTGTTACTCAAAAGGATTTACTAGAATCAGTTGAGCGTGCTATTGCTGGTTTAGAAAAAAAGAGTCGTAGAATAGATCCTAAAGAGAAAAGAATTGTTGCTTATCATGAGAGCGGACATGCCCTTCTTGCAGAGACTACTAGGGGCGCTAAAAAAGTTAGTAAGGTCTCTATTATTCCTCGTGGACTTGCAGCTCTTGGTTATACTCTGAATACTCCTGAAGAGAATAAATATTTAGCTCAAAAACATGAGTTAATTGCAGAAGTTGATGTTCTTCTCGGCGGACGCGCTGCTGAAGAGGTTTTTATTGGAGAGATTTCAACAGGGGCAAGTAACGATTTAGAACGTTCAACAGATATTTTAAAATCTATGGTTCAAGTTTATGGAATGAGCGATGTTGCAGGACTTATGGTTCTTGAAAAACAGCGCAGTTCATTTTTGGGTAATGGTATGGCTCAGGGAGCTAGAGAGTTTAGTGAAAAAATGGCTGAGAATATGGATTCGTTTATTAAGACTACACTTGCAGAGCGTTATGATGCTGTGAAGGCAAGATTAGAACTTTATAGAGATGCTATTGAAGATATTGTTAAAGTTCTATACGAAGAGGAAAATATTCCAGGTTCTGTTGTAAAAGAACTAATAGCAAAGCATGAGAGTGCAAATAATTTACCAACACTATTAGAAGAAAAAGATGAAACAAAAAAAGATGCATCTTAAACATCAATATAATACATCTTTTATTGTAAATGAGGCTAAACGTCTCATTTATGCTCTGCTTGTTATCACATTACTGATTTTTATTTTTAGTTCATCAATTTTTTTAAAATTTATATCTCTTTTAATAGTTATTTTTTTATTGTATATTTTTAGAAATCCTGAGCGTCATAGTGGTGAGTTAGATGAAAATGCGATTATTAGTTCTGCTGATGGTCTTGTTGAATCTATTGAAGAGGATTTTGATAATAAATTTTTTAAACAAGGCGCATATAGAATTGTTTTAAGTAGAACAATTTTCGATACTACAATGTTGCGAGCCTCATTTAACTCAAAAACAAAAGCACGTACATTAATGAATGGATTACATCTAAGTATAAGCTCACCAAATTGTGAGATACTTAATCAAGGTGGGTCACTTTATCTGTGCCAAGGAACAAAAAAGTGTATAGCTGTCTCTCATAAATGTGGTCTATTTAGAATGGCACTTTTTTACAAACAACCAAAAGATTTACAAGTTGGTGAGCGTTATGGTTATATTATTGGTGGTAAAGTAGAGATATATCTACCATTAACTACAAGAGTTGCGGTTGAAAAAGGAGATAGAGTCTTAGCTGGTGAGACTCTTTTAGCCTATTTCACTGCCTAATTATTGCACTTTTGTATGATAAAATATATATATTTTTGTTCTGTTTTAAATGGAGTAATATGAGTTTGATGGTGAGTTTCAATTAACTTAAAGTTACTACTTAGTATTTCAATCATTCTAATCTCATCATATTGAAAAACATCTAAGTCACTTCATATTCTTGGTCCATCTAGTGCGAATGTTCCTATAATTGCCATAGCATTATTTTTTATAATATTTATTAACGCATCTTTAGTGAGTGTTGCATCAATACAGTTTGCCCAATCACCATCACTACTTTCATCACCGCAACATGATGTCTGATTTGCATCAATATAGTCTCTTTTGATTTACTAGTTTTACATCCAAAATCTTTAGCTGGGTTTGTTGCTAATGTTGTATATAGCTCTATGATTGGATCTTTTTTGTTCTTTGTGGAAAATATCAATTTAGCAATCTTATTAGTATGTAAAAACAGTATATATTCTAATTAAACTCTTCTGAAGTTATTGTATATAACAATCACGAATCTTATCTAAACGAAAGATAAAAATTATGGAATATTTTACACTATTTTTTACTGCATTAATAGACTTGAGTAATGCAATGGCTCCATACATTCTGTTTGGACTTCTGTTTGCGGGTTTTTTGCATGAGATTGTACCTGAGACACTAGTAACTAAACATTTGGGAAAAGATAGTATCTCTTCTGTTATTAAATCTACACTCTTTGGTATACCCCTACCGGTATGTTCTTGTGGTGTAATTCCACTTGCTACTAGCATTAAGAAAAGTGGTGCAAGTAAGGGTGCGACACTCTCATTTTTAATCTCAACACCTATTACAGGAGTAGATTCAATTTTGGCAACATTTGGAATGTTTGGTTGGGTATTTACAATTTATAGAGTAATTACATCTATGATTATTGCAATTATCGCTGGCATATTGACTAACCTTTTTGATAAGGAAAATGAGCCAAAGGTAGCAAAGTTTAGTATGGCACCACCTGTGAATAAAATTTCAATGGTAACTTCAAATTCAAATGTTCTTGTAACAAAAAATTTTTCATTTAGAAAAGCGCTAAGTTATGGTTTTTTTACACTACTTAGTGACATTGCAAAACCACTTTTTTGGGGTCTAGTAATTGGTGCGCTTATTACTATAGCAATTCCACAAAATCTGAGTGAAATTCTACTAGAATATAGATGGTTGTCATACTTAATTGCTATTGCTATTGCTGTACCAATGTACGTGTGTGCTACAGCATCACTGCCAATTGCAGCGGCATTAATGCTAAGTGGGGTTAGTGTGGGTGCCGCATTTGTATTTTTAAGTGCAGGGCCAGCTACAAATACTGTTACTATTGGGGTAGTAAAGAAGATGTTGGGTACAAAATCTACTTATATCTATTTGAGCACAATTATAGTTGGAAGTATATTGTTTGGTATGGGACTGGATTATGTGTTTAGTATTAACGACATCAATACGCAATCGCTAGTTCATATACATGAAAAAGCTAGCATAATTGATATATCAAGTTCATTCGTTTTATTGGGTTTTGTTGGCTATTTTTTAATCAAGAAATAACAATTACTAAAATGTAATTACTTGCTTACTTTGACTAACCCAATCAGCAAGTTGTTGCATTGTTGATGATACTTTTTCATCAAAATATGGTTCATTCTTGTGGATTCCACACCTAGCATTACATGTTCCACACACTTGAAGATTAACTCCATCATTGTATAGCTTTTTTATCATATGAACTAAATCATGGTCATAAAATTCTGGTTTTAGTGTACAGTCTCTTGCTAAATCAACTGCGTCATTCATTAAAAATATATTTACTTTTTCACTCATTTCATGTAGTGTTTTTACTAAGCGTAATGCATTCCATGCTACATCAGTGCCATCGTATGGTTGATGGTTAAATATAATTGTTATCACAGTTATTCTCCTGAAAGTTTAGTAATACCTAATCCTGTCTCAATTAGAAATCCAGCTTTTGCCCACCCTTTAAGTCCACCTTGTAGATTTGTAGCATTTTTGTAGCCAAGACTTCTTAATGTTTGTGCTGCAAATGCACCTCTACTACCGCCACGGCAATATGTAACTATACGAGCATTTTTATTTTTTATTTTATTTAAAACATAAAACTCTAAATTTCCTCGCGTAATAGCATAGGTATCATCAGCATATATTTGTCCCTCAGCTCTTTGATTAGCTTCTCTAATATCCAAGACAATCACATCTTCTTCATTATCTATAAGTTTTTTTAGCTGTTTAGGAGTTATCTCACCAGTCTCTTTTTTTGCTTGCGCAATCAATTTATCTGTTTCTGGATGTCCAGCGTATAGTGACGAAATGTTTGTCATAAACAGAATAACAAATGCAGTATTTAAAAATTTCATTTTATCTCCTAATTTCCAAGATTGTTTATAAGGTTTTTTAAAGAGTTATAGAGATTTTCTGTCTCATCTTTAAGTGACGCATCATCTAGCATATTTAACATAGGTTCCATATTTTGTGCTGAGATTACCGTTTTGTTATTATCATCATATACAGCAATACGGCATGGCATAAATGGTGCAAACTCTCTGTTTTGTGTAAGTACTAAAGATGCTACTCTAGCTTGACATATCTCATATACCATAACGTTTCCATCAATTGGAAAACCTTTTGATTCCAAAATCTCAGAATAGTTGTAACTATGTAATAATGAGAAACCTGCATCAGTACAATATGATGCAAATGATTTTGTAATATCATCAACGCTTTTATCAACACTAATTGAGTATGTAAACATTTTTATCCTTTTAAATTAGTTATATATCAATATAGCTATATAAGTATGTAATGGTATAATTTTATTACTAATTTGTCAAGGAATACAAATGTTGGATAAAGATAAAAAAATAAAAATATTTAAAGCACTTGGAAATAATACAAGATTTCTGATTTTTAAAAATGTATTTACTGGTGGATACGCTTGTTCAATAGATGAAAAACAACCAGAAGTAGAATCTTCTATGCATTTAACCTGTGTAACGACAATAGCAGAGAATTTTGATTTTTCTCAACCAACAATATCTAGACATCTTAAAGAGTTACGAGAAGCTGAAATTATTACTATGGAAAAAAAAGGCAATAAAATTTATATTGAGCCAAATATAGATGTAGTTAGAGAATTAGCTAACTGTTTTAATGTTTTGGTTGAAAATTTTGATGCAAGCAGAGAACTGTTTTTTGATAAAAAATAATAGATGGCAAAAATAGGAAGTTTAATAAATAAAGCATATATTTTACATATAAATTTAATTATAGTATACTCTACTCATGAAATCTAAAAGGCTTTTAATATTTATATTATTGTTTACGATAGGCTTTGAGATTCTACATGCATTCACCTTTGCTGAGATAGATACAAATTCTTGTACAGTGCAAGAGTACACTGAAGAGTTTAAGCAACCTACAAATAAGGGAGATATTTGTGACATTCATTTTGAGTATCACATTAGCTACATACTTCCAGATAGTATAAATTCTATAACTTATATAGAGACAAAAACTCCAATACAGGTAACAAAACAAGTTTTTCAAACTAAAAATACTGTCTCCCTTTTCAGACCTCCAATAAATTTATAATTTTTAACATAAGACTTCTTGCAAAGAGAACTTTACTCTGTGTTAGATAACCATAATCGTAGCTTTAGTTACGCTTAGGAACATCTGCCTTGATTAAAACTCTTTTTGTAATGAGGGTTATTCTAGTTTTGTAAGAAGTCTATAAACAAAAAATCAAAATTATAATAAACAGGAGAATACTATGAAAATTTTAGTAATCGCTATAGCATCTATGCTATTTTTAAGTGCAAATCCAGACCTAATGACACCAAGTGAGTATAACTCTCTTCATACTTCAAATCGTAAGCCTGTGATTATATTGGAGAAAAAAAGAAATATGCATAAAATTCATGCAGTAAATGAAGATAAAGTAAAAGAGATTATTGAGAAAAATACAGGAGAAGATGTTGAAAAATTAAAACTACATCATGAGGGGAGATGTCTCTGTTATGAAGCAGATACAAAAAGTTTTAATTTAAAGATAAATGCAATGAGTGGTGAAGTTATGGATAAAAAAAGACATGATTAAAACACTAATTATATTAATTGTTTTTAAGGCATCTATTTTTGGAGTTGATTTTAATACTTTTTTAAATGAGGCACTTGTAAAAAGTGCATACTTGCAATTTTCATCTATTGCAAAACAACAAGCTAAAGAGGAGCAAAGTAAAATTTTAAGATATGCAAACCCAAAACTTGGGTTTGCAAGTTCTAGATTTAATCCTATAAATTCAAAAAGTGATAATGGTTACAGTGTTTCAGTTATGCAGCCTATAAGATTATGGGATGTATCTGATGATAAGAAAAGTTTATCTGATGCAAAAATAGCAAATGTAGTGGCTCAAACTTTCTTTATAAAAGCAGACTTTATAAGAAACCTGTCATTTCTATTTATTCAATATGCTAAAGACAGAGATTTAGCACGTTTGAGTAAAGAAGAGCAGACTATTGCAAAAAAAATATTTGATATCTCAAATGAGAGATTCAAAAATGGAACAATCTCTCGAGGGAAAATGCTCCAAGCAAAGATAGCTTATGAGGTAGTACTTACTAAAAATATAGTTCTTTCTCTTCAAGAAAATAGAAGTTATTTTGAGCTTTTGAAATATTCTGGGTTGAATGAGCAGATTGATATTGACACAAATCATATTTTTAAAGTTATTAATAAAAGAGATAGTGCTAATCCGAATATTCTAACATTAAAAACTGAACAAAAAGTATCATTGGCTTCTGCTGAACTTGCTTCAAACAAAATAGAGACGTTTAGTATAACAGCAGAGTTTGAAGAGGAGATAGACCAAGATATTTATAGAGTTGGTATATCGGTGCCACTTCCTATATTTAATAGTAAAAATGAAGAAAGAGCAGTTGCAAAGTTAGAGAGCCAGAAAAAAGAGTTATTAGTTGAAAATGAAGAGAAGAGGGTTAGTTTAAGTAAGAGTTATCTTAAAAAAGAGAGAACATTACTTAAAGAGCTACAAAATAGAAATATTGCAATGATAGTAGATGAAGAGCGTCTGCTTTCAATGTTTGAAGAAGCTTATAAAATAGCTAGTGTAAATTTGATTGAGCTTCAAGATATTAAAAACCGTGTAATTGAGACTAAAAAAAGTTTTATTGAAAACAAAACAGCGCTAAATAAAAATGCAATTGAGCAAAATTATTTACAGGGAGCCTACAATGAGTAGTATCAAATTTTTTATTTTAAGTTTAATGACAATAGTTATATTAAAAGCGTTAGAAATACCAATTGAAAAAGTAGAAATTAGATCTTTTGGAAAATCAATATCTGTAAATGCAAAAATAGTTCAACTTAGTAATACTCAGCAGTTAGTGACATCTTTGGTTGATGGGCAGGTTGAAAAATATTTTGTTCAAGCTGGACAGAGTGTTAAAAATGGACAAAAAATAGCTGTTATAAATTCTATTGGGCTTTCACAAATGAGTGCTGAATATATCTCTTTAAAGAGGCAATATGCGGACTTAATCAAAAATTATGAAGCAGTTAAGAACTTGTATGACAAGGGAATGACTTCAATGCAAAATTTGAATTTACAAAATATTCAAAAAAATGAGATGTTTGCTAAAATAGAGACTCTTAACTCACAGTTAAACACATTAGGAATTAATGCTGATAATTTAAAAAAAGTGACATCTAGATACACACTATTTTCTCATAGCGATGGAAGAATTGCATCAATCTTGCAACCACTTCATTCTGTTGTAGACAAGGAAACACCACTTGTAAGCATTGTAAAGAATAGAGCATTTTATGTTAAATCTTTTATTCCTCTTGAATATACATCTTCTATTAAAATTGGGCAGAAGGTTATAATTGATAGAAAAAATAGTAAATCAATATTAAGTCATATAACTCAAATTTTACCAGAAGTGGATGAGACAACACAGCGCCTTGTAGTCCTATCTTCAATTGAAAACAGTGATATTGATCTGTTTATAAATGAGTATGTAAGTTCTTTGGTCTATTTTGATGCTAATAAAAAGTATCTATCAGTTAAAAAGTCAGCGCTTTCATTTTATAAGAATGAATGGGTTGTTTTTATCCCAGTAAAAGAACATAAAGAAGAGGCTGAAAAACATTATGAATATGAGGACGAAGAGACAATGTTTGAAGCAAAAGTTGTAGAGATAATTACAGAAGATGATGCATATGTTGCTGTTAAAGGCTTGGATAACAAAGATGAGTATGTGAGTAATAATAGTTATTATGTTAAATCTATGTTATTAAAATCTTCTCTTGGTGATGGTGATTAGGAGATATTATGTTAAATAAATTAATTGATATATCTTTAAAATTCAAACTTTTAGTTATTGTTCTATTTTTGTCAATTGTCGCACTGGGTTATAAATCATATTTAGAGATTCCAGTAGATGCTTTTCCTGATATTACACCAAAGCAGGTGGTAATCTATACAGAGAGTCCAGGTAATTCTGCTGAAGATATTGAAAAGTTGATTACGTATCCAATAGAATCAGCAGTATCAGGAATGGCTGGTGTCAAAATGATTATGTCAAACTCTATTTTTGGATTGTCATATGTTTCAATATTTTTTGAAGATGAGTTGGATACATATTTTTTACGTCAACTAGTTAGTGAAAGATTAACTAGTGTAGATATACCAAGTGGTTGGGGTAAACCTTTGCTTGGGCCAAATACAACAGGATTAGGACAAGTCCTTTGGTACAAGTTAGATGATAAAAATAGTAAATACTCTCTTCAAGAAATCCGTCAAATGCAAGATTATATCGTTACACCTATGTTTAAAAGCGTAAGTGGTGTTGAAGAGGTTATTGGATGGGGTGGTTTTGAGAAACAATATAATGTTTTAATAGATACAAAAAAGCTTCAAAGTGTCGGTGTAACGTATACTGATGTTGTAAATGCTTTGCAAAAGAGCAATCTTGCCACAGGTGGCCAATATCTTGAATTTAACCGCGAGCAGTATTTAATTAGAGGTGCTGGGTTATATAAAAGTTTAGATGATATCTCAAATACAGTTATAAAGCCGTATAAGGGACAATCTGTAACTATAGCAGATGTAGCAACAATTTCTGAGGGTACTTCTCCTAGATTTGGGGCTGTTGCTATTGATGGTTCTGAGGCAGTGATAGGTATGGTGTTGCAAAGAACACAAACAAATGCGGCTCATGTAGTGGAACTTTTAAAAGAGAAAATTGAAACTGTAAATTCTGCTCTACCTGATGGTGTAGAGATAAAAGTTATTTATGACAGAACTGAAATTACTCATAAAGCAGTTTCAACAATGAGTTCAGCACTTCTTAGTGGGGTTATTTTAGTTGCAATAGTTCTATTTTTGTTCCTTTTTGAACTGCGTTCAGCATTCATCGTTATTGTATCTTTACCGGTGTCTCTTTTAATAGCTTTTTTATTAATGGATTATTATGGATTAAGTGCAAATCTTATGAGTCTTAGTGGATTGGCAATTGCTGTTGGAATGATAGTTGATGGAACAATTGTTGTAGTAGAAAATAGTTTTAGAAAACTGCATGATCATCCAGAATTAACTAAATTAGAGATTGTATCAAGTGCGGCAAAAGAGGTAGCTACTCCTGTGACATTTGCTATTTTAATTGTAGCTGCTGTATTTATTCCACTACTTAGTCTTGATGGATTGGCTGGAAAGTTATACTCTCCTATGGCTTTAAATATTGTTTTTGTAATGCTTGGATCTTTGGCTGTAGCTCTTATTTTAGTCCCTGTTTTAATTTTATTACTTTTAAAGCCAGCAAAACATAGTGAAAACTATCTCATTAAAGTACTTAAAAGAGTCTATACACCGTTACTTGTTTTTGCATTAGAACATGCAAAACTATTGGTCGCAACTGTTGCTTTTTTATTTGTAGCATCTGTGATACTTCTTTCATTTCAAGGTCGTGAGTTTATGCCTGAACTTAATGAAGAATCTATAATGTATCGTGTAATTTCAATTCCTGGAACTGCTCTTACACAATCTACTGATACAGCAAAAGAGATTGAGAAATACATCTTAAAAAATTATAGCAATGATGTACTATCTGTTCTTTCAATGATAGGAAGAAGTGAAAAGGGTGAAACAGCGCAAGCAAACTACATGGAAGTTCTTCTTACACTAAAAGATAATGTTGAAGATTTAGAAGATCTCACAAAAAGAATGAACGAAGATTTAGAACACCATTTTGAATATGTTCAGTTTATACCTACACAACCAATTTCAATGAGGATAGAAGAGCTTTTAGAGGGTGTTAAAGCCGAACTTGCTGTTAAAATATTTGGTGATAATCAAAAGGTTCTAGATTCAATAGCTAAAGATATTCAAAAAGCTTTAGATGGTGTTGATGGGCTGGAGAGAATGGAAGTTGAATCTCAACTTGGACAGGCACAAATTAAAATTGAACCAGATTATTTGGCACTTGCAAGATATGGTATTAGTGTTGAAGAGGTTATGAATATAATTCGTTATGGAATAGGTGAAGATAGTGTTACTCAAAAGATTGAGGGTGTTAAACGCTTTGGTATTGTGCCTAAAATTAAAGGAGCCAAAGAAGATATTGAATCTATTAAGAATGTAACTCTTCGTTCTGAAAGTGGCCCTATTGTTACGCTTGAACAGGTTTGTAAAATAAGCATTAATCAAGGGGCATCTTTTATAAAACGAGAGAATCTTAGTCGATATATGGTTCTTTCCATGGATGTTGAAAAAAGGGACATAGCATCATTTGTTAAAGAGGCTAATACAATTATTAAAAAAAATGTGAATATGCCTGATGGTTATTTTATCTCATGGGCAGGTGACTTTAAGAATATGCAAGAGGCTACAAAGAGGTTGATGATAATAATCCCAATTACAATTTTAGCAATTATTCTTCTGCTTTATACGGCATTTAACTCTTTATCAAAAGCGTTATTAATCTTGATGAATGTTCCATTTGGTCTGATTGGTGCAATTTTAGCACTTGCAATTAGTGACGTATACCTCTCTGTCTCAGCTATTGTAGGATTTATTGCAATATTTGCAATTGCAGTTTTAAATGGAATTGTGTTAGTCAGTTTCATAGATGAATTAAGGTTGAGGTTTCCAGATGTTAGCTTGAAGATATTGTTAAAAGATGCAACCTTGCTTCGACTTCGTCCTGTTCTTATGACGGCTTTTACGACACTTTTTGGTATTATACCTCTACTTTTTGCAACGGGTGTTGGAAGTGAAATACAATACCCACTTGCTGTTGTGGTAATTGGTGGAGTAATTAGTTCTACACTTTTAACATTGCTAATTTTGCCATCAGCTTATTATCTATTTTATAATAGGGGAAAATAAAATGAGATTCATATTTTTAGTTTTAGCATTGGGCGTTACGGTCCTATTTGCTGAATATAAAGGCATGAGTAATTTACAGGTTCATCTATCTAACCAGTTTGATAAAAAACTGGGGATGATAGATACTAAAAATGGTAATAAAGTTACTTACACGTTTGAGCATTACGGTAAGTTTGATTTTGGAGACCATTTTTTCTTTATAGACCATTTTGATGGAGATTTTTTAGATGGTTCTAAAAAGCGAGATTATATAGAGTATTGGCCTCGTTTAAAGGTTAGTAAATACTTACCATCATTGATTGACAACTGTTTTGTAAAAGATATTTATATTGCTTCACAATATAATAGATTTCTGAAAAAGAATAGGGATATGCAGGCATATTTATATGGTATTGGATTAGATCTAAATGTAGCATATTTTAAACATGTTGAGATGAACATATATAAAAGAAATAGTAATTTAGAAGATAATAGCGCGCAACTTACATTTAGGTACGCTTCATTTTTGCCATCAGGTTGGAGTTTTACTGGTTATCTTGATGTAACTGAAGATAATTTCTTGACGCTTAATCAACTAACTTATAATGTAGGTAAATTTTTAAAAATTAGTAAATTATATAGTGGAATTGAAGTTTTAACATATGATGACAATAATATTGATGTTCGTAATGTTACTCAGTTTGTTATCAAGAAAATTTGGTAGTTGACTGTGAAGAGTTTTTGTTTATATGAATAGTAAAAATAGTGTGAGACAGTATATTATGACAGCTTTTATTTTGTTACATTTTATTAATAGCAATTTATATGCAACAAAAAACTTTATTAAGCATAATAATATACATTCAGTTAGTAAAAATCTCTTATATCGTTTTCTCTGTTCCAATCTGTTGTTGTGTCGTTAGAATCTTTTTTTAATGGTTTACCATATTTTGCTGAAAGAAAAAGAGCTATAAAAAATACTATTAAAATTAACCAATTAAATAATGTTTCCATAAATTTGTCCTTTTTAATAGTATAGCTTTTTTTGTTTTATTTCTCCTTTTTTTCTTTCATCTGAAGTAAGGACATTTTCATTTAGTTTTAGAATAAATTCCATAGAAGTTTCTTCACTTTCATTATTTATTATATTAAGTAATTGCTTCTTTGCAAATACACCAACGCTAGAGTCATTTTGTCTAGCTATCTCTTTGGCTTGACTGTAGTCTTTATCATTAAGATAAAATACTATTTTATTAGTTGCTTTATCTGTTATGGGTGTTCTTCCCATTTTACCTTTTTGTTTAACATCTTCTGTTCCAGACATGATATATAGAACATCTTCTGGTAAGAATTTTTATATTGAAGTAGAGTTGACTCAAAAGAGTCATTCAAATTATCAAAAAATTATTGCTAATATTCAAAGAGATAATCCAACTGGAGTAGTTTATCTTACAAAAAGTGCAAGTTTTTCAAAAATAATAGCAAAACATCTTGATATTTGGAATCGTCTATTTTTTATTTCAAAAGATGATTTTTTAAAAAATATAAAAGAGCATGGGAAAATAAAAGCTACTAAGCAAGAAGATACTTTATAGTTAGTAGGATAAGTGTTATTTTCACGATTTTATTCATGAGCACGTTCACACTCACAGTAACTCTAACCATTTACATAAACATGGCCATTCTCAAACAAATGCAAATTTTTTAGATTATTATGTAAATTTTAATGATACTAATCAATTTGAAATTTCATATTTAAAAGAGAAATATTTTAAAATAATTTATTGGCTTTCATCTCCTATAAAAGAATCTCTATTTCGTCCCCCGATAGTATAACTCTCTAACTAATTTATATCAATCAACACTATTATCAAGGGATAAAATGAAATTAATTTTTATATTAGCTTCATATCTTTTACTGAGTACTACAGCTTTTGCGCATGGTATTTCAGAATCAGATATGCAGGCAGGCTATGGTGGAAGGTGGAAACCTTCGTTATATCTAGCTTGGAGCCACACATATGATAACTGGGTATGATCACCTATTGTTTTTGTTTGGAGTTATATTTTTTTAAATACAACTAAAGATATCTTTAAATATCTAAAATTAAGTCGTATGAGATTATTTTGTAATATTTTACGTTACACAGTTTTCATCTTTACACTCATTAACCTCAATTGTTACATGAGAGAGTTTTACAAAATTATTTAATAGCTCTTTATAATGCTCTGTAGGTTTTGGGAAATGTGTTACTAAAGAGATGACAGCTGCGTAATGATTAGCACTAACTTTCCATATATGTATGTCAGAAATACGGTTATCAGAATCATCTTCTATCGTTTTTTTTACATTCAACTGGTATGTCTCATCAATGCTTCCATCTAGTAAAATTGGGCTTGTCTGCTTTACAAGGGCATATGCCCAGCGTGTTATTATTATTGAACCTACTATTCCCATTAAGGGGTCAAGAAAACTCCATCCAAAATATTTTCCAAGCAGTAGCGCAACAATTGCAAGAACAGAGGTTAATGCATCTGCTAAAACATGCATATATGCTGCTTGTAAGTTATGGTCGTGATGGTGATGATGTTCGTGATCATGGTGTCCATGGTCGTGATGATGATCATCTTTTAAAATCAGTGCACTTACTATATTTACAAGAAGTCCTAGCATAGCAACTGCAATAGCTGCATTAAAACTTATAGCTTGAGGTTCTACTAATCTTTGAATAGACTCTGCAAACATCATAAGTGCTACAATGCCAAGTGATACAGCACTTGCAAAACCTCCCAATACACTTACTTTCCCTGTACCAAAAGAGAAGTCAGGACTGTTCTCATGTTTTTTAGCATACCTATAAGCAAAAATAGTTATTAAAAATGCAGCTACATGTGTACCCATGTGCCAACCATCAGCAAGCAGTGCCATGGAACCAAAAATAGTCCCAGCAACAATTTCAGCAACCATTGTAATAGCCGTTAATATAAGAACATATTGAGTACGACGTTCTGCTTTACTATTATTAATATTAAAATTATGTTCTTGACGTAAACTTTCTAGTGTCTGTTCGTGCATTATTTAATCCTATTTTTTATTTTAAAATCGAAGTATCTTGATTGAAATCCTGAATTTCCTATCTTTGCAAATTGAATAGACGCTGCATTTAAGTTTTTTGCCTCTATTTGGAGCAGTCCAAGTGCGTATCTACTCTCATCATTAGACACATTTTTTAGTTTAGCTAACTCAAATAGAGCTATTGCATTGGCATGGTGGTTAGCTCCAATTGCTGCAATACCTGCTAGAAATAGAGTATGACTTGTACGCTCATGATAGCTATCAATTAGTTGGTTATAAAGAGTATATGCCTCTTCAAAATGTTTCATATAGATATTTGTAAGTGCAAGTGGTGCAATTAAGGCTTGTTGATTCTCTAGTGATTGAGAAATTTCATGTTTAAGTCTTTGTTGTAGTGGATATAGTTGACCACTAAGAAGTGCTTGATGTACGTAAAGCTCAGATGAGATTGCTCCTCCATAGAAAATTTGTTCAATTTCAAGAGGATGTTTCTTTAAGTATTCAATTGATTTGATAGCGTAATCTTTTGTATCTAGTATTGAGAAATGTGTATGGATATATAACATCTGTGCAAGAGCGTCTTGGGGCATTTTTAGTGTAAGTGCATATGCACTTTTTTGCGCAAGTTCAGTGCTACCTATTGCAGAAGTTAAAAGCAGGTCAAATGAGTCATAAAGTGGTTTTGCGTCTCGACTCTCATTTAACCATGTAGATGCTCCACTATAATCTTTTTTAAGATACGCAAGTATTGCTTTATGAAATATAGTCTCTTCGTTATCTTCTTCAAATCGTAGATTTTCTTTAATTAAAAGTGATACTTTTGTATTCTCTATTCCTAAGATTTCTGAACACATAAGTGCAAATAGACCACTTAAGTAGTGTTTAGGGTTTAGGTAAAAAGCTTTTAAAAAATGTTTGTGAGCAAGTACTATATCACCAAGTTGTGCATAGGTTAACGCTAGATTGTAATTTAGTTCTGTATGTTTTGGATAATCTTTAAGTGCAGTTTTTAGTTTATTATTTGCTTCACTAAGCTGATGTTCAAGTGCTGATTTTATTGCATCTGCAATGACTTTATTGATTCTAGAGTTGTGCATACTTTGGTTTAAGTATGTTTTTGCTTCGCTAATGTCATTTATTACAATATTTGCACTACCCTTTTTTAGAATACCCAAAGTTTGAGTTGGGTCAAAAATTTTGTATGGGGCAAAATGAAAGAGTATGCTATAAGTTGTACGTTTATCCATCTTTAATTTATGACTCATCTCCTTTTGCGCAGCATGTACATCAAAAAGAGATTCTTTTAAAAATACATCTATTGGGTAAATTTTTGTTATGTTTTCATCACGTTTTTCATAAAGACCTTTTAGCAGAAGTCCAGCTTTGCCACCAAGTCCAGATTTTATATTTACATATGCAAGAGCTAGGTTACGTTCATTATTGGCACCTAACTCATCAATTGACTTTTGTAAATGAGTTCTGGCTAAGCTTAAATCACCAACACGTGCGTATAGAAGTCCTAATGCTTCTTCATCTTCTGCTAGTAGATTTTTTTCTAGTGCATCAATCGCTTTGTAATGGTTGTGAAGTTGCAAATTTATTTTTGCCGCCATATGCTGTTTTTCATTTTGATAATGTTCAGAGATTTGATTATTTAGTGCTAAAAGAGATTCAGGATAGTTCTGTTTATAGTATGCAATAAGTGCGTAGTAGTAGTCATATAGTGGTGAGTTAGCTTGTGTATTTAAATATGCATCTGCTAAATCTATATAGTATGAAGCGAGTGCCTTTTTATTTAGTTGAAGTGCGCATACTGCTGCATTTATTGAACTTACACAGATGTTCTCTTTTTGTAGAATAGCTTTTTTAAATGATTTTATAGCGTTTTCATAATCTTTCTGTTTTAATTGAGCCACACCCAAATTATAGTATGAGACTGATTCACTAAAAGATGCTATCTGCTCATAAAGATTTAAAGCCTCCGCTTGATTTCCTGAAGCAAAAAGGTAGTTTGCTTTTTTAATCATTTTATCTAAACGGTTACTAATTACTTTTTTTTGAGGTTCATTTTGGAGTTTTTCTTCTAATTTGTCTAAAGTTTCATTTTGAGCTGGTTCTTCTAACTCTTCATCGGAGGAACTAAAAATAGAGATTATTATAATGATAAGAATTAAAGATGATAGCGTAGCGGCTACTATGATTATTAGTTTACGTCTCTTTTTCGCACCATCATCATCTTTGTTATCGCTACTTATTTCTTCTGTGGCATCTAATTCATCATCACCGCCAAGATCTACAATCTCCTCTTCTTCAGCCATTAATCAAGATAGCCTTTTAATACATCTGGTATTTTAATTGTGCCATCTTCTTGTTGATTATTCTCCATAATAGCAAGTAGTGTTCTTCCAACGGCTAAACTTGAACCATTTAGGGTGTGAACCATATTGTTCTTTTTCCCATCTTTAAAGCGTATTTTTGCTCGTCTTGCTTGAAAGTCACGTGTGTTAGAGATTGAACTTATCTCACGGTAACAATCTTGCCCTGGAAGCCATACCTCTAAGTCAACTGTTTTTGCAGCACTAAAACCTAAATCGCCTGTACATAACTGCATTACACGGTGTGGAAGCTCTAATGATGTTAATAAATCTGAAGCACATGATACCATTTGTTCAAATATTTCATCGCTTTTTTCTGGTGTTGAGATTGCTACAAGTTCTACTTTTTGAAATTGATGTTGACGAATAAGTCCACGAACATCACGTCCACCAGAACCTGCCTCTTTTCTAAAACATGCAGTTGAAGCTGTAAGTTTGATTGGTAAATCACTCTCTTTTAAGATTTCATCACGAAAAAGATTTGTAAGTGGAACTTCTGCTGTTGGAATTAAATATAGATTTTCGTCATCTATTTTAAATAAATCATCTTCAAACTTTGGTAGTTGACCTGTTCCTTGCATTGTGTCACTATTTACTAAAAGAGGAACACTTACCTCTTCAAAACCACGTTTTGTATTAAAGTCAAGCATATATGAAATAAGGGCACGCTCTAGTTTTGCAGCGACTCCTGAGAGCACACTAAAACGGCTTTTTGCAAGTTTTACACCACGTTCAAAGTCAATCCAACCATTATCTTCTGAAAGCTCCCAATGTTCACGAGGTTTAAAGCTAAAAGATGGGCGTTCTAGAACCTCTTTAATTAAAACATTATGATCTTCATCATCGCCAATAGGAACATTGTCATCTGGAAGGTTAGGAACTCCTAACGCAAGTGCTTTTAAACGCTCATCAGCTTCTCTCATCTCATCTTGTAGTGTTGCTAATTTTATTTTATTTTGAGAAACCTCTTCTTTAATCGCAGTAACATCTTTTTTCTCTTTCATGTACTGACCAATTAATTTACTTTTTTGGTTCTGTATAGCTTGTGCCTCTTCAAAGTTCTGTTTAGCAAGTTTTAGCTCACCAAATAGCTTGCTTAGTTCTTCTAAAAGAGAAGATGTTACATTTTTAGTTTTTAGTTTTTTCTCAAATATAGAGAAGCTTTTTTGCAGTTCTTTAAGGTCAATCATTAAATATTCGCCTATGGTTGAATTTTAGACATTATTATAGCATTTAATAGATTCTAATTTAGTTAACTGTAATAAAAAAGTAACTTAAAATAGATAAAGTTTATAGTTATAATTATTATAAATTAAAAGGATACAACATGTTGCAAACAGTGACTATATTATTACTATCTACTATGTTGTTCGCACAAATTAGTAATTTAGAACAAGTTGACAAAATTTCAAAATCAGATGAATTTATCAATAGACATATAAAAAAGAATTTAGATATTTTATCTCATAATTCAAATTTTAAAAATGCTACAGAAGCTGATTTGTGTAATTACTTTTTATCTTCAAAAACAGGCAAGTTTATAGCTAGGCATAGAAAGTAGTAGTACTTTTCTAGTAGCATAAAAAGTTTATAAATCTATACCACTACTCTTATATAAATAAATATAACTATAATTTTTTTGAATGATCCTCTCAATTTATGCTATTTTTATGGCATGTTTGGCACAATTGCCCGAATATAAAGGTTAGATATGCCAGTAAATTTTGAAACATTTAGTAAATATTCAGTAGCAGGGCCACGTTATACTAGTTACCCAACGGCGCTGGAATTTAGTGAAAACTTTTCGTATGATTCATATGTAAATAGACTTAAAAATGCAGATAGTAATAGTCCAATTTCACTCTATTTTCATCTTCCATTTTGTAGGAGTGCATGTTATTTTTGTGGTTGCAATGTAGTTTTCACATCAAAACAAGATAAATTAGAGCGTTATATTAAATATCTTAAAAAAGAGATTTCAATTTTAGCTAGCTTTGTTGATACTTCAAGGGTAGTCCATCAGATGCATTTTGGTGGTGGAACACCAACTTACTTTAGTGCAGCGCAATTAGAAGAGATAATAGATGCTGTTCGTGCTACGTTTGCAAATTTTGCGAGTGATGCTGAGATTAGTTGTGAAATAGATCCAAGATATTTAAATGAAGAGCAAATGCAAGTTCTTACAAATAATGGTTTTAACCGCATTAGTTTTGGTGTACAAGATTTAGATGAGAAAGTACAAAAAGCAGTACACAGGATACAGGGTTTAGATATTAATAAAAATGCTGTAGAACTTGCTAGAAAATATGGAATAAAAAGTGTAAATATAGATTTAATTTATGGCCTTCCGTACCAAACATTTGATGGTTTCAAACAGACACTAAAACAAATTAGAACATTAGATGCTGATAGGCTTGCTGTATTTAATTATGCTCATGTACCTTGGCTTATGAAAACGATGCGTAAAATAGATGAAACTACACTTCCAATTGCATCTGAGAAGTTAAAAATATTACATCATACAATAGATTATTTGAGTGATGAGGGTTACAAGATGATTGGTATGGATCATTTTGCAAAACCAGAAGATGAACTATTTTTAGCAATTGAAAAAAATCAGCTTCATAGAAATTTTCAAGGTTATACTACAAAAGGTGGAGCTGACTTAATTGGTATTGGACTTACTAGTATTGGTGAAGGAACTGACTATTATGCACAAAACTTTAAAGAGATGAGTTCTTATGAAGAGGCTATTGATGCAGGGAGATTACCATTTACAAGAGGTGTTGAATTAGGTAGTGATGATTTACTTCGTAAAGCGGTAATTATGCAACTTATGAGTAATTTTAAACTTGATATTAGAGCTATTGAAAAAGAGTTTAACATCGTGTTTAGTGAATACTTTTCAGATGCACTGAAAAGTTTACAGTTATATGTAGAAGATGATTTGCTAAAAATTACTCCAGATTTCATAGAAGCAAATGCAACTGGTGCTATGTTAATTAGAAATATATCTATGGCTTTTGATTTTTATAGTAAAAGTCATAACTCTAAAAAAACTTTTAGTAAGACGATTTAAATGTTTGAGTTTTCAGATGTAAGTGATGAGTGTATTAAATGTGCCAAATGTGTACCAGTATGTACTATTCATCAAAACAGTCCAGATGAGACTACTAGTCCACGTGGATTTTTAGAGCTTCTTGGAGCGTATGAAAAGGGTGATTTAGAGTTAGATAAACAGGCAAAAGATATTTTTGAGAGCTGTTTTTTATGTACGAATTGTGTTGATGCTTGTCCAAAAGATTTACCAACAGACATGATGATAGAACAAGTTCGCTCAGACATCGCTAAGCAGTATGGTATTGCATGGTATAAAAAAATGTTTTTCTATCTTCTTCGCCATAGAACTATTATGGATGTTATGTTTAAGTTAGGTTATGTATTTCAGACGTGTGGCTTTAAGATGAAAGAGGAAGAACAATCACTGCTTCCAAGATTTAGTTTACCCATAATTAAAAAAGATCGTTTGCTTCCTGCAATGGGAAAAACATCTTTTTTAAATAAATATGCTGAGCATATTGACAATGGTGGTACTAAGAGTGTTGCTATATTTATTGGTTGTCTTGCAAATTATAACTATACTGGCATTGGTGATTCGTTACTTGAAGTATTAAAAGAACTTAAAATAAATGTATTTTTAGCAAAAAAGCAAAAATGTTGTAGTGCACCGGCATATTTTACTGGTGATTTTGATACAGTTGATGTTTTGGCTAAAGAAAATATAGAGTATTTTGAAAGTTTCATCGATGAGGTAGATGCGATTATTATCCCTGAAGCCACTTGTAGTGCAATGATTAAAGTTGATTACGAGCACTATTTTCATAATCAAGTAGAGTGGGGAGAGCGTGCTAAAAAGTTAAATAGTAAAATTTTCATGGCAACTGAGTGGTTAGAACATGCTACAAACTTGAAAGAAATACTATCTCAATTAGGTCGTAATGATATTAATATCACCTATCATGACCCATGTCATGCACGTAAAATGCAGGGTATTTACGAAGAACCAAGAAGTCTGTTAAGACAAAATTATAGCATTACTGAAATGAGTGATTCTAATCAATGTTGTGGGTTTGGTGGTGTGACAATTCAAACAGAAAAATTTCATTTAGCTAGGGCTGCTGGAAAACCTAAAGCTGCAATGATAGAAAATACTGGAGCAACTTACGTGAGTGCTGAGTGTAGTGCGTGCAGAATGCAGTTAACGAACGCAATGTATGAGGGAAATGTAGATACTATTTTCAAGAATCCAATTGAATTAATTGCTGAGGCTATGAAAAATAAAAAATAAAAACTTAACTTATGGACTGATTAGTCCTATAGTATTATTATGAAAAAAATACAAGGGAGACCAAAACAGTTTGACAAAGATGAAGCAATTACGTCTGCGATGAATTATTTCTGGATTAACGGTTACGACAATACTTCTCTTAGTGACTTAATAAACCTTTTAGGCATTTCTAAAAGCAGTTTTTATCAGACTTTTAATAGCAAAGAAGAACTTTTTAGACTAGCATTAGATAATTATGTCTCCGCAAATTGCGACATGCTAAGTGGATTAAAAGTGCAATATTCTTCAAAAGAGATTTTGCAAGGTTTTATATTTCGTTCAGTAAAAGAGTTAAAAGAAAGAGGAATGGTTAAGGGTTGCTTGCTTATGAATTCAGGTAGTGAGTGTTATGTTGAACATCCGCAAATGATGGGTAAAATCTCTAATTATTATGAAAGTGGTTTAGTGAAAATTGAAGAATTGTTTGAAGATGCAAAACAAAAAGATGACATTACAAACCAAGAAGATGCAAATACTTTAGCAATTTTATTTCATAACTCTTTAACAGGATTAACAGCTAGTATAAAAGCAGGAGCTAGTCAACAAATAATAGATGTTATTGTTGGAAATTTAAACAAAATGATAATATAAAAATTTTTTGTCTAATTTTGGACTGATTAGTACATAATAAAAATGATTATAAATACTAGTTGATAAAAAAGTTAGGATATTTCAAAAAACATGTAAAAAGGAAAAATTTTGGAACTTCAAAATATAAATCAAGAGTTAGTAATTAATGTAGGTAAAGAAAAAATGTGGGATGTTTTGAGCCAGTATGTGATGTCTCTAATACCATCCCTCATTAACCTTACTTCCTAATAGTCATCCACTCAGAGATTGCATTCCACTGTTCTTGAATCCAAGGATAGCCAGTTAATGTTTTAAGACTTTCTTGGTCATTACTCAAATCACAA
>Ga0316202_10000138_pt1 | contig 112282 bp, 114 predicted proteins | sample 3monrhotite_MG_FD_204934 | JGI IMG/M metagenome (GOLD analysis project Ga0316202, IMG submission 204934) | Microbial mat bacterial communities from mineral coupon in-situ incubated in ocean water Damariscotta River, Maine, United States -... | ecosystem: Environmental > Aquatic > Marine >... | reverse complement strand
TGTGAAATCATCGAAACTGGCAACGAAAGTTGGAGAATCAAAAACAGGAATTGCGACCAAAACTAACCCCCTGAGGTGGGTCAAAATTGGACGCCGGTGGTGGGTCAATTTTCAATGCCGATTGACATTTATTTTGGATACTCGGAATTGTCGCTGTCTGGATTGTGTTGAATCGGTGGATTCTTCCACGCATGGGGATACAAACCTGAATGTCTGATTCCTGTAGTCTTCCCGTGCGGGAGACCGAAGATGATACGATTGATAACGCAGAGAAATAAAAAGCTGGTCCGTCAAGAACGGGCCAGCTTTTTATTTCAAGGTTTTATTATGTTGCGGTTGGCGTATCCCTTTTGTCTAGCGCAACCCGGTTCCGCAACGAGGGCAGGTGAGCAGGGTATTCGCCGGAATTTTGTCCCCACAGGTCGGGCAGTTAAACCAGTGTCGGCAGGAGCGGCACTGTTGCTCAGAGAGGCCCTGTTTCTTCTTGCACTTGGGGCAACGGCGATACATCTTGCGTTGACTTAGATAGTCTTCAAAAAAGAGACCGCAACGCGGACAATCTTTAGCATCAGGCTTGGTGATATTTGTTTCACAGCCAGGGAGCGGGCATTTGAAGACAGCCTTGCAGCTTGAACACCAGTATTTGCCCTTCAGTTCCGCTTTGCAGCTTGGACATGTTTTATCGGCCATGAATATAACTCCCTTAATCTCAGCATGAACCCATGAGGACTCTGGGTATATAGTTTCTATCCCCTTCAGTTTTCATCATAGTCGACTCTATTCATAATTTCAAAAAGGATCTACAGGGAACCTGGTTTTCGTTGGGAAAAGACAAAAAAAAACCGACCTGAGAGGTCGGTTTTAAAAGTTGTCGTTAAGGTTAAGGCTTCTATTTTTTCAGATCGGGATTGAGGCTGGCCGTCATCTGCGGTTGGCTGCGTTTCATGACGAACATATAGCTCTCTTTGAGTTTCTTGGTGAAGAGAGTTCCGATCCAGAGTGGACTCCAAAGCACACCCGCTTTCAGCCAGCGTTTCATAGCAGGGGAGTCGGTTTTGTCGGCGGTGATTGTCATGGCAACCGATTCAAAACCTTGGTGTTTAAGAGAAATGTTGTGATGCTGCCCCGACGAAAGGTTGTGATTGAAATTAACTGGTGTAACACCAAGCTCTTGACCGTCCATAATAACCATGGCACCAGGAGGTTCTGATTGAATCAGAGCACGGCTTGGCGCGCAGGCACTGGTGAAGGCCAGAAGCAGAATGAGAACAGTTAACTTCTTCAGCATAGGAATCCTTTTGACATAAAAGCAGAAGAACTGGTGAATTAACTCTGCAAGGCTTGTTCCCAGAATTTCAAATTTAACGTTAGAAGTATTTTTCTCAGCTCTGAATCTGATAAAGCGCTAGAGTCATTATGATTTCGACTTGAAAAGTTCTTTTTGGACTTTAGCTCGATAGACTCATAAACGTTGGATCCTGCCAATAATTGTCATCTTGTGTGAAAATATGTGCACAGATGCACAGTTGATGTGGTGATATCGCCGCTATTGTACGCCACTGCTAAGCGCTGGAAATATAGTCATTAAAGGGCGTGGCCTATCATCTTAGCTGCTGACAGTTGAGAGGTAGTTTTTCAAAAACTGACCAGTGTAAGACTGTTCACAGAGTGCAATCTGCTCAGGAGTTCCCGCAGCGACAATCTCACCGCCACCACTGCCACCCTCTGGGCCAAGATCGATGACATGATCGGCGGTCTTGATGACATCGAGGTTGTGCTCGATTATAACTACGGTGTTCCCGCCTTCAATCAACCGGCCAATAACCTCAAGCAGCTTGTGAATGTCAGCAAAGTGTAGTCCCGTAGTCGGTTCGTCGAGAATGTAAATCGTGCGACCGGTTGCGCGCTTACCGAGTTCGCGCGCAAGTTTAACCCGCTGCGCTTCACCCCCGGAGAGGGTGGTTGCGCTCTGGCCCAGCTTGATATAGCCAAGACCGACGTCGCGCAGGGTCTCCAGTTTGTTACTGATGCGTGGTAAGTTCTCCATGAAACGGCTGGCCTGGTTGACGGTCATATCAAGAAGATCGGCGATGCTCTTCCCCTTATATTTCACTTCGAGGGTTTCACGGTTATAGCGCGCGCCCTTACAGATCTCGCACTCGACATAGACATCGGGCAGAAAGTGCATCTCAATGCGGATGATGCCATCGCCTCGGCAGGCTTCACAGCGTCCTCCCTTGACGTTGAAGGAGAAGCGTCCAGGTTTGTAACCGCGAATTTTGGCATCAGGCAGCTGGGCGTAGAGCTCGCGGATATCGGTAAAGACCCCGGTATAGGTCGCTGGATTGGAGCGTGGGGTGCGGCCGATGGGGGACTGATCGATGTCGATCACCTTGTCGAGCTGTTCAAGACCGATAATCTGCTTGATAGGACCAGCCTTCTCGCGGTTCTTGTTCAGTTTCTGGGCGAGGGCTTTGTAGAGGGTTTCGATGATCAGCGAGGATTTTCCTGAACCGGAGACTCCGGTGACGCAGGTTAATACCCCGAGTGGGATCTCAACATCGACTCCGTGCAGGTTATTGGCGCTGGCCCCTTTGAGGATGAGCTTGCGGTCACTGATGCGGCGTTCTTTGGGGATCTCAATCTGCAAAACACCTGACAGGTATTGCCCCGTCAAAGACTCTTTACAGTCGACTACTTCATTGGGTGGACCGGCGAAAACAACCTCCCCACCATGGACCCCGGCTGCTGGCCCCATATCGATCAGATAGTCTGCAGCGAGCATCGTCTCTTCATCATGTTCAACCACCAGTACGGTGTTGCCCAGATCGCGGAGCTTTTTCAGGGTTTCGAGCAGCCGCTGGTTATCACGCTGGTGAAGCCCGATGGAGGGTTCATCCAGAATATAGAGGACCCCCATCAACGAGGATCCAATTTGGGTCGCAAGGCGGATGCGCTGCCCTTCGCCGCCGGAGAGAGTGCCGGAGGCGCGATCAAGGGAGAGGTAGTTGAGGCCGACATGACTCAAAAAACCGAGCCGGTCGCGAACTTCTTTGAGGATACGGCGTGCGATGGTGGCTTGTTTTGGCGGTAACTCCAGATCCAGAAAGAAGGCTGTCGCTTCGGCGATCGACATGGCGCAAACCTGCTGGATATTTTTTTCCGCCACCTGAACGTGTAGTGATTCCGGACGCAGGCGCGCTCCGTCGCAAGTTGGGCAGGGGATAACGCTCATATATTTTTCAAGGTTTTCGCGTACCGCGTCAGAATCGGTTTCACGGTAGCGCCGTTCCAGGTTTGGCAACACCCCTTCAAAAGCTTTTTCGTAATGATGGCGGTGTTCACCCTGATCGAAGAAAAACTGAACCTTTTCGCGACCTGAACCATTGAGCAAGATATTGCGGACCTTCTCATTCAGTTTCTCAAAAGGGGTTCGCATGTTGAATTTAAAGTGTTCGGCCAGAGCTTCGAGCATCGCCTGATAATAATAGCCGGTTCGACTGTCCCAGGGGATGATCGCTCCATCGCGCAGACACATACTGGGATCGGGGATGACCTGTTCAACGTCGAAATAGTTTCTTGTCCCCAACCCGCTGCAATCTGGGCAGGCTCCGTGGGGGTTGTTGAACGAAAACATGCGCGGGGAGATTTCAGGGTAGGAGAGCCCGCAGTCGATGCAGGCATGCTTAGCCGAGTAGAGCCGGCTTTTGCCGTCCGGCTCTTCTATCCGCACCTGACCATCTGAAAGCTTGAGTGAGGTTTCGATGGAATCGGCCAGCCGACTTTCGATACCGGGCTTAACCACCAGGCGGTCGACCACGACTTCAATACTGTGCACGCGTTTTTTGTCGAGTAGAATCTCTTCTCCCAGTTCGTGCATGACCCCGTCGATCCGGACCCGGACAAAACCATCGGCCTGCAACTGTGCGAGTTCCTTGCGGTACTCCCCTTTGCGTTCGCGGATCAGAGGCGCCATGACCAGGATCCGGGTCTTCTCAGGGGACTGCATCACCCGATCGACCATCTGTTCGACTGTCTGCGAACTGATGAGCTGACCACAGCGGTGACAGTGGATCTCGCCAGCGCGGGCGAAGAGCAGGCGCAGGTAATCATAGATTTCGGTGACGGTGCCGACGGTCGAACGCGGGTTGCGCGAGGTGGTCTTCTGCTCGATGGAGATGGCGGGTGAAAGACCATCGATCTGATCAACATCCGGTTTCTCCATCTGCTCGAGAAACTGCCGCGCATAGGCGGAAAGGCTCTCGACATAGCGCCTCTGGCCTTCAGCGTAGATGGTGTCGAAGGCCAGGGTACTCTTCCCCGAGCCAGAGACGCCGGTGATAATCACCAGTTTGTCGCGGGGGATATCCAGATCAATATTTTTAAGATTATGTTCGCGCGCGCCGCGGATGCGGATCTCTTCAATCATTGCAGTTGAGGCCCTATCTGGCGTTAGAGGTTGTCGGCCATGCGGTCAGCCATCAGGATAGCGGCCTGCAGGCTGGCGATGCTCGCCCGGCCAGTACCGACCAGGTCGTAGGCGGTTCCATGGTCGACGCTGGTGCGGATGATCGGCAGACCAAGAGTAACGTTAACCGCATCATCGAAGTGTAGCAACTTAAGCGGGATAAGGCCCTGATCGTGATACATGCAGACCACGGCGTCGTAATCGCCTTTTGCGGCAAAATAGAAGAGGGTGTCAGCGCTGTGGGGACCGCTGGCTGAGATGCCGGATCGCTGGGCCTGTTCTATCGCGGGACGGATAAAGCGTTCTTCCTCATCGCCGAAAAGCCCCTGCTCCCCGGCGTGAGGATTGAGCGACAATACGGCAATACGGGGATTTTTCAGACCGAACTCATGGTGTAAACTCTGCTCAGTGATGCGGATAGTTTCAAATATTTCGTCAATCCCGAGCAGCTTTGGCACGTTGGAGAGGGCGGTATGGATGGTCACAAGAGTCACACGTAAGCGGTTGCCGGCCAGCATCATCACCACCCGTTCGGCCTTGCAACGTTCTCCAAGAAGTTCAGTATGACCAGGGAAGTGACAACCTGCTGCATTGATCGCGGCTTTGTTGATCGGGCAAGTGACGATGCCCGCTGCCCGTTTAGCCAGGCATTCGGCAATTGCCCATTCGATATACGCAACCATGGCCTCTCCGCAGGCGGTATCTGGCTCCCCGGGATTGAGACTGTTCGGCTCTAATTGCGAAAGGGGCTGAATCTGCAACGAATTTTCACTGATGCTGATGCTTTGGCGACCGCTCTCAGTAGTCGTCAGCCGTGGCTCAAGTCGCAGCTGGTTGGCGGTTTTTAGTAGAACCTGAAGATCGCCAGCGACCAGCAGCGGTCTCTGCGGCAAGCGGCCTGCGACCAAGGTTCTGAGTATCAGTTCAGGACCGATCCCGGTCGGGTCGCCCATGGTGAGCACAAGTGGCAGCATCTGTTCAATCTCTCCATTTTACGTCGATCGGTCAGTATATCCGATCTCCGGGGCAGGTGACAACACGCGGTGCCAAGAACAGCAATGGCCGGGATTACCCGGCCATTGCTGTTCTTGGAGAAGCTGATTTCCTTCAGAAAGTTGCTAGATGCGGATATCGACGATAGCATCCTTACGGAGTTCTTTTTTCCATTCAGCAAAGCGGATTTCACTGTTTTTGGAGGCAATAATTTTTTCGATGCTGCTGCTGAGTTCCTCATCCAGTTCGGCTTTCGCCGGAGTGCGCTCAAGAACCTGGAAAATATGAATACTCCCTAAGGCTTCAGTCGGTTCATTGACTTCCCCTTGAGCCAAACCTTCAACCATCTGGCGTAATTCGGGATTCATCTCTTTTTCGACCAGGGACCCCATGTCGCCCCCCTCGGCTTCTCCGCCAAGCGAGGAGAGAACTTCAGCGAAAGGTTTTCCGCCGAGTAACTGCTGGCGCGCAACTTGAGCTTTTTGCATGAGCTGTTCTTTTGCCTTGAGGGCGATATCTTTAGCTAATGGAAAGCTGATTCGACCAAGGCGCAGGGTGGGTTGTGTCATGTACTCTGCAGTATGCTCATTGAAGTAGCTACGGATCTCAGCCTTGGTGACTTCGACTTTGCTCCGAACCTCCCGCGCGATCAGCTTGTAGCGCAAGATCTCTTTTCTCAGATCCTGTCGATAGTCGGCAAAGGACATCCCCTGTGCCTGCAGTGCAGTCTTAAGTTGCTCATTGGTCAGCTTATTTTGCCGCTGAACATCTTCTATTGCTGAGTTGAGTTCCTGATCCGAGACCGAGAGACCGATCTCCTGGATCCGTTGTTCAACCAGCAGATCTTCGATCATGCCGTTTAGAATTTTAAGGCGCAGGGCAGTATGCTCTTCCTGGGTGAACTGGCGTTGACCGGTTTCAGCGGCCATGGCAACGGCCAACTTTTTTTCCAGTTGATAACTGGTAACGGCGTCATTGTTGACCATTGCGACCGTCGTGATCAGGGCTGCGGCGCTGGCAGAGGTCGTCCAGAGTAAAAGCAGGGCAAACAGAAATATTCTTTTCATTGTGCGTTCTATCCTTTATCGGCTCGTCGGATTGGTTTTCCGCTATTCTGCCTTGTCGAAGTGGAGTTTGTCCAGTTGTTCCCAATCGATCTGTACCAGAGTCTTGCCCCGCAGATCGTGCAGCCATTGCCGGTAGAGTTGAGCTTTTTTGGTCGCCTGCAACTGGTTGCGGATTGTCGCTTCGACCTCTGTCAGGGGAAGGACCCGGGCCTTGTGGCGTTTATCGACCAGAAAAAGGTGGATACCATAGGGACTTTTTACCGGTGCGCTAATGCGGCCCGGGGTGAGATTGAAGAGAACTTCATCGAATTCGGGGGGAAATTGACCCGCGGAAAAAAGGCCGAGGTCACCTCCATTTTCTCGATCCGGTGAGATTGAGTGCTGGCGGGCAAGTTCAGCAAAAGACTCGCCAGCTAAAAACCGGTTGCGCAGTTTAAGGGCTTCCTCTTCGGTTGCCAGCAGCATCTGGCGAGCTTGTAGCTGTTCAGGCCGGCGATATTCATCCAGGTGCTGTAGATAATATTCCTCAACCTGCGGGCTCTCGATGAGGTTCTTTCCATTGGTGATATTGGCAGCAACCTTGTCGCTCAGTAGTCTGATCCTGAGTTGTTGCATCCAGTGTTCAGGCTCTTGACCGGAGTTACGCACGACCTCCAGAAAATCTGCGGAAGAGTAATTACCCCGTAGATCCACCAGCGCCTGCTGCATCTCCTGCTCCCTGATAACAATGCCGCGCTGCTCTGCTTCGGCCAGCAGTAACTCCTGATCGATCAGCTGAGAAAGTGCTTGGCGCAGCAGCAGCTTTTGTTGTTCCGCCGGCAGCTTCCCCAGCTCGGCTTGAAGTGGTTTGATTTCCCGCTGAAAGGCACTGAGACTGACCGTTCGGCCATCAATTTTGATCAGCGGCGTGCTTTCGTTCTGACAAGCACTCAGACTGAGGAAAGAGAGGGTAACAAAAACACAGAATTTGCGCAGAAGTGGCCTTTTCATAGCGACATCCCATCGGCTTGAAATTTCTGTAGTTCGCGCCGAGTTTCACGTAATAGGTCCTCGCCCTGCCAACGTTCACAGCGGATCGTCAGCCGAAAATCGGCTGAAAGACTGTAGCGCTGCGGCTCATTTTTGAGTAGCCCGCCGATCAGCTCGGGTGAGACGGTGGTGCTGGCGTGAAAGCGAAGGTTCAATCGCCGGCCGTCATATTCGAGCAGTTCCACTCGCAACTGTTTGAGGATAATGCGCAGGCGCATGACGCCGAGCAGCAGCTCGCCCGGCTGGGGGAGAGTGCTGTAGCGATCCTGAAGTTCGTCGGCAATTTCGAAGATCTGTCGATCATCTTCAGCGCCCGCCAGCCGTTGATAGAATTGTAGCCGCTGATTTGGATCAGGTAGATATTTTTCGGGGAGAAAGGCCGAAAGCCCAAGCCGGATCTCGGGGTCGATCCGCTCTTCCCGTTCATGGCCACGTAGTTTCTCAATGGTCTCCTCAAGCAGTTCGGTATAGAGTTCAAAACCGATGGCTGCAATCGGGCCAGATTGCTTGGCACCCAACAGGTCGCCCGCACCACGCAACTCAAGGTCGTGGCTGGCAATCCGGAAACCGGAACCTAGTTCGGTCAACTCCTGCAAAACCTTCAGGCGCTCGCGCGCTTCGCGGGTGAGAGTCGCTTCGCCGGGGATGAGCAGGTAGGCGTAAGCGCGGCGGTCGGAGCGGCCGACTCGGCCACGCAACTGATAGAGCTGGGAGAGTCCGAAACAGTCGGCGCGGTTGATGATGATTGTGTTGGCAATTGGAATATCAAGACCATTCTCGATAATTGTCGAAGCCAGCAGCAGGTTGCTGCGCCCTTCGATGAAATCGAGCATCACCTTTTCCAGCTCTTTCTCCGGCATCTGGCCATGGCCGACGCCGATCTTGGCCTCAGGCACCAGTTGCTGCAGATGTTCGGCCATCGCCTGAATCGTCTGCACCCGGTTGTGGACAAAGTAGACTTGACCGCCACGGCGCAGTTCACGCAGGATTGCTTCGCGGATCAGTTCATCGTCAAAACGGGTGACATAGGTGCGGATCGCCAGGCGATCGACCGGCGGCGTTTCGATGACCGACAGATCGCGCATCCCAGCCATACTCATATGCAGTGTGCGCGGGATCGGCGTCGCGGTGAGGGTCAGGGTGTCGACTTCGGCGCGCAGGCTTTTCAGTTTTTCTTTGTGGCTGACGCCGAAGCGTTGTTCCTCGTCAATCACCAGCAGCCCCAGGTCTTTGAAGCGGATATCGCGCTGCAACAGGCGATGGGTGCCGATGACGATATCGACCCGTCCGCTGGCCATCCCTTCCAATACTTTTTTGATCTCGGCCGGGGTGCGAAAGCGTGAAATCATCTCGACCTGGACCGGAAAATCTTTGAGGCGATTGCAAAAACTTTTCCAGTGCTGTTGAGCGAGGACCGTGGTCGGAACCAGCACCGCTACCTGCTTACCATCGAGCACCGCTTTGGTCGCAGCGCGCAGGGCAACCTCGGTTTTGCCATAGCCGACGTCGCCGCACACCAGGCGGTCCATCGGCTTTGGAGAGCACATATCGTTTAAGGCATCGACTATTGCGGCCGCCTGATCAGCGGTCTCTTCGTAGGGAAAAGTCGCTTCAAACTCACGAAACAGCCGATCCGGCGGGCTGAAGGCAAAGCCTTTGCAGAGTTCACGCCGGGCGTAGATTTCCAGCAGCTGGCGGGCCAACTCCTCGATCGCGGCACGCGCCTTGAGTCTGGCCTTCTCCCACCCCTGGCCGCCCATTTTATCCAGCCGCGGCTGGGAACCTTCGCCGCCGATAAATTTCTGAACCTTTTCGATCCGTTCGATCGGCAGGTAAAGTTTGTCGGCCCCGGCATATTCTAGGTGGAGGTAGTCCCCTTCGGTGCCACCGGTGGTCAGGTGGATCAGCCCCAGATAGCGACCGACACCATGATCGGTGTGGACGATAAAGTCGTTGTCACGCAGATCGGCCAGGCTGGAGAAAAGTTTGATGGCTGATTTACGGTCTTTTTTCCGATGGTGACTGCGTTGACCAAAGATCTCTTCTTCAGTGATGATGACCATGTGGTCATAAGGCATGCGGAAGCCGGACGAGAGATCCCCGACTTGAAGCTGCGGCTTGCCAACGGGCAATTTGCCGATAGAGGATTGTTCGCGGAGCGGTAGAGTCCAGCCGTTTTCACGCAGCAACTCCTGCAGGCGTTGCGCCTGCCCCGGTTGACGACAGACCAGCAGCACACGCCAGTCCTCTTCACTCCAGGTTTCAAGGCGTTCGAGCAGCGGGGCCAAGCCGTCCTGTCCCGGTGCGAGGCTGGCGCGCAGGTCGGCGTTGCCACTGGTCTCAAAGTGGTAGCTCTGGCGCTGATCGTCGAGTTGGAAAACCCGCAGACGACTCAGGTCAATGCGACGATAATATGAGAAAGCTGCTTCGAGTTCGGTATTATCGAGATAGAGATCCTGCCTTCGGGCATGAGGGTGCCGATGGTCAATTTGACGTTTCTCTCCGGCGCGAATCTCGCCGCTGAAGAGGTCGATCTCCTGCTCGATCGCCGGGGGATCACTCAGAATCAGGTCGGCCTCGGGCAGATAGTCGAAGAGGGTCTCAAGTTCGGGGTAATTGAACGGCAAGAGAAAGGCGCGACCTGGAGCAAGAATTCCTTCCCGCAGCTCATCGTTAATCCCTTCGCGCAGATTGCGCGGCAGTTCCAGCTCATCACAACGTTCCTTCAGCTTCTGCAACAGACACTCGAGGTGGCGGCCGCTGAGGCAGAGTTCGCGCGAAGGGATCAGACGCAACTGCTTGAGTTCCTCTGGCTGAGAGCGTTGGTTGCTGGGGTCAAACAGGCGCATCCGCTCGATGAAGTCACCGTAGAAATCGATCCGTATCGGCTGTTGCGCATCAGCCGGAAAGATATCGATGATGTCCCCGCGCACCGCAAAGGACCCACGATCTTCAACCAGTGGGACGGCCTGATAGCCGAGTAGGTGGAGCTGCTGAAGTAAGGCGTCGCGCGGGTATTCTTCTTCCTGCTCGAGAACCAGCGACAGCTCAGCCAGAATCGGACGCGGAATAACCCGCTGCATCAATGCACGCATGGGGACAACCAGCGCATCGATCTCCCCTTTGAGCAGGCGGACCAGAGCGTCGAGACGATTGGCTTCAATTTCAGGGTGGGGTGTCAGCGGATCGTAGGGACCGAGTTCCCAGTGGGGGAAGAAGCCGATCCGTTGGGGGTGCGTGGCGAAAAACTGCAGGTCGCTGAAGAGACGTTGAGCCTCTTTTTGTCCGGAACAAACAACCAGAAGCGGGCGCGTATTGCGGCCGAGGCTACGGGCGAGCAGGGCTGCATCACTTGAACCGGTCAGCCCCAGAACTTCAAGCTGGCGATTTTTATCGGCAAAACCGTCGAGTAAGCTTTGCGCGGTAGCATAATTGATGTGCTGAGACTGGTCCTGATCCATGGCTGCCTATCTGACGCGGTTAAGATGCGCCAGTTTTTTTAGTCGCGTGGCACGGCGAGCATGCGGTCGAGGGTGAGTCGAGCTTTCTCTGCGGTCAGTGGATCAACCGTGACGCGTGGGCTCATGGTCTCAAGGCACTCAAGCAGATCCTCAAGCGATGTCAGCTTCATATTCGGGCAGATCAGGCCATCACTCGGCAAGATGAAGTTTTTATCGGGGTTCTCCTTGCGCAGGCGGTAGAGGATCCCCATCTCGGTGCCGACGATCAAGGTCTTGGCGCTGCTTTGTGCGGCATATTCGTACATTCCGCTGGTCGAACAGATGTGGTCGGCCAGTTCCAGAATCTCAGGTGGGCATTCAGGGTGAGCCATGAAAATCGCATCAGGGTGGGCATCGCGTGCTTGCTCGATCTGGGTAACACTCAAGCGCTCGTGAGTCGGGCAGAACCCCTCCCAGATGTGACAGGTCTTGTCGACCTGACTGGCGATGTAACGTCCGAGGTTGCGGTCAGGGACCAACAGCACCTCGTCGCTGTCGAGGGAACGCACGACGTTGACAGCGTTGGAGCTGGTACAGCAGATGTCGCTTTCGGCTTTAACCGCTGCGCTTGAGTTGACGTAGGTGACGACCGTGGCCTTGGGGTATTTCTGCTTCATTTCGCGCAGCCCCTCGGCGGTGACCATATCGGCCATCGGACATCCGGCATCATGGCGGGGGAGGAGCACTATCTTGTCTGGGGCGAGCAGTGCGGCGCTCTCGGCCATGAAGTGCACACCGCAGAAGATGATCACCTCTTTGTCAGTGCGCGCGGCCTCAATCGACAGGGCGAGGGAGTCGCCGGTGATATGGGCGATCTCCTGAATCTCATCGCGTTGGTAATTATGCGCCATCAGCAGGGCGTTATTTTCCTCGGCCAGCTGAAGAATTCGTGCCTTGATCTGATCCTGATTCATTTGAGCTATTTTCCTATGGTTTTTAGTATACGGTATAAGGGGCAAATGCTAGATCAAACCCCCTGATAAGTCAATCCTTTCACCCCCTGCATCTGCTTGACAGCGAGCAGGGCAACCCGCTATTCTCGGCCAGATTCAGACGCAGGTTTGCTGGGCTCTGAACGTCATTATTGTGCATAAATTTTGAAAGGATTCCCATGTTTGGAATCGGTATGACCGAACTCTTGTTGATCGGTGCTCTGGCGCTGATGGTCCTCGGTCCGAAAAAACTCCCCGAACTTGCGCGCGCTCTTGGCAAAGGTTTTGCCGAGTTTAAGCGTGCCACGGACGAATTTAAAAATACTCTGCAGGAAGAGACCCGGGTCGCCGAGACCAAGGATCGTCTGCTCAAGGAAGGGAAGCTGACCCCACCAGGGGCCGAGCGCTCCTACAATCCTTATGTGGATGGTGAGATCGATCCCGATAGCGACGCGAGTGTCGCGAATAAAGCCTCGGGGTTGATGGCCGAAAAAGGCGAACAGGCGGCTCCCGGGCAGGCTGGGGTGAATCCTGCAACAGCACCTGTAACAGTCGCGACTGAAAGTGCTCAGAATCTACAGGAGAAGGCGGATGTTTAGCGAAATGCCGCTGACCTCGCATCTCGAAGAGTTGCGCAAACGGTTGATGATCGCTTCGGTCTCCTGGCTGGTGGCATTTCTGGGCTGCTATTCCGTCGCAGAAAAGTTATTCAAGATTCTCTCTGAACCGGTGCAGCAAGCTTTGCCTAAGGGGAGTTCGCTGGTTTTTATCCAGGCGACCGAACCCTTTTTCACCTATATCAAGGTTGCCGCTGTGGCTGGCGTTTTGGTCGCTCTACCGGTCATCATGTGGCAGATCTGGGGTTTTATCGCGCCCGCCCTCTACAAGAATGAGAAGCTTTTTGCCATCCCCTTTGTGATGGCGAGTTGTCTCTGCTTCGGGGTCGGTACCTATTTCGGATTTACTTTTGTCTTCCCGACAATATTCACCTTTCTGGTCAAGTTTGGCACCGGCGGTGGTGAGATCAACGCCATGCTCTCGATGGGTTCCTATCTGACCCTGTCGACCCGGCTGTTGTTTGCCTTCGGTATGGTCTTCGAGCTGCCGATTATTATCTTTTTCCTCGCGCGGATGGGGGTGGTCGACTATAAGTGGCTGGCCAAGAAGCGCAAAATTGCACTTTTGCTTGCTTTCGTGATCGGCGCGGTCCTGACCCCGCCTGATGTGTTCTCACAGGCTTCGATCGCTATCCCTTTTATTATTCTGTATGAAGTCGGGATCATCGTCGCCCGTCTCTTTGGCAAGAAGAAGGTTGAAGAAGAACCTGAACTCGACGACGAGAACGACTGATCTCTCTCCTGTCCGTCAATGTGTCATCCTGTCCAAACTCTTGGGCAGGATGGCACATTTGTTCTTTAAGCCATTTTCAAGTTATGTCTAACATCCTGTAATCACTTATTTATTTTATACTGGCACGAGCTATTTCTTACGGCATCCTTATTGCTCCCCTGCATCACTCGCAGGAGGAAACATGAACATGCTGAAAGATTTAAAACGGGTCGAACTGCTTCAGGGCCTTGACGAGAACGTCCTGCGTCAGACCTTGAGGTTGATGCACGGGCGCAGTTTTTCCGCTCGAGAAACAATTATTTATCAGGGGGGTCACGCCGAGTCGGTCTTTCTGCTGTTTGAGGGACAGGTTGAGGTTATCCAGGCCTGCGCTGAGGGGAATCCGCACCAGATTGCCAAATTTAAAGACGGGGCGCTTTTTGGCGAACGGGCGCTGTTGACTGGCGAAGACCGTACGGCAGCTGTTGTCGCTCAAACATCAGTGCGGGTTGCCGAGATCAGCCGCAACAATTTCAGCCGGTTGCTCCGCCTTGATCCACAAATCTACGAAAATCTCTGTCGGATTCTTGCCCACCAACTCGGGAACTGGAGCTTACGCCATCAGCGCGAAGAGCGCGAAAATCGGGAACTGTTAAATAACCTGATAGGCTGGCAGATCCTGCCTGAATTCGATCGTTTTCCTGGCATCTCCAGCTGGGCAACAGAGCTTAACCAGCGTCTGAAGCAACTCTCTGGCAGTCAGCATAACGTACTGATCCTTGGCGAACGCGGCACCTGGAAAGAGTTGGCCGCTCGCCTGATCCATTTTCATTGCGGTGACCATGGCCGCCCAATCCTTTATCTTGACTGCGCTGATCCCCCGCCGGTGCTGCGTCAACAGGACGGCCAACGCAGTCACACCCAGGATGAGTTGCTGATGGCTATTGCTCAGGAATCTGCACTATTCGGGCATAAGCCCGATAGTACGGTTTATGCCAGTGGCACCAGACGCGGATTTCTTGAGCTTGCTGCAGGCGGGGAGTTGATCCTCGAAAATATCGAATTTCTTGCCGCTGGGGTTCAGCGCCGGTTGGCGGAATACCTACGTCATTTCCATTTTGCCCGCTGCGGAGAGAGTGAACAGCGGCATAGCCGGGTGCGGATCATCGCGACCAGTGATGAAGACATCTTGCAATTGGCACAAACCGGTACTTTCAACCGTGAATTATGCACCGGACTGCAACAGGAGACAGTTGAATTGTTGCCGCTCCGGCAGCGCGCCAAGGATATCCCGGTTATTGCCAAGCAGTTGATGCTGCACCTGAACCAGAAACATCACAAGAAGCTGCGTGGCTTCAGTCAGGAGGCGATCAATCTGCTGGTCGCCTACGATTGGCCACTCAATGGTCAGGAGCTGCAACAGGTGATCGATCGCGCGGTTGCTGTCGCCACCGGCCCGCGGCTGTTGGTCGAACATATCTTTTTGAATATCTCGACCGCTTCGAGTGAAGGGCGCTGCAACCTTCTGCAATTGCCGCTGTTTCGGCGTCTCTTCACCTTCAAACGTTTTCCGGGGATATTCCGCTGGCTGACGATCCCGCTCTTTTTATTGATTGTTACCGGATGCCTGGCCGGAGCAGATTTGGCCGGTCCGGCGAACAAACTGGTCTGGGCCTTATGGTGGCCGGTTCTGCTTGTTTCCATCATGCTCGGAGCGCGCAGTTGGTGTAGTTACTGTCCGCTGTCGAGCATTGCACAGTTGTTTGAAAAACTGCCGTTTAAAAAATACGAAGAGCCGCGTTGGGTGAGGCAACAGGGCTCATGGGTGGGACTGGGTGCTCTTTTGGCCATATTGCTGGCAGAGCGATATTTCGATCTCTTTCACCGCCCTTTTGCGACAGGCTTGCTGTTGGCGCTGCTCCTCGCACTGACTCTGGTTTTTGGTCTGATGTTTGGGGTTCGCAGCTGGTGCCGGCACCTCTGTCCACTGGGTCGGATGGTCGGCTTCTGTTCGCGGACCTCACTCCTAGAATTGCGGACGAACAACAAGGTCTGTCATAGCCAGTGTCGCATCGATGATTGTATCCGGCTTAAAGAGTGCCCCATGGGTCTTCACCCGACTGCAGCCGGTTCGACCGACGATTGTACCCTCTGCGGGTCCTGCATCCGAAACTGCCCCCACGATGCGATCTGCATCAATCTGCGTTACCCCTGGCTCGGCCTGAGTGAGCGACCCGAAGTGAGTTGGGGGATGGCACTTTTCCCCCCTGCGGTTCTGGCTGTGCTGCTGTGGCAGGCAGGGGGTGAGACTCTGCTCTGGGAGGGTTGGCTACTGCCGCTCTATCTGCTCGGCTTGATCCTCTTGATTCCGGGGCACCAGGAGAGCTGGAGTTCTCAGTTGAAGTCAGCAGGAGTCGCGTTTTTGCCCCTGGCGGTAGCCGCGCTCTTTAGTCTGTTTTTTCGTCAGAGTCTCGAGCATGGACCTGAGCTGTTGCAGCCCATATTCGATCTTCTGTCCACCCAGAATAAGTCTGCAGTTGTTGATCTGCGAATTCTGGGGATCATCCCTTTTTTGATTTCGTTGGGTGCAACATATGTTTCATGGCGGATTTTTCGTCTACAGGGGGGCAAACTTTCGAGCTTGTCACAAAGGGCCGCCGCCATAGGGATCCTTATCCTTTTTATTCTGGCGCCTATGCTTGGTCATTGAGCTATCACCATCCTTCCGCTTCATGCTAATCTTGCGCCCATGAATCTTGAAGACTACGGCTGGAATGATGCGTTTGCCCAGAAGTTTGCCCCTTTCGCTCAGCAGGGGTTGCTCCCGGCACGAGTAATTCGCGGCGAAAAAAATTATTTCCGGGTGGTCTGCGAAGCCGGTGAGCTGACGGTACAGTTTGCCGGAAAGATGCGTCATCAGGCCGGTGGGCGTCAGGACCTGCCGGTGGTTGGTGATTGGGTGGCGATCGAGCCCCAATTCGACCAGGGGCGGGGGACGATTCACGCCATCCTCGAGCGTTTTTCTTCATTCGCTCGGAATCTGCCCGGCCGCCGTAAGGGGCGGGGCCGCGAACGGATTGAACAGCAGGTGATTGCCGCGAATGTCGAACGGGTCTTCATCGTCTGCGGTCTGGATCAGGATTTTAACCTACGTCGCATTGAACGCTACCTGACCCTGGTGACTGCTGGTGGCGCCGAAGCGGTGGTGGTTCTCAACAAGGCTGACCTCAGCAACCAGGCAGAGGCGCAGTTGCAACAGGTACTCGATATCGCGGGTAATGCTCCGGTCGAGCGGATCAGTGCTAAAAACCGTGAGCAGGTTGATCGGCTCAAGGTCTATTCTCGTCCGGGTGAGACGCTGGCCTTCCTTGGTTCCTCTGGCGTCGGCAAGTCGACGATTATCAATGCCCTGCTCGACGAAGAGCGGCAGAAGGTCGCCGCAGTCAGTACGGCGGTCGGCAAGGGGCGGCATACAACGACCCACCGGGAGCTCTTTCTGCTGAGCGATGGCGGAGTCTTGATGGACAACCCCGGGATGCGCGAACTGCACCTCTGGGGAGAAGAGGAAGATCTCGCCGAGTCCTTTGCTGACATCGAAGAGCTGGCTCTGAAGTGTCGTTTCTCTGATTGCGGGCACAAGACTGAACCGGGGTGCGCGGTTCGTGCTGCGCTGGACTCCCAGCAGTTTGACGAGTTACGGCTCGATAGCTATCTGCGTCTTAAAGACGAACTCTCGCATCTTCAGCGTCGTCGCTGACCACGTCCCGATAATTTCAAAAAAATTGGGACTCAACCGTTGACCGATTGCGTTTGCTGGCCTAGGCTTGAAAAGGGCGAGGTGCGAGCCCGCCGAGACGCTTGGTGGATTCACTATCAAATCAGGATAGCCAATGAGATCGAAAAATGTTGCACTGCTGTTGCTGGTTGTTTGCGTCAGCTTATTCGCAGGCTGGGTCTTCTACGATAAGATCGAACAATTTGTGTCCGCTCCGGAAAGGGTAAGTATCCAGCCCCAGCTTGATACCCCTGATCTTACAGCAGAGGGCCGTTCGCAGCGGTTACCGATGCCGCCCCGTCATCCGGTCCCACCTCTCAGCAAGACTGCGATTCCAGCTGAACTGAAACCGATTTCGCCCATAGCTTTGCCAAATTCTCTGGATCAGGCTGATGCCTATCTCACTGAGCGCCTACCGCAGATGATCGCTGATCGGAAGTTGTTGCCCCTGGTCAACCTGAATTATTTTATCCAGAAACTGGTTCTTTTTATCGATCACCTGCCGCATAAAAACCTTCCGCGTCTGTATCTGCCGCTCACGCCACCCGAACCGGGGTTTGTCACTGCGGTTCGCGGTGAGGAAATAGTTATCGACCCCAGGAATGCGACCCGCTACCTGCCCTATGTCCTGCTTGTCGAAGCCATCCCGGATGAACCGCTGTTGCAACTCTACCGCGGGCTCTATCCCCTTTTTCAACAGGCCTATCGTGAGATTAGTGATCCCAATGCTCATTTCAACGACCGGCTCATCCTGGTGATTGATAATCTGTTAGAGACTCCTGAACCGAGTGAGCCAATCCTCGTCATTCATCATGTCAGCCGCTTTAAATATGCGGATACCTCTTTGGAAGAACGCTCAGCCGGGCAGAAGATTTTATTGAGGATGGGGGTCGAAAACACCCGGCGGGTTAAAGAAAAGTTGCGAAGAATTCGTCTAAAGCTGGTTCGTCAGGATTGGTAAAATCGAACACTTTTTCTGGACTCTGGTCACCCTCTACAGATTTAAACTCTGATGCTGTTCTTTTGATTTGGTCCCATCGGCTTTAAACGAGATCTCCTATTATATTTGCAATTAACCCCATCTGCGGTAACATTAGAATGTTAAGTTTCTGTTAATTCGACGTAGCTAATGCGAAGTCTCCGGGGGAGTGCCAGTGCGACAGTTTCACCACCTATTGCTGGCGATAATTCTCTGTCTGCTCGCGGCGACAAGTTGGGCCGGCGAGATGGCCTATCGGGTTGGCATCTACCAGAACCCACCGTTGGCCTTTCTCGATGAAGCGGGCGTCCCGAGTGGTCTATTCCCAGAGTTGCTGAATGCTGCCATGTCTGGAACGACCTTGGAGTATGTTCCCTGCGACTGGGCGGGATGTCTTCGCAAGCTTGAGTCGGGAGAGATCGATCTCCTCGCACCGATTGCCTTTACACCCGAGCGGGGTCAGAACTTCGATTTTCTTGAAACGACTATCCTTTCCAATTGGGGACAAATCTTTGTCCCATCTCAGGCTAATATTTCATCAATTCTCGATCTAAACGGTAAGCGGGTTGCGACTCTGGCTCAGGATGCTTTCTTGGAAGGTCCGGAGGGACTTCGGCACCTGGCTGACAAATTCGATTTGCAGATCAATTATCTTTTTGTGAAAAATTACGATGATGCTCTGCATGCTGTCGCTCAAGGTGGTGCAGACGCGGCGCTAGTTAATCGTATCTTTGGTACCTGGCACCGCGAGGACATTGGCATAAAGCCCAGTTCGATTTTGATAAATCCAGTTGATATTCGGGTGGCCTTTGGTCGAGGTCGCGCAGTGCCTTTGCAAGATGAACTTGATATGATTTTCAGCGAATGGAAGGACCAGAAAGGTTCTGACTACCACCGACTGGTTAGCAAATGGCTCACCCCTGAAGATAAGAGCGGGCTGTTGCCCCCCCTGTGGGTTTGGCCGCTGTTGATTGCGCTTGTGACGCTGATGTTGGTCCTGTGGGTTGTTGTTCTGCTGACTCGGCGTCAAGTTCGGTTGCAGACAAGACATATCCTGAAAAAAAACCAGCAACTTAAGGAACGGCAACAACAGTACCGGGTCCTGTTTGAAGAGAACCATTCGATGATGCTGCTCATCGATCCTGAGACCGCGCAGGTTGTCGATGCGAATCCTGCGGCTTGCCAATTTTATGGATATTCCCGCTCGGACCTGATCGGCATGGCGATCAGCAGTATCAATACCGCGAGTGTGCAAGAAATCTGCGCGGCGCATGTCCTTGTGGATGATGGGCAGCAACATAAATTCGAGTTTGTCCACCGGTTGTCAAATGGCTGTTACTGCGATGTTGAGGTCTTTTGTGGCCCGATGATAGTCGGCGGGCGGAAACTGCTCTGTTCCGTGATTCATGACATCTCGGAACGGCTTAAACTCTAGGATGAATTAAGCGCAAAACATGATTTTTTACAGACGATTATTGATGGAGTCGCAGATCCGATTCTCGTAATTTCGACAGACTACCAGTTGTTGATGATGAATCAGGTTGCAGCTGCTTCTCTCCCCGAGCCTGAGGCTGACCAAAGTATTTTTTGTTGCTATGAACTATTTCACCATCTGGGCTGGCCCTGTAGCGGAGACGAACATCCCTGCCCGCTTGAGGAGGTCAAGCTACAGGGTAAAACGGTGACGATGGTTCATCATCACATGCAGGGGAATGTGAGCCGGATAGTTGAACTGACCGCATCTCCCTTGTGGAATGACGACGGTAGCCTGCGTGGGATCATCGAAGCTTCGAGGGATATTACCGACCGACTTAAGGTCGAAGAGTTATTAAGTGAAAATGAAAAACATCTGCAGCATATGGCACATCATGATCCTTTGACGGGTTTGCCGAATCGTCACCTATTCGAAGATCGTTTGCGCCATGCGATATCACAAGCCAAGCGGAAACGGCATAAAATGGCATTAATGTTTATTGATCTCGATCGTTTCAAAAATATCAACGATACTCTCGGGCACGAAATAGGGGATCAGCTTTTGGTTGAGGTTGGCCGCCGTCTGACATCGGTGGTGCGCGAATCGGATACGGTTGCCCGGCTTGGGGGAGATGAGTTTCTGGTCCTGCTCGAGCAGGTTGACAGCTTTCAGACTGTTACAATTATGGCCCAGCGGATTCGTAAGGAGCTGGGTCGTGTTGTTGACCTTGGCAAACACCAACTTGTCGCAACGGGGAGTATCGGGATTAGTCTCTTCCCGACGGATGCCGGTTCTGCTGAGGAGCTGATCAAGTGCGCTGATGTTGCCATGTATCACGCCAAGAGGGAAGGGAAGGACAACTACCAGTTTTATACGCGGCAGATGAATGCCAGGGCGCACGAAATGTTGCTGCTGGAGCGCGATCTGCGCCTGGCTTTGGAAGCGGGGCAACTGTGTCTCTATTATCAACCACAGGTTGAACTACTGACTGGTAAGTTGATTGGTGTTGAAGCCCTGGTCCGCTGGAAACATCCAACTCAGGGATTGGTTCCACCGGGAGACTTTATCCCACTGGCCGAAGAGACTGGACTGATCGGGCCGATTGGAGAATGGGTCCTGCGTGAAGCTTGTCGGCAGCAGGTCGCCTGGTTGAAGCAGGGCTTTCCGAGGTTGCGCATGGCGGTAAATATTTCAGGTCGTCAGCTTAAACAACGGGATTTTATCGAGACGGTCGATCTTATTCTGACCGAGACCGGAATTGCCCCGAATGATCTGGAGTTGGAGATCACCGAAAGTATTATCATGCGTGATGTCCAATCGACGATTATGGAACTGACCGATTTAAGGATGCGTGGTCTGCGGCTTTCGATCGACGATTTTGGTACAGGCTATTCATCCCTAAGCTACCTTAATCGCTTCCCGGTTGATCAGTTGAAGATCGACCAATCCTTTGTTTTCAGACTGGTGGCCGACAAGGAACCGGTGATGATCGTCGATGCGGTTATCGCCCTTGGCCGCAGTATGAACCTGGAGGTCATCGCCGAGGGGATCGAGTCGCAGCAGCAGATGGAAATCCTTGCCCGGCGTGGTTGTCAGCTCGGCCAGGGCTTCCTCTTCAGCCGACCTGTTCCCGAAATCGAACTGCGGGCAAAGTTCTTTCCCGAGCCCCACTGTAGTGACCTGCCCGAGCCTCCTGTGTTTCGCTTTAATTTTCCTGAGCTAGATGCTTGAGTTGATCGGTTTATTCCTAACAAAGGGGATACGCCAACTCCTTGAAAATTACACTGCTGGTTTCCGTGTGATGAGCACGCCACTGCGGCTTTGGGGTGGCAGTGCAAGTCGCTGTGGCGGCTCCAGCCCCACCCCCGTTAGCATCCCCACCAGCTCAGCCTCAGTGTAAGCAGCGCCAGCCTCGGTGCCGAGTAGCATGTTCAGGGCAAAAAGTGCCGGGTAGACCGGACCCGAACCTTGGTTGTCGAGGATGAATTCATGGATGATCAGCAGACCATCAGGTTTGAGTGCCGCAGCGGCTTTTCGCACCAGCGTCCGACAGTTTGCTGCACTCTCGCCGTGGAGGATATGTGACATCCAGACCAGATCGTAGCTCTCTGGGAACGCGGTCTGGTTGAAATCCCCACCGATAAAATCAATTCTCTCGCACATATTCGCACTTTTGCAGGCCATTTCCGCCAGATTTTGGCTGCCAGGGAGATCAAGAATTGTGGCATGAAGCAGAGGGTTGTGCCGACAAAAGTGGATCGACCAGGTGCCCGGACCACCGCCAAGATCGAGCATTTGGCTGCGTTTGCCGATATTAATTTGTGGGACCAGTTGCGGGGCAATCAGGTTGGCAAGATTCTGCATGCCGAGTTGAAAGCTCTCCTGCCACTCGTTTTCGGAGAAGTTTGAACTCGGGCGTTGTGGATGTCCAGACATGACGGCCTGATGCAGTAGTGTCCAGGATTCAACCAGGTGGTGCTGGTGACTGATGATATTGCCCAAGTAATCTGGCGAATCTGGCACGAGATGTTTCTTTGCAGACGCTGAGCAAGAATAAATCCCTTCCTTTTGCTCAAGCAGGCCGAGCGCGGCAAGCGCGCGTAGCAGCATGCCCAGCGCACGGAAGTCAGCACCAATCCGGTCAGCAAGCCCGGAGGAGCTGTCTTTTTTGGCATTGAGCTTGTCGAACAGGTCAAGTTTTACTCCGGCCATGATTGCACAGCCCTGCCAGTAACTCCCCGTCGCTTCGAGTAAGCCGGGTGCGGTCAAGTTCTCCTCCATCGTGACACCTCCTGATTTATTTCAGTTTGCTGCGGACGCTCTCAATTTTATCAGCCATTGTTTGTTTGCGGTCGGTGCGACTCCCCAATTTGATCGTGGTCGTAATCCGTGGTGCGCCCATTTCATGGACCCGCTCATGGCAGCGACGGATTGCTGTGAACACCACATCATACTCACCTTCGATATTGGTTCCGTAGGCATGAAGGTTGATTGTCAGCCCGGCCTCTTCAAGGACCTTCTGGCAGGCAGCAATGTAAGGTGAAACCGATACCCCGACTCCGAGTGGAACCAGACAAAGATCGACGATAACATCCATGAGAAAAACTCCTTGGGTTCTGTTGTTTGAAAAACTCTCAAAAATAATATCTCTGTCGGTGAGTTGTTGTGAATAGATTTGATCTTGGCGTTGACCTTGAATGTTCATTTAGCGTTTAATGTTGTGAACATTCGAAAACTTTTACACCAGCCGGAGGGATTAGATGGAGCCACAGGATCTTGTTCATCGTTGGCATGAAGAGCCGAAATACCCCCTGACCCCCAAACAGATTTCGATCCGCCTTCCAATTGATGTTGCGGCTAAAATCGCGGCCCTGTGCGAGATCTATCCCGGGCGTACCAAGACTGAAATTATTGCAGATCTGGTCGCCTCTTCAGTCGACCAATTGGTGCGTGCACTGCCGAGTGAAAAAGGGGAACTTCTCGAACAGGAATCTATCCCCGGTCGGATCAAGGTCTTTCAGGATGTTGGACCCAAGGGACGTTTTCTGGAAGGAACAGCACGACATCTGCGCCAACTTGAGAAAGAGGTCGGCCACCCCGAACCGATTCCGGTGCCCCTGCCGCATGTGCGGATGCTTTAGTTCTCTTGCGTGCCTGTCACTGCTCTTTAGGACTCTCCTATGAGGTATGGCCTCGAACAGCCCTTTTTGGCTCGCTCTGTTCAGCGATTGCCAACCATGTGATTGATATCCTCGCCCCGCCCGAAAACCAGCAGCATGTCGCTATCGCGGATAACCCGGTCAGCTGGTGGGAGCAAGAGGAAATTATCGGTCAATACATCCTTGATTCCCAGCACGAAGACGCCGTACTTCTTGCGCAGATTGAGTTCGATCAGATTTTTACCGATAAAGGCGCGCGGTGGTTCCAGTTCATTGAGACTGTAACCGCCCGTCATCGACAGCATGTCGAGGATGTTGGGATTAGCTAGAGTGCGGGCGGTCTTGATTGCCATGTCTTTTTCTGGATTGATGATTTCAGTCGCGCCAACCTTCTTGAGGATTCGGCCATGATCCTCGTTGATCGCCTTAACCAGAATTTTTTTGACCTTGAGTTCCTTAAGATAAAGCGTAGTCAGGGTTGCGGCATGTGAGCGTTCGCCGATCGCAACGACGACGGCATCCATCGCCGCGACACCCTGGGCCTCCAGAAATTCGCGATCCGCTGCATCGGCCAATATGGAGAAGGAGCAGTGTTCCTGAAGTTGCTGGATATGGGCACGATTGTTATCAATCACCATGACTTCATGTCCCTCCTGATAGAGGCTTGAAGCGAGATGAAAGCCGAAGTTGCCGGCACCGATAATACAGAAACGTTTCATGGCATCATCCTATCATGACTTTTTCTTCGCTGTAGACAACCGCCCCTTGGCGTGCCCGGCGAATAAAGGCGAAGGCAAGAGTTAAAATCCCGACTCGGCCAATAAACATCAGTGCAATAATAATCAGTTTCCCCAGTGGCACCAGATGTGGCGTTACTCCGAGGGAGAGCCCAACGGTTGCGAATGCCGAAACCGCCTCAAAGGCGTAGAGCATAAATGCACCGCGACTCTCGACTGCTGGTAGTCCGTAAACCTGAACCGCCAGCAAGGCGAAGATGGCGACACCACAAACCAGAAAAGAGAGCATGATCAGCGTCAGCGCCCGTGTTGTCAGATCTTCGGGGATCGTGCGGCGAAAGATGTTTGTGTGCTTGTTCCCCTGAAGTCGGCTTTTCAGAATGGCGAACAGCAGTGCCAGACTGGTGGTTTTAATTCCACCTCCGCAGGAGCCGGGCGAAGCCCCGACGAACATCAGGAACATCATCAGGAAGAGCGAGGGGACTTCAAGCAGGTTCAGGTCCAGGCTGTTGAAGCCAGCTGTACGGGCTGAAACCGATTGGAAAAGCATTGTCCAGAACCCCTCGGAAGAACTGAGGCGATGAAGTTCGGAAGGGGCTTCGAGCAATCCAAGTAGCAGTCCGCCGCCCAAGGTCAATGCCAGGCTGGTCAACAGGACCAGGCGACTATGGAGCGAGAGCCGGCGGCGTTTGCCCTGTTGACGTTTGGTCATACCCAGGACCTCTTGTAGCACCAGAAAGCCGAGCCCACCGGTGGTAATTAAAAAGATCAGGGTCAGGTTGATCAACGGGTCGCCGCGAAAATTTTCAATGCTATTAGGGAAAAGCGAAAATCCTGCGTTACAGAAGGCTGAAATCGAATGGAAGAGGGCACTGTAAAGGCCCTGGCCCCAGCCGAGTGCAGGCACCAGACGCACCGACAGCAGCAGTGTACCTATCCCCTCGATAGCAAAGGTCAGCAGAAAGATGCCACGGATCAGTTCCTTGAGAGAGGCATAAGGGAAGGGGAGCAGGGTCTCTTCGATCATTCTGCGACTGCGCAGGCTGAAGCCACCGCCGAGGTAAGAAAAGAGATAAACCGAGAAGGTGGTGATGCCGAGGCCGCCGGTCTGGATCAGCAGCAGGACAACCAGTTGGCCGAAGAAGCTCAGGCGGCTACCGGTATCGACGACCGTCAGGCCTGTCACGCACTGGGCGCTGGTCGCTGTGAACAGCGCGTCGAGCAGCGACAAGGGCTCGCCATGCACTGCTAGAGGGAGGCTGAGTAATCCGCCGCCGAACAGGATAGCTAAGCCATAATAGCTGAGCAGGGCTTGCCCGGGCGAAACTCGACCAAGTTGTTTACGAATGTTGGATAGTTGTTTCACGGGAATGGAGGATACTCCCCGTCTGCAAAAATATCTACGGGAATTCACACAAAAAAAGCAGCTCCCCCGGAAGGGAGCTGCTTTTTTTGAAGTTAGTCGTCGAGCTTAATCGCCAGGTAACGGGTGGCTTCCCCCTGACGCACCAGCAACAGCAGGGAACTGCGCCGATTCTCCTCGATCGCTTTGCGCACGTCGGCCGGGGTCTTGACCTCGCTTCGATTGACCTCCTGGATCAGATCGCCGCGCTTGATCCCGGCGCGCTCTGCCGCTGATCCTGGCTCAACTTCAGTGACTAGTGCCCCAGCTTGGCCCTGATAGCCGAACTTCTCAGCAAGGGCATCATTCAACTCCTGCAGGCTTAGCCCGAGTTTCGACAGTTTACTGCTTGCTGTAGGCTGCCCTTTGGCATTGGTCTCAAGCATGCCAATCTCTGCGGTCAGGGTTTGTTGCTTGCCGTTACGCTGGATTAAAAGCTTGACCTTGGTCCCGGGTGGAGTAAAGGAGACCCGATTGCGAAATTCTGCGACTTTCCCGACCTTCTTGCCATCCATTTTGAGAACCAGGTCCCCTTGTTTGAGACCTGCCTTGGCTGCCGCTGTGTCCTCCATAACCTGGGTCACCAGGATTCCTTCGGCCTTGTCGAGTTCGAAGGATTCGGCGAGGTCAGGAGTCAAATCCTGAATGTAGACACCGAGGCGGCCGCGGGTAACGCTGCCGCTTGCGACAAGCTGAGTCCGAATCCGCTGGGCCATGTTGATCGGGATGGCGAAACCGATCCCCATATAGCCGCCACTGCGGCTGAAGATCGCAGTATTCATCCCAACCACTCGGCCATCCAGGTCGACCAGCGGTCCGCCCGAGTTGCCGGGATTGATCGCGGCGTCGGTCTGGATAAAGTTTTCATACTCGTTGAGGCCCATGCCGCTGCGCCCCTTAGCGCTAACAATGCCAGCGGTCAAGGTATGCGAAAGGCCGAAAGGGTTGCCGAAAGCCAGTACCCAGTCCCCCATTTCCAGTTTGTCGGAATCACTGAGGCGCAGGAAGGGAAGGTCGGTCTCGTCGATTTTGATAATCGCGACATCGCTGGGCGGATCGGTGCCGACGATGTCGGCTTTGTACTCACGCCCATCGAGCAGAGTGACGGTCACCTGATCCGCGCCGCCGACCACATGATTATTGGTCATGATATAACCGTCAGGCGAGAGGATAAAGCCGCTCCCCTGGCCCATAGATCGCTGTTTTGGCTGAGGTTTCTGCTGCTCAGGGTGCTGAGGTTGTTGACCGAAGAAGCGTCGCATAAATTCATCACCGAAGGGCGAGTTTAAAGGGTTCTGATTGACCTGCGCGTCCAACTCTTTTTCGACTTTAATAAAGACCACTGCGGGCGAGACCTGTTTGGCTACTTCTCGAAAAGCTAGTCCTGTCTGGCGCAGACTTTCGATCCCGGCCTTTTGGGCAAACAGGGTTGGCGGTAGGAGCAAGCTTGTCGCGCTGAGAGTGAAGAGAAGAATAAGGAAACGGTTGATCCTGGCTGTTTTCATTGTAGGTTACTCCTTGTCACTGTTTTGGTAGTTGTAGACCGCCCGTACAAGTTCAATCATCTCATCGATGTCGAAGGGTTTGTCTATGGTGTGAGTTGCTCCGAATCGGATTGCGGCCTGGTGGGTTTTCGTGTCGCCGAAGGCGGTCATGCAGATCACCGGCGGGCGTTCCGGTCGATCGAAAAGAGCTTCCAGAACCTCGAGACCACTCAAGGCGGGCATGCGCAGGTCGGTAATGACAATATCTGCTGCGGTAGAGGCATCGTCAATGCCGTTTTCGAGCATTTCGAGAAGTCGCTTGCCGTTGTTGCAGCATGCGACCGAGAATCCCGCGCGGCATAAGGCGAAGGAGAGGAGTTCGCGCAGGGCCTGATCATCTTCAGCGATCAGGACAGAGGGCGGGCGCCGTTGGTCTTTGGGCAGAGGATGGTTCACAGGAGAACTCCTTGAAAGAGGTAAGGAGATCTAACGCAGGAAGTATGCCGAAGGGAAAGTGTTTAAATTCGTGGGGTTATGCTTTTTGGATTACGGGGCAATTTGCCCCATTGGGGAATATTGCCCCGTCAGGGTGAAAGTTTACGATAGAGGGTCTTGCGGTCAATGCCGAGGATTTTGGCTGCGAGGCTGCGGTTACCATCCGCCTGTTCCATGACCTGTGTTATGTGAAACTGTTCCACTTCGGCCAGGGTCATTTGTGTCCCGCTGGATTGGCGATTCTGTTTGAGCCTGAGGTGTTGTAACTCTTGCGGCAGATCCTCAATCGTCAGTTGATTGTGGCGACAGAGCGCCAGAGCCCGTTCGATGACGTTGCGCAGTTCGCGAACATTGCCCGGCCAGGGCCAGGCGAGCAGGCGAGCGGCCACGGGAGCGGAAAGTCCTTCGATCTGTTTATTGAAACGCGGTGCCAGTTCAAGGATAAACCGCTCCGCCAAAAGCAGAATATCATTGCCGCGCTGCGACAGGGGCGGGAGCTGCAACTCAATAACGTTGAGACGGTAGAAGAGATCATCGCGAAAATCGCCGCTCGCGACTGCGGCCTTAAGGTCATGGTGGCTGGCGGTCAGGATGCGGACATTGCAGGCGATTTCATGGCTGCTGCCCAGCGGTCTGACTCGGCGTTCTTCGAGCACGCGCAGCAGTTTCGGTTGCAAGGAGAGAGGTAACTCCGCGACCTCGTCAAGGAAGAGTGTACCGCCAATAGCCTCAACGAACAGTCCGCGTCGTTCAGTACTGGCGTCAGTGAAAGCCCCTTTCGCATGGCCGAAGAGTTCGCTCTCGAGTAACGACTCTGGCAGCGCAGCACAGTTGATGGCAATGAAACGGCCCTTACGCCCACTCAGACGGTGCAGTGCACGCGCGACCAATTCTTTCCCGGTGCCGCTTTCACCACTGATCAAAACCGAGGTTTCGACCGGTGCCAGGCGACTGATCTGTTCGCGTAACTTTATGATAGAGGGACTGTTGCCGAACAGTTCCTGCTGATTGTCAGCACTCTTGACCTGTTCTTCGAGTAGCCGAACCTGACAGGAGAGACGGCGGTGCTGTAGGGCTCGTTCCAGAGATATCGTCAGCAGATCGAGATCGACCGGTTTGGTAATAAAGTCGTAGGCTCCGGCGCGCAGGGCGGAGATAGCGGTCTCCAGGCTGCCGAAGGCCGTCATCACCAGAACCGGCAGATCAGGCCGGGTTTGCTTGAGTCGGGCACAAAATTCGGTGCCGCTCTCTCCGGGGATGTTGATATCGGTCAATACCAGATCGTAATCGGCGGTCTTCATCCGCTGATCGGCGGCAGCAGCGCGACTGACACAGTCAATCTTGTGTCCACGGCGCGTCAGGGTCTCTTCCAGCAGGTCAAGAAAGGCAGGATCATCCTCAATAATCAGGATTCTGGTGCCTCTTTCAGACATCGGCTTCCCCCGAATCCAATGGCAGGGTCAAGCGGAAGCAGCTCCCTTTTCCGGGGCTGCTGTCGATCTCGATCTTGCCGCCGTGTTCACTGACGATCCCTTGTGCGATTGAAAGGCCGAGACCTGTCCCCTGACCAACCTCTTTGGTGGTGAAGAAGGGATCAAAGATATGTTGCAGATTCTCTGCCGCAATGCCACTCCCTTCATCGGTGATACTGATGCGAATTTGATTTTTATCCTCAGGGTGAGGCTGTAGTTCGAGCCGAAGCTTGCCGCCACGGCCCATCGCCTGAATGCCGTTCATTGCCAGATTGAGCAGGACCTGTTGCAGTTGACTGAGGTCGGCCCGAACCTGAAAAGGTTCAGTCGGCAGGTTCAGTTCGACTTCGACCCGTTGCTTGCTGATGATCGGATGGAGCATCTCGACGACGTTGGCCAGCAGATCGGCGACTATCACCGGTTGTTTGCGAATGTCACCGCGTCGTGCATAGTCAAGTAGCTGGCGCATGATGTGAGTCATCCGTTCAGCCTGCTCGCCGATAATTCGTGCCGAATGGGTCGCTTCGGCCTGACTGAGTTCTTCGCTGGCAATCAGTTTGGCGCGCCCCGATATGACGTTGAGTGGCGTGCCGAGTTCGTGGGCCATGCCGGCCGAGAGTTGGCCAAGAGTCGCAAGTCGTTCGGTGTGACGCAGTTTTTCGAGCGTCTCTATCTGCTCGCGGTTTGCTTCTTCATCGGCCACTTTGGCCGCAGCAAGTTGGCCGCGCATCTGTTCGATGGAGCCAGCAAGTTTACCGAGTTCGTCACGGCCGCCGACATCCAGTGAGGTTGAAAAGTCGCCGGTGCCGATCCGTTCGGCTTGTTCGCGCAAGCGACGCACCGGGCGGTTGATCCAGAGACTGCCGAGCAAGGTCATCAGCAGCAGCGCTGAAGCGACTGCTGCAGCGACGACCAGTGCCGAACGCCGCAAGCTCTCCTGGACATAGCCGTGGAGTTCGTCCATCGATTCACGCACCTCTATCCCCCCGAGTCGTCCGTTGAGTTTGGTTGTCGGCAGATAGGTCAGCAGAAAATCGTGACCGTCTTCAGAGGAGACCAGTAGCGAGAGAGCCCTGCCATCGGTCAGAGAGGTTAATTCAGAACGTGGAACCAGAGGACGAAAGGGGGTGCCATCCTCGGCATCGAGCCAAACCCAGCGGGCTTGCAGGTTAGAGCTGAGCAGGTTACGCCGCCGCAGAAAGCCGATTGCAACTTCTTCGCCGCGGGTTTCCCAGAGGTCGGTCACAACAAAGAGGAGTGATTCCCCGAGGTTGCGAGCTTCACGGCTGAGATTTTTTTTGAGCTGATCCCGCTCACGCTGAATCGACAAGTAGCTGTAGAGAGAGAAGATCAGAATGATCCCAAGGGTCACGGCAGCGGTGATACGGATGGTTAGGCGCATGGAAAATCCCGGTTGGTGTTTGCCGTTATCCTGCAGTTGTGGATATTTTTGTCAACATCTATATTGCTGATGTCTTGTTTGCTATCATTTCTTAAGCGGCGCTATGATGTGGCCCCACGCATTTTGGAGGTTCTATGAATAAGCCAGTTGTTCACGTTTTCCGCAATACCCCATTTGGCCGCGAAACCCTGCTGCAGTCGGCGTATCTTTGTCGGCGCCTGCAAATACCCCTCTCGGTTTATCTCCCTGAATACAAACGATTTTTGTTCTATTTTGACCCGGATGTCTTGCAGATAGACCTCGATGCCAGCTATCTCTTCGATCCGGCAACGGCCGAGGAACATGTGCGTGAAATTCTTGCCTTTCACCAAGTGGAATACAGTTTGGTCAAGCCCAAGGGGAAGACGGGGAGTGACCTGCCTGACCTGCCGACACACTTCTCTTTTATGACCTGTCCGCGTTCCATGAGTGATGACACGCGTAAGGTCGCCATGGGGCATATCGGCTCCAAGGTCAGGCGGATCGTGCAGACCGCGCCTTTTCCGATCTTTCTCCCGTCTCCGGTCTATAAGCCCTGGACAAAACTCAGCGTCCTTTATGGTGGTTCAGACAGTGCTGCGGGTGCATTACGACTGGCACTTGAGATTCATCAGCGCTGTAACGCGCCTTTGCAGATCTTCAGTCAGGGGGAGCGTTTCGAATTGGAGGCGCGCTTGCTGGAACAGGGGTTTTCTGCGGGGCAGATTGAAGGTTTTGACTGGCAATTCTTCGAAGCAGGGGATCTTGCGCAGCAACTCTACGCCCTGCCGCATGATGGACTGGTCATGCTCGGGGCCTATGGCAGAGGGGTGATCCGGGAGACTCTGTTCGGCAGCACAATGGAGAAGGTGCAGGGCGGCCTGCCGAACAGTCTGATGGTCGTCGGTCCCAAATGTCACTGGGTTAAAGCAGGGGGTTAGGTTCGGCCTCTGAGGGGAGCTCGGGCGTAGGGGGTGTTTCAAGACTGATCCGGCCCAACTTCCCCCCGCGCAGGTCCTGAAGCAATAGATCGGACGCGCGGCGCATGTCGACCTCGCCGCCAGCGACCAGGCAGCCCCGTTTGCTGCCAATCTTTGCCAGCAAGTCGGCTGTCTCACCATCCAGATCCTCAAGCTTGTAGCGTTCTTTGATCCGCTGCGGGTAGGTCTTAACCAGCCAGCCCAGCGCGAAGAGCGCAATCTCGGCCTGATCGTAGGCATTCTCACTGATGGCGCCACTGGTCGCCAGCCGTTTTGCGGCCTGCTGATCTTCCAGGTGTGGCCAGAGCAGTCCCGGGGTGTCCGACAGCAGGATGCCGTTGCGCAGGTCGATCTGCTGGTGACAGGTGGTAATTGCCGGTTTGTCACCGACGCGGGCCATCTTCTTGCCCGCCAGGGTGTTGATCATGGTCGACTTGCCGACATTGGGGATACCAACAATCATCACGCGCAGAGGCCGTCCCGGCTTGCAGCGTTTAGGCACCATGCGCCGGCAGAGTTTCTGTAAGCTGGCGCCAGCGGAATGATTTTTGGCCGACAGCGGCAGGGCTTTAACACCTTCTTCCAACTCAAAATAATTTTTCCAGGCTTTGGTTGCGACCGGGTCGGCCAGATCTTCCTTGTTCAGCACCCGAATGAACGGGCGGCGGCTGCGCAATTCCTGCATGAGCGGGTTTGCGCTGCTCTGGGGCAGGCGTGCGTCGAGTATTTCGACGATCAAGTCGATATTTTTGACCAGATCTTCGATCAACTCGCGGGCCTTCTTCATGTGGCCCGGATACCATGTAATCAGCATTATTCAATTCTCCAGTGCGTAAGACGGGCGCACTGTACCACGAAAGCCAGAAACAGGCTATTTTTCGAGCGGTTGGCCCTTTTTACGGTAGCCGTGCATATGGCCATCGAGCAGCTCCGAGTTTTTGTAACCGAGCAGGCCAAGTATCTTTTGGGCCAGAACCGCCCGCGGACCGTGTTCGCAGGTCAGAACCAGCAGAGCCAGTTTGTTTTGGGGCAGTTTCCGACGCCTGAAGAACAGGGTCAGGGTTGGCAGGTTTAACGCCCCCGGGATATGCCCGCTACGGTATTCATAGCCGCTACGGACGTCGATTACCACAGGGGGTGTCGTTGATTTAAGCTGCTTTTTAAGAACATCGAGTTTCATCATTTGCCTTATTTGAGCAGATACTTGCCGACCCAGTTTTTGGAAAACTGGAAAGCGGTCCGCCCGCAACGTTTGGTTTTCTGCTGTGCCCATTTAATCGCAGCCGCCTCAAGATCCTTCGTCACAGGGATCTCCTGCTTCAGTTGCTGGGAAAAACGCTCGATACAGAGTTTAACCGCTTCGAGGTAACGCTCCTGAGAAAAGACATGGAAGGGGACCCAGAGGCCGAAGCGATCCGAGAGCGAACTCTTCTCTTCCTGAATTTCACTCTGTTGCAACTCACCCTTCACATATTTACCCCCCAGATGGTCCCCCTCGTACTCAGGGAGCAGGTAGCGACGATTGCTGGTGATGTAGATCAGCACGTTCTCCGGGGCCGAGTAGACCGAACCGTCTAGCGCGCTTTTGAGCATCTTGTAGGAGAGTTCGCCCATCTCGAAGGTCAGGTCATCACACAGCATGATGAAGCGGTAGGGTTGATCTTCAACCGCGGCGAAGATTTCCGAAATATAGATCAGATCCTCTTTCTCGACCTGGATAACGCGCAAGCCCTGGTTGCCATATTCGTTGAGCAGCGCCTTGACGATCGACGATTTGCCGGTCCCGCGTGAACCCCAGAGCAGCGCATTATTGGCTGGCAGTCCTTGTAAGAACTGACGGGTGTTGTTGATCATGGTCAGTTTCTGATCCTCAACGCCGAGCAATTGATCCAGTCGGGTGTCGTCGGTCACCTTGACCCGTTCAAGATAGCCGGAGAACGAATGACGACGCCAGTTGGCAGCGTGGCAGGTTGCCCAGTCGACCGGTTTGGCCATTTTGGGGAGCAGCATTTCTACTGAACCGAGTACACGTTCCAGCTGGGCGACAACTTCGGGCTTGAGATTCATCATCGGTCTTTACTCTCTTTTTCTAACGCGAACGAAAAGGACTGATAAAACGGTCGTCTTGTATACGTCAGCAGTGCAGTGACTGTCAATAATCCCAGACTTTATATGGGCGTAGTGACCTAGGGGTATTGTGTTCGGCAACGGACCCGTTATCAAGGTCTGGCCGTTACTTATACGAGCGATAAGAAAATACCTGTAAACCTTTTGCTCTGCATATTCGTCAAAGGGACAGTGAAGAAAGAATCGTGGAATATTATGATCTATTCTAGGGCCGCTCCCCTGAACATCAGTGATCAAGGAGTCTGTGGTGACCAGCGTTGACAGCCTGCTGAGCGGTGAGTACTCTCGCTTTCTGCAACCAGTGGCTGAAAAAAATCTTGCTCGATCAGGCCCGTCAAGGTCATCAAACCGCTTTTGCCCAGCTGATAGAGGGGCATAGTGAAAAGATGATCGCTCTGGCCTGGCGCCTTGTCGGTCAACGTGAAGAGGCTGAAGAGACTGCAACGCAGATGAAGCAGGTCTTGAACCAGCTTCCAGCACGGCAGAAGGGGGTTTTTGTGTTGCGCTACCTCGAAGGTTTGTCGCTTAAAGAGATCTCTCATACCCTCGGGGTCGAAGAGGGGACAGTTAAGGCTCACCTGCACAGAGCCGTCAGCCTGTTCCGTAAAGAATTTCGTTACACCAGAGAGGAGTCGTCATGACCCGAATACCGAACTGCAATGATGAGCTGTTGACCCTCTATCTGTACCAGGAACTGACTGCGGACGAGAATCACTCCCTTGAACAGCATCTGACTGAATGTGCAAGTTGCCGTGCTGTGCTTGCTGAATTACGCAGCAGCCTGGCGGCGGCCATAATCGCTGACAGACTCAGCCATCGAATTCCCCAGTCCCCAGCCCTTTGTCTTTGTCGGCCGTCGGCAACTTGGCGTAACCCAGAGCCATCAGCTTGGGGGTTTGCCAGCCGTCGCCAACCAGGCTGAAGTCTATATTCAGAGTGCTGTCACCTAACCCTTGTTCGGAGAAGGTTGTCATACGGGTGGTCGAGGCGGAGGTCATTGTCATCCGGCCGCCTCTGCCGGTCGGGCTGGCTTGTCCACCGAGTAAGACTGTCTCGCCGCTCCCGCTTTGATAGATATAAGGGATCTCCAGCGAAACGCCCCAACGGTTACTCGGAGACCAGGCAATCCGAAATGGAATCCGCCAGCTGTCGATTGTCTGGTTGGTGCCGTAATCGCCTGTTTCAAATTCGAAACCGGTGCCGATTGAGAGACCAATAAACTCAGCCTCGGGCTGTATTTTTTGATCGACTGCATAAACCGTGACAACCAGATAAGCAAGAATGATCAGAGCAGCATAAGTCAAACGGATCAGAACCATGGAAACCTCCAGGAGTACGGATTTAAGAGATAGTAGCTCCCTGCTTAGACGAGCCAGCCCCCTAATAGGTTTACCAGCAAACCCGATGGACGATGATTTTATTCCTTATGCTTAGGGGAGTTGATACCCCTCACCGGCAAACTGGATGTTGTCCGCATCATCAGAGCGGGGTGGGGCAACAGCATGAACTCCACCGCACTCAGCGCAGGTTCCGACAAAGGTCAGCAGGGTGAAGGGTGCACCACAGCCCTGACAGTTGGTTGCCAGACCGCCACCGGGGATCGGCTGATCGCGCTTCGCGCCACCATGGGCCTGAGCGACAAAATCAACCAGTTCTCTCCCTTCAGAAAATGGGCCGCCGCTCCCGGCATGATGTCCGCCACCGCATGCACAATTACTCATGGTTTATACTCCCTGTATGTAGGTCAGATAGGTCGCATGAAAACAGCCTAAATCTGTCAGGATAAACGCGTATTTTACAATGGCTTGCTTGACCAGGGATATGACCTAAGTCAAAAATCTGCAGGCGACAGGAGTGAATTATGCCCCGCAACGAACGGATCAAGGCCGAGATTGCCAGGGATGCCGCACGTCTGCTCCTTGAAGAAGAGGTGCGTAGTTACCGCGACGCCCGGCGCCAGGCAGCGCGGCGTTTTGGTCCCTCGGTCTCAAGTACACATGGCGCGCATCTGCCTGAATATGCCGAAATTCATGCTGAGCTAGAACAGCTGATGCGCTTTTATGGGGGCGAAGCTTTGGCGCTGCGCGTTAGAGACTGGCGGCGACTTGCCCTGAAATATCTGGAGATCTTCGCCGACTTCCAGCCGTTGCTGGTCGGCTCGGTGCAGCGGGGAGAAGTACGCGAGATCAGCGATATTAACCTGCAGCTGCTTTGTGACAAGCCAGAAGAGGTCGGATATTTTCTTGAGCGGGAAGGGATTCTCTATTCTGAGGAAGGAGATGCTGAGACAGTGCGGGTTTATCTGGAAGAAAACGGGATCGATATTGAATGTCATGTTTATTCGCTGAACGAGCGGCGTCAGGTTCCGCATTGTCGAATTACTGGTAAAGCGTTGGAGCGGGCTGATTTCAAACGGGTCAAAGCGTTGCTTGCTGAAGGGTAAGACTAGATTTGGTGGGTTGCACCACGATCTTTTTGCCCCATTTGGCAGGCCATTTCTCGCCATGCCGCTTTGCAGGGGGGATGAGAAGGAAAAGGGGACAGATTTATTTTTTGGCCTTTCTCGGCCGCCCCTGCCCCCTCAACTCAATCCTTCTCGCCAGCTTTTGCTCAATTTCATCGACAAATGCATTTCCACCAGTCAGTTGTCCCCGCTGCACTGCGCCGAGCAGAATCGTGCGTTCTTCTTCAGTGATAGTTCTGGCAAGAAACACCCCATACTTATCAGCCCGTTCCTGTTGGGTTTCACCAAGCCCAAGGTAAAGAGGATCAAAATCAAACCACGCGAATCCATCTTGACCTAGTTTGGTCGCACAACTTGACCATCGGTACTCGCTGGGTGCTTTGCACATCCCTGCCATTACCGGGTTCATTTCGACATAACGACAACATGCCAGTAGATAAGCGTTGGTATCGATGGGACTTGATCTGAAACGTCCTTCCCAGAGGGTGCCGGTGCGCCCTTCGAGACAATTGATGTAACGGGTCTGACGGCCGGCAAGTCGTTTCATCAATTTGCCGAGATTTTCCGGGTGCTCTCCGGGATCGATGATCAGATGGACATGATTGGTCATCAGGCAGAAAGCATAGACCTTGCACGCAAAGGTCTGTTTAAACTCGGCAAGGGTATCGAGGTAATAACTAAAATCGTCATGACTGGCAAAGACTGCTTGACGATTGTGGCCGCGCTGAATGATATGGTGCGGATAGTTCGGTATGACGATACGTGCGCTACGTGGCATGGTTCCCCCTCCCAGACTACATTGGCGTCAAAGTAACAAAACTTCAATTTTCTAGCAACAAACGGCAATAAATAAATCTGTCCCCTTTTCCCTTAAAATCTCTATTGAGTTACGCGGGGCGCTTTTGCTGCATATTTTAAAGAATATCCAGTGTCCCTTTCCCAGCAGTTAAATCCTCAAACATTCGGCGGAATTCTTCCATCCGTTCCTTGGGCAATCGTAAATGAAGGCTGACCTTCTCGGCATAGTCTGTTGTGAAGACTTCGGCTTCAAAATCGGGCAGTCGTCTTTCAAAAGGTGTCACCAGCGCGTAATCGAAAATAGCAGACAACTCACACCAGTCGACCCGCTCAGCACGCGGCATCTGCTCGAGAGCGTGCTGTACCGCCGCGGTGTAGGCCTTGACCATCCCTCCTTTACCGAGCTTGATCCCGCCGAAGTAGCGGGTGACTACGACGGCTATATCGCCCATGCTGCTGTGCTGCAGACAGGTCAGCATCGGTTTGCCGGCACAGCCGTGCGGTTCGCCGTCATCACTCAGGCCGATCCGATCGCTACTGCCGGGTGGGCCGACCAGATAGGCCCAGCAGTTGTGGTTGGCGTCGGGAAATTCGTTTTTGAGGCGCGCGACGAAAGCCTGAGCCTCTTCGGCGGAACAGATCTGCTGGACTGTGGTGATAAAGCGGCTGCGTTCGACTTCGATTTCAGCACGAAATTCCTGGGCCGGGATCGGGTAGCGGGGGGTGGCAGCTGTCATTGGTTCTCTCTCCTGTTGAGAGCCCAGCATTGCAGGGCTGCTTGCTGAAGACAACTCCTTTGGACAATTCCGGTACGATCTGTTAGCTTTCCAGCGGTTCAATGCGTTAGGGACTGTAAGTAAAAGTTTGTTGGGAAAGATCTAGGCAATGCACGAATTAAAATATCTGGCCGGCTATCCAGATCAGATCATTGGTAAGATCGAGCGGCTGATTAGCGAAGAGCGTTTGGGCGAGGTGCTGCTTGAGCGCTACCCCACGGCGCATGAGATCAAGACCGACAAGGCACTCTATGATTTTAGTGTTCAGCTGAAAAATCAATTCCTGCGCAAGGCCCCGGCCCTCTCCAAAGTTGCTTATGATAACAAGATCAACCTGACCCATCAGGCGCTCGGGCTGCATAGTTTTGTCTCGCGGGTCCAGGGCGGCAAGCTCAAGGCGAAGAACGAGATCCGCATCGGTGCCGTATTCAAGACCGCGCCTCTCCCTTTTTTGCGTATGATCGTTGTTCATGAACTGGCGCATCTCAAAGAGAAGGACCACAACAAGGCTTTTTACAGCCTCTGCAGCCATATGGAACCAGCCTACCCTCAACTTGAGCTCGACGTGCGGCTCTACCTGACCCATCTTGATTTGTTCGGCGCGCTCTACTAAAAACTGTCGATTTCCCGCATGGTTGACAGCCATGGGCTAATCCGCTTATCTTCCGCATTTCATTTCAAACTGTCCGCAAGCCGCGGAAGGTTTTTATAAGGATTTTGAAACCATGTCTTTTGATTCTCTTGGCCTTTGTGCCGAACTGTTGAGCGCTGTTAGCTCGCAGGGTTACGTGACCCCGACCCCCATCCAGAGTCAGGCAATCCCGGCAATTTTCGCTGGCGCTGACATTCTGGCTGGCGCTCAGACCGGCACCGGTAAGACCGCCGCGTTTGCGTTGCCGATTGTGCAGCGTTTGAGCGAAAATATCCCCGAAGGAAAGCGCCGCCGGCCGCGCGTGTTGGTGCTGGTGCCGACGCGTGAACTGGCTGCCCAGGTCAGTGATGAAATGCAGAACTACGGTCGGCGCCTGTCGTTACGTTCGACCATGATCTATGGCGGGGTCAACATTCAAGCTCAGATTGAGCGCCTGCATCGCGGCGTTGATATCGTGGTGGCTACCCCAGGCCGGCTGCTTGATCATGCCGAACGCGCAACGATCAACCTGTCGAAGGTCGAGTTTCTGGTGCTTGATGAGGCTGATCGGATGCTCGATCTCGGTTTTATCGACGATATCCTCAAGGTCGCTGAGTACCTTCCAACCAAACGTCAGACCCTGCTCTTTTCTGCGACCTACGCACCGAACATCAAGAAGCTGGCCGATGAACTGCTCAATAATCCGCAGCACATTGAAGTTGCGCGGCGCAACCTGGCAGCCGACGCGGTGACCCAGGTGATCTATCCGGCCGAGCGTCAGCGCAAACGGGAGATGCTTTCGCAGCTGATTATCGATGGTAAATTGGAGCAGGTGCTGGTCTTCTGCCGCACCCGCTACGGCGCGGATAAGCTGACTGCCGAACTTCTGTATGATGGGATCAAGGCTGCGGCGATTCACAGCAACAAGAGCCAGTCGATCCGTACCAGAACTCTAGGTGAGTTTAAACAGGGTGAGCTGCGAGTGCTGGTGGCGACCGATGTTGCAGCGCGGGGTCTGGATATCGAACAGTTGCCGCATGTGGTCAATTACGAACTGCCGCAGATTGCCGAAGACTATGTCCACCGCATCGGTCGGACTGGCCGAGCCGGAGAAGCCGGAATTGCGATCTCTCTGGTCGGGCAGGAAGAACAGCCGCGTCTGGCGGCGATTGAAAAGCTGCTTGGTTATGCTGTTCCGCGCCAGACTCTGACTGGGTTCCCGCATATCCAGTTCAAAAAAATGCAGGCCGTCAAGCCACTCAGAACAGCCAATGAACCGGCTGCTCCGAAAAAGGCTGTGGCGCGTCCGGCGAAGGCGCATACGGTTGAGAAGAAGGCCCCGGCTAAGGTCAAGAAGGTGCAGAAGTCGACCAAAAGCAGAACTGTGGCCGGCCAGAAAGTCGCCAGCAAAAAGGTCAAGGTGAATACCGGTCGTCCCGCACCTAAAGGGCGTCGCGGCGCTCGTTCGTAAACCCTGTTTTGGTCTGCTTGAGGGTGATGAATTGGACTCCTTGCCCGCCGGAACCGTCTTCATTTGAATTGATGTTCTGTTTTAAGGTGATATTTTCACGAAATTGAAACGACAGGCTCCGATATCTTGGAGGCTGTCGTTTTTCTTCATTCTCCCCCCCCTTGACACACCTGCAAGTCGTTCAGACTCGATCTGCAGTCATTTCGTCCTGTTTAATAATTTTCCCGAGACCAAGAAAAGCACCGCCAGCAGGCAGCAAAAATAGCCTGCAAACCAGGGGAGTGAAGCGACGAAGACCTGATTTTTCAATAGGGCTTCGTCGATTCCCGGTTGTGCTGCCAGAGTTTGACTGCGTAAAAAAGCCAGCAGCAGGGCGTAGAACACTCCGATTCCGCCGTACCCCAGATTGAGGAACAATCCTTTGAAGCTGAGGACGGTGGCGCGTTGTTCCGAACTGGTCGCCTGGTTCAGGTAGTGGCTGAGGAAGAAGCCGATGAGGTACATGCTGCTGAACAGGAGCAGCGCCGGGATTATCCCCACCCAGGGCCAGACGAAACAGATTCCGATCAGGCCGAGCAAGATCATCGATGAGGTCAGCAGCAGGTTGAAGGTCGGCGTTCGACTTTCGCTTAATCGTCGGGCCAGACCCGGCATGACAAAACCGAACAGCGCGAGGAGTGAGCCAAAGACTCCGAACAGGGCTTCGGGGATTTCGATCAACCGATAATATTGACTGGCCATGGTCAGCAGCATGCGGATGACGCTGTCACCCAACAGGCCGAAGAGCATCAACATCAACACAAAGGGGGTACTGAAGATCCAGCGCCCAGCTTGCCAGACCAACCGAAAGGCGCCGCTGATAGATTGTTCCTGGCTGTTCTCCTGGCTTGGCGAGCGAGTGACAACCTCGCGCATACCCAGGGTTGTCAGCAGGGTCAAGGCGGCCGTGCCTAAGGTGAAATAGATCGGTAAGCGCAGGGTGGTCTCACGCGTCACCTCCAAGCCGATACCAGCAAAACCGAGCAGGCGTGTGAGTATCTCGGGATCGTAAAGCAAGCCACCCAGAGTCATGGCAATGACAAACCCGGCCGATTGCCACTGGATCTGGCGTTCCAGCACCCGCCCCCAGTCATTGACATCCCCCTGTTGTTGTAAGCTGTCGTAGGCCAGTGCTTCATCGGCCCCGCTGGCGGCGGCTTCGGCCATACCGCTCAGAATACGATTGAGGACAAATACCCAGAACAGTAGATCCAGATTGCCGAGGGGCACAAAGGCCCAGAGGGCAATTTCTATCACCATCAGGGCGCCAGCCAACACCAACAGATTGCGCCGGCCAAAGCTGTCGGCCAAGGCGCCGGAGGGGACCTCACAGAGCACAATGGTCGCGGCCCAGACCGCGTTCAGCATGGCGAACTGAGCGAGAGTCAGACCGAAATCGAGAAACAGGATCGAGAAGACCGGGTAGTAGAACCGGGCGTTGAAAAGCACGCGAAAGATGATGAACAATCGGATATTCGGAATCTTGAACGGGGAGACTGAGTCTCTGCTCATATTTGAATCCATCGGTGGCAGCGGAGTGGAGGGAAAGTCATGCCTTCGACAATGATAGCGAACTTTAGGTTGTGAGGGAACTGCCTCAACTGTAGCTTCATTTTGAAAAAAACAATGGGCTCGATGAAAACGTCTTTAAGCTACGTGGACAGTCATGGGTTGAGGTGGTATTTTTGTAACTTGAATGGCTGTGCCACATGATTCGTATAATAGAGTAGAATCCCATTCCATCGATAGCCGGTACGTTAAGATATCTGTTATTTAATCATCTCTGGGGGTAAGCATGTATCTGAACAAGGCCGATATTAAGGAACTCTGCAAGGAGTTGCTCGAAGATTTTGAGCGCGTTTTATCCTGGAAATGGGACAGCGGTTTTAATGCTCTGGTTGCGGAGTTTTCAACCGACAAGCAAGATGAGGTGCGTACCGTTCTGGAGCGTCACCTCGGCTTCAAGTGGGATAGCAGGTCAATCCGCAAAGCTCCTGAACAAATAAAAACTAAATCAGGCGATCTTGGCGATCTACGCGACAATCAACTATTGTTCACCACCGATCCGGAGGGGAATGTTCTGGTCTTTGCGGCCTGGTGGCCCTGGGGAAATGGAGAGCTCATCTCGGTGCGGCTCGCCTCACCATCAAGGGGTGAACAGGCGGCGGATACGCAGGGTGTTATGGCAAAGATCAAACGATTCTTTACTTAGAATGTGGGCTTGGCGGGGGAGGGTTTGTCACGAATTATTAGCCAGTTTTCAGCGCGCTGCTGAACGCTGGCTTTTACATTTTTTATGATAAAGTTTTTTTGGAAAGCGCGTGCAACAAGAAACTGATTTTCCGAACTTAACCGTTTGTGGAGGGAGGTCTATGAGAAGATTATCGGAGTTTTTCGTCGCTCTCGTTTTATTACTGTACTGTCTGACGGGTCAGGCGCTGGCAATGGGGATCGGTGGCTATATTGAGGGTGCTAGCGGAGATGGAGAATTTGAGTATGAATTTTCCAGCAAGTTTGATGTCGATGCCGAGGCTGGCGGCTTCGGCTTTGTGATGGACTCTAATCTGAATGGGAATGGGGTCTTCAGTTATCGACTGAATCTCGGTTTTGAAAGACTCGATCTTGAGGACAAGTTTGGCGACACTCTGGAGCTTGGTGGCTTGGTTTCATCCCACACCTTTGGTTTTGCGCTCATCAATAAATCGGGTTTTCGCTGGTGGGCCGGACCGCAGCTACGGGCAGGAATCTTTACTGGTGAACTGGATTCTGATCCCTTAACGGATTACGATCTTGTCTCTTTCGGGGTTGGCGGAGTCACTGGTGTTAATATAGTGAGCGGTCATCTGTGCATAAGCCCTTCGCTGGGAATTATAACCACTGGCTATGCAGGTGAAACCGACTCAATAAATTCTAACGAGGATTTTGAAGGGGCCACAACGACCATTTTTGTGAATATCGCCGTGCTGTTCGGCAACTAATGGTGGCGATCAAAGGTTGAGCTCCTGATACAAGTGCTGCTCTGCTGAGGGGTTGCACTGCTAAATTATTGAATTTTAACAATATTTTGCATCATTCATCTTGCACCAAACTCATCAGATTGATTATTCTGATGCTGCTGAAGGTTCTCTCTCTCAATGTTCAAGACTGACCAGCCGTCCGGGCTTCGGAGGTTTGTCGTTACATGAGTCAAGACGTCTCCTTTCAACTCTGCCACAAATCGCTTGACCAGCTCCTTTCACCGCCTCAGGTGCTGGTTCAGTTTCTCGACGCATGCCTGCGTCTTGAATCTCGCCAACATTTCGTTCCGCTGGTTCTGCAAGACGCAGCGCTAACCGTCAGAATTTTGCAGGCCGCTGCCATCATTTCCAAAGATCCTTTACCGCCTGGCCACCCGATCTCGGCTGCGCTCGAGCGTCTCTCCCTCGATGCTCTCACCGCTATCGGGCTTAGTGCTGCGGGCCGCTACCTGAAAGAGCGCCCGGCGCTGTCGGAAGCCTGCTTCAGACAGACCCTCTGGCTCCATTCCCGGGTCGCCGGGGTGGCTGCGCGGCAGCTGGCTGAGGCCGTTTCTTATCCCGATGGCGAAGAAGCTCAATTGGCGGGCATGCTGCACAATATTGGTATGCAACTGATGTTCTCGATGGACTCTCGCCGTTATCACGAAGAGGTCAAACATCCCACCAGTAGTGCCGAGGTTTGTCGTAGCGAGGTTCAAGCCTATGGCAAGGGGCACACGCAGTTAGCTGCAGAGCTGGCCGAGGGCTGGCCGCTTGAATCCTTTTTGCCCGATGCTCTCTCGATGCTTCATCACCCGCACGCCGAAGGCGGGGGTGTTTTAATCCGCTTGCTCCAGTTGGCCCACGCCCTTGCGGTCGCGCCGACCCAGCTCAGTTGTGAAGCGCTAGATCTGGCTCAGCGCCACTTCGATTTGTCTCCCACTGCTCTGCAGACAGTCTTCAATGAGGTTGAACGTCAGTATCGTGATCTCTCCGAGTATGTTGGCGAGCCGGAGCGTTTGTATCAGACCGAAATAGACACGGCTTCGCAGCTTGAGAAACGGATATTTTTATTGGCCGAAAGACAGGCTTCTCTGGTGCAAATTGGCCAGTGTGACAGTCTGCCACAGTTGCTGAGCGCAGGGCGCATCCTGCTTCTGCAGAAGCTGGATGTAGAGGAGATTGTTTTTCTTCTGGCGGATGCAGACAAGGGGGTCCTCACTGGACTGAATGTCCCTGGCCAATCGCGACTTGTCGCTGAACTGCAGGTGCCGATCGACCCTGCTTTCAGTCTCGCTGCACGCTGCCTGATTGAAGGTGGCATTCAGGATTCTGCGAGGATCGAGTCCAGTGAACTTTCGGCGGTTGATCGAACCCTTTTACGTCTGACCGCCAGTTCGAGGTTCGGTTGTCTGCCTTTGTCGGTCCAGGATCAGTTCGGCGTGCTGGTTATCGGTCTGACCGAGGCGCAGGATATCGAGGTGCTTTCCAACAGTGAAACGCGGGTTCTCAGTCAGGCCATCGGTCGTGGGTTGCGCGGCTATCTGCAGTCAGGCCATTTACTTGGCCGCAGAGAAGCTGATCGTATTGAGTTGCGGCGGGTGGCGCACGAAATTAATAATCCGCTGGCAATTTTGAGTAATTACATGCAGGTGCTGCGCCAGCAGCAGGGGGATGAAGAAATCCTCGGCTCAATGGAAACTGAAGTCCAGCGCGTTACTGAAATTTTGGGTTACTACAGTCGTCAGCAGGAGCGTTCCCCCTTGCCGCTTTCGCAGGTCGATGTCGGCGAGCTGATAACGTCGGTGCTGGTCAGCCTTAAACCGACAATCCTGAAGCCGCGCAACATCGAAGTTGTGACCACCTGTGACCCCTTGCCGCCGGTCGCTATCAATCCGATTGTATTGCGTCAGATTCTGATTAACCTGGTGAAGAATGCCGCTGAAGCGTTGCCGCCTGAAGGGCGCATTGAACTCCAGAGTCGCGAACTGATCGAGGCCAGTGGTGAAAAGCAGGTTGAAATTGTAGTCGCTGATAACGGCCCGGGGATAGCCCCCCATCTGTTGGATCAACTATTCAGCCCGGTGACCAGCTCCAAGGGGAGTGGCCATGCCGGGTTGGGACTTAATATCGTCAGCAACATGGCCCGGGATATCGGGGTCAGGGTCAGCTGTCAGAGTCACCCCGACTCTGGAACCAGATTTCGGATTCTTATCCCACGGCAGGGGATTGTGCAGTCGCTACAAAGGTAAGAGTTTTGTTGTGGGTTATGAAATGCAGCGAGGAGAACAATGATGTCTGAACACCACGAGCCTTGCGAAAAAATTCTGATTGTCGATGATGAACCGGCGATGCGCAAGAGTCTGTCTCTACTGCTGTCAGGGGCGGGCTTAGAGACCCTGACGGCCAGCGATGGTGCCGAGGCGCTGCGGTTGTGCCGGGCGGTTGAGTACCCGGTGATGCTGCTCGATCTGCAGATGCCGGAGACTGATGGTCATCAGGTTCTGGCAGGCCTGAAACAGCAGTTGGCCTCGACCAGGGTCGTCGTGGTCAGCGGCGAGAGCTCTTTCGACGCGGTGCGCGATTCTCTTCAGCAGGGGGCCTACGATTTTGTGCGCAAGCCTTATCCGGCCGAAGAGTTACTCAACACGGTGCGCAATGCGCTGGCCAGCTACCGTCAGGAGCGTGAGCACCTTCTGCTTGAGAAGCAGATGTTTGAATCAGAGGAGCTTCATCGTTACATCGTTAACAACTCCCCCGATTTTGTTTATGTTCTTGATCAGGAGGGGCGTTTCACCTTCGTCAACGATACGGCTGAAGAGCTGCTCGGCTACGCGCGCGAGGAGTTGATCGGACGTCACTACTCCGATCTGGTCTGTGAGGAGGATCTCCCTCTGGCGCGTTATGTGTTTAACGAAAGACGGACGGGTACCCGTTCCTCGCGCAACGTCGAGCTGCGCCTTAAGCTGAACAGAGAGCCGATCGAGTCGCGGACTTTCGATACCCAGTTGCTGCCGATCGAGCTGAGCTCCGTCGGCATGTATAATGCGGCCTACACCGGCGCGGGCGAAGATTTTATCGGCACCTACGGCTGCGCGCGCGACATGACCGAGCGCAAGCGCTCAGAAGAGTTAATCAACTTTCACGCCTATCACGACCAGTTGACCGGCCTGCCGAATCGGGCGCTGTTTGAAGATCGGCTGGGACTGGCGATTGCCCACGCCAAGCGAAAAGAGAAGACATTGGCAGTTCTCTTCCTCGATCTTGATCGCTTCAAGTTGATCAACGATACCCTCGGACACAGCTTGGGTGATCAAGTCTTGCAGGCGGTCGCTGAACGGATTCAAGGTTGTCTGCGCGCTGAGGACACCCTCTCCCGTTTCGGCGGCGATGAATTCACGCTGTTGTTGCCTGAGATTGAGGACGAACAGGCCGCGGCGATAGTCGCGCGCAAGATTCTCAAGCGGATCTGCGAGCCCTATTTGATCAGCGGTCATGAAATGTTCCTCAGTGCGAGTATCGGCGTCGCGCTCTGCCCCGATGCTGGCGATACGCGGGACTCGCTGTTGCGGGCGGCGGATGTGGCGATGTACCACGTCAAGGGGGAGGGGAAGAACGGCTTTGCCTTTTTCCAGGAGACGATGACGGCTGGGTGGGGGGAACATCTCTCGCTTGAACGGGATCTGCGTCACGCCATTGACTCCCGTCAGTTCGAAATATTCTTTCAGCCCAAGGTCAATTGTCAGGATCAGCAGATTGTCGGACTGGAAGCGTTGATTCGTTGGCGGCATCCTCAACAGGGTCTCATCTACCCGGATCAGTTTATCCCTCTGGCTGAAGAGTCGAAATTGATCATCCCAATCGGCAACTGGGTCTTGCGCGCGGCTTGCGCCGAGATGCGCTACTGGCACGAACAGGGTATCCCGCCGGTTCCGGTGTCGGTGAATATTTCGGTGGTGCAGATTGAACAGGCTAATTTTGTGCCTGAGGTTATCGCGACTCTCGCTGAATTCGGTATCCCGGGTGAGCAGCTTGAGGTCGAGGTCACCGAATACGGCATCATGAAAAACCGTGAAGCAACAGCAGTCAAACTTCGAGCTTTGAGCCTTCACGGTATTTCGATTGCGGTCGATGATTTCGGCACCGGTTATTCTTCCTTAAGTTATCTGCATCAGTTTCCGGTCGACACACTCAAGATCGACAAATCCTTTGTGCAACAGATCGAAGGAAAGGGGTCCGAGGCCTGTATCGTTGATGCAATAGTAGCTATGGGTCGAGGGTTGCGCTTGCATATTGTTGCCGAAGGGGTCGAGAATGAGGTTCAGCTCGAATACTTGAAGAAGATTGGTTGTAGTGAGGTCCAGGGGTTTTTGTTCGGCGGGGCTCAGTCGGCCAAACAGACCTATGAATTGCTGGGTTGTGGGATGATGGCTCGAGTTCCCGCTTGTCCCCTTGAAAATTTCAGCTTTCACCGTTTTCAGTTAACCCCCGCGTTGCAGGTACCGGAGTATCAATAGCAGGACACGGGATAGATCAGGCTTGAGCCTGAGGAATAATGTCGACCAATCTGGAGCAGCTCGCCCCCAGCGCCTTGAGGGAGTTTGATCCGGGAATCCCGGCAAATTCGAACTTGCTCTCCACCAGAATCATTCCGGCGATCGTTCCCTGAAACTGTTAATCTCAACAGAATTCTTTTACTGAAATAATTTGCAAAGGGTGGGGCATGTCGCGTTCCAGCGGGCTGAGTAAATCGTTGATCCTCAAGGGGTTGCAGTGCCAGAAGGCGCTGTGGTTGGCCAAGCACCCCCCCGCGTTCGATTTTTCTCCACAGCCCGATCTCGAAGCCAAGTTTGCTGCCGGTACCGAAGTCGGTATTCTCGCCCAGCAGCTCTTCCCCGGCGGAATCGAGGTCCCCTACGAGGGGCTCTCCTTTCCTGCTCAGCTTGCTCGCACCAAAGAACTGATTGAGAATGGCACCCCGGTTATCTACGAGGCGTCGTTCTCCTTTTCCGCGATCTTCGTCAAGGCTGACATCCTGGTGCGCGATGCAGATCGTGACAGCTGGCAACTCTATGAGGTCAAGATGGGGACCGGAGTTAAACCGGTCAATCTTGATGATGTGTCGGTGCAGCAGTACGTCATGAATGGTTGTGGCCTGTCGATCTCCAAATCCTTTCTGGTACATATCGATAACAGCTATGTACGGGATGGTGAAATCGAGGTCGACAAGTTGTTTCACGCCGAAGAGATCACGGCCAAGGTCGCCGCGCGCCAGCAGAGCCTGCCAGAGATCGTCCGCGAGTTCCGCCAGACCATGGCTGAGCATCAGGAGCCGCAGATCGATATTGGGCTGCACTGCGCAGACCCTTACGAATGTGATTACATCCCCTACTGCTGGCGGCATATCCCTGAAAATTCGGTTTTCGACCTACGTGGCAACGGCCTCAACAAGTTCGATTATTATCGGCGCGGGCTGATCAGGTTTGAAGATCTCCCCCTCGACGAACTGAACAAGGCGCAACGCCAACAGGTTGAGACGACCTTAAACCAAGAGGAGATCATCGATACCGCGCAGGTCAAAGCATTTGTCGATAGCCTCTGGTATCCACTTTGTCATCTCGACTTCGAAAGTTCCAATAGTCCAATCCCCAGATTCGATGGCAGCAGACCCTATCAGCAGGTCCCTTTTCAGTATTCTGTACATATCCAGCAATCGGCCGGTGCCGAGCCGCAGCACTATGAATATCTCGCTCCCCAGAATGTCGACCCACGCCGCCAGTTAGCCGAAGGCTTGTTGACCGTACTCCCTGAAAAAGCCTGTGTCCTGACCTATAATCAGGCCTTCGAAAAAAGCGTACTCCGCAACCTTGCGGATCTCTTTCCCGATCTGGCCGATGCTATCAAGCTCAGGTTGCCTACCCTGCGCGACCTGATGACCCCCTTCCGCAAACGTGATGTCTATCGTTGGCAGATGCGCGGCTCCTACTCGATTAAAGAGGTCTTGTCGGCGATGGTCCCTGACCTGTCGTATACAGGATTAAAGATCGCAGATGGTATGGCGGCAAGTCTGGCCTATCATCAGATGTGTGGGATCGACGATCCGCTTGCCTTGGCTGAGCTGAGAAAGGCGATGCTGGCATATTGTGAATTGGATACTCTGGCGATGGTCAAGATCTTGGCCGAGTTGGAAGCTTTGTTATTACCGGAGTAGCATCGGCAAATATTAAATCGAGCCGTAAGGACGTGAAATTAATCGTCTCGAATGGACCGGCGTGCCGAGAGTTTGAAGGAGCCAGACCTATGTCCCAAATTGTAAACAAAACCCGCTGCGCTTGGGCTGGCGACAATCCGCTCTATCAGAGTTATCACGATCTGGAATGGGGGGTGCCGATTTATGATGATCGCCTGTTGTTCGAGTTTCTGACCTTGGAGGGTGCGCAAGCCGGACTCTCCTGGCTGACTATTTTGAAGAAGCGCCAAGGCTACCGCACTGCTTTTGCTGATTTCGACCCGGCAGTGGTGGCCGGTTTCGACGCGAACAAGGTTGTGCAGCTGCTTGAAAATCCGGCTATTGTGCGTAATCGATTGAAGGTCGAATCAACCCTCAGTAACGCGCGCGCTTTTTTAGCGGTGCAGGAAGAATTCGGCTCATTCGCGACCTATCAGTGGCGTTTTGTTGAAGGCAGCCCTTTGCAGAATGCCCGGCGTAATCTCAGCGAGGTGCCAGCCAGCACGCCAATCTCAGATGCGCTGAGCCGTGACCTGAAGCAGCGCGGCTTTCGTTTCGTCGGCAGCACCATCTGCTATGCCTATATGCAAGCGGTCGGAATGGTTAATGACCACACCCTTGACTGCTTCCGCTGGTATGCGTTGAGCGGCAGGTAGATATCGTTCATCAGCTCATGCTCGGCAACTTCAGGGAACAGGTTAAGGTCGTGGAAATAGAGCGGGAAATCACGCAGCTCTTTACCGCTCACGGGTAACCATTCTTAAAGAGGGTAGATACTCTCGCCGAACCGATTGTGGAACCCATCATGTCGCAAGACTGCCCGTTTTTTCTTTTAAGCCTTGTTGTTTGATCTGAATAGCTCATTCATAATGTGGAGGTTGTTCCGGGTAGCTGGAAACATTACAGTCTTGAGTCTCAGCGAGTTTGCGTAAGCGAATATTTCTGTGCAACAAAGCATTCCCCTCAAGCCCGTCAGCATTTTTATAATCCGGTAGTTTCGGCCAGACCAGGCATCCCTGCTCAGATTCCATCTGATCGCTCAGGATATTTTTCAAAATTTTGGCGGTGGCTGCCTGGGTATTGGCCCTGTATTCAAACTGAATCTCCGGACATGACAGTTCTGGGTCGTTGAGCAAAACAATCTGTATTGGAGAGGGGGCACGCGGCAGCGCGCAGGCCGTCAGGCTCATGATGCTAAGTATCAACAGTTGCTTTTCCATTTTTTTCTCCCCTGCGTTTGAAGACATACTCCACTTGTATCAAATCCCTCTCTGTTAGCAACTTAAGGGGAGTTTAAAGCGCTGGTGTCAGGGTTGATCATATGTGTATTCTAGGCTGGAAAGCTTACTGAGACCTGAGTTTCGACGGACGCCGCGTGATATGCTTGACGGCACTGGTTGCAGTTTACAAAAGATTTTAACGACCTCCTTGGGAGGTCCGCTTCTAATAGAGGTTCTCATGCACAAAATTAACTTTATGATTTTGACCGTATTCATCGCCGTCTCAGGGTTCGCTTCGTTTGCCTTTGCGGCTGAAGATGGAATGACTCTGCTGGAGAGTCGCTGTTCAGTTTGTCATCCTGCGGCACGACCCAAAGCTGCGCAAAAAACTCCAGAGCAGTGGGAGGCTACGGTTACCCGCATGATGGGTAAGGGCGCGCAGTTATCTGATGATGAGAAAAAGGTTCTGGTCGATTATCTGAGCAGCACCTATAAACCCTGAGCAATCGAAGCTGTTCAAGCATAAATTTTAGAAGCAAAGCGGTTTCAGTTTCCCAAAGGGCGGCCACAAAGGGCGCCCTTTTTTTCTTTGACTCTTTTTTTTCTAGAGTCCAAATTGAATGCCGATGACCAATTGTGCCAGGGTTAGACTCCGCACCACCATCTAAGATCAAGAAAGACAAGCAAGTCGTGACAAAAAAACAAGATGCCATCTATGCCTCACCCCTCAATGATATTATCGATTTTCAGTTCGATGAGCGGGTCGCCAACGTCTTCCCCGACATGATTCAACGCTCGGTGCCGGGTTACGGGATGATGATTTCAACTATCGGGATTCTGGCTGCCCGCTATGCACAGGCTGGCAGCTATTGCTACGATCTCGGTTGCTCCCTCGGGGCGGTCAGCCTGGCGATGCGCCAGCGGATTGTTGCGCCTCAGTGCGAAATTATTGCGGTCGATAATTCCCCGGCAATGATCGAGCGCGGGCGTGAGCTCCTGGCGCGCGATAGCGCGTCGACTGTTCCGGTCAAGATGATCTGTGCCGATCTGCAGGATGTCAGCATCGACAATGCTTCGGTTGTGGTGATGAACCTGACCCTGCAGTTTATCCCGCTGGCAGATCGGCTGACGCTGATCAGCCGAATTTATCAGGGCTTAAACCCCGGCGGCATCCTGATTTTGTCGGAGAAAATTGCCTTCGATGAGCCAGGCCGTCAACAGGTGCATCTGGATCTGCATCATGACTTCAAACGCGCCAACGGCTACAGCGATCTGGAGATCAGTCAAAAGCGTACCGCACTCGAAAAGGTGATGATCCCTGAGACGCTGGATTGTCATCGGCAACGGTTGCAGCAGGCTGGCTTCGGTTTTTCAGACGTCTGGTTTCAGTGCTTTAATTTTGCGTCACTGGTCGCGATCAAATGAATTTCTATCAGTCTTTATTTCCGCAACTTGAAGCTATGGGCCAGCAACTCTGGGCGCAGCAGCTACGGCAGAGCCTGCCCGAAAAGCTCGCCTTGGCCAATAACGGCCAGCTGGCTGGATGGTTTAACGCGCTTGCTGAACTGCCGGTGATAAGCCCCTCAGAGGTCGAGCTGAAGGAGAGGGTTGAAGTTGGCCGAGCAGAAGATCTGGGGAGTCACAGCCCAGAAGAGTTGAAGCAGCAACTCAAAGCTTTTCACCCCTGGCGCAAGGGACCCTACACCCTGTTCGGTGTGCACATCGATACTGAATGGCGCTCCGATTGGAAATGGGATCGTGTCCTGCCGCATATTAGCCCGCTGGCCGGTCGGAAGGTTCTGGATATCGGCTGTGGCAACGGCTACCACGGCTGGCGTATGCGCGGCGCAGGGGCCGATCTGGTCCTCGGCATCGATCCATTTCTGGTGTTTGTCATGCAATTTCAGGTGATGCAGCGCTATCTGGCCGATGAGTATCACCATGTTCTGCCGCTGGGATTAGAGGATCTGCCGGCTGGTCTGGAGTGCTTTGACAGCGTCTTCTCGATGGGCGTGCTCTACCATCGCCGCTCTCCGCTTGACCATCTGCTCGAACTCAAAGGATGTCTGCGCCCCGGAGGGGAACTCATCCTGGAAACCCTGATTGTTGAAGGTGATCAGCAGACTGCTTTCATGCCGGATGGACGTTACGCCAAGATGCGCAATGTCTGGTTTCTCCCCTCGGTGGCAGCCATGACCCTCTGGTTGCAGCGTTGCGGGTTCACCGATATCGCTTGCGTCGATATCAACCGTACCAGCACTGAAGAGCAACGCCGCACCGAGTGGATGACCTTTGAGTCGTTGGCCGATTACCTCGATCCGCAAGATCAGAATAAAACCATCGAAGGGCACCCGGCCCCCCTGCGTGCGACCTTTGCCGCCACCAAAACCATCACCAATCTGGAAACGATCCGCAGCTAAACAGGTGTCATGACAGTTTCGGCACTGCGCTGGTCTGTGGTGACTGGTCGGGAACGCCAGCTATGTTAGTCTGTAAATGAATAGAGAAAATTCGTAATGACCTTCGAGGCTTCTCTGTCGCTGAACTTTTGAATCAAAAGGGATAGCCATGGAATTATTTGAACAACCGATCAGCGTGCGTTGGGCTGATCTTGATCCGAACGGTCATGTGCGGCATTCGGTCTACTATGATTTTGGTGCCCAGGCGCGGATTAGCTATCTGCAGCAACAGGGGTTCGGTCTCGATTGGATGGCACGCCACCGGATCGGGCCGGTGTTGTTTCGCGAAGAAGCGAAGTTTTTTCGCGAGTTGAACGCAGGTGATGAGCTGTTTATTAACTTGAGATTAAGTGGACTTTCAGCAGATCAACGGAAATGGAGTATGCGACATGAGATTCGTCGCGGTGATGAGCTTTGCGCCAGCCTTGAGCTGGACGGTGCCTGGCTCGACCTGAAGACGCGCCGCGTGGTCGTGCCTCCTGCTGAGTTGCTGGAGAAGTTTGTGGCCTTGGGCCACACAGAGGATTTTCGGATAATTTCATCGGGAAAGGGTTGAAAATGAAGAGATTGGTTGCTGGTATACTGCTGAGTCTGTCGCTGCTGTTGTTCGGTTGTGAGAGCGCGCAACAGAAGGCCTATGATCTGAAAGCGGATACAGTCGGCACCCATCGGCTGGTTGAGGTTTATACCGAAGCCGGAAGTAAGGTAGCGACGATTGAAGATAAGAGCATGCGTTTTGAAATGGTTGGCGAGCGCTCGGTGCGCTTGTGGCTGGGAGATAAGAACGAGAAAGTCATGATAGGCAACATGGGCTTTATCATCCGCGATCTCTGAGCTGCGGCAGCATTGCGCACTTGAGGCTGAACTGAGCTTTGCTGACGTGAACCACGGTGAGAGACGCAAAGGTTTTATGTCTGGAATGAATTGTCTCCTAACTGGAGCTCTGCGAGATGCGCGAACCTAAATTTGACCCACGTAAAATCTATCGTTTTGACGAAGAGCTGGGCGCTTTTTGCATCGACCTTGATCTCGATTTCTATCGCGAACTCTACAGCGAATGGGATTTTTCGCCGCAGCGCAATCGCGATCTTGATGAAGACCTGTTTGCCTATCTGGTCAATTGTTGTGATGAAATCCCGGCCCGTTATCCGTTGGTGATCGCGATTAATCTGCCTGTCACCGTCTATGACGCGACCAGAGAAGAGCGCGCGACCCAGGGGTTTCATAATTTCTTCACTTACCGGATCAGGCGTGAAAATATCCACTATCGCCGTTATTATTCGAAGATCATCAAGTACCTTCTGATCGGGGCTTTGTTGTTGATTTCAGCATCCATGCTGGAGACCTTTTACGCAGGGCTGAGGCAGTCGGAGTTACTCGCCGAAGGGTTGGTCATCGGGGCCTGGGTCTCGATCTGGGAAGTCTTTTCGGTACTATTTTTTAACCTGTCTGACCATCGTAAAAAGATCAAGGTCGTCCGGCGCTTGCTTGAGGCCAAAATCGACTATCTTTATCGACCAGATCCAGCGCCTGATAATCCGACGCCAGATGAATCGGACCTTGAGTTTTAGCCCCAAACGGGAGCAGGGATCTTTTTATGTGAAACTGCTGGTTGATTTGCTAGGATTGCCCGACAACGTCAGTAAGGTTATTCTCCCTTGCACCCTTGATCATTCCTGAGGCTTTATGGATATCGACAGTCTTGTGCGATCTGCACTCAGTTTTTTTCACGATTACTGGATTCTTCTCGCTGCGCTCGCGGTCATCCTGCTTTTCATTGGCTACAAGACCCTGAAGGCCGGGATTAAGTTTTTTCTGTTGCTGCTAGTTATCGGCGCCTTTTTCCTGGTGGTCGGTATCTTTAGTGATGTTTTTTAACATTGAACTGAACTCGCGGTTGTCAGACGCACAGGATATTCTCGCCCGACTGCAAGCCTTGCAAGTTTAAGCCTAAAGAAGGGATCAAAAGATGGCCAAAGTTGTTTTGATGTTCAGAAATCAGATCGTCAAGGAGGTCGCGATCGGCCCTCAGGGGATCAAGATCGGCCGCGAGGCGGACAATGATATCCAGATCGATAATGTGGCGGTCTCACGCTACCATGCCGAGATCTATCGCCAGGGCTATCCGTTCTATCTTGAGGATATGAAAAGTACCAACGGCACCGTTCTGAACGGCGCAGTTCTCAGCTGGAAGGCAGCTTTGAACAATAATGATAAGATTAGCATCGGCAAGCATACTCTGGTTTTTGTGGAGGAAGCGAAAGACAATCTGGATAAAAAGTCGAAGCAGGACGCCGGTGAAACCCTGTGTCTGACACCCGCGGATCTGGCGCGCTTACGAGAGAACCGTTAAGAGATGGCAAGGCTATAGATTCGGTTGATGAGCATGAGCTGAAGCTATAATGGAACTTATGATACCTGAAATCGAACTCCTCGCCCCGGGTGGTGATCTTGATTCGGTCAAGGCCGCGATTGCTGCTGGCGCCGACGCGGTCTACTGCGGTCTGAATAAATTCAATGCCCGCAACCGGGCAACCAATATTGAACTTGAGGATTTACGCGGAATCATCGGTCTTGCCCATCGCCATGATTGTCAGATCTTTCTGACGATCAATGTCGTCATCATCGAGAGTGAATTTAAAGCTCTTTTTTCTCTACTCAACAGTCTGGCTAATACGGATCTGGATGCTGTCATCGTTCAGGATCTGGGCCTGTTTTATCTCTTGTCCCGCTATTTTAAAAGTCTCAAAATTCATGCTTCCACCCAGGTGACAACCCACAATGCCGGTCAGGTTAAATTTCTCAGCCAGCTGGGCGCGACACGGGTCAATCTCTCCCGCGAATTGAACCTGACTGAGATAAAGGCACTTGCACTGGTCGGGCATGAAAACAACATCCAGACTGAAGTCTTTGTCCATGGTTCTAACTGCATCTCATTTTCCGGGCTCTGCTATATAAGCTCAGTACTGGAAGGGAAGTCCGGTAATCGCGGGCGCTGCAGCCAGCCTTGTCGCGAACAATATCAAACTACCCCTGCCGGCCTGAATTTCCCGCTAAATCTCAAAGACAATTCGGCCTTCAACGATCTCGAAGCGCTGCATGCTGCGGGGGTCGATTCGCTCAAGATTGAAGGGCGGGTGAAGAAGTTTCACTACGTTTATACGGTGGTCAAGGCCTGGCGAAAGCGGATCAATAATTTTTATGCTTCGAATCGTCCCGCGATTGATGATAGCGATCTCTACCGCGTCTTTAACCGCGGGTTTACCAACGCTTTCTTGCAAGGCGATATCAATCAGCAGATGTTTATCGATAACCCGCGCGATAATTCTGCTCAGTATTATGCAGAACTCGGCGGGTGCTCAACTGATGAGGGGATGGACAGAGTTAAAAAAGAGTTGCATGACACAAAAACCCGGATCATCGAGGCGGTCAGGGATGAAATTAAAGAATTCAGTATCGACAAAACGCCGCTAAGTATCAGCTTTGCCGGTGAGGCTGGTACGCCGTTGAGGATATCGGTTAGAACGCAGGACAAGGAATTCGAGCTATGTTCGGAGACCATGCTAACGCCTGCTGCAAAGGTGCCGGCGAGCGGTAAGAGTAAACAGAAAAGCGCTAAACAACTTGATGCTGAGAGTATTAAGCAGCGACTCGGTTCGTTCAGTGAAACTGAACACTATCTTCAGCCTTTAGAGTTGGAACAGCTGGAGGGGGATCTTTTCCTCCCTTTTAAAGAGCTCAGTGCGCTCAAGAACCGTATGCTGTTTATCTTGAACGGAGAGAAGGATAGGATCGAACCGGTGGCTCTGCCGCTGCTGGAGAAGACGCCGCCTGCCGGTCAACCCAGCCTCGCAGTTTTGCTCTCATCTCTTCAGGATCTGCCCCTCTGCCGTGAGACCAGCGCTGAACTCTATTTTCAACTGCCAAGCTGTTTCAAGCAGGATTACTCCGAGCTCATTGCGCTGTTTTTAACCGATCGGCAATTGATCCCCTGGTTCCCTGCGGTATTAATCGGCAGTGACTATGCGGCGGCGATTGATATTCTCACTCAGACAAAACCGCAACTGATCGTTACCAATAATACCGGTATCGCTTTCGAAGCGAGCCTGAAGGGGATCGCCTGGCTTGCTGGACCCTCTCTGAATATAGTCAACTCTTTCAGCCTATTGTGTTTGAAAGAGAGGTTCAACTGTGCAGGCGCCTTCGTCTCAAACGAACTCAGCAAAAATCAAATGCGCAATATTGTGCGGCCTGAAAATTTTAAGCTCTGCTACAGCATCTATCAACCGCTGCTGCTTTTAATCAGTCGGCAATGTCTGCATCATCAGATTGACGGCTGCGAAAAAAACAGTCTGGATCAAGATTGTGGCCCGAGTTGCAGCAGATCTTCATCAATCCGAAATACCAAAGATGTCCCGCTGTTTGTTGATAAATCCGCCGGATATCACCATCGAATTTTTAATCAGTATGACTTTTTGAACACCGAAATTGTGTCTGATCTGCCGGGGATCTTCTCCAGCTTTTTGATTGATTTAACCGGGGTAAAAACCGACACTAGGGTCATTGCGGATAAAGTCCGCCTGATCAAGACTTTCGAAAAACTTCTGCTGGGCAATCCTGTGGCAAAAAATGAGATCGAAACCATGATTCTGCCCACAACTAACGCGCAGTATCACAAAGGGATATAAGTCTCTCTACCGCAGTGCGGAGAGTTCGATTTTCTGTCTTCTTTTAACCTTACAAACAAAGGCAATTCTTCATGACTGAGCTCGACAAAGCCCTCGCTTTTTTGAAATTAAACCCTGATGACCCTACAGCTAAGATGAACTTTTACGGGCTGTTCCTGAATTCAATCTTTTTCGTCCCGATTAAAAAGATTGAGTCTGAAGAGCAGGGCGCTGAAAAGGCTGTCGAGTTGCCGTTAATTATCGAGAACGATGGTCAGGATTTTCTGGTCTTCTTCGATGAGCAGAAGCGTCTCAACGATTGGGCCGAAAAACATGTGCCCTGTGCCCAGATGCCGGGCTTTGCTCTGGTTGCCATCTCTTCGCCGGAGATCAGCTGGGCGATGAATGTCGGCACCGACTACGACAAGCAGTTTGGCCCGGAAGAGATCACCTGGCTGAAGGGCGTGCTTGAGAAAACTCAAGCCTAGCTGGAATAGGCGCTTATTCGCGCAAAGGGAGAAACCTGATGAAGATTTTAGCATTGAACGGCAGCCCACGCAGTGAAGGCAACACCTATCATGCCATCAGCCTGGTGGCCGCAGAGCTTGAAAAAGAAGGGATCGAAGTCGAGGTTGTTCAGGTCGGCAATAAGTCGATTCGCGGCTGCACCGCTTGTGGTAAGTGTCGAGAAAATCAGGACCAGCGCTGTGTCTTGCCGGGTGATGATGTTAACACCTGGATTCAGAAAATGATTGCCGCCGACGGTATCATTTTAGGCTCGCCGGTTCATTTCGCGGGGATGGGGGGTGCGATGAAGTCCTTTCTGGATCGTGCCTTTTATGTCTCCGGGGTTAACGGTAATCTGCTCCGTCACAAGGTTGGTGCTGCGGTGGTCGCGGTCCGGCGTTCCGGCGGTCTGCCGACATTTCAACAGCTGAACAATTTCCTGCTCTATTCTGAAATGTTACTGCCGACTTCAAATTACTGGAACGTGATCCATGGGACTCAACCCGGCGAGGCGATCCAGGATGTTGAGGGGGTCCAGATTATGCGCGTGCTGGGCAAGAACATGGCCTGGCTGATGAAGCTGGTTGAAAATGGCAAGGGGAGCGTTGCTCCACCAGAGCGCGAAGCCAAAGCTTTTATGAGTTTTATCCATTGATAAAACAGAGCAGTGCTGACTACACCGAAGTCTCCACTGGTTCCGTGCACAGCAGTAAAGGCCACTTCAATAATTGAGGTGGCCTTTTGCAACTCTCCTCCTGACTTTATATTTGATCCGATACCTCCATGGTCAAACATCCCTACAGATTAAAAATGAAGTAAATACGATTAATGATTAGACCTTGCCAAGGGCAGAGTGATACTGTTAGAACATTGTTTCCTTGCGGGGAGAGCGCTTGATTTAAGATAGAAAATAGAGGTTGGATATGGGACGAATTCTGGTAGTAGATGACGAAGAATCAATAAGTAGCATGTTGGAAGTCGTTATTGGTGATCAAGGACACGATGTTATGATTAGCCCTGATGGTGAACATGCCTTACAGAGGCTTACGCAGAGTGAAAGGTTTGATCTTGTTATTACCGATATCAAGATGCCAAAGATGGATGGCCGGCAGCTGATCACATCGGTGCGGCAAAAAAAAGAGTTTTCCGACTTACCGATCATTATTATGTCCGGTTACGTCGGCATGGCAGAAATTGATGATCTGATGAAATCTGGAGCAAAAGCCTATTTGTCGAAGCCGATCAACCTGAAGGTGCTAGAGGCATATATCAAAGACATTGTTAAGAGTTGAATCTTCTCCCCCTCCCTTTTTTTAATCAAGACAGAGGTCATGCCCGAAACCATCATCCTCAACTATCGACTGACCAGGGATCTCTGGCGCCAATTTTACGATGCGCACTACGGCTGCGAACTCTCGATCAAATTTCATTACCTGTGGGGTGCCATCTGTATTGTGATCGGCGCGTTTGGCTTTGGCGGGTTTTATGGATCGCAACTTATTGCTGCACTGCTAATGGTGACCGGTTTTTACGGGGTGTTGGCGAAACATCTGCTGATCTACAAGTCATTGCGTGCCGCCTGTCTGCACCCCTTTTTTGGTAAGGAGTTGACGGTGCTGATTTCGCCGGCAGAGATTTCCGTCCGCAGTGAAATGTCTGGCTACAGCCAACCCTGGGACAATTTTTTCGGCTACCGCCAGTTGGCTCCCGGCTTTCTCCTCTACCATAATAAAAATTCTTTCTTCTTTATCCCCATCACTGCGATGACCACAGGCAATGCCAAGCGGATCGTGCAGATTCTTGATGCAGCCAAGGTCCAAAAAATCGGTTGATTCTTGTTGCGTCAAGTGTGTTTTCAGGGCGCAGATATTGCATTTTAATGAGGAGATAAACTTATGAGCTGATTAGACATGCTTTCCCAAAGCATGGGCTACAACCTCTATCCCAGATAGTGATAGCGCCGTGACACCGATTCCTCTGAGATTTCCACATGTCTATTTGCACCATCCAAGTCTTATCAGGCCTGAGAAGACGTCAAATCCTCTGCAAAATCAAGCCAGATTACAGCAGCAAAGGACTATCGAGGCAGAATGGCGCCCTCTTGAAGAGATAGATATTTTCCCCCAGCAGGAACTCAAACCTAACTTACCTGATTCTCCTGGCGAGAATTCAAGTTCGATGGAATCGTCAAGTCGTCTGCGTGCTATCGCGCGTTACAGGCAGTCATGCCACCAGGCAAGCTTACAAACAGGGCACCAAATTGATACGCGGGTATGATGTTTATACCCAAATATTTTTGATTCAAAGTGCCTGAGCCTCAGATTAATACAGAAAATGTTTGATCTGTTCCCCCTTTTCATCAATTTCGGTCATTGCATCAATGCCGATCTGCAAATGACTGTCGGCCCAGAGTTGGGTGACCTGCTGATCCGATTCCTCAGTCTTGACCCCATCAGGAGTCAGCGGAACATCTGAGACAAGCAGCAGGGCTCCGCGGGCAATCATATTGTAATGACCAACGATGAAAATGGTCGCCGTCTCCATGTCGATGCCGATACTGGTGGTTTTTTTGAGTTTCTTTAAAAACTCCTGGTCATGCTCCCAGATTCGACGATTAGTTGAGTAAACCACACCGGTACGGTAGTCGTGACCATGCTCAAGAATCTTTTCTGAGACAAATTTATGCAGTTTAAAGGAGGGGAGGGCCGGGACTTCAGCCGGAAAATAATCGTTACTGGTCCCTTCACCTCGAATCGCAGCGATAGGCAAAATAAAGTGACCGATGTCGGTCGATTTTTTCAACCCGCCGCACTTGCCTAGAAATAGCACGCCTTTGGGTTGGATAGCACTGAGCAGATCCATAATTGTCGCGGCATTGGCCGAACCGATGCCGAAGTTGATAATGGTCAGACCGCTGCTGTTGGTGGCCGACTGCATCGGCCTGTTCTCCCCCTTGATCTCGCAGTTGAACCTCTCGGCAAACATGGCAACGTAGTGTCGGAAGTTGGTTAGAAGGATGTATTCACCAAACTCATCAAGCGGCATCCCGGTATAGCGCGGCAACCAATTTTTAGTGATCTGCAAACGATCTGTCATGAAAGCTCCGTTGTTAAAGTTGCCTGCAAAATGTCTTTTTAAAGCATAGAAGGGGCTGGTGATTTCGCAAGAGGAGTTGCTGTCAAAATTTGCCGGGCAGGGTTGGTCACAGTCCGTCTTCAGGTTGTGGAGATCGCACATGAAAATCAGTTGAACATCAAATAACCTTGTGTCTGCGCAGTGGAGTATCGATAATCCGTCCACTGCGTATGCAGAATTGCCATATTTTTCAGGATGAAATTGATGACTTCTGAGTTGTTGAAAATAATCAGCGCCCTGCCAGAGGAACTGTTCTTTTATCTCGAAGAGGGGGCGCTGAAAGACCGGGTGATCACTAAGTATCTGGATGAGGTTGATGCGCGAGTTGAGCTTCTCGATTTCGACTATAACCTGTCGCTGCGGGTCAAACGGGGGTCTAGCTCTTGTGCTCCGACCTTTTCATGTAGGTTTGAAGCTGATGGTTTTTTGTATCAGGTGATTTTATCTCCTGAGGATCTCAGCGCCGAGGAGACGAACGAACTGATCGGGTTTCTAGAGTCCTGCTGTTCAGCCTCTTCACCACGGGAGAATGGCCCGGGAAGAAGTATTGTTCGCAAGAAGAAGGCTGCTCATCTGCTTGGTATTGCTGAAGCCTCAAAATCTCTGGGTTTGACTCATCGCTTGCTGAAGAGCTTGATCCCCTGCAGTGAAACTCGAATTTCAAAAAGCGGAGATGAGAGGAAGATCGAAGAGTACTACTGGGATAAAGATTTAATTTCCAGGTTCCAGGGATTGGCGACCAAGGCCCAAGCAGGGCGCGGATACGACAAGGAAGATCTGGCATTTATCGCCGAAAGTTGCTGTGATGGTGATTACCCTTGGGCCTATGACTGCATCACCCGATTCCTGTTACAATTCAAGTTTTCTCAGGATATTTCCGAAGATCATGCCTGAGAATTTCAAGAAATAATCCGGCAAGCGACTGGCGCCAACGAGATTGTTTTGCGGCTCGACTTTAAAACCACTCCAGACTTCTATTTCGCCTTAAGTTCTGTGTCGATGAGTACTTCCTTCAACTGTTTCAGGGTTGTCTCAAGCATCTTATTGTCTTGGGTCAGGGCATCCTTCTCTTGCTGACATCTTGTGCATTCTAGTTCTTTTTTTTGCAGAATCTCCTGTTGCTTGGCAAGGCTGATAATCGTCTCGGCAGCGGTTCGCCATTCTCCTTGTGGATACTCCTGTGGCAGACGTGTCAGAGTTGTCAGGTCACCAGAGGCGGTGTACTGCTCCAGCCCCTGTTTGAAGACTATGGTCTCTTCTTTGGGTTGCAGGTGCTCTCTGACCAGGCCGCAACCACTCAATAAGAAGAGGGTCAGCAGGATAAAGCACCAGCGAGTTGGGACAGGCATCATGATAGCTGCTTTCTGCGGTCGATGAGGTAGTTGCTGTTTTTTTGTCGCTTCAAATGCTCCTTCATTATCGCACAGTTGTTGCTGATCTCCAAAATCGAAGGATGCTCCAGGTTTTCTGAGAGCGTGATGGCAATCGAAATGGTCAGCAGAGGGAACGAACGTTTTGTGCCGTAGCGATCGGTGCCCAGAATGAAGCCTGCCTCGCGGTCTTCTGCGGTGTAGAGCTCAGGAACTCGACTGTCGAAGGTCTTGATGATCGCTTTGGCCAGATCTTCACATCTCTCCGGACTGGTCAGCACCACATAATCGTCGCCGCCGATATGACCCACCAGGTCGTTTGTTTCGCCATGTTGTTCAACGACCTCTTGAAGCAGATTCCCGACCATATTGATGGCATCGCTGCCGTGCTTGTAGCCATAGTGGTCACCGTAAGCCTTGAAATTATCCAGATCGATATAGAGATGAGCGAAGGGGATTTCCTGTGCGATGCGTTCTTCAAGCTCCCGGTCGATCGCTAGATTGCCGGGGAGGCGGGTTAGAGGGTTGGCGTCGAGGTTCAGTTGTTTCAGATCCATCAGCTTACGCGCCATCCGGGAAAAATCGCGGGAGAGCTGACCGAATTCGTCGTTGCTGTGGATATCAATCTGGGTATCGAAGCTCCCGGCTGCGATATCGCGTGTCGCTTGTTGCAGGGCTTTAACCGAACGATGAATACTGACGATGACGGTAACCGCTGCCGGTGCGGAGAGGATAATGCCGATAAGAGTGATAAGCAGGGTCAGTCGGTAGGCCTTGCTGCTCTGTTGCGAAAGTTCTTGTAAATCTTTATCGAGGGCGGTCTGGTGCTGGGTTCTGAGGTCAGCCAATTCAGCGAGGAGTTGTTTGCGCAAGGGGGAGGTCGTGTTCTCCGCAATTCGGGCGGCCTGATCCCAGTCTCCCTGGGTAAAAATCTGAGCAAGACGTCGGGCCTGGATCATATATTCTTCAAGGGTGGTGGGGAGATTCGTGATACGTCGGGGAAGCGGCGAGGACTTGATATTAGACAGGATCTCTTCCAGGTCTGAGGCACGCCGTTCGAGTAACCCCAGCAGCTGTGCATCGCGCAGGATCACGAGCTGCTTTTCAAGATTCTCCTGACCCAAGAGGTTCTGTCGAACATCCCGCAACAGGGTGAACGCCTGAAACTGTCCGCCGACCAGTTGTTCAGTGCGTTGGTTGTGGTCGTGCAGGCTGACCAGGGCGTAGCCGAGTGCCAGCAGGCTAAAAGCGATAATCACCAGATAGCCGAGGGCGACTTTCATCGTTACCGTAAAAAATGATCTCATCGTTGCTCCTGTTTTCTAGGTCCATCCTTGCAGTTCTCAGGTTTTGTTCCTGAGATTCTGATTGGTACTGTACTCGCGAAGCATGGGGGTCAGGCTCTGTCGATACCGCCGAGCGTTTTCGATATAGCTCTGTGCGCTTTGAAGGAGAGCTTTTTGGCCCGCCTCATCCAGTTGACGCACGACTTTACCCGGTGAGCCGAGGACAACAGAGCCGTCCGGCACCTGCATATTTTCGGTAATCAACGCATTGGCTCCAATCAGACACCCCTGACCAATCGTTGCGCCATTAAGCACCACCGCGTTCATCCCGATCAGGCTGCCATCGCCAATGCTGCAACCATGCAGAATGACTTTGTGGCCGATGGTGACCTGGCGCCCGACAGTTAAAGGGAACCCCGGATCGACGTGGAGAACTGAGCCATCCTGGATGTTGCTCCCTTCGCCGATATGGATCTGATCATTGTCGGCACGGATGACCACGTTGAACCAGATGCTGGCTTGATCTTCGAGCGTGACTGCGCCGATCAAGGTTGCGCTGGGAGCGATGAAGTGTTCACCGATAAATTTTGGTTCGAGATCAGATAGATTGTAGTTCATGCGGGGTTTCCTCGCTGGTCATTAATTGCCGCGGCCAGTTGCTGCAGGCTGTTAATTCTGAGGTCAGGTTCAATCCCCCAGGGATCAAAAACCGTCGCTGGATTACGTTGAACCCAAGCTCCGCTCATGCCAGCTGAAATAGCGCCGATGACGTCGAAGGGGTTGCCTGAAATGAGCCAGGCTTCGGCTCCGGTGCAGTTAGCTCGGCGCAGAAAGTGGGAGTAGACTCCGGGGTTCGGTTTGAAGCTTCTGATTTCATCGGTGCTGACGACATCGTTGAAGAAGTCGCGGATGCCAGCTTGATCGAGGAGTCCCTGGACATCATCGGGCCGGCCATTGGAGAAGGCGTAGAGTTTCATCCCGGCAGCGCGGCAGGCCTCAAGCCCGGTAGCAACATCGTCAAACGCTGGCAAACTGCGGTAGCTGGCGAGAAGTTGCTCGCGCTCATTTTCATTGAGCTTCAGGTCCATACTGCTACAGACATAGTCAAGGGCCTGGCGGGTACAGACGGCAAAGTCACTATAGTTCTGCATCAATCCGCGACGAAATGAATATTCGAGCTGCTTGCTGCGCCAAAGTTCGCTGGCGTGGTTGGCTTGCTCGCCAATCTTGTCGCGCAGCGCGGCAACAACGCCGGCTGTGTCAATCAGGGTGCCGTAAACATCGAAAGCCAGAGTTATCATCCTGATCTCCTTTCAAAACAGAAGAAATTCAATATTTTTTAAATGTAACACCAAAACTATTTTGCGGCTTCGCTAAATTCCTCACCTGCCATGTCTGACGAGCAAGCTCTATAAAATCAGTAACTTAAATTCTGCAACTCTCGGATAAATATATTCACATAAAATACAGTTGTATCATTTTACATAAACAAAGCTTGACACTGTAGAACGCGAGATATATAACCCGATAAAACTAATAAGGAATGGAGTCTGGATATGAAACGATTTACACAAGGATTATTGGCTGTTCTATTGTTTGCTCTCCCCAGCCTTGGTCATGCTGCACTTGGTGACTATTTTGTCAGCACCGATTGGTTGGCAAACAACCGAGAAAATGTTGTGGTGATTGACGTACGTAAGGCTCCCTTTTACCTGCTCGGGCATGTCGATGGTGCCTATAATGTCGAGCGGAGTCAGTTTTTACAGACCCGCAATCAGGTCAAAAGTCTGGTTCCGACCTCTGGCGCTATTACGGAACTGCTCAGTTCGCTGGGGGTGACGGCCGAGACTCAACTGGTGGTTTACGCCGAAGATGACAATCCTTATGCGGCCCGCCTGGTCTGGACCCTGCGTTACCATGGCCATAGGGCCTCCTACGTTCTTGATGGCGGCTATAACAAATGGACCGCAGAAAATCGCGCAACTGCTATATTCCCGACAACTAGTCCGGTTCCGAGTCACTACGCCTTGGCGGCAGACGCTGATTTTCTGCTGGCCCGTGCTGATGCCGACTATGTATATACCCGCCTGGAAAATCCTAGTGTGGTCGTCTGGGATACACGGACTCCAGAAGAGTTCGCCGGCACCAAGATCCGTGCTGATCGGGGTGGTCACATCCCTGGTGCTGTGCCATTCAACTGGACCAACCTGCAAACCGAGGTCAACGGGGTCAAGGTCTTAAAAAGCTGGCAAGAGATTGTTGCTTTGCTCAAGGCGCATGGCCTCACCTCGGATAAAGAGATCGTTGCTCACTGCCAGACTGGAATCCGCTCCTCCTATGCGACTTTGGTCCTTTTGGGGCTGGGATATGATAAAGTAAAGAACTACGATGGCTCTTGGATCGAATGGGCGAATAATCCGACCCTTCCGATCATTAACGCACAGGGGCAGTTGGATAGTTCAGTGCAGGTCAGCGTGACTTTAGGGGCTCTGGACGCGACAGGATTATCAGCAAAACCAGTGGTGCAGTAATGAATTTGAGTCGTTTTAAAAATAGAACACTGGCCCGCTTGGGTGCAGTTGTTCCGGGGCTGGCACAACGTTTCATAGATGCTTACCAGCCCAGAGAAAGCACCGGGGAGATCCCCTGGGTGAAACCGGCCAAGCCCTTGCGGTTGGCCAAACTGGCGTTGGTGACGACTTCAGGCATTCATCATCAAAAACAGCAGCCTTTTGATATGAATGATAGTGACGGCGACCCGACCTTCCGGGCGCTGAACGGGGAGGAACTTTTTGATGACTTCCAAATCACCCACGACTATTACGATCACACTGATGCCCGCAAAGATCCGAACATCATCTTTCCGCTCGAGCCTCTCCGCGAATTGGTCAAAGAGGGGGTGCTCGGCAGTCTTGCACAGACCCATTATGCCTTCATGGGACACATCGACGGTCGACATATCACTACGTTGGTCGAAAAGACCGCCCGAGAGGTCGCGGCCAAACTTAAGGCGGATCAGGTCGAGCTGGTTCTCTTAACGCCGGCTTGAGGCATCTGCAATCAATCCGTGGGATTGATTCAAAGAGAGATTGAGAAGGTCGGAATAGCCACTATCGGCATTTCAATTGTTCGCGAATATTCGGAAAAGGTTCAGCCCCCACGGACGGTCTTCCTGCACTGGCCTTTCGGTCATCCTGTCGGGGAGCCAGGGAACTTTCCCCAGCAGAAAGCTGTGGTGCTTGAGTCCTTGCGGGCGCTCTATCAGATCAAAGAGCCCGGTACGATTGTCGATCTTCCCTTTCGCTGGCGGCGTGAGAATTACGCAGACTACCACCCCCCCGGTGAAGCAGAGTTTGAATAACAGCCAGACGAAGGCCCGGCGCATACGCTGTCGGGCCTTCGTTGTTTGAGGAAATCACTCACTTTTTGATAGACAGTCTAAAGTTATTTTGTCAGCAAACGGACTCTATGTCTTCGATCTCGATTCAGCGCCGCAACCTCATCAGTAGACCCGATATGAGCAAAAAGACTGAACCCTGCATCAGCCTCACCGATTGCCACCCCTACCACCGCTTACTCAGTTATCCCGAGGATAATTCTGAGCAGCAGGCAGAGTACCTTCAGCAATTGCAGCAACTCGGGGTCGAAGCTTTACTTGCTGTGGGGCCAGCGCAGTTGGCTGGCTTGCCACTTTTAGGAGTCGGTTATTGCGGATTGGTGATGGCCGGAATCTGGCAAGGGCGTGATGTCGCCATCAAGCTCCGCCGCCTCAGCTGTCAGCAGGCCGACTTGAATGAGGAGGCGCGCATCCAGCGTCAAGCGAATCTGTTGCACATCGGACCACAGCTCTACGCTCAGCAAGGAGACCTGCTGGTGATGGAACGTCTGAGCGGGCAGCCATTGGCGGGCTGGTTGCAGCATTTGCGCGCAGAAGATGCTTGTGAATTATCCAGCATGCTACAGCGCATACTCTGGCAAGGGTTTTACCTGGATGAAGAGGGGATTGACCACGGTGCCCTGCGCTGTGCCGCCGAGCATGTGTTCATCGACGGAGAGCGTCTGACCATCATCGACTTCAGTCATAGCAGCACCAACCGTCGCCCCAATAATGTCACTTCGCTGGTCTCAGGTTTACTCTGGGGAACCAGGTTGTCTCAGGACATTCGCAGACTTCTGCCACTACCAGAACGTGACGCTTTGCTGCCCTGGTTGCAAGAGTACAAACAGCATCCTGAGTGCAGCCAGTTTCAGGCGTTGTTGAGTGCCATCGGGCTGAATGAGCAGGACCCTTATGCCTTTGGCGATACGAAGCCATAGGAGGAATCCTGGCAAGAGTCGCAGACTCTCGACTCCTGCAAAGAGAGAAAATTGATCATCATGAGCAGAACTTATGACAGATAACAATACATCTATTATGCCGGTCCTCTTTGTCGGTCATGGCAATCCAATGCTCAGTATCAGTGATAACCAGTACACTCGAAGTTGGGCCAAGCTTGGCGAATATCTGCCCAGACCGCGCGCAATTCTGGTGATCTCTGCGCATTGGTATATTGAAGAGACCCGGGTCACGGCGATGACTTCCCCGCGGACCATTCATGACTTTTATGGGTTCCCCGAAGAACTTTTTGAAGTTGAATATCCGGCGGCGGGGTGTTTGGAATTGGCGGAGAAAGTTGCCGATCTTATGCATCCGCAGAAGGTCCAACAGGACCAAGACTGGGGGCTTGATCATGGAACCTGGTCGGTGCTGCGTCATATTTATCCTCAGGCCCAGATTCCCGTGGTGCAACTGAGCCTCCACTTGCGCAAAAGCCCTGAGGAACATTACCGCCTGGGGAAGAAGCTGGCTGCACTACGCACTGAAGGCGTGCTGATTCTCGGTAGCGGCAATATCGTACATAATCTGCAAGAGTTTAGCTGGCACAACCCGACCGCTGTTCCCCCGGGCTGGGCGTCCGACTTTGAACAATGGGTCCGTGAACGGCTTCTTTCGGGGAGAGAAGAAGAGCTCGTCGGGTTTAAGGAGATGGGGCCGATGGCTTCACTCGCGGTTCCGACCCCCGATCATTACCTGCCGCTGCTCTATCTGGCCGCGCTGAAGGGGGAGGATGACAAGCTCAGCTTCCCTGTCGAAGGGTTCGACGGTGGCAGCATGTCGATGCTCTCTGTTTTGATTGAGGGGGGTTGATTGTTTTTACTCCATCTCATCGAGAGGAAAGATCGGCCTTGGTACGTTGCGGTAGGGGAGCCTGTCGTAACGCGGTGTGCAGAGAGCGCCACTGTCACAAACAATAACTTCACCGGCAATCGGCTCAAAAGCGGCACGAAAGTGTTGCATCGATTTTAGGGCAACGACCCGCTTGTGTTGAGGGTTGATGCCAAAGGCCTTGAATTGTTGCAGGTCCAGAATCTGGCGAGGGATGCTGACCACTAAAATCTCAATACCCTCGACCCGAATCACCGCGCTAGGCCCGAAGTTTCCGCTGAGCCCGTGAAGCATGGGGCCATCACCGATGAACTCGCCGTCACTGATAGAAACCAGTTCGGCATCAAGGCTCAAGGGACCACCCCCAAACTGTGGATCGGTTTTCCCGCCTAAGGATATCTGAATCTGCTCGCCAACGACCGCCGAATGTAAAATTTGCGCGACTTCGCCATCAACCATGGGACCAAAGCAGGTATTTTTTACACCTGCCTCGAGCAGCGCGCGTAACAATTCAGTTGAATCCCCATAGCCGCCAGCACCGGGATTATCCGCGTAGTCTGCAATAACCAAGGGTCCCCTACTTGATATGTAGGCTGCCGCAATCTTTGCCGCTTCCGTAACGCTCAGATAGTCATTGAGGACCTCAAACCGTCGCTTCCAGATGTCATCTGCGATCGTTTCAGCAAAAGCAGTGTGAGCAGAAAAATCACCTTGCCCCGTGACCAAGACCGTCGGGCCAACCCTTGCGACACCAGCGCTGGCGAAGCCGGCATTGATGCTTACGGCAAAAACATCATCCTGCGTCTCATAGGTACGGGCCTTTGCTATCCGCTCGATCATAGGGCCAATATCGGTGCGGCCACCATTGACCTCTTCGAGCATGGGTCGACTGACGAAGATCGTGCGGGGTTTAATTTCGCCAGCCATCGTCCGCTGGAGAATCTCTCCGGCATGGCGTCCAGTATCGCGCATATCGACGTGGGGGTAGGTTTTGAATGAAACGATGATGTCGGCCAGTTCGCACATCTGTTCGCTGACGTTGGCGTGGGGGTCTAAGGTGATGGCGATCGGTAGTTCTTTGCCGACCAGGTTGCGAATACGCTGCAACAATTCGCCTTCGCCATCATCACAGAAGTCGAGACCCATCGCCCCATGTAGGCCGAGGAGCAGCCCGTCAAATTGCTGCTTTTTGATGCTGACAAGGATCGGCTCACAGAGCCAGTCAAACGCCTTGCGCCTGATTTTACCACTGGGACCAGCGGCAGCACTGAGAGCATGAACGACCTGCCAATCATGCGCATGTCCTGCATCGAGAAAGCCGGCCAACTCGGTATTCTCATCACCACGTTCAGCGATTGCTGCTTCACCTAACAAGGCATAGCGATCCATGAACGCTTTTTTGCCCGTTTTGTGAAGGCTGAAATAATTGGTCTCATGAGAAATTTCTGCGGTCAGAACTTTGAAACTCATTGGTAAAGCCTGCGTTTGAAAGAAGTTGAAACACCGAATAACGTAGAGAAAGAAGGTTGAGCTTAAAAAGAATTTTTTATCGGCAGTTGCTATAGGGCTGTACTTGTTGATGATTTGATAAATAATTGAAGTATAGCTAAGGCCTTTAACTATCTATGATAAATGAATATGAAAATATTATGTAACTTTCTTTTTATTTATAGTTAAATATTGTTTATATATTTAATAACAACCATGCATTTAAAATAATGAATTTGCAGCTCATCGGAAACAATTATTCTCATATTGTGTTATTATTTAGATTCGTATTGCTTGGATTAAGTTTATTTCCATGGCAAACCTACCTTAGTTGGGACTACTCGTTGACAATCGATCAATCCTGATCGACACGATCTCGTCGCCTCCTCTGAGACTTATGCTCAAAGGAGTCCTTATGTTTGTAGTCCCGCCCGTTGTTTCTATAGTTACCTCAAAAACTCCCCCTAAATCTGTAACGAAAACCAAAGTTTATTCGTCAGCGCCAGACTACCAACGCGTTGCCACAGCCATCGTTTATTGCGAAGCGAACTTTGGTGCCCTTGATGGCAAAACTGCTAACGGATTAATCCGACGTTCCGAGAAATACGAAATCCTCTCAGTCATCGATAGCACGCAGGCCGGACTTGATACCGGCATGGTCCTTGACAATAAGCCGAATGCTATCCCGATCTGCCGCAATCTGTCTGATGCGCTGGAGCAAGCAGGCTCGACTCCGGATACCTTTATTTTTGGAATGGCGCCTTCGAGTGGCATGCTTTCGAAGCATGAGCGCGGTATCGTTCTTGAGGCGATGAGTCACGGCATGAACATCGTTAATGGTCTGCATGAGTTTCTGAACGATGATCCTGTCTTCGCCGCCGCCTGTATCTCCAGTAATGTCAAAATTCTCGATGTGCGCAAGCCGCGCGCCAAGAAGGATTTGAGCCTGTTCAGTGGACGCATCGCCGAGGTCAACTGTCCAGTTATTGCCGTTTTAGGCACCGACTGCGCGATCGGCAAAAGAACCACGGCGACCATCATGACCCGCGCCCTGAATGACGTGGGGATAAAAACGATCATGATTGGCACTGGGCAGACTGGGCTCATTCAGGGTGCCCGCTATGGCGTTGCGCTTGACGCAGTGCCTTCACAGTTTTGTGCCGGAGAACTGGAGGCCACGATTCTCAAGGCTTTCGAAGTCGAGTCTCCCGACGTCATTGTCGTTGAAGGGCAGGGGGCACTGAGTCATCCCGCTTTCTCCTCCACATCTTTTATCCTGCGTGGCAGCTGTCCTGATGGGGTTGTTTTGCAGCACGCGCCAGGGCGCAGCGAACGCTGCGACTTTGACAATATGGCGATGCCGACGCCGGCAAGCGAAATTAATTTGATCGAAACCTTTGCCGCTACAAAAATCATCGGCTTGACGATCAATCATGAGAATATGAACGACAATGAGGTGACCGCCGCCATCATCCAGTATCAAAAGGAACTTGGCATCCCGGTCACTGATGCCTTGACCCGGCCGGCTGAGGAATTGGTGGCGATGGTGCTGGCGGCCTTCCCGGGATTAAAAGGGAGCGAGGTTGTCTCTTCATGATGTCTGCTCCGCGTCTTGAGATCGACCTCGGCAAAATATATTTTAACGCCCGAACCCTGGTTGAACGACTGTCCGAACGCGGTATCTCGGTTACCGGCGTAACCAAGGCAGCCCTAGGCTCAGCCGAGATAGCCGCCACGCTGCTGCGCGCCGGGGTGAAGTCTCTGGGGGATTCGCGCATCGAAAATATCGAAGCCATGCGTCTGGCGCAGATTGATGCCGTGATGACCCTGATCCGTTCGCCGATGCTGAGTCAGGTGACGCGGGTTGTAAGGCATGCCGATATCAGTTTCAACACCGAGATGGAGGTTATAAAAAGGCTCTCGCTCGAAGCGCAAAAGATCGATCGCGTCCACGGAGTGGTCTTGATGGTTGAATTGGGAGACCTGCGTGAAGGGATCCCGCCAGAGGAGCTGATCGACGTTGTTCGTCAGACCTGCGCCCTCCCTAATATCCTGTTTAAAGGGATCGGCACTAATCTCGCTTGCCGCAGCGGGGTCTCCCCTGATGCTGAGAACATGGCGTTGCTGTCAAAGCTTGCTGAGGATATTGAGTCAACTTTGGACCAAAAAGTAGACATTGTTTCGGGTGGGAATTCAGCCAATATCGATTGGGCTATGGGGAGTTCTGAGATTGGCAGAATCAACGATCTGCGATTGGGTGAATCGATTCTTCTCGGCTGCGAAACCCTCAATCGTCAGCCGATCGAAGGCCTGTATACCGATGCGATCACACTTATCGCCGAAGTGATTGAGGCCAGGATTAAGCCGACACTCCCCACCGGATCTCTTGCCCAAACCGCCTTCGGTGAGACGCCGCTGGTGAAAGACCGGGGTCTGGTCAGACAAAGCCTCCTCGCCATTGGTCGCCAGGATATTGACCCTTCAGGGCTGCAAGCACCGTCAGGCATCCAGATCATGGGGGCCAGCAGTGATCATCTTATCCTCGAGACCGACAGTGAAAAATTGATGGTCGTTGGGACAGAGGTCTGTTTTACGCTGAACTACAGTGCTTTGGTCCGCGCCATGACTTCCCCCTTTGTGGCTAAAAGGGTCATGCCTGTTTTAGCGCCACACCAAAAAGAGCTCTGCTACGCATAAACGGCGGGAAATGTCTCTCACTATCCCTCTCAACGATTTCTCCCTGCCGACAAGTCTTAAGCCTGAGCATTTTATGTTACCACCGAACTGACTGCCCTCCCCGAATTTGGATAAATGGATAGACAGTCATAAGAACTCTGTCACGAGAAGGAGATTGCTATGAAGGATCAACGAACCAAGTACATCGAAAAACTGTCAGCACATATGGTCGAATGGGATGTGCAGATTGATCGACTCAAAAACCAGGCCGAAAATGCCACCGCCGAGGCAAAGTTTGCCTTTGCCAAAACCGTATCAGAGTTACAGTTGAAGCGGAATCAGGCAGCTGAAAAGCTGCGGGGAATTGGGATGGCCAGCGAGGATGACTGGGAAGATAAGAAAGAGGGTGCGGAACAAATCTGGAATGAGGCCAAAACACTCTTAAGAAACGCGATCAAGAAGGCTCGTTGAACAGGGTCTTATAGTTCACACATCTCAGGATCTGGATCCTCAGACACAGGGATAATCCCCTGCTTAACGAAAGGAGCTTTGTGATGTTCAACAACATGATGAACGATGGCGGGATGCATGGGTGGATGTACGGCGGGATGTGGGTTTGGCCGGTGCTCGCCATTCTGGTGGCGGTCCTGATTGTCGTCGTGGTTACCAAGCTGATCCAAAAATGATACGCGTTATACTGGTCAGAAGTGATGCAGTGCCACGACCGTCTTACCGTAAAAGAACCGAAAGTGCAAAGGAGTCTATATGCCTATCCAACTCCATGAAGAAAACGGTGGCAAGCTGATCCATGTGCATGTCAGCGGCAAGCTGGAAAAAGCGGATTACGAACATTTTGTGCCGGAGTTTGAACGACTCGCCCGCCAGTATGGGAAATTGCGTGTGCTGTTCGATATGATCGGTTTCCATGGTTGGGAGCTGAGTGCGGCCTGGGAGGATTTCAAATTTGGCATAAAACATCTGTCCGACATCGAACGGATCGCAATGGTCGGAGAAAAGCGCTGGCAGCACGGCATGGCGATCTTCTGTAAGCCGTTTGTCAAAGCCGAAATTCGTTATTTCGACCAGGCTACCGTTGCTGAAGCGCGGATCTGGTTGGGTGAAGGTTAGTGTCTCAAGCAAAGCATCCACACCGAAGTTTTTATCAGACGGTCATGGCCGCGAGCTGGTCCGGTTTTGTACCGGGAAATCAGATCACCCTGCTACAGAACGGAGATGCCTATTTTCCTGCCATCGAAATAGCAATCGATCAGGCCCGTCAGGAGATTTATCTTGAAACTTATATTTTCCAGAATGATGCCATTGGGCAGCGGGTTGCGGACGCGCTGCAGCGGGCGGCCCGGCGGGGGGTAAAAGTTCATGTGCTGATCGATGGCTATGGATCCAAAGATCTGCCACAGAGCATGCTGGAACGACTGCAATCTGACGGGTCACAGCTCCTTATCTACCGTCCAAAAATCTCCCCCTGGACCTTTCGCCGCAAGCGCCTGCGCCGCATGCACCGCAAAATTCTGGTAGTGGACCGAGAGATTGCCTTTGTCGGGGGGATCAATGTTATTGCTGAGTGGGAAACTGAGGATGACATGCCTCCTCGCTATGACTTTGCCATCGCGGTACAAGGGCCGCTGGTTGACGTGATCCGCCTTTCTGCACAGCGACTCTGGTCGATGCAGGCGTGGAAACGTTTTCGTAAAGGAACAGTCAGGGCTGCAGAACTGCCGGTTTCGACTTTCAGTGGAGGGACAATGAGCGCGGCCTTCCTGGTAAGAGATAATTTCCACCATCGCCGGGACATTGAAGCAGCCTATCTGGGAGCGATCAAACAGGCAAAATTCGAAATCATTCTGGCCAATGCCTATTTTCTTCCGGGAGCCGATTTTCGGCATGCGCTGATCAATGCCGCCGAGCGTGGCGTACGGGTCGTTCTGTTGCTGCAGGGCAAATCTGATCATCTACTCCAGCATCATGCCTCTCAGGCGCTCTATGGCAATTTCCTTGCGGCAGGAATGGAAATTTACGAATACCACAAGAGTTTCCTGCACGCCAAAGTCGCGGTGATCGACGACTATTGGGCGACGGTGGGATCTTCAAATATCGATCCGTTCAGCCTGCTGCTCTCGCGTGAGGCGAATGTGGTCGTCAACGACGAAACTTTTGCAGCGACCCTGAAGCAAAGTCTGAAAAAGACCATGGTTACAGATGGAAAGCGGATCCTGATGGACAACTGGAATCAGCAATCTGCAGGTTTCCGCTTTCTGAGTTGGCTATGTTATGGCTGGTTGCGATTTTTGAAGGGTATCAGCGGTTATGCTCCTGAGCATAATCGGGCCAAGGATAAATGAGCATCTAGTTTGGAAAGGAATGAGTTCATGCGGTACCAACCTTAATCCCATTGCCACAATCAAGTTTCAATTACAAAATCGCCCCGGCAGTTTGACTGCCGGGGCGGTTCAATTTCAAAGTTTATTATCTTCCTTATTCGTTCTTCAATTTATGCTATTGGTTGTGATGCATCTGGTGCTGCATATGATCAGGTACAGCATGATGTGCATGGTCGCTTAACTGTGCGTCGAACCACTGGTGGATCGCTTCGATCAACTCTTTCTGTCGGGTTGTGTAGGTGATCTCGGCTCCATTGGTCAGTTCGCGGTATCTAATCTGAATCTGACCGGGTTGTGCTCCTTTTAGTGCCGCTAATCCGGGCATTTTATCCCCATGTATTGTCTCTGGCGCAGAAAAATCCCCGAGGGAAAATTTTTGTGAGATCTCCGCCAGGTGTTCGCGGATCAGCTGGATCTGCTCACTATCGGCACTGTCCTTTACGATGACCTGTTGCACGCCGCCATCGACCGATTTTGAGAAAATGTGCGTTGTGCGCTCCAGACTGAAGGGCATCACTTGCGCACCGCGCATCGCGACATCATTAACGCGATGCTGGCTTGCGTGGTGGTGACCTGTGCACGCCGAGAGTGCCAGGAGGAGCAAACCCAAAAGGGCGGTAGTCTGTTGTCTCTTCATAGGGTCTCGCCAGCCTCATCCGCTTCGATCGTCTCTGTTTCGGCAGCTCCCTGTTGCTGCCAGAGCTGCATTTTGGAGCTTGTCAGCGCATGCTGCATGTATTGGTGGCAAAGGTCTGAGGTCTTTATTCCATAGGTGTGAAATCTGAAAACGACCGGCGCATACATGCAATCTGCAATCGAAAACTCACCAAACAGCCAAGGACCCTGTGCGGAATATTTTTCGCGCAACCCGGACCAAAGCTGATCAATGCGTGCGATATCGTACGCCAACTCCGGGGTTTGCTTGACACTCCGGTTCAGCGCGCGGCAGTTCATCGGCAGAGCCGCGCGCAGAGCCATGAAGCCGGAATGCATTTCAGCGCAGCAGGCGCGTGCTTCAGCACGCGCCCGTACCTGAGCCGGCCAGCCTTTCCCGGCCAGATACTGTTCCGAAATATATTCGCAAATTGCCAGTGAATCCCAGACCAGCAGATCTCCATCCTTAAGGACCGGCACTTTCCCCGCTGCGGAATGGGCCAGCAGGGTTTCTTTGGTCGCTGGGGTATCCAGCGGAACGCGAATTTCCTCAAAAGGGATGTCGTGCGCCGACAGCAACAACCAAGGGCGCAGCGACCAGGAGGAATAATTTTTGTTGCCGATGATGAGTTTCAATCGTCGCTCCTTATTCGTTCTTCAATGACGCCATATCGATCGAGAAACGGTACTTCACATCAGACTTAAGCAGACGCTCGTAAGCTTCATTGATCTTCTGGATCGGAATCACTTCGACATCGGAGATGATGTTGTGCTGGCCGCAGAAGTCGAGCATCTCCTGGGTCTCTTTGATCCCGCCGATCAGCGATCCGGAGAGGCTTTTACGCCCGAAGAGCAGGGCGAAGGCAGAGACCGGCATTGGGGTTTCAGGTGCGCCGACCAGCGTGATGTTGCCGTCGAGGCCGAGCATGCCGATGTAGGCGTTGATGTCATGTTCGGCGGCAATGGTGTCGAGGATAAAGTCGAAGCTGCCTGCATGTTGCTTCATCTCTTCAGGATTGGTGGAAATAATGACTTCGTCAGCACCGAGGCGCAGTGCATCTTCCTTTTTGTTGGGTGAGGTGGTGAAGACCACGACTTTGGCTCCAAAGGCATGGGCAAATTTGACTCCCATGTGGCCAAGGCCACCAAGGCCAACCACGCCGACTTTCTTCCCTTTGATGTCACCCCAACGCCGAATCGGAGACCAGGTGGTGATGCCGGCGCAGAGTAGCGGCGCGACCCCAGCCAGATCGAGATTGACCGGAACGCTCAGCACCATACGTTCATCGACGACGATGCTCTCTGAGTAGCCGCCGTAGGTGACCGGTGCCGTGCCGTGTTTGTCCGGGGAGTTATAGGTGAAGGCTGCGCTCGGGCAAAACTGCTCGACGTTGGCCTTGCAACTCGGACACTCATGATCCGAATCGACCAGACATCCGACGCCGACCAAATCTCCTGTTTTGTATTGCGAGACTTCGTTGCCGACCTGAGTTACTCGGCCGACAATTTCGTGTCCCGGTACGCAAGGGTAGGTGGTCGCCATGACGCTGCTCCACTCGTTGCGCACTGTGTGCAGGTCGGAGTGGCAGACGCCGCAAAAGAGGATTTCGATCTGAACATCGCGCGGAGTAGGCTCACGACGCGGGATTGTTGCTGAAGTAAGCTCTGCTGTGGCGCTGGCGGCGGAATAGGCTTTTGTATCTTTCATGTTATCTCCTTAGATTGTTTAGAGCCCGGTCATTTTTTCGATCGTTTCCGGGTAGCGTGCCCCCTTAATCTTAACTTGTTCGGCGGCGATGTCGATTGCGCTCAGATCATCAGCAGTCAGATTGATGAACTCTGCGCCGATATTCTCGTCCAGCCGATTTAATTTGGTTGTCCCTGGAATCGGCACAATCCAGGGCTTCTGGGACAAAAGCCAGGCTAAGGCAATTTGGGCCGGAGTTGCATTCTTCTCGTCAGAAATTTTTGTGAGTAGTTTGATCAGTTCCTGATTCGCCTGCAGGGCTTCCTGCGTAAAGCGGGGGAGCTTACTTCTGAAGTCGTCACTGCTGAAGGTTGTGTTTGCATCGATTTTACCGCTGAGAAAACCTTTGCCGAGAGGGCTATAGGGAACCAGGCCGATGCCAAGCTCTTCAAGAGTCGGGATCACTTGATCTTCCGGTTTACGCCACCAGAGGGAATATTCGCTTTGCAACGCGCAAACCGGTTGCACGGTGTGGGCCCGACGGATGGTGTTTACACCGGCCTCTGAAAGACCGAAGTGTTTGACCTTGCCGGCCAGGATAAGATCCTTGACCGCTCCGGCCACCTCTTCGATCGGCACATCCGGGTCGACGCGGTGCTGGTAGAGCAGGTCGATGTGGTCGGTCTTGAGTCGTTTGAGCGAAGCCTCTGCCACTTCCTTGATATGCTCCGGACGGCTGTTCACCGGCGACTCTCCAGGTTTAGGGTTGCGCGGATCGCCCTTGGTGTTGAAGCCGAACTTGGTCGCGATCACCACCTTGTCACGTAGCGGCTCCAGCGCCTCGCCGACCAGCTCTTCGTTGATGAATGGTCCATAGACTTCGGCGGTGTCGAAGAAGGTCACGCCACGCTCTACCGCAGTCCTTATCAGCGAGATCATCTCTTGTTTGTCTTTGGGGGAACCGAAGCCGAAGCTCATTCCCATGCAGCCCAGTCCCAGCGCAGAGACTTCAAGCCCGCTAGTGCCTAATTTGCGTTTTTGCATCCATTTATCCTTTCAACTCTTTAAAACAGTTCTGCTTAAGATTTTAGCCTACTCCAGAATGAGTCAGAGCGGCTAGACCAGCCCTGCCGAAATGTTTCCTGATGGTCTTAGGTATAAAGGCGTAGGTCCATAAGGCGCGGGGATGGTGCGGAAGAGTAGGGTGAGTTTAACGTTGGTTTTCATCGCAATTCATTCTCACTCCACCCTATATCTTAAACGATCGTTTATATTTTAGCTTGATGTGTTTCACTTCCATTAAAAAGTAAACGATCATTGAATTTTATATTCATTTCACTTCTTTTGCCTGCTATAGTAAACGAACGTTGAATTTTTGCGGTGTGCTCTATTCTGGAGGTTGAAATGGAAATTCTAAAAGCTGGGGATCTCGGAGCGTTAATAAGAAAAAAACGCAAGGAGGATGGCCTTACTTTGCATGATGCCGCCGCAATTTGTGGTGTCAGTCATGTCTTCCTTTCGGCCCTTGAAAATGGAAAAGAATCTGTTCGCTTGAACAAAGTCTTGCAGGTCGCAGCCTGTTTGGGGATTGAAATTCAGGCCCAGTTCAGGGGTTGGAAAGCTAAGGATACGGAATCATGATTACCAAGCTGGTTGTGCTCATAGATAATTCATTAGTTGGTCATCTATGGTTGGATGAGAAGCAAACGATGTCCTTCCAGTACGCTGAAAACTGGCTGGAAAGGTCTAGTGTTCCACTCTCTCTCTCCCTCCCTTTACGCAGTGCTCCCTATTTAAATGATGAGTCACATCCCTTTTTCACCAATCTATTGCCCGAGCAAAAAATTCGCGAAATTGTGGCAAGAAACTTGGGGGTTTCGCCTCAGAATGATTTTGGACTGTTGGAAAAAATAGGCGGGGATTGTGCCGGAGCAGTGTCTTTATATCCTGAAGGTGCCAGTTCTGCGGAAGAGAAGAGCTACCTCAGTTTGACTGACCTCGAATTAGCTAAAATCATCAAAGAACTCCCTAGAAAACCATTTCTTGCTGGCGAGACCGGGTTCAGGCTTTCTCTTGCCGGAGTGCAGAAGAAATTGCCCATCTTTTTTGCTGATGGACACTTCTCACTCACTCGGGGTGGCGCACCAAGTAATTACATTATAAAGCCGCCGATTGAAACATTGGACGGCACGGTAGAGAATGAAGCGTTTTGCATGGCACTGGCAGGTGCAATAGGTCTTTGCGTGCCCGACTCTTTTATCTATGAGCTTGATGGTTTACCTCTGTTTGTCATTGAGAGATATGACCGTACCCTGAGCAAGGAGGGATTGAAAAGGGTGCATCAAGAGGATTTCTGCCAGGCATTGGGGAAGCTTCCACAGTTCAAATATGAGCATGAAGGTGGTCCCAGCTTTGTACAGTGCGTTGAATTAATCCGCAGCGTAAGTTCAAAACCGGGGAAAGATGTCATGTCTCTTCTGGATTGGCTGGTTTTCAACTTTTTAATCGGAAATTCAGATGCGCATGGGAAAAACATATCTTTTTTATTGTTACCCCAAGGACCAGTACTCGCGCCGTTTTATGATCTTTTATCGACAAGAATATATGAGCATTATGGCCTGACCAACGCTATGGCGATGAAAATTGGTGATGAAGTTGATCCGAGTGAGATGACTCAGCAGAATTGGGTAGATCTCGCAAACGATCTTAAAATTACTCCCAGGTATGTCTTGTCCAGGGTTGCTTTAATCGCTAATAAAATTCAAAGTGTCAGATTGAAGCTATTTCAAGAAAAATTCGATCGTGACAAAAGTGACAGCCTGTATCGGTTGAATGAGTTTATTGCTGACTCCTGCGCTATGACGCTAAGAAGACTTTCTTAGCCCTGGCACAGGACACTTCAAGGCTGATTCCTGGCAAGATGCGCCTATCAGGCAGCTTTTCACGGTGACAATCGCTCAACAACCCAATCATTCACAGCGTCCCGCCGATAACGCAAACGATCGTGCAGGCGGTGCTCCCCTTCCTGCCAGAACTCCAACATTTCAGGAACAACCCGATAGCCGCCCCAGTGCATTGGGCGCGGAACATCCTGCTCTTCAAACCTCTGACTTACGGCATTAAACGCGCTTTCAAGCGAGGTCCGGTCTGGAATGATCTGGCTTTGGGAAGAGGCGTGGGCTTCAAGTTGATGGCCGCGGGGACGATTGGCGAAATAGGCATCCGACTCTTTGGTGCCCACCTTCTCCACTCTGCCTTCAACCCTGATCTGCCGCCCGAGGGTTAACCAGCAGAACACCAGCGCCGCGTTCGGATTTTCGAGTAGATCTGCTGCTTTGCGGCTCTGATAGTTGGTGAAGAAGACAAATCCTCGTTCATCGACTCCTCTCAGCAGGACGATACGGGCTGAGGGTTTTCCTTGTTGATTTGATGTCGCGAGGGTCATCGCGGTGGGTTGGGGTAGCTCTGCCTGTTCAGCATCCTGAAGCCAACGGGAAAACTGTTTGATCGGATCGGGATCTATGCTCTCCCTCCTCAGTTGATACTTTTGTCCATCTGTCATCGCTGAACCCACCTCAGTAATAGACATCGTTCACGCAGAAATCTGATCTTCATCCGCAGTTTTGCAGCTGCCTTCGGAGCAACTGGCGCCGAAGGCGAAACAGGAATAGCAGCGGTGATGTTTGAGCATGACGCGCTCGGCCATTGCTTCTTTCAGGCTGCCGCCAAGGTTGTAGTCAGTATCGTCATCGACCAGAGTGCAGGCGTAGACACCGCATTGGCCATTCTGCTTGACGACCATCTTGCTGTAGTTACACATGAAGCCGTCACGCTGGGATTCCGAGAGATATTTTGTCATGCAATTCTCGGTGATCTCGGGGACCTCGGGGATTGAGCCCGGTTTATGAAATTCCGGAAACTTGATGATGGTGATGTCGAGCGGTACTCCAGCCTGGCGAAAATAAGGAGCATAGGCCTTATCGACCGCAGCAGTATCTTCTCCGGCCAGCATCAGGCGCGCGATTGAAACCCCGAACCCTTCCTGGTGCAAGCGGCCCAGAGTATCCAACGCTTTTTTGAAATTGCCTTTACCGCGCGATTCATCGTGCTTGGCCGGATCGGGATGATCCAGGCTGACGCGAAGGTTGAGCGGGTTCGGCTTAGCGGTGAACAGTTTAACCCGCGCAAACTGATTCATCAACGGCTCGGTGGCATTGGTCAGAATCAGGCAAGGTTTGAAATTAAGCGCGTAGTCGAGGATCTCCGGGAAGTGCGGATTGACAAAAGGCTCGCCGCCGGTGAAGGAGAACTTCTCGACCCCCAAGGCTACGGCTTCGTCGATGAAGGGTTTGGCTTCGTCCAGCGTAATGAACTGCAGACGGTCATCACCGGGTTTCGATCCTTCGAGACAGAAAGGGCAGCGCAGATTACATGAGGTGCCGGTGTGGAACCAGAGCTCGTGCAGCAGTTGTGGCTGAATGTACCCGCGTTTCTCGCCTTTGCTGCTGAGCAGCCAGTTATCATCAGGTTTCGTCGGCATAAAAGAAGACCTCTCTATGAATCTGGGAATAGTCAACATTGTGGCGCTCAAGCCAATTGCTGACTTCGTCGATCATGGCATCAAGGCCACAAAGATAGTAGTGAATCTGAGGACCAAGGGGGAGCTGTTTCAGTAATCCGCAGACACGGCCATGGAAGTTATTGTCGGTTTTCTCTCTCGAGACTGCCAGTTGGAAATCGGCTAGCCTCTGGAGTTCATCCAGAGCAAAGGCTTCTGCTTTAAGGCTGACGCCATAGAGACAGGTCAACGGTGGGCGTTGGGGCTTGCTGCGCAGAAAACTCAGGAAGGGGGCGATACCGGTGCCGGTCGCGATAAAAACGGACTGTTCTTCCTCCTCAGATCGACCGGGCTGAAACCAGCCGAAGGGCTCGCTCGCTTGTATCCGATCTCCCGGCTGGAGATCGGTCAGCCAATGACTGACAAGTCCCTGCGGAACGCGCCGCACCAGAAAACGCAGGAACTTCTCTTCGGTTCCAGAGGCGATGCTGTAAGGGCGCGATTCGGTGTCGTCGCAAAAGAGCGCTATGCAGTTCCCCGGTTCAAATTTGATATCGCCGCGCTCAAGCTGTAACTCAAAGAGTTGCTCGGTGTGAGCAATGACCTTGTGAACAATCAAGCTATGCATAAGGGCCTTCCTGCGCTGTTTTCTTGCGGGTTTTCGATCTCATTCAGCTTTCATAGTCGATGATTTCTCTTGAAGGATCAAATGCCGAGTAAGCTATCGAGTTTTCCGGCGGCATCGAGGGCGAACAGATCATCGCAGCCGCCGATCAGCTGGTCATCGATAAATATTTCGGGGACCGTCGTTCGACGGGAGCGCTGGAGCATTTCCTGTTCCTTCGCGGGGTCGGCTATCAGGTCATATTCGGTAAACACAACATTTTTGGCCTGCAGTAACCCTTTGGCGCGATGGCAGAAAGGGCAGTAATCTTTGGTGTAGATTTCAATTTTTTTCATGGTTGTCTTCCTGATGTTGTCAGTCTCTGGTGCTAAAAAAATAGATCTTCGAGCAAAATGGGTTCTCCGCATCGGGCTTGCTCAGTTGCAGGCAGGACATCCATGCTTGGCCAGAGGCCGGTCGCCAGAGTTTCGGCATAACCAGACTGCAAACCGGCTTCACGCATGGCGTGACCTGCTTTAAGAGCATCATAGCTTAAGCGTTGCCAGCAGCAGCGAATTTTATTTCCCTCCGGGGTGAGCAACAGATACCAGCCGTCAGATGTGCCATCGTTGGCGGGAAGGCCGATGGCCCCGGTGTTGAGCCAAGCGCGTCCGTCAATATTCTCCCCCCAGGGGATACCACTATGGCCGCCGATCAGAATATCACTTTCGGCCAGCGCAAGCTCTTCGCGCTTTACGGCCTTTGGTGTTGAGGGGAAGATGAAGCGGTTGATCTGCTCGACACCGCCATGAACGACCCTGATATTGCGTCCGGCCAACTCGAAACTTAAAGTTCTGGGGAGTTGTTGCATCCAGCTGCGGTCATCGGCTGAAATCTTCTGCGTGGCATACTGATACCATTCAACCGACAACAGGGAGCAGGTCGTACCATCTTCAAAGCCACAACCACAGTCGGGAGCATCTGCGCCAAGGGACTCTTCGCAATTGCCCATGACGACAGAAATTCCCCAGTCGCGGACCAGTTGCAGGGTCTCTTGCGGTTCCGCGCAATAGGCAATGACATCGCCGGTGCAGATGATCTGCGCTGGTGGAATCTCTAACTCTTCAGCCCGTTTCTTCATCGCCAGGGTGGCGGCCAGATTGCTGTAGGGCCCACCAAAGAGCAGCACCGGCCCGGGGAGTGTACCCAGCTTCAGATCGGCACTTATGGAGCTCATGCGGTGAGGTCCTGTTCTGCTTGCGATCGGTTGGTTTTCCCGCCGAACCAGAAGCCGAAACAGCCGAGGCCCAGCACACTTACTGTTAGATAGAGTAATTTGGTGTATTTATGGGCGTCGCCGAGCAGATGGCTGTAGCCGCTCGACTCGGTAAAATAGAGCACTGCGGCGGTAATCGCCAGCACAAAACTGAACAGGTAACTCCAGAGCGGAATGTTGTCGCGCTTCCCCCAGAGCGAGAAGAAGATCACCGGCGCCAGATAGAGCGAGGCGGTGCCGCTGACCGCGACTGCGCTGAACAGGTCCTTGTTCCCCCAGAAGACCAATAACAAACCGATCAGCATGAAGGCCGCCATCACGGCTCGGCCGTTGCGCAGGCTCATCTTCATCACGCCCATGTCGACCGCCAGCAGTTTGGCAGAGCTTGACAGGGTGCTGTCGAGGGTCGACATCGCAGAAATCACCAGCGCGGCGTTAAACAGCATCATTGGGATTGTCCCCAACAGCAGCATCAAGGTCTCATTCATGCTCGCCCCTTTGACCGCATGGGCGCCAGCCAGTACTCCCAGGCAACCGAAGGCGACAATGCAGATAACGCTGATCCAGGCGGCATGCTGAAAGCTTTTGCGGGTCGTCTCCCGGTCGGCAAGGAAGCCACGATCCATCATGACCGGATCATGCATCGGGTAACTCCAGATCTGCAACAGCGCGACCAGCATCAGAACCGGTCCCGGCTGGTCGAAGACAAAGGGTTTAAAGGCGAGATCGGCCAGCGAGATATTTTGGTTGAAGACGACCAGCGCGATCAGCAGCACCAGAGTGCCGATAAAAATCACCATCTGGAAGACATCGGTGCGCAGCGAAGCGCGCAGGCCACCGAGCATCGAATAGAAGAGGGTGATGGCTGAGAAGACCAGAATCGTCCAGGTGTAGACCGTGCTCCCGGCGACGCCGAAGAGGATGCCGATAACCAGAACATTAGCAAAGACCTCACTGACCAATCGAATCGCAATCACGAAGTTGTAGCAACCGGTCCCCCAGCGACCGAAACGCTGATGCAGAAATTCCTGCACGCTATTGAAGCCATGCTCAAAGCGCAGGCTATCGACGATTCGGCCGCCTGTCAGAAAAGAGAAGTAGTAAAAGGCATAAGCGAGCGTGCCCCAGATTCCGTAGTAAAACCCGAGGATCGCAGCGTTCATCAGCGAGCGGGCAAAGATCCAGGTCGTGACCTGCGAAAAGGTCAGGGTCAGTAGCCCGGGTTTTTGGCCGGTCGCGCTGATCCCTTGGTAAAAAGCACCTTCACTTTCGGCCCTGGGTGAGAGGATGACCGAAGCCAGGGCGATAAGGCCGGCAAATGCAGGGAGAAAGTAGTCCATACAGGTGACTCCAGATATTGAGGTTAGCTTTCAGCTTTTCAGTTCGAGCAAGACCCGCAAGCTATTCAGTGCACGGGCAAGTGGTCCTTCTGCTTTTTGCAGGCGCGCCTGCATTATGCCGCCTTCAATGGCAACGACCACAAGTTCCGCCAGATCTCTGGCTGGAAGGTCATGGCGAACCTGACCGGCCGTTTGTGCTGCTGTGATGGTTGTATTCAGTTTTTCAATCCATTCCGAGAAAACTTCGCTGACAAGGTTGGCAAACTGTGGGGCGGTATCGCTTGCTTCTAGTGCGGTATTACCGAACAGGCAGCCGCCAATAAATCCGCGGCAACGATTTTTTTCCAGGACCTGGCAGAAAAACTGATCGAGTTGCGTACCGGGTGTGTCGCCTTGTAAGGCATTCTCTAGAAAATCTTTAAAAGCTATCTGTGCCCGATGCAGAACTTCGAGGCCGACCTCCTCTTTGCTGGAGAAGTGGAAGTAGAGATTCCCTTTGGTTGTTTCTGTTGCCTTAAGCAGGTCGTTGATTGTCGTTGCTGCTATCCCCTGACGATTAAAAACCTCGGTCGCTTCAGTCAAGATACGTTCGCGGGTTTGTTCGCCTTTTTTCAGCATAAATTCTGTCTCCAAAAAACAGACCGTTCGGTCTGTATTGATGACAAATTTACTCATCTTTTGAGCTGAGGTCAATAAATCATTGTATTTTTTTTAGATGATGGATTGCGCCAAATATCTTGCAAATGTGACTTTATATCTTTGTCTAAATTGAAGTTAAAATCAGGAATTTTAGTCATTTATCGAAGAAGATGCATATTTTTGAATATAAAAAGCTTTAGATGTTCCAAAATAACGCCTTTTCCGCTAATGTTTCGCGATTAATTTTGCTCCATAGTGGGGCAAATCATTTAATAGACAAAAGAGAGAGGGTTTGATGATGAAACGTTTTGCATTAGCTTGTATGGTGAGTCTGTTCCTGTTTACCCCTGTTTTTGCCAGCGATCACGCCGAAAAAGGGCATGATAAAAAAGAGCATGGCAAAAGCGATCACGAAAAAAGTGAGCATGGACATACCGCTGGCGGACCGATCTGCGAGGGGTTTGGTCCACAAACACCACGTGATATTGACAGCATCGTTGGCGAGAATAAGGCGGTATTCACCTTCGCACCAGCTGCTTCAGAGATGAACCTGTGTAATATCCACTTTCACGAGAATGCTGAGCATAAGGCCTCGGGCTTTCCGATTTTTGCCGGTGAAGGTCATGAAGGCTATGGCAGCGGCTATGAATGCACCATGAGTAAAGAATTGAGCAGCGCCGAGTTGACCTGGCAGGGTGATGGCGTTTGTAAGAACACCCATGGTGATCTGGTTCCGGGCGACACTATCGAAGTTCACTGGGTGCACAGCTCTTGCGACGTTCAGCCTGGCCCGACGCTCGGTTCCTGCCTGTCAGAAAAATGCAGCAATCCTGAGTTGCGTGTAGAGACCCAGGTCTTCACCCTGGTCGCCGAGGGTGGTCTCGATTTCAACGAGCTGAAGCTGGCCAAGGATCTGCCGACAGATACCGGCGCGCCGGTTGAGTTTCTCGGCTCCACCACTGGTCCGAGCTACAACGATCAGATTTGTTCACCATACCAGGTCACCTGGAGTGTTCGCCCACAGTGTGCCAAGCTGAACATCAACTCTGTTGGCGAATGGTGTAAGGGGAATGTCTTCAAAGAAGACCATGCTCACGGTGTGCGCAAGCTGGTCACCGATCCGAAGCTGTTGTCTGAAATCAAGTAAGTCTAAGAACCAACTGTGACATTTTAAAAGCCCACCTCGATTGAGGGGGGCTTTTTTTTGTGTGAATCCGAGACGAGAATTTATCGAACAGGAATCTCCTGTCAGTTTTCAGCGGCGTCTCTTCGATTTCCCTTTTGATGGCGGGGCTGAACCGGCTGGTTTTGACCCCTTCGGCAGCTTGGCGGCGGTTTTAAACTCAGGTTCGTAGCCGATGATAAAGCTGGTGTCGCCAGTGGGGTTCATGCTCATGAAGTGGGCGTTGTTTTTATCATAGGGGCAGATCGGTTCAGCGCAGAGCGCAAAACCGAACTTGCTGTAATAGAGGGGTTCTCCCAGCACAAACAGCGGCCGGCTTTTGATCACTTCCTGGCGCAAGGCGAAGCGCAGTAGTTCGGAACCGACTCCCTGTCTTTGAAAGTCGGGAGAGACCGCCATTGGGGCCAGATGGAGCCCGCAGATGCTGCGTCCGCGATAGGCATTGGAAAAGGCGATGTAGGCGATTGCTTTGCCAGTATGCAGGCAAACCCATTCATGCAGAGGTTTGCCATTTTGATGGAGTTGTTCGACCAGCAGCGCTTCATACTCGGAGCGCGGAAAGGCGCGGCGTAAGAGAGCGTAGGCCTTGGGGCGGTGTTCTTCAGTCAGTTTCTGTATCTTCATCGTTTATCCTTTAACACAGCCGCTGTTGGCCATCATCTTCGATGCCGAATTCGGTAAAATCTTCAATTGGGATCGGTGCTGGTTCCGACTCTGGTATGGGTTTTTCGTCGGGTTCTTCAACGCTTACCTCTTCCGCAGGGTTTGCTGCACGTAAACCTTCATCGACGGCACGCTTTGCCAACTTGTCACAACGCTCATTGAATGGGTGTCCGGCGTGGCCGCGCACCCATTGCCAGCTCACCTGATGCTTGCCCGAGAGGGCTCGCAGCTGCTGCCAGAGATCCTGATTGGCGAGAGCATCCGGCGTTTCCAGCCGTCCGTCACGCACCCAGCCGTCGATCCATTCACTCATCCCGCGCACCAGATATTGTGAATCGCTGAAGACCCGCACCTTCTGCGCAGTGGTCAGCGCCTCCAGCCCCCTTATTGCCGCCAGCAGCTCCATGCGCTGCGAGGTCGCGCTCGGTTCAAAACCACTCACTTCTTTTTCGTGTGTTCCGTAACGCAGGATCACCCCATAACCTCCAGGCCCCGAATCACGACCTGAGCCATCGCTGTAGATCTCGACCAGTCCGGCGGGTGGCGGGGTGAAGGCGAGGGCCAGAGTTTCAAACTCCAACTCATGCAATAGCGGGATCAAGACCGGCAGGTTTGGTGGCTGCCGTTTTAAATCCTCGAGGTCTACCTTTAAATCAACATCATAGCGGACCGTCGCGAGCTCTTTAGAAAGGATCGCCTGCGCTTCGTATTCGCGTAAACTTTCGCGCCGTTTTTTCCCTTTGACCTGATCTTTCCACCTGAAGACACGCTCCATAGAGCCGTACCCCTCAACCAGTTGGGCTGCGGTCTTCTCGCCGATGCCGGGAACACCCGGAATATTGTCCGAGGTATCACCGGCCAGCCCCAAGACATCCGCCACCAGCTCTGGAGGAACACCGAAGCGTTCGATCACCTCTTGCGGGCCTGAGCGTTTGTCTTTCATGGTGTCGAGCAGACTGATCTGTTCACTGACGATCTGCATCAGATCCTTATCTCCGGTGACGACTGTGACCTGAAGATCTTCCGCGGCGTAGCGATGGGCGAGGGTGGCGATCAGATCATCGGCCTCAAAACCGGGAGCCTCGAGGGCCGGGATTTTGAGCGCCTGCAGAATCTGTTTGATGAAGGGGATCTGGTTTGCCAGCTCTTCAGGCATGGCATCCCGGTTTGCCTTGTACGCCGGGTAGAACTCGCGGCGGAAAGTCTCTTCACGTGGCGGGTCGAAGACCACGGCCAGATAGTCGGGGGAGTGCTCCTGGATCAGACCAAGCAGCATGCGGGTAAAACCAAAGATGGCATTGGTCGGCAAGCCTCCAGCCGTAGCACGCTCGCGGATGCCGTAATAGGCACGGTAGATGTAACTGGATCCATCCAGTAAATAGAGATGTTGCGGTGAATTCACGAGCTCTCCTGAGCTGTATATTTTCTTGTCTGCTGATTTTCAGGCCGAGACAGGATCGCATATTCGAGGGAGAAAACAAAATACTCAGTTCTTTTGATCTCGCAAAAGGGTGAAGTGATTGGTTGATGGGGTATTTCTCGATCTTAGATGCCGACGCCATCGATCATGGCGGCGCAGCTGGGACAACGACCCTGTTCCATTCGATTTTTCCGAATCGAGAAACCGAATCGCTCAATCAGCAATTCGCCACAGCCATAGCAACAGGTATTCTCTCCTCCATCCCCAGGGTTATTCCCCTCGTAGACATAGCGTAAGCCGGCAGCGATGCCGATCTGCCTGGCGCGGCGTAAGATTCTGGCCGAGGTGCGTGGTGCATCGGTTAATTCATGGGTCGGATAAAATGCGCTGACGTGCCAGGGGATCTCCACCCCGACGCTGGCGATAAAATCGGCAATCTCTTTCAGCTCATCTTCACTGTCGTTGTAGCCCGGGATTATCAGGGTGGTCACCTCAAGCCAGATCCCCAGTTCGTGGTAGAGCCGGATTGTATCCAGCACCGGCTGCAGTTTCGCCCCGCAGACTTTTTGGTAGAAATCGTCGCTGAAAGATTTTAGATCGACGTTGGCCGCATCCAGATAAGGCGCAATGGTACGTAGCGCTTCGGCACTGGTGTAACCGTTGGTCACCAGCACATTTTTCAAGCCCGCTTGTTTGGCCAGTTTGGCAGTCTCAAAGGCATATTCAAAGAAGATGGTCGGTTCGGTGTATGTGTAAGCGATGGAGGTGCAACCGGCGGCCTGGGCTTGTTCGACAATCGTCTCTGGCGCAAGTATTTTGCCGGGGAGCGGGCCTGTATGCATTTGCGGGTACTGGGCGATTTCCCAGTTCTGACAGTGTCGACATCTGAAGTTGCAGCCGACGGTGGCGATGGAAAATGATGTGGATCCTGGTTGCAGATGAAAGAGCGGCTTTTTCTCGATGGGATCGATGCTGGCAGCAATTGATTGACCGTAGACCAGAGTATAGAGAACCCCGGCCCGATTTTCTCTGACTCCGCAGAGACCGCGTTTCCCCTCAGCTATTTCGCAAAAATGCTGGCAGAGTCGACAGCGCACCCGGTTGTCGGAGATTGGTGTATAAAACATCGCCTCATGCATTGGCTTCTCCTGTTCAGGGGTGACCCGAACCAAACAGAGGGGACTTTCAGCTGAACTTACGGATCTTGTAAAAGCGACCTTTGATCTTATTCGCGCTTAAGCGTTCCAGCGCCAGTTTTGCGCTGGAACGGCGAATCGCGACATAGGTGTGAAAATCGAAGACATTGATCTTCCCGACCTCGCTGCCGGGGATACCCGCTTCGCCGGTGAGGGCACCGAGGATATCGCCGGGGCGCATCTTGTTTTTACGACCGCCTTCGATACACAGAGTCACCATTGGCGCCTTGGGGACTGCGGATGATGGCATGTTTAACGATTCAAGTTCGGCGCGAGTGACTGTTTCGCCGAGATAGTCTTCAATGGCGGCAACGCGTCGCGCCTCCGCGCTGGTTATCAGACTTAAGGCCAATCCTTTCTCGCCGGCACGGCCTGTGCGGCCGATGCGATGGATGTGCACCTCTGGATCGCGGGTCAATTCGTAGTTGATGACGGCGGAAAGCTCTTTGATATCGAGACCCCGCGCTGCGACGTCAGTGGCAACCAGAATTGAAACACTTTTGTTGGCGAAACGAGCCAGCACCTGATCGCGCTCGGACTGCTCCAGGTCACCATGAATGGCCAGAGCGGAAAACCCGCGCTCTTTCAAAGCATCGGCGACTTCCTGACAATCTTTTTTGGTATTGCAAAAGATCAGGCTCGATTCGGGAGAGTAATGACCGAGGATACGCGCCACCGCGGCAACTCTCTCTCCAGAGTTGACCATAAAGAAGGTCTGTTCGATCTGCCTGGCATCATGGACAGTTTCCACCTTAACCGTGATCGGCTCCAGCTGCACCTTTGCACTCATACTTGCGATCGACTTGGGGTAGGTGGCTGAAAAGAGCAGGGTCTGGCGATTGGTCGGAGCAGCGGCGACGATTGTGGTGAGATCATCCTGAAATCCCATGTCGAGCATGCGATCGGCTTCGTCAAGCACCAGCATCCGCATAGCTTTAAGGTCGAGGCTGCCGCGCTGCAGGTGATCAAGAATGCGTCCCGGCGTACCGACGACGATATGCGCGCCATGTTCAAGGGAACCAAGCTGGGGGCCGAAAGGGACACCACCGCAGAGGGTGAGTATCTTGATATTGTCAGTAAAGCGGGCGAGCCGGCGTAACTCCTTACACACCTGATCGGCAAGCTCGCGGGTCGGGCACATCACCAACCCCTGTACACCGAAGCAACTCACCACCAGCCGCTCCATAAGTCCAATACCGAAGGCGGCGGTCTTGCCGCTGCCGGTTTTGGCCTGAGCGATGACGTCTCTCCCGGCTAAGATGGGAGGGAGGCTCTGTGACTGGATCGGTGTCATCTCGGCATAACCGAGAGATTCAAGGTTTTTGAGCATCGAGTTTTTTAAAGGAAGGCTGCTAAATGAGCTTGGTGACATAGGCGGTTCGTTTTCCTGTGAGTAAATTCGTTCAAACTTTTAGCGCAAAGGATCGAAAAGATATTCCAGGCCGTTGACCTTGATTTCATAGACGGTCCCCAGCATCTGACCGAGCTTCCCCTCAGGGAAGCCTTGGCTGTGGAACCAGACGACGTAGGGTTCGGGCAGGTCGATCAGCCGCATCCCTTCATATTTGCCGAAAGGCATCCGCATCTCAGTCAGTTCGAGCAGGGCTTTATGGTTGAATGCGGAGCAGGATTCCATCAGATCTCCTGATAACCTCGAGGCGAAGAAAGTTGCACCTTATACCTTTTGTGTCTCATTTCTACAAGTTTGCCTTGATGTTTTGGTTGTGGACCCTGTTGGGGATTGAATCTATAAAATCTTATCGCTCTGTTCGACACGGTTACGGCCACTCGATTTGGCTATGTAGAGCAGGTCGTCAACTCTGGTAATGATATCCTGAACAGAAATGCCCATCGTACATTTTACCGTAATCACACCAAGGCTCGCAGTCACGCAGTCTGCTACTCCCGATTGTTCGTGAGGGATGGCCAGGCTCTGAATGCTGTGCCGGATTTTTTCGGCGACGATGGCTGCTCCATTGGCGTTCGTAGAAGGGAGGATGCAAGCAAATTCTTCTCCACCGTAGCGGGCCGCTAGGTCAGTGGGGCGGGTCGTGTTGTCTGCTATGACTCGAGCGATCTGCTTGAGACAGTCATCGCCGGCAACATGGCCATAACAATCATTGAACGCTTTGAAGTGATCGATGTCGAGCAGAATCAGTGATAGATCTGCTTCGGAACGGATATGGAGTGATATCTCCTGTGACAATGTCGCGTCGAAGTGGCGGCGGTTGGCGATGCTGGTCAGGCCATCAGTCAGGCTCATAATCTCAAGCTTGCGATTCGATTCTTCCAGCGCTTCTTCAGCGCGTTTTTGATCCGTGATGTCATCAAAAGACCAGACTCGGCCAACAATGGCGTCGCCAATTCTTTGCGGCTGCGAGAATCTTCGGAAGCAACGACCATCGACGAGCTGAAGGGTATCGACACTTGCAACTTGCGGGTTGTTATAAAGTTTCAGCACCTTGCGATAAAACACTTTGGGTTGGTTAACTTGGGCTGCAATGTGGCGCGTCACCGGGTACTTGGCTTTTGAGTTCATAAGCCCTTCAGGGATATGCCAGAGATCTGCAAAGGTTTGATTCCAGCGCGTGATGTGGCCGTTTAAATCAGTGACGAGTAATCCGTCTGCCGTTGCCTCCAGAGTGGCATTAAGCATAGAGAGGGACGCTTCGAGTTGATCTTCTGAGCGTTTTTGGGACCGAGAGCTGAGGATGAGCTGCCAGGCTCCGATGGCCGTCATGATAAGTCCCAGTAGCCATATTGCTGCATGGGTCGCCAGGCTGTTAAACAGGTGCCTACTGGTGGCATCAATCAAGGGCTGAATAGGCAGGCTAACCGAAAGACCGCCGCGGACATCCCCCTCTTTATACCCTTGCACAGCATGACAGCGCAGGCAGGATTTTTCGGTGACAAAGGCTTGGATCAGCCGCATAAAGGGTTTGCCATCACGCTCAATTATTTCGCTGAATTCGCGCCCCCCCTTGTCGAAGGATTCAAGAGCTCTCCGTTCCCAGGGGTCTGGTGAGTTTTCAGGGCGGATCGGCTTCAGGCTGGTGAGGTGCCCGGTTCCAGAAAAAAGCCCCTTTTCCGCCGCCAGTTCGTAGACTTGACGGGTCATATATGCTGGATTTACCAGCGTCAACTTTCGACCCGAAGGGGTGCTGATATCGCGTTCAGGAATCTCTTTCAAATAAGGATTGGGTGGATTTTTATCGCTGATCGGAGCGTAGACCCCGCCATGGGATGAGCCCCAGCTGCGGTAGAGGATATCTCGATTAATTGCTGTTCTGGCTTCGGCCCGGGCCAGCTGGGAGAGGGTCTTATTATGCTCTTTAACGGTTAATGTTGCTGAGGCCAGCAGGAGCAGTGTCCAGGCGACAGCGAAGAACCAGGCGTAGCTTCTGATCCGACGCACTTGCGTGCAGTCGGTTTTTGAAGAAGATGAGGTTTTGGTTGATGCTTCCATCTGTGCTCTTTCATGAGTCCATCTGTTTCATATGCGATACAATTCACTCTCCCTCCGGGAGAAGGAGCGAGGCTGTTGATGTGACTTACAGCTATCATTGATCGCGGGATTTGCAAACCCCTGGTACGATACTTATCAACAACACCTGAAGTCAACGCCAAGCCATAGCTGTTGGCTCATTTTACTCAGATCAGAAGTCCGCTGGAGTTAAAAATTAGAATAATATTATCAGTGTGCCCCCTGTCTCACAAGTCAAGAGCTGCATTCTTGCTCGATGATAAGCTGACAGGGAGAGAAAATCAGAAGAGAAGTTTGCGTTCGGATACAAAATCCATCTCTTTGCCGGAGAGCGGATCGACAAACTGCAAGCGGCGGGCAATCAGTTGCAGCGGGTTCGCGAAATCGTCCGCTTGCTGGGGGAGAAGCTCCGGGTAATACCTGTCATTCAGGATGGGGAACCCCAGTCCGCTCATATGCACCCGCAACTGGTGTTTCTTGCCGGTTATCGGATAGAGCTTGAAATGCGCCAGATTGTCCGTGCAAGCCAGGAGTTCGATTCTGGAGCGTGCGTTCACCTCGCCTTCTACTGCCTGCATCCGGAACCAGGGTTGTGCATCGGCCAGTCGGTTCTCGACGACCCATAGCCTGGCTTCCAGTGGTCGACTGCGCTCAGCAACCGCCTCATAGCTTTTCTCAATCCGGTTGTGCAGGAAGAGCTCAGCGTAGCGTCCACGGGTCTTCTTATTTTTGGAGAAGAGCACAAGCCCCGAGGTTTCTCGATCAATCCGGTGGAGTGGCACCAGATCGGGGTTCGAGGTTTCGGCTTTCAGGCGATGCAGCAGGCACTCATCGACATAAGGGCCCGAGGGGGTTACGGGTAGAAAGGGGGGTTTGCAGGCAACGAGGATCTCACTATTTTGAAAGAGGATCTTCTCGGCCAGGAGGATCGGAGCTTCATCAGCGACCTCGCGGAAGTAAAAGAGCTTCTGCTGAGGGATATAAGGCGTCTGGCAAGTGATCGGAGTCCCTGCTGAATCGAGCAGTTTTCCCTCTCTCATCCGCTGCTCCCAGATCATCCTATCGACTTTGGGGAAGCGTTGCTCCAGAAAATCAAGGATCCTGGGATAAGGCTTTTTGACGCAGGGCAGACTGACTGCTGAGGGGTACTTTGAAATCCCCATGGGCGAATAACTCCTTCCAGTGACTCTTAGTAGATCTTGCGTTTCGAAAAGGTTGAGCCGAGCACGGTGAAGGTATTCTCGACGATAAACAAGGCATGTTCATCGGTGGTGAAGACAATTTCTTCAAGGCGTTTGAGCTGGATATTGTTGATGACCACCATCAGCACATTTTGCTCGCGTTTGCGAAAGGTCCCAATGCCCGACAGCATGGTGGCACCGATTTTCAAGTGACTCATCACCTCGTCGGCGATCTCCTGGGAATTTTTAGAAACGATGAGGGCCAGTTTGCGCTGGTTGAACATGGAGAGCGCGTAGTCGACCGCCGCCGAACAGACAAAGACTGCGATCATCGACGCGATGACCAGGTCGTTGTCAAGGCTGGCGAAGCTCAGGGTGAAGAGTGCGAGATTGAAACTGAAATAGACCTTGCCAACCCCGATGTTGTATTTCTGATTGAGGATCACGGCGGCTACATCCAATCCACCGTTAGAGCCGAGGGAGCGCAGGACCATGCCGGCCCCGACCCCAAGCAGTGCGCCAAAGACCAGGGCCGCGTAGAGCTGGCTGCTGATCTGAATCTGAAAATCGATCAGCTGGTAAAAAAAACGAGATCAATCCCATGGCCAGCGCGCTGTACCAAAGGAAACGGCGTGAGATAAAGATATAACCGAGGATGAACATCGGCACGTTCAGTACGACGTAGAGCAGTCCGGGGTTGAGCCAACCAGTCTTGTAGAAGATCAGTGAACCGACGCCGAAGATGCCGCCCGGAACGAAGTTGTGTGGGATGGCGATCGACTTCAAGGCGATCGCCTGAATCAGAGAACCGCAAATGATCAGACCACAGTTCCAGAAGATCGAGTAGGTAAACTTTTTTTTATCTTCAGTCATGCTGGTGACCCTTCTTGGAACAGTGTCTTACTGAATGACATGGCGGGCGGACCCTTGCGTTCCTGAATAGGTCATGCCGTCGAGAATTACAAAGGGTTTTATTGTTATTGAGCTGAAACAGTTGCTTCCGAGGTATTTTTTAGCAAGCGCGCCTCGGCTTCAATAAATATTTTTTTGACATTCGGCCAGGCTTGTTTGATCTGTGCGTCAAGTTTGGCAATGGTCTCTTCCAGATCTTGCGCTGTTGTATTATCTATAAAATCAACGCTCAGGTTGACCAGAATATATTGGGGACCCATATGCATGGTCAGCACCTGATTGACATGTTCAACCTGCGGGTAGGTAGAGACGATTTTACGAATATCAGCCACCACCTGGACATTGGCGCTTTCGCCAATCAGCAGGCCCTTGGTTTCGTAGGCCAACCAGATTGCCGTACCGCCGAGAATCAAGCCGATGATGATTGAGGCCAGTCCGTCATAGATGAGATTCCCCGTCAGTTGCGAAAGCAACACGCCAAAAAAGGCGACCAGCAGGCCGAGCATCGCCGCAGTGTCTTCGAACAGGACGACAAAGATCGTCGGGTCTTTCCCTTTATTCACCGCTTCAAGGTAGCCCCATTTGCCTTTGGCGCGCGAAAATTCGGTCAGAGCAAAGTAGAGTGAGGCGCCTTCAAACAGAATCGCCAGTGCGAGTACAATGTAGTTGATATAGGGATCTGTGAGTGGGGAGGGATGGAACAAATGGTGAACCCCTTCGTAAAGGGAGACCCCGGCGCCGACGGCAAAGATCAAGAGCGCAACCACAAAACTCCAGAAATAGACTTCTTTGCCATGGCCAAAGGGAAAACGGTCGTCCGCCGGTTTTTTTGCCTTGTGCAGCCCGAGCAGCAACAGTAGCTGGTTTCCGGTATCGACCACCGAGTGGATCCCCTCAGAGAGCATCGCTGAACTGCCGGTCAGGGCGGCGGCAATAAACTTGGTCATCGCAACCAGAGAATTCCCGGCTAGAGCGGCATAGATGACTTTTTTGGATGATCCCGCCACGCGAAGACTCCTTATTGAATGACTTGGGTTGATGGTATTTTGCTGCGTCGGCCTTCAATGCTACACTAATCCCTCTTGAGAGTCTGCGGACTTTTCATGTGCCACAAGGAGTCAATATGTCGAAGCCGGTCGTGTTTATTCTCATCGCTGTTGCAGTGGTTATCGCCTGTTATCTGGCTTATGTCCAGACCAGTTTGCTGCTGTAACGTCGAGAATATTCACCGGACCGTCCTCCCTTGGGATCGAAATATCTCGCCCTTTAAACCTGAGACCAAAGATTTTAAATGCGAAAAATAGCGAACCTGTTTCTTGTCATGTTTCTCATTTCCGCCGGGCTGGGAATCTTCACCGAATTACTGAGCCCATATTGGCAGCAGAGCCCCATTTCAGGGTTGTACAATATGGCACAGCTCCTGTTATTCATCCTGTCAGTGCTGGTTTATTACGGGCTAGGCCTGAATCGTCATCTGACAAAATCGATATTTGTCCCGCTACTGGCGTATCTGTTGTGGGGGATGCTCGATTTCTGGCCGCTAGAGTCCATTGCTGTCAGTCATTACGCGCTCTACGCAGCCTGTGGAAAACTACTGGTCGGGTTGCTGGCCTTGGAATCGATTCGGCGTGAAAACGGTGTAAGTCCGTTGATGACCGAGGGTCAATTTGAGCAGCCGGGGTTCAGCGGCTGGAATTTGCTGCGCTTCTGTCTGGTGAGCCTCCCGCTGGTGCCGCTGATTTTGCTGGTGTTCGGTTATGCCGCGACCAGCGGGCTGATCGAAGAATATACGGCCGGTTTTGTGCGTTTAAAGCCGAACGGGCTTTATATGATCGAAAAAGTTTACGTGCAGGGTGACAAGCAGATCCGTCTGGCTGGCATGATCCATATGGGTCGCGAGGATTACTATACGGAGCTTGAGAACTCCTTTCACACCGGCGACACTCTGTTGCTGGCTGAAGGTGTCAGCGATGAACTGGGTCTGCTCAAGGATAAGTTCAGTTATGGCAAGATGGCCGGTCTGCTGGGATTGGATTCACAGGAAAAGCTCAGATTTTCTGGCCGTTTGATCGAGGCGGAATCGCTGGATTTGCCTCTCTCCGCCGAGGTCGGAACGCCGGACATTTTACGCGCCGATATCGACCTGCAAGAGTTTGATGCGCGGACGCTTGAGGTTCTTAATGCCATCGGGACTTATCTGCTGAACAGCAGTTCACTGCGCAGTGGTTATCTGCAATTCAGTCAGTGGGCTGAGCAGAATCTTACCCCGGAGACCAATCAGATCCTGATGGATGATCTGTTGCAGAGACGCAATCAGTCAGTGTTGAGTTTTCTGCAGAAGGGTTTAAAAAAATACCGGACAATTCTTATTCCCTGGGGAGCATTGCACATGCCCGGGATCGAAGCAGCGGTTCGGGAGCGGGGGTTTAGCTTGTCGGAGTCACATGAACGGTTGAGCATCGATTTTTTCAGCTTGCCTTACAAGAGACTTATCGGAAATATTGTCGATGATTTTGGCAGGGCTGGTATGTAAATACCCCCCTTCAGGCTGTTATGTTACAAAAAAAACCGGAAGAAACCATCTCGCAGATCAATAGGTTTCGATTCCGGCTTTAGCCCCGATTGTTGCAATCTTCAGTTGTAAATATTCTTCGTGATTTCACTGACCTCTTTTGCCAGCTGCTCGCTGGGAGTGACCACGACGGCCTTGCCATCGACACTAGTTTTATAGCGCGGCGCATTTTGGCAGTTCAAATAAGCGTGACGCAGCTTTTCGTTAATTTTCTGGAGCTGAATCTGGTCTATCCCATGTTCCTTGGCTGAAGCGCCGAGGCTATGGACTGCCTCATCGATCATCGCCATACCGAACCGTTTGGGTGGCTTGCCGATGAAAACGAAGGCCTGTCCGTCAGTGGGGACAACCTCAAGTGGATCAGAAATCTGTCCGATTAACTCTTTGAGTGCTCCCTCAATGGCGTGGATCTGTTTTGCCGCCATTGTATCCTCTGCCAGCTCCGGATAGTTTATCTTCTTGCTGAAAAGTCCCATGCCTCTTCTCCTTTCATTATGCGCGGGGCAATTGCATTCAATGCAAGAGAAACCTCTTAAAAGCATTATCATAAAATAGCCGGGTTGCAATAAATCATCGATAACTCAGTTATTTATCCATCGTTGTTGAAACCATCGATGATGGTTGTCTGGCTTCGGTTCCTCTGCTTTAAACTCACCTTGATACGCTGCGGTATGTAGAAATATTATTATTTTGAGGACGAAGTCGTTGGCTCAGGGCGTAAATAAACTGCTTCGGTTTCGATGACTGGTATATGATGGCAAAAGAGTTCCATTGCGGATAAGCAGCATCCCTTTTAGTAACAAGGAGTCAAGATCATGGCTAAGGGTCAGGACAGTAAGAAATCGGTTAAGAAAGAAGCGACCAAGACTCCGAAAGAAAAGAAGGCCGAAAAGAAGGAGAAAAAGGGGAAGAAGTAATCGTTCCTCTGGATTCCCCATGCGAGACATCACCCAAGAGAATAGAATCGTGACACCGACTCCCCCTGTTGAGCAAGCTTCACAACGACCAGTTCCCTCTGATTTCGAAGTCTGGAGAACTCCATCTCTCCAGGCTTCAGAGGTTGTTAATCTCCCCCTTGCCAGCGATGATCAGCGTGCTGAAGGACAAGCTTCGCCAAAAAGCGGACTGCGCAGGTTCGGTTCGATCGGGCTGTTTTTAGCTTTAATTTTCGGCAAGTTGAAATATCTGGGAATTCTCCTGCAAATCGGCAAGTTCAAAACCTTCATCAGCATGCTGATCAGTATCTGGGCTTATGCCATGTTCTGGGGTTGGTCTTTTGCTGCGGGGTTTGTTGCGCTTATCTTTATCCACGAAATGGGGCATGTTATCGCCCTGCGGATGATGGGCATTCCGGCGACGGCGCCGATGTTCATCCCCTTTGTCGGAGCGCATATTGTCATGAAGCAGATGCCAAAGAACGCCTTTGTCGAAGCGGTCGGTGCCTATGGTGGACCGCTACTTGGCACCATTGGCGCTATCGGTTGCGTCGGCATCGGTCTGGCGACGGGCAACCTCTTCTGGTACGCCCTCGCCTCCAGCGGGTTTTTGCTCAACCTGTTCAACCTGCTACCGATCTCGCCTCTCGATGGCGGCCGGATTATCGGTGTCATCAGCCCCAAGCTCTGGGTGCTGGGATTCGTTGGTGCGGCAGTGCTCTTCTACTTGACCTGGTCACCGATCATCGCCCTGATTCTATTGCTGGGCAGCTTTCAAATCTATAAGTCGTTCAAGACTTCCAAGATAGAGCGCGCGAGCTATTACGATGTCTCTCTGGTCAAGCGGATCGGGATGGGCGTGGCGTTTCTCTTGTTGCTGGCAGTGACCTCTATCGGCATGCTGATGATGCAAGGCCCACTGCAGGGAATCTAAATAACTGATAGTTTCGATGAGGATAAAGGCACAGCTTTCGTAAAGAGAGCGGTGCCTTTATCGTTTGTGTTCAAGAATTGATTTGGATCTGGCCGCACATCTTGTCAAGAAATAGCGGCTCTCGCGATGAAAATGGTTGTTTCATTAAAGCATTGGCTATAAACGGACGATAAGAGAGAAGGACAGTTTCACTAGGGGGGACCCGGGCAGGGAGGCAAGGGTGACAGACTATATCAAGGTGCCAACATTACCGACGCAGGATCTTTTGCGGGGGGTAGAAGCGGTCTCGCCGTCATTGCGGATAAATTCTCAGCAACCACGGCAGGGGTACGCAAAGCAGCAGTCTGACAACGAAATAGAGAAGGAAATTCGTGATCCCCGCCGTTTTTTAAAATTACGTGACTTGATCAGAGAGCTGCAGGGAAGGGCGAAAATCAATAGGGTCGATTTTGTAACGGCCGATGCCGAGCTGCGTGGCCTGGGGTTGGCTATTGTTGAGGAGAAACTTATTCCAGGGTTGCTCCAGTTGAAAATCCCGCTGGAGAGTATAGAGTCTCTATTCCAGCAGATGGATAAAAGCCCCTCCAGTATCAGGCTGGCACGGGACCGCCGGATTGTCAGCACCGAACCGACGCTGTTTCCGATCTCAACAGAGGGGTTGTTGGAATACAATCTGATAATTGGAGATCTGAGCATCCATTCCGGAAAATTTGGTCAAAAAATTGTTGAAGCGGTTGTTCAGGACGGCATCAGTACTCATCAGCATGATCGTTTGCGTCTGACCTTCAGTCGCATAGGCTCGACCTTTGACGTAACTAACGCGTTGCTGAAATTGCAGATCAGCGTTCTTCTCGGGGTGGCTGAGAGCGATGAGTTTGAGCGCCGGGCGATTCTTTATCCGCAAACCGATTCAAGTTACGGGCTATACGCAGACAAGTGCATCAACCTGTCCATTTAAATCAGCTACCATGCTGATATCTGTTTACAGGACCGCCACTGGTTGAGGATTCGTTCATGGTCGCCGTGAAAAAGAAAATTCTGATCGCTGATCCCAATGTATTGAATCAGGCCACGCTGATCGGGACCCTGCAATCCGATTATCACGTCGTTACGGCAAAATCTGCACAAGAGGTCTTGAAACAGCTGCAGACGAACAGCATCGACATGATTGTGCTCGAAACCACCCTGTCTGACACTGACGGCTTTGAGCTTTGTCGCAAACTGAAAGCCGATCAAGGGTCGGCGGACCTCCCCGTGATCTTTGTCACAGCCCTTAACAGTGTTAGCGCCGAGGCCAAAGCCTTCGAGGCCGGTGCGGTTGACTATATTACCAAACCATTTAACGCTCCGACCATCAGAGCACGGATTAAAAATCAGCTCAAATTCTGCGATGCAATTAAAGAACTGACACGGCTCAACCATCTCGCTCTTGACGCCAATCCCAACACTGGTCTGCCCGGCAATAACAGTATCATGGCCGAACTAACGCAGGTTCTCAGCGATAGAGCTACTGTAGCGGTCATCTATGCCGACCTCGATAACTTCAAAGTCTATAATGATCTGTACGGTTTTGCTCAAGGGGATAAGGTCATTATCTTTACCGCAAACCTGATAAGGGTCTCCCTGCATGCGGTTGGTTGTGGAGACTCATTTCTGGGGCATGTGGGAGGGGACGATTTTGTCCTTATTGTTCCTGCCGAAAAATGCCATGTCGTCGGCGCAGAAATCATCAGACGCATCGATCGTGGTATTCGCGAATTCTATTCTGACGAAGATCTAGAGAGGGGCTATGTTCTCGCCTCGGTCAGAGGTGGGGAGAAGAAGGAATGCAATTTTGTTAGTCTCAGCCTCGGCGCGGTCGATTTGACCCAGCGGAAGTTTTCGACCCCCTTCGAAATTATCGACATCTGCACCGAGACAAAAAAAGCGGCCAAGGCACAACCGGGCAGTTATCTCTTTGTTGATCAGCGGCGGGTTCCGTAAATTCTAACAAATTTTAAAGCTCCAGTTCTTTTCGAGAATGCCGCTGCCGCCTCTGTGTTTAGCAGTTCTTTCAATGACTCGGTAACAACCTTGTCTCTGAACTAACGTGTTTGCTTGAGCTTGTCAGCGAGGGCCGCAAAGGGGGAGTGGGCAAGCGATGGTTTGTTCAGGCGATCGGTCGGGCCGTCGATACTGCGTTGCTCTTGTACCCCTTGGGTATGTTCGTGGTCGTGGCAGTAAATGCATAGCAGGTCCCAGTTGCTGCCGTCGGCCGGGTTGTTGTCGTGGTTATGATCCCGGTGGTGCACGGTCAGTTCGCGCAGCTTCTTGCCTTCAAATTCTCTGGAGCAGCGGCCACAGACGTGGGGGTAGAGTTTTAGCGCTCTCTCACGGTATCCGTCTTGACGCTGTTGTTCTTCTTTACGCATCTCTGCAATGATCTGGTCGGGTTGTTTGTTGCTGGTCATGAGATCTCCTAACGATAGGGGATAAGATTTGCTGTTTGTGATGTCTGGTCAAAAACGACCTTGATTCTACCCGATTTAAGCTGTTGGAGCACCTGTTCTACCTTATCTTCCAGCGTACATCCGGTCTCAGCCCAGTCCGCACCGTCACGGGTCACGAATTCCTGAATCATCCGCTCCAAGGTCTCCGGGTTGAGCTGTAGGTAGGGGATCTCTAGCCCGGCTTCCTGTTTGGTTCTGATTTCCAGGGGCATGGTTGACCTCGCAAGGGGGGGAACTGTATCGCTTAGTGTGTCGCATGTTTTTTCAACCGAGAGATAGGGCTGCGGCCTGATTCTGAAGATTAGGTTTTGTGGATTCAGCGCCCGACCAAACTTTTGACAATATCAATCTCACCTTGTCGGCCGAGGGTTCGCATTGCTTCGACGCCACTCGTGGCATACTCCTTGGCATCTCCGGTCAGGTAGGCGAAAACAAAGGCAGCAAGTTCGGCCCTGGCGACCGCACGTCTCTCCATGGGAGTTCGCTTTTTGCCTGCTTTGAGCCAAAGGGTTTCGGAGCGTTTCTGGTGAAAGGCGATGGCCAGACTGGTGATGGCAATGCGCTGGTTGAGCGATGATTTTTCGCTCGATCTAAAGGCAGCCATGATATTTTCAGTGAAGTCTTCCTGAATGAGTTCCGCCAGGCGGATGAGCTTGTTTTTCACGAAGACCTCGGGTCGCTGTTATCGGCAAAGAAAGTTCACAATATTAGCACAAATGACTCGCATGCAAGTCTGATCATATCAGCGCTCTTCAAGATCTTGCATAATTTGCCTGTTTTGGCGTAAACAAGGGCGTGAGTTGAAAGTTCAACCAATGAATTAAGGCACTCTTGTCATGTCGTATAACCCTTTCCGCTTCAGTCCGTCAAACAGACGTCAGATCTTGCTGCTGACTCTCAGTCATCTGCTGTGGAGTTGCGCGGTCTTCGGTCTCTGGTCGATGGGGAGCCTTTTCGATGCGCCATCAGCCTGGCTGGCCGCTGTTTTTATGGCTGTGCAACTTTATGCCGCAGCCCAACTCTTACTCCCCGCTCTCCTGCTCAGCCCGGAAGAACGCCGCCGCGGCTTTTATCTTTTTTGGGGAGTGGGGTTGGCATTGTGTATCTGGCTGATGAATCAGCTGACACCTGATGGTGTTTGGTTGACGCTCCTGGCCGTGATCAAGTCGGGTCTCTTGCTGCTGGTCGCGACCCTTGTCGGTGCCGCTCTGGCTCGCTATGTCAAGCGCCTGTGGGAGATCGTGCCGATCTGTATTATGATGACTCTGGCCGATTTTTCAAGCTGGCTTATAGGTCCGACGGCGGACTTCACCCAGCAGATCAAACAATATTATCTACAGCCCGAAGGGGCTCCGCCCCTGATCGACATGGTTCTGATCAAGTTGGTGTTTCCCGGTTCAAACATATTGCTGCCGGTTTTTGGCATTTCAGACTGGATTATGGTGGTCTTCTTCGCGATCCTCGCTGCGCGTTTTGGGGTCAACGATAATTTGGCCGGAAGATCAGGTTCCACCCTGGCACAGCAGGGACGGATCGGTGGTTATCTGCCGGTTTCGGTGGCCGCGCTTTTCGGCGTCACCCAACTGGCACAGGGGACTGGGCTCTTTATCCCGGCTTTACCGCTGATTGCCCTGGTCATGCTCCTCTGGTACGCTGGCCGCTACCTGTGGCTCCATCTTGGTGTTGAGTAAAGAAAAGGGGCCTGAGACTGATGTCCTCTGACACATTTATCTGCAAAAAAGAAGGATGAAACCTAACCTATGAGCGAAGAACAACCTCACAATCCTCTGCACGGTGTGACCCTGGAACAGATTCTAACCAGCCTGGTCGATTACTACGGTTGGGAAGAGTTGGGCAAGGATATCAACATCAACTGCTTCACCAGCAACCCCTCCCTGAAGTCCAGCCTCAAGTTTCTGCGCAAAACCCCCTGGGCGAGGAAGAAGGTCGAGGATCTCTATCTCTCGACCAAATAGCGCCTTTTGCAGCCCCCATTCCGTCCTGTTTCTGAAACAAAGACAGGTCTGATGCCAGAATTGATACTTTTTACCGATAGCAGTGTGAATCCTCAAACCGGAATTGGCTATGGCGCTTACCTTGCGCTGACCAGGTCCGGTTTGGCGTTTGAAGAATTACCTTCACAGGTGAAACTGCGGCGCTTTGTAAAGAGCTCGTCAACACTGCTCGAATTACAGACTCTTCTCTGGGCGTTGAGTGAGCTGCCGGACTCGGTGGCTAAGCTGAAGGTCTACACCGACTCGCAAAACATCATCGGTCTGCCAGCGCGACGTGCTCGGCTCGAGCAGAACGACTACCGCTCAGCTAAGAATAAGCGACTCGGCCATTATCTGCTCTATCAGGAGTTTTATCGGCAAACCGATCGTCTGGATTGTGAACTGGTTAAGGTACGTGGCCACAAGTTGGTCGAGCAGAAGGATGATATCGATCGGCTCTTTACCCTGGTGGATCGCGGCGCGCGCAAGGCACTCCGCGCCTGGTTGCGCAGCCATGGTCACTTAGACTAAAGCCACTTGAATTCAAGCGCGCAAATTCCTTAGCGCAGTACGGCACCCCACGCTCGAAGACGATTTTTATTGCAACTAACCATCTTTATTCAATCTTTATCAACCCTTTATCAACCCTGTTATTTCTTGACTTGGGTTGACTGCTCTTCGCTGGTCACCCGAATACCATTCTCATGAGAGCTGGCAAGTGTTAGCATGCCTCGTTCAGTCAAGCGCGCGATGCACTCAGTCTGATCTCAGGGGGACCCATCAAACATGATTCTACGCCGCCATACCTGCCGTGTGCTGTTTTTTGCATTGCTCCTGCTCTGCTTAAGCGGTTGTGTCGTCAGTGACAGACCTCCGCTCGCCGTCAATGGTTTCCTCGACTTATCGGCGTGGGATTTCGACAAAGACGGTGCCGTGAAGCTCGACGGAGACTGGGAGTTCTACTGGCAGCGCCTGCTTTATCCCGATGAGTTTTTCAGCGCACAACCGGTGCCGATGACCGATCACTTCAGAATTCCCGGCCGCTGGGATGGGCGAGTGATCGATGGGGTGAAGCAAACCGGCGACGGCTATGCCACCTTTCGCCTGAAGGTTAAATTGAGTCCTGAGCGCCGGATCATGGCGGTCCGCATTAAGGAAGAGTCCTCCGCCTACCGGTTGTGGGTCAATGGGCAGGAGGTCGCGCGTAACGGTGTCGTTGGAGAGAGCCGGAACGAAATGGTGCCGCAATATCTACTCCAGTTGAAACCCTTCCTCGCCGAAAAAGAGTCCCTGGAATTTGTTCTTCAGGTCTCAAACTTCCATCACCGCAAGGGTGGTGTCTGGTTTCCGCTTGAGCTTGGCAACTCAGATGACCTTGTCGACAGTCAATACGCCGTCTGGGCGCTCGATCTTTTCCTGTTCGGCAGCCTACTGATCATGGGACTCTACTATCTGTTTATCTTTCTGCTCCGCAAAAAAGAACTCTCAGCCCTCTACTTTTCCCTGTTTTGTCTCTTAATTGCCGCTCGGACGATATTCACCAACACCCGTTTCTTCTTACATGTTTTTCCCTCCTTCCCTTGGGAAATTGTCTATAAAGTTGAACTGCTCACTGTGACTGTGACCTTTCCAGTGATGTTGATGTTCATCTGCTCACTCTATCCGGAGGAAAGTTCCAGATTGGTTGTGCGCTGCACCCAGCTGGTCGGTGCAACCGCCAGCTTATTTGTCCTGCTGGTCGACGCCAGGCTCTCAAGTCAGATTGTCGTCCCCTATCAATTTGTCATTTTGTTCCTCTATCTCTATATCACGTACGTCCTCTTACGAGCCTCTCTCCGCAAAAGAACCGGCGCCAGAATCATCCTCTTCGGCATGACCATATTTTATGCCACCATTGTCAATGACGTGTTGGCCTCCCAAGCAATTATCGCCACCCCGTTTTTAGCCTCCATCGGCATGCTCATTCTTGTGCTCTCCCAGTCTTTCGGCCTATCCAAGAATTTTGTCAGTGCCTTCAGCTCGGTAGAGAGCCTCTCTGCTGAACTGGAAGAGAAAAATATCGAATTAACCCGCCAGGATAAAATCAAAGATGAGTTCCTGGCCAACACCTCCCATGAATTGCGCACGCCGCTGCACGGCATGATCGGCATCGCCGAATCTCTGTTGAGCAGCACCAGGGAAACCGGGAGTGGCGTCACCCGCAACAGTCTTGAGCTGATCGTCGGCAGCGGACAACGCCTCGCTCACCTGGTCAACGATATCCTCGATTTCTTGCGCCTGAAGCATCAGGATTTTGACCTAGATCTTCAGCCGCAGAACTTGCGCGCTTTGACTGATAGTGTCTTAACCCTGACCAGTCCACTGGCAAAAGCCAAACCCTTGCAACTGATCAATAGCATTCCAGCTGACCTGTCTGCGGTGACTGGCGATCAGAACCGGCTGCAGCAGGTGCTCTATAATTTGATCGGGAATGCCATCAAATATACCGATCGGGGCCGCGTGGAGCTTAGTGCCTACCAGCAGGCTGAAGAGATCGTCGTTTGTGTGGCGGATACCGGGATCGGCATCGCGCCGGATCAACTCAATGCGATATTTCAGCCCTTTGTACAGGCCGGTCAGCCAGCGGGGTGTCACTCTGAAAGTAGCGGGCTGGGTCTGGGGATCTGCTGCCAGTTGATCGAAAAGCATGGCGGCCGGCTTAGTGTTGAATCGACCCTCGGTGAGGGGAGCCGCTTTTGTTTCACTTTGCCCTGTGCCAGTGCCGTGAATGTTGGTGCGGAGAGCACTTCCCAGATCAATGCCTTGGCGCGCGAATGGCAGCCGGGCCCGATGGTCACCGATCCGCTAAACAGTCCCCCACCCCAACCCTCCGCAGGTGGGATGGGTCCGCGGATTCTGGCGGTGGATGATGATCCGGTCAATCTGCAGGTCGTCATCAACCATCTGAGCGCTGAAGGGATGGAAGTGACAACCGCCACCAATGGTGCCGAAGCGCTGCAGCGACTGGAGAGCGGAGAGAACTTTGATCTTGTCCTGCTCGATATCATGATGCCGGGAGTGGACGGCTACGAAGTTTGTCGGCGCCTGCGGGAACGCTTTTCGGCTGCCGAGCTCCCCGTACTGATGTTGACCGCCAGGACTCAGCTGCAGGATCTGGTGCAGGGGCTGGAGTGTGGCGCCAATGATTATCTGGCTAAGCCCTTCGCCAAGGGGGAACTGTTGGCGCGGGTGCGCGCCCAGCTCAAGGTCAAGCAGGCGCACAAAACCCTGGCGGAAAATCAGCGTTTGAAACAAGAGGTTCAGCAGCGACGTCAGATCGAACATGAGCTGCGCCAGACCCAGTACCGGCTCGGTGCGATCCTGAATGCCGCCCCCGAGGCGATGCTGGCGCTAAATGAAGATGATGATGTCAGTTTCTGTAATCAAGCCTTTGAAAAACTGACGGGACATAGTGCCAGCGCCTTGCTGGGGCAACCCTTAAGCTCCCTGTTTCCTGGGGAGGCTGAAGGGCCGCTGCAGCGCTGTCTGGCACGGCTGGGTGAGGATGACGAACTCCAGCAGCAGTCTTTGACCCTAATCTATGCCAATCTCAAGCAACACCAACACCAGTTGCTGCCAAAGCGTCTGGAGTTGGAAGATGAACAGTTATTGATGCTGGTTGTTCAACCTGCTGTTGATCCCAAGGAACCAGCGCAGATCTCAATTTCCTTGTCGCTCATCGAATCCTTAAACCATAACCGCAACCGTTTGCGCATCCTGAAAGAGACCCTCCGCGGCCTCCCCCCCCAGCTAGCCTCAGGTCATCCCCAGTTTATGAATGACCTGCATGCGGTCGACAGTGCCCTGATGCAGCTGAGTCATAGCCTGTCACCACAGGATGGCCTGGTCGACCAACATCTCGCCATCGTTGAAGTCATGACCCTGACTATTGACTACTGGCGTGAAAACACCCAGACCGACAAGGCGGAACTGGCACGTGAATCAGGTCTGTGGAAGGTCTATACCAATGAAGACGGTTGGGACCGCACTCAAACCCTGGATCGTTACCTGAGCCTCGAAACCCTCCCCAAATTTCCGCGCCGCAAGCAAGTGATGCGAACCGCCGAATTTGCGTTGAGCCACTGCCGTCAGGATTCGCCTCACGGCCAACGACTGGAACTGGCGTTGGCCAAACTGCATAGGTTTTCAGCAGGCAGCTAGCTGATTGTTGATGCCTATACGGACTGAAGCGAAAATCCGGAGGTTTAAGTGGAGCCTCCAGCGCAATCGATTTTTCGGATTTTGTCTGAAGCAAGTTCAACCATTCGCCCGGCTAAGTGGCCCGTCATCGACCCCTCATTAAAAATAATTCGCTTTAGGTACAGACTGTTACGGGTTTTTTAACTATTTTAACAGTGGTTTTTCAGCGCCGTTCATTATAAAAAAGTGGCAACCAGAAAAATCTCATAACTCACCGTTGTTTTCTCATTAAAGAGTGATAGATATATAAATACTCCTTCTATCGATAGGGGCTAACTCATATGAATCAAGGGGACGGCCAGACGCTCATTTTTGACAAAAAGCAACTGAGCCAATAGCCGTGAACAACCTCCCACCAAGTATTTGGCCGTAATCGAATCCCTCTCTTAGCTTATTGAAGAACACAAGAACAGTTCCGTTTTTATATTATTTTTCAACGGACGAAAGGAATACTCAGATGCGTAAGTCTGGCCGCAGGCAGAGCAAGGGCGTTTTCATCGGGTTCAATGCCAGTAAGCGGAAGGGCTTGGTTGTCATCTTTACCCTGTGTCACTTCTTATTCGCCAATTTTGCCTGGGCCGCGCAGATAGTCATCGACGGCAATACGGCGACTAACCTGGCGATAAACGGGAACGTTACCGACGTGACGACCTCCACTGTCGTTGGAACGACCGGTTTCAATTCCTTCTCTGAATTCAACGTCAATGCTGGCAACGTAGTGAATATGCACCTGCCTGGCGCGACTAACAATCTGATGAACCTGGTACATTCCCAGACGACTTCCATCGACGGTATCCTCAACTCCATCAAAAATGGTCGGATAGGCGGAAACGTCTACTTCGCAAACCCACGTGGCGTAATCATAGGTAACGCTGGCGTTGTCAATGTCGGCTCGTTAACCGTCGTAACTCCGACCCAGTCCTTCATGGATGGCTTTTTTTCATCACCTGGCAACCCAGTGCAGGGCTCGGTGAACATGCTGATGAATGGCACCGCCCCTATTGACGGGACCGGACTTATCTCTATCCAGGGCAAAGTGAACGCCACAAGCTCCATCGATCTCAGAGCTGGCAGCTTCGATAACGCCGGGACAATAGCGTCCGGGGCATCGTTTTATAGAAATCAAGCCAATTTCAGCGATGTGGTCAACGTCAACGAACTGCAATCGGGTACAAAGATCGACATCGTAGGTGGCGATATCTACATTCGCGCCGATAGCAGCGCTACATCCAGCGGCACGCTGGCGGCCAATGGTGTCGGAAACGGAAATGCCGCAGGCAATGTAGATATTTACGCTGAGGATATAACCCTCTCCCCCGGTGCTAAGGTGCTGGCCCACAATGCCGACGATACCACCCAGGGTGGCAAGATAACGATCGCAGCCAGCGCCACCGGCGACCACAGCGGGATCGCCATCCTTGACGAGGCGACCTCTACGGTCACCATAGACGGCGCAGAGCTTCAAGGCTGCGAAGTTGAGATAACCTCTGACTCTTCAATGACAGCCAGGGCCGAGGGGATCCCCCTTGATCTGGCCGTTGACGCGGCGGTGGTAGACGTGACCGTTGGCGCGAGCGTAGAGGTGCAGAACAGTACTATAACCACCGAGACTGGGAAGCTGACGGTTGCAGCAAGCTCTACCGTTCATGCCGATTCTATAGCCAACGCCAGTTCGACGCTGCTGCCTGTTTCCGGTGACGCGGCGGTAGCTACCTCCATAGTGGACTCCTCGGCTGTAGCGCACATCGGCGGCAATACCAAGCTGGACCTTGCGGATGGGCTGAATCTCTCCTCCGATAACTCCGTCACGGTCAACACCACCGCTGACGGCACCGCCGGTGGCGACTTCGCGGCTGGCGGTTCGGCTGCTGTCACTGTCATCAAGCGCAGTGAGTCCAAGGCATTTATCGACGGCAACGCCGAGTTGGTCAATCCCGCAGCGATAAACGTCTCTGCGGATTCTTTAAACAACATCACCACCATCGCCAAGTCCACCTCCAAGGGCGCGACTGACAACAGCCCGGACACTAAGGACAACCTGGACAAGTACGGCCCCGACACCGCTGAAACGGATGCGCAGGGCTCCAGCAAAGTTACCCTGGCTGGTGCGCTGGCCGTGACCGATCTGGGCAACGCCACGACCCAGGCCTATGTGAACCTGACCACCAAAGATGGCGCGAACGCACAGACTGATATGGGCGCACTCTCCATTAGCGCCAAGTCTCTCTCCAATGCTTCGGCCAAAGCCGATGGGTCGACAACCGGTGGTGATGTGGGAGTAGGTGTCGCCGTGGCTGTGAACCTGGGAGTAGAGAAGGTCGAGGCCTATATTGGCAGTACATCCAAGATTACAGCTAACGGTGTCAGTGTAGAAGCTGGTATGAAGGACTACACTCCCGCTGGCGGTGTGGCTGATACAGCCTCCAGTTACAGCGCAGAGGCCATTTCAGGCGCAGGCTCCAAAAACGTGGGTGTGGCCGGAGCAGTTGGGCTGAACGTGGCGGTCAACACCACTGTGGCGACGATTAAAACCGGAGCCGATGTGGACGCGGGCGGGGATGTATCGATCAGTTCGGAAAACAACACCGAAGCCACCGCGAAGGCCTCCCCGACCGTCAAAAACACCGTCGGTACCAAGCCCGCAGCCGTCGGCGTCGGTGCGTCAGTCGGACTCAACGTCGCAGTCAACACCACCACCAGTGCAATCAAAGACGGCACCGTTCTGACCGGCGCAGGCGTAACCAACGTCACCGCCGCCTCCGAACATAAAATAGACACCAAGGTCGAAGGTGGAGCCAGCGGTTCCAAGGTCTCCATCACCCCGCTCGCCGCCGTCACCGTCGCGGTCAATACCACTACCGCCAGACTGGGCACTGGCGCAATCCAGGGGACTCTCGGTGCGTTAACCGTCGACAGCTTGAATGTCAGCGCAACCAATAAAAGTGACGTCACCACCGAAGCCAAAGGGCAGACCGCCGGCGATAACATTGCCATCGGCGCCTCCTTAGCTTTAACCACCGCCGTCGACACGGTCACCGCCACAACGGACAGAGATATCACCGCGACCGGTAAAGTCGCCTTCAACGCCGAGAGTGTCGCCTCCAGCTCAACCACCGCCACAGCCAGTGCCACCGGTGGCAAGAAAGCCGACGCCGACGGCAACGCCGCCGCCGGAGAATCGGT
>Ga0316202_10000135_pt1 | contig 113139 bp, 59 predicted proteins | sample 3monrhotite_MG_FD_204934 | JGI IMG/M metagenome (GOLD analysis project Ga0316202, IMG submission 204934) | Microbial mat bacterial communities from mineral coupon in-situ incubated in ocean water Damariscotta River, Maine, United States -... | ecosystem: Environmental > Aquatic > Marine >... | reverse complement strand
ACCTCGAGGGTCGACTCGGAAGGGAGCGCCGAACCCTCGTGGCCGCGACCGAAGAGACCACGCGGGGGAGGAGTGACCCGGCGCTTTGTGCCGACGTGGCTGGGGAGGCTGATCACACCCGGCCAACGAGACGGACGGCGGACGACCCAAGCCTCGACGGGGTTGGCTACGAGATAGACGAGGTGCTGGAGAAGCTCCTCGCGAGTCTCGAAGGCCCAGTGGGTGTAAGGCTTGGACTCCCAAAGCCGTCCCTGACGACCGAGGTGCTTGTTGATCACCCGACTCAACATGGAGTCCAGCTCCTCCATGAACTTGGGGAGCCTGCGCCTGGGGTCCGTCAAGATCAGGTGGAAGTGATTCCCCATAAAACAGAAGGCGTGGAGCCTGATCCCGTGCTTGTTCGCGTAGACGCCCAGGAGGAAGCGAACGCTGCGGTTTAGGCGCGAAGAGGGACGGAGGAAGAATCGGCGCTCAGAACACCGGCGCACGACAGCGACGGTGCTGCCTTTGAGGACTCGACGAGCGAAGGACATGGATCACCTGAAAGGGCTAGGCATCCTGAGGTGACGAAGTTTTAGCGCACGCACAGCGTGTTCGCTATAGGTTAGCAGCCGGGGCGGGCAGCTTGTGGGGCGGCTCCGAGCGCGCGAGGGTCGAGACCAGATTGCCTCCCCCCCGGGTCGTCCTCCGACCCAGGCAGGGCCTAGAATCCCCGACGTGACGCCCATTCAGATAGGCCTCGCCCTTGGCACAGCTGTCGTCTTGCTCTTCGTGGGGCTAGACGCCTGGGACGTGCGCGAGCGACGAAACGCAGCCGGAATCGAGCCCGCGCGCTGGAGCACGGTCGGGTTCCTGGCCCTGATCTCGCTCCTCTTCGCGGCGATCCAAGTCGGCCTGACCCTGATCCTCCCCCAGGCTCAGGCGATTCTGGTCTGGGGCGAAGAGCTCCTTCTCGAGTGGCGCGGAGCCAGTGCGGTGGAACCAATCTCCTGGGGGCGCCTCCTGTTGCTCGGTGGCGTGACCTTCTATATCTCGGGCCTCATCGACTACCTCGCCCACCGCTTCTTCAACCACAGCCCCCTCTTCTGGTGGACCCACGAATACCACCACCTCCCACGCGAGGTGTTCGTGATCGTCCCCGGACTACTGCTCCGCCCCTTCGCCGCCTTCACCACCGTCGCCGTCATGTTCGGAACCGTCGGCTTCGCCCATGGCGTGTGCTGGGCTCTGGGCTGGCCGGTCTACGACCTGCGCGGACTCTTCGTGTTCGGAGCCTTCAACCTCCTGATCCTCCTTACGAGCCACTCCAGCTTCCTCCGCCGCTGGCGCTGGCCGCACTACCTGATGCGCCTGGCCTTCCTGACCACTCCCCATGAGCACCTAATGCACCACGCCATCGATCGGCCGGGCAACTATGGGAACGTGACGACTCTCTGGGATCGTCTCTTCGGGACGTATGTTGATCCCTTGGATCCGGATAATCAGGACCTGCGGCTCGGACTCGACTACGACCAGGATTTTCTCGGCGTCTTGACCCTGGGCCGAATCAAGCTGAGCCAGAGCCTGCGCGAGCGCTTCCAGCTCGCGCGCTACTGCCGCTTCGAGGGTCAGGGAGTGGACTCCAAGGACAAGGAAGAGGCGCTCGCCTCCGAGGCCGGCAGCGACGGGACGTCGGCAGCGTGAGCAAGCCGGAGCCAGAGGGCAAGGAGGGAGTCGTTGATCGGATCCTGACGGCCTCCGCTCGCTACCCCTGGCCCGCGCTGATCTTGGCCGCTCTGATCTGCCTGACGGCGGCCTGGTTCCTTCCAGACCTCGAGCGCGATCTCCGCATGGAGAAGATGTTCCCCGACGGCCGCCCCGAGCGCGTCGCATACGACGCCTTCGAGGAGACCTTCGGGCGCGACGACGTGACCGCCTTTTGCGTGGTGGAGCTCGGCGGCTCCTCGGTCCTAGAGACCGAGACCATGATTCGAATCCGCGAGCTGACCAAGGGGCTAAACGACCTCGACTACAAGGGAATCCCCCTCGTCGACGGGGAGAACGTCGTGTCCCTGAGTGACGCGCCGGTCGCGCGGACGCCAGGCGACGGGACGGTCGAGATCGGGCCCCTCTACGACCCCGAGACGCGGGCCTACGAGCCGGCCGAGGCCGAGTCCCTAGTGGCCGGTCAGCCAGCCCTGGAGGGACGTCTGATCTCGCGGGATCGCAAGCTGTGCGGGTTCTGGGTTCCGGTCGACCCTGGCGCCCAAGACGCGCTGGGGTCCGAGAAGGCACGCGTCAGGTTCGCTGAGGCGATCCGGCTCTACTTCAGCCAGGCCGACGCGGTGGAGCACTTCAGCCAGGCTGGCGCGCTCAGACCCGGGGACACGGCCTGGCTGGACGGGCGGGCGATCACCAACCACAACACCCTGCGCATGATGCAGGCCGACACCAAGGTCTTCTATCCGCTGGCCTTCGGGCTGATGCTCTTGGTCCTACTTGTCGCCTTTAGACGACTCTTGCCGGCATGGATCGCCGTCACGACCGTGACCCTCAGCTGTGGCGTGACCTTCGGGTTCATGGCGGCGGCTGGAATCCCTGTCAGCCTCTTGAGCACCACGATCCCAGTCATGGTCCTCGTGGTCTGCATCGGCGACGCAGTTCACCTCCTGACGCGCTACGAGCAAGAGCGCCTCAAGGAGGGAGGAGACGAGGGCGCCCTCGATCGCGCCTTGCGAGAGGTCGGGAGAGCCTGCTTCTTCACCTCGGCGACCTCAGCCGTCGCCTTCGGCGCGCTCTCCCAGAGCAACTTCGAAATGGTCCGCCAAATGGGAATCCCGATCGCGTTCGGGGTCCTGGTGGCCTACGTCCTGACCTTCCTGATCCTCCCGCCCGTGCTCGTGTGGTGGCCACGAAGCGCCGGAGGTGCGGCTCGAAGCGTAGCGGCTCTGCAGCGGCCCCTAGGCACCCTCGCGGCTCTGATCGACAAGCGCCCGGCCCTGATCGTGGTCGGATTCCTCGTCCTGCTCGGCGCGGACCTCGCGCTCCTGCCCTCTCTGAGCCGAGAGACGCGCATGCTCCACGATTTCGACGAGGACGATCCGGTCCTGCAGACGCGGATCTTCCTCGAAGAGCGCATGGACGGGGCGATCCCCCTCGAGCTCTTGATCGACACCGGTGAAGCCGGCGCGGGGCACGACCCAGAGGTTCAAAAGGCGCTCCTCTCCTTGGGCGAGGCGCTTCGGACGAAGGAGTTCCGGGACCAAGGTGTCCTCCACGTCCTCTCCAGCGCTGACTATCTGGCCGACGCCTATCACACCCTCTACGACCGCGACCCTGCCAAGAAGGGGGTCCTCCCCGACGACCGCGCTGGGATCGCGCAACTCCAAGCTCTCTATTGGATCGGCGGCGTCGACCCCACGACGGCCTACGTGGACAACGTGGACGCCCCCCGCCAGCTTCGGCTCGGCTTGCGGATCAAGAACCTCTACACCAAGGACTTCTTCGCCCTGACAGCGGCCGTCGAAGCCGAGGCCAAGAAGCACCTCCCGAAGGGAACGACGGTCCAGATCACCGGCGCCTCGCTCATGAGCCAGCTGATCCAGGACATGCTGAGCGCCGAAATGATCCGAACCGTGGGCTCAGCGATCTTGGCGGTCATGATCCTGGTCCTGATCTCCTTTCGCTCGCTTCGCCTCGCGATCCTGGCCCTGGTCCCGAATCTGCTCCCCCTGCTATTGATCGCAGGTTGTCTTGTGCTGACGGGCACCGCCCTCAGCATGACCACCACCATGGTGTTCGCGATCGTGTTCGGAATCAGCGTCGACGACACGATCCACTTCGTGGCCGGCTACGCCGAACGACGCCACAGACCGGACGCGGTCGAGGTCACCCTCCGCGAGACTGGCTCCAGCCTGACCCTCAGCTCGCTGGCCCTCGTGCTGGGCTTCGGGGTCCTGCTCGTGAGCGCCTTCCCGCCGAACAGAACCTTTGGAGCCATGGTCGCCGCGACCGTCGTGTTCGCCCTCTTGGGAGATCTGGTCTTGCTGCCGGCCTTGATCGTCCTCTGGAGACGAATGTTTGGAGGCTCAGGCAGCGAAGAGGCAGGCTGCCAAGAGCCAAGCGCAAGTTCAGGGAGTCAGGAAGGTCTGGGCGAACTCCCGGAAGCCGAAGCCCTTCCCGGGCAAGAGCCCCCGCTCGCCGAGCCAGGCGACTTGGCGCTCTAGGGCCGGCCGAATCGGAGTGTGGGCGTGCCCGAGCTCAGCCTGGGCCTTGCCGTCGTCGATCCACCAATAGAGGGACATGGCCTGGCCGAGGGCGTGATTGAGCGTCACGTAGTTGCCGTGGTCCACCCCTCGCGCCTTGGCTACCCACTCACCCACGTCGCCGAGGGCCCGCATGGCGCGGCCAGGGAGGCGGAGCGTCGGGAGCCCGCTCGGGAGCTCCAAGACCTCATGGAGGAGGCTCGTCCAGGCTTCGTTGGTCAAGTTCTCCCCGCCGAGGAGGTAGGAGGACCCCTTGGGGGCACGCTCGGCCGCCACGACGTGGGTTCGCGCCACGTCCTCTACGTCCACGACGTTGATCCCACCGGCTGGGATCACAGGCAGACGCAGGCAGGCCAGCCCGATCACGGCCCAAGAGCTGTGGAAGTTGCGGTCGCCCGTGCCGAGGCAGAGCGAGGGGTGGAGCAGGACCGCGTCCAGGCCAGCAGCGATCCCGCGATAGACCTCGGCCTCCGCCAAGCACATCGCAGTCACGTGAAAGGAGTGGAAGCGAGCCGTGTTCGGCGCCCCCCGCTCGTCGACGGCGAGGGGGTCAGGGCTCCCCGCGTAGATTCCGACCGAGCCGGCGTAGATCAAGCGTTTGACGCCCACGCTCAAGCAGGCCTCGACCACGCGCCGGGTTCCGAGGACGTTTATCTGGAACAGGTCTTCGCGCTGCTTCTCCCAGAGCGAGAGGACGCCTGCTTGGTGCACGACCCAGTCCCTGCCGCGGAAGGCCGCCTCGAGGCTCGCGGCGTCCTTGAGGTCGCCCAAGACGAACTCGACGTCGAGGCCCTGGAGGAGGTCGCGCGAGCTCGACTCGCGGACCATGACCGCGACCTGATGGCCGGCCTGGAGAAAAGCGCGAACAGTGTGGTGACCGAGGAACCCGGTGCCGCCTAGGACGAGGACTTTCACGGGGCGGATTGTAGGGCCGCGCCGCGCAGGGGCCGAGGGTCAGGGGGAGTTCGGCTGGTCTCCGCGGTAACGGGCAGCGAGGCTCTCGAGGTCTGCGATCCCCTTGAGCTGTGGGTTCCAGGACAGGAGCGCGTCGGCGTTCGCGCCGACAAATGAGCAACCGAGGACGGCCAAGTAGAGCAACTTCGCGTGGGCAGGATCCTCCGCGCCCCTCTTGGCGACCTCCTGCGACCAAACCTCGGCGATCCGCTCCCAGACGGCGATCTCGAGGTCCGGATCCTGATCTCGGCTGAAGTTGACCAGCGCCTCCTCGAGGGTGGAGGGATCGTTCTCGCCTAGGACCTCCTTGAACGCGCGGATCCGGGCCCTTTGCTCTGCAGTCAGCTCTGTCTGCGGGCCCGCAGCCTTCAGCAAGGCTGGGTTCACCCAGTGTGGCCCCTTCCCTTGGATCTCGACCAAGACCCAGCCTTGGGGCGGAATCTCTCCCTCTTGATAGGGAACGCAGTGATCGAGAAAGCTCGGCTCGTTGAGCCGCTTGAAGCGGATCGCGACGAAGACGGCCGCTGGGAGCGCCAGCACGAGGGCGGCGATCATCCAGGGCTCCACTCTTTTAGACCCCGACGAACTTGGCGTAGAGCCCGCGAGCCAACCCGGGATCCTGGGTCCCTTTGACCAGCGCTCGACCGTCCTTGAAGAGCGTCAGGCGGAGCTCGGGGCGATCGCTGGGGACGAAGCGGAGCAAGAACGCGTTCTGGGTCTCGAGCTTCCCGTGTCCCTCGAGGACCGTGGCTAGGCGCTCCAGGTCCAACCCGAGCTCGCTGGGGCTGCGGAGGGCGACGGCGTCCTGCCCACAGAGCTCCGCGCTGGCCTCGCGCGGGGCTTCGAGGAACTCATAGCTCCCCCCGCAGGTCACGCAGTCTGGGTCCTTGGCGAACTTGACCCGGCGAGCGTCGCGGCCCCAAACGTCGATCATGAACAGGCCCTGGGCGGGCGCGCCGCCCAAGAGCAGCTTGAGGCCCTCGCTGGCCGCGAGGCCGGAGCACACCAGGACCGCTGGCCCCAGGACTCCCGCGCTCTGACAGGTCTCGGTGGTCCCCGGCGGCGGCGGCTCAGGGAGGTAGCAGCGGAAGCAGGGTCCTCCCGGGACGATCGGGAAGCCGTGGACTTCGGTTCCGACGACGCCGGCGTAGACCCAGGGCTTAGCTAGCGAGGCGCAGGCGTCGTTGATCACGAAGCGGGTTCCGAAGTTATCCGTCCCGTCCAGAACGAGGTCGGCGTCGCCCAAGAGGGCGCGAACGTTGCCCGCGTGGAGGTCCGCCACGCAGGCTTCGAGCTCGACCTCGGTGTTGACTCGCTCCAAGCGGCGGCGAGCCAGCTCCGCCTTCGGGAGCCCAGAGGCCAAGTCGTGCTCGTCGTAGAGGATCTGGCGCTGGAGGTTACTGGCCTCGAGGACGTCGCGGTCGATGAGGCGAACCTTGCCGACCCCGGCCCGGACTAGTGTCTCAGCGATGGCACAGCCGGTGGCGCCGACTCCCACGATCGCGACCGTGGACTCCCTGAGCTTGGCTTGGCCTTCCGCTCCGCCCCAGATCGGGAGCTTGAGCTGACAGGCGTATCGCTCGAGTGTCACTGAAGGACCTATACCTACTTGCTGGCGACTTCGAAGGCCAGGCGCGCGGCGGCGCTGGCCTCGCCGAAGCCGTCGCGGGCCAAGAGGCGAACCGAGTAGCTCCCGGGCGGAAAGCCCTTGGGAACCGTCAGGTAGAGCGAGACGAACTGCGAGAGGGGGCGGGCCGGGGGGACACCGACGTGGTCGACGACCTTCTCGCGGGTCAGGAGGACCTTGCCGCGGGCGTCCTCCAGGATCAGGTCGACCGAGAGCCAGGTCTTGCCCTCGGCGTTGGGCGAGAGCCCGCGCGGCTTGAAGTTGACCCACACTCGGTCACCCGCCGCGAAGGGCTCGGCGCTGGCCGCGCCGTTGCGCTTGCGCGAGAGGCGCGTCCGCTCGAGGTGGAAGCCCAGCACGCCGCGGGCGTAGGCCCGAACCTCCATCAGCTCAGTCAGCTCAGCGTGGCCGTAGTTGCTCTTGAGCGTCAGCCGCAGCCAGCGAGCGTTGGCGCTGGGGGGGAGCTCCAAGGCCTGGGCGTTCTTCCCGCGGGCCAAGGTCCCCTCGAGGAGGGGCGCGAACCCCTCCTGCGGCCCCTTGAGCGAGCCCTCGACGAGGTAGGTCTTGGCGCCGACGCCCGCGTACTCACCTTCGTCGGCGCAGGCCGCGTCGAGCTCGAGGCGCGCCAGGCGTTGGGGGCTCCCGAGGTCGAACACGAAGCGGTGCGGAGCGGTGCGAGCCGGCGAGGAGCACCAGCCGCTGGTCGGGGAGCCGTCGACGAGGTTCCGAGCCGCCCACTGATCCGGGTCGAACTCGCTGTCGAAGCTGACGAGGCGCAGTCCGACGCGCTTGAGGACGCGCGCCTTGGCCTTGGGCGCAGCCTTCTTGCCGTCCTGAGGCTTGGGCTCTTCACTCGCCGGAGCGGGGCTCGGCGCCGGCTCGTCACTCTTGGGCGCCTCGGGTTCGTCAGCCGAGGGCTCCTCTGGGGCAGGGTCGACGGGCGGCTCGTCGGGCGTCGGTTCGGCGGGGGGGTCCTCTCCGGGAGCGTCTTCAGCGGGCTTGGGCTCGCGGGGAAAGAACTTGGCGCCGCTCACGAACTCGCGAAAGGTCGCCGCCAGCCTCTGGAAGTCTTCAGGGGACGTTCGCGCCAGAAAGAAGTAGTAGGCCTGCCGCCCGCGGAGCCCGGCGTAGCAGCGCTGGAGGAGCTTCTTGCCGCCTTCGAGCTCGATCTCGAGCTCGATCCGGAGGTAGGTTCCGCTCGCGAGCTTTACGACCTCGCCCTCCTTCTCGAAGGTGTCGCGGGTCTGCTTGAACATCTCCTCTTCGGTCAGCTTGGCGCCCATTTTCATGGCGTTGACCACGAAGGCTGGGCCGTCGGGCTTCTCTTCGAGGTGAATCGCCGTGGAGGGGTTCGGCTTGCTCTTGGACTTGGTGAAGCCCTTGGGCGTGCTGACCTCGACACCCAGGTAGCTCCGCACACGTGGGGCTTCCTCCTGGGCCAGGGCTGGAGTCAGGAAGGGTGCGAGCAGGACGAGGCTCGTGAGGACGAGGCGGGTCACGGGAGCTCCTTGGGGGTCGCCGCGCGAGGCGCCCAGAGGGTGGTCAGTATAGGAGGGAGGCGCGAAGGAGACTTGGGTTTCTCACTCGCTTGGTCCGCCCGAGCCTCGCTTGGCGTCCTCGACCTCGCTCAGGCGCCCTCGGAGATACGTCAGCTGCCGCGGGTGGGTCGTGAGCTCCAGAGCCTGGCGGTAAGCGCCGGCGGCCAGGCTCAGGGCCCCTAGGCGGCGGAGGAAGTCTGCGCGGGCGGCGTAGAGGGGCTGGTAGTCGCTGAGCCGGCCCTCTCCTTCGAGCGCCTCTAGGAGCTCGAGGCCCGCCTCGGGGCCTCGCGCCATGGCGACGGCCACCGCGTGGTTGAGAGCGACTACCGGCGTCGGCTGGAGCCTGTGGAGGCCCTCGTAGAGCAACATGATCTGGGGCCAGTCGGTGTCCTCGGCCGAGGCAGCCTGGGTGTGGAGGGCGCTTATGGCAGCCTGGATCAGGTATGGGCCGGGCGCGGCGCGGCGGAGAGCTCCCTCCAAGACTGCGTGGCCCTCCTCGGCTCGACTTCGGTCCCAGAGCGCACGGTCTTGCTCGGCGAGGGGCACGAACTCGCCCGCGGCGTTGGTGCGCGCAGGGCGACGCGCGTCGTGGAGGAGCATCAAGGCGAGCAAGCCTTCGGCCTCAGGTTCGGGCAGGGGCAGGATCTCAGTCAGGATTCGCGCCAGGCGGATCGCTTCCGCGCAGAGCTCTTGGCGAATCAAGGCCTCGCCCTCGCTGGCCCAGTAGCCCTCGTTGAAGACGAGGTAGAGGACCTCCAACACAGCCTCCAAGCGCTCGCGGAGCTGCGTAGATCCTGGCACGACATAAGGGATCCCAGCGTCGCGGATCTTTCGCTTCACCCGGACCAGGCGTTGAGCCATGGTCGCTTGAGGCACGAGGTAGGCCCGCGCAATCTCGCTGGTAGTTAGGCCGCCGAGGGTCCTGAGCGTCAGGGCGACCTGGGCCTCCCGGTCTAGAGCCGGGTGGCAGCAGGTGAAGATCAGCCGGAGCCGATCGTCGGGGAGCTCTGGCATGTCGTCACCGCTAGACAGCTTGAGCTCGGCCAGCTCGCGCAGGATCGGCTCCTTGGTCTCGCGGAGCTTGGCGCGTCGAACTCGGTCGATGGCGCGGTTGCGGGCCGTCGTGGTCAGCCAGGCCGCTGGGCGATCGGGGATCCCCGATTTGGGCCAGGCCTCGAGCGCCTTGAGGAGAGCGTCGTGGAGGCAGTCCTCGGCGAGGTCAAAGTCGCGCACGACCCGGATCAGCGCAGCCAGGACTCGTCCCTGCTCCTCGCGAAAGACTCGCTCGATTCGATCCCGCACCGCGTCCACGGGGGGATCCTACGCTGCGTGACCACGGCCGCAGCCGTGGCCACGAGGCGAGCGAGCTAGAGATCGAACTCCATGATCGGGCGGATCTCAATGGTGCCGGTCTTGGCGCTCGGGATCTTGGCGGCCCACTCGAGGGCTTCGTCCAGGTTCTCGCAATTGAGGAGGTAGAACCCGCCCAATTGCTCTTTGGTCTCGGCGAAGGGCCCGTCAGTTACGCTGACCTTCCCGTCGCGGACCCGGACGCTAGTAGCCGTGCTCGTCGGCTGGAGGGCCTCGCCAGCGAGCTTCTTGCCGGTTGGAGCGATCTCGCCCTCGAAGGCTCCGTAGGCCGCGAATAGGGCTTGGGTCTCCTCGGGAGTGGCTTGGGCCTCGGCGGCTTCGTTCGAATAGATCAAACACAGATAACGCATGGTCTTGTTCCTTCTGGTTTCGCGCGGGATCCTTGTCCCGTCACTCACACGACGAAGAGCCCGCGCTCGAATCGACAGTGGCCTGCAGCTTTTCCGTTCGGCGACCCAAGCCCTGAGACACCAAGGGCTAAAGCGCCAGCAGCTCCCTCGCTGCGGCCTCAATGGTGTCCTCGCTGGGGATCATTTCGTACATCGCCGGGCCGAGGGGGATGAAGCTGTCCTCGGCTGCGAGGAGCTTGAGCTTGACCGCGCCCTGGGTCCGCTCGGCGACCCCAGCCATGATCGCCTCGCCGAGGCCGCCCGAGCGCCGGCACTCGTCGACGACCAGGAGTCGGCCGGTAGCGCTGGCCTGGGAAGCCACCCACTCCAGGTCGAGGGGCGCCAGCCAACGAAGGTCTAGGACCCGAGCTCGAACGCCGGCTTCGGCCAGACGCTTCGCTGCCCGCAGCGAGAGGTAGAGGCCGTTGGCGTAGCTCACGATGGTCAGGTCAGCCGCGTCCTCGTGGTAGACCCGCCCTTGGCCGAGGGGGATCGTCTCGCCCTCGGCGGGGTATTCGCAGAGCCAGCCGTCGTCGCCCTCTTCGTAGAGGTCCTTGGTCATGTAGAGCGCGATCGGCTCCAGGAAAGCCACGACGCGCCCGCAGGCCCGCGCCAGCGCCAAGCAAGTCCGGAACATCTTGACCGCGTCGTCACCGCGGGACGGAGACGCGATCACGAGGCTCGGCATGTCACGGAGGACGCCCAGGCTGTTGTCGTTGTGGAAGTGCCCGCCGAAGCCGCGCTGGTAGGCGTAGCTCGCGATTCGCACGACCATGGGGTTGCTGAACTGACCCTTGCTGAAGAACTGGAGCGAGCACGCCTCGCCCCGGAGCTGGTCCTCAGCGTTGTGGAGATACGCCAGGTATTGGATCTCGGGGATCGGGAGCAAGCCCATGGTCGCCGCCCCGATAGCCAGGCCCAAGATCCCCTGCTCGTCGAGGAGGGTGTTGAACACGCGCCCCGCGCCGTAGCGTTTCCAGAGCTTGGCGGTCACGTGATAGACGCCGCCCTTCTTGGCTACGTCCTCGCCGAACACGAGGGCTTCGGGGTATTTGCCGAGCGCCTCATGGAGAGCCCGGTTGATCAGTCCGGCCAGGTGACGCTGACGGCCCTTGGGCTCGGGCCCTATGTCGGCGCCGGAGACTCGGGAAGCCTCGGCCTCGACCGCCGGCGGATCCAGGGGCCCTTGCGGGGACATGACCTGCGCGGCCGAGGTCAGCTTGGGCCGGTCGATCAAGCGCTCTGCGGTCTCGAGGACTCGCGTCCGGGCGCGCTCGTATTCCTCTCGGACCTCGTCTGGGGTCAGGATCTCGTGCGCGATCAGGAGGCGCGCGGTCTGGAGGAGGGGGTCCCGAGCCTCGACGGCTTCGATCTCGCGCTGGCTCCGATACTCCTGCTCGATGTCACTCCCGGCGTGGCCGAGGAGCCGGGTCACGCCCAGGTGCAAGAACACCGGTTGACGCTTGGTCCGGCAGATCGAAACCGCGTGGCGCGTGGCGTTGAAGGCCTGGACCAGATCCAGCCCGTCGGCTTGGACGTAGGCGATCCCCTCGCGCCGCTTCATGGCGGCCTCGATCCAGCCGGGCGGGGTCGGGACGCTGATCCCGAGCCCGTTGTCCTCGCACACGAAGAGGAGCGGGAGCGGGAGCCGCTGGTAGGCCATCCAAGCTGTCACGTTGAAGGCGCCTTGGGCCGTGCTGTGGTTCGTCGAGGCGTCGCCGAAGCTGCACATCACGATCGCGTCTTCGGGAACCGGCATGTCGAGGTGCATCCGGTGACCGCGCTCGATGGCCAGCGCCGTCCCGACGGCCTTGGGGAGGTGACTCGCGATGGTGCTCGTCTGGGGAGGGACCCAGAGCGGCCTGCTCCCCCAGACCTTGTGGCGCCCGCCCGAGACCGGGTCGTCCGCCGAGGCCATCAGCGAGAGGAGCACGTCCTCAACCACGTCGCGCTCAGGCTCCTTGCGGTAGCGCTCGCAGAACAGGGCCCCGCTCCGGTAGTGGAGAAAGGTCGGGTCCGTGGCTCTGAGTATATGTCCCAGGACGACGTTGCCCTCGTGGCCGGCGCTGGCTATCGTGTAGAAGCTCGCGTCGCGGGACTTGAGCTCGCGAGCCGCGAGGTCGAGGTGCCGGCAGAGAAGCTGCGACTCGAACATCTCGAATAGCGTCTCGCGGGGCATGCTCAGGGGCTGCGAGGGGAGGGGCTTGCCGCCGTAGGCGCTGGGGTCCTTGCAGAACTCCAGGAATTGCTCGTCGACGACGCTGGCGCGGTTGAATTTCATGGCGCTCATTACCGACCGGCGAAGCCCGGAACGCAAGCGACAAGGATCACTCGCGGGACAACTCGACCCAGAGGCCCTCTCCGCCCTGGAGTTCGCAGTGCTCGACCTCCACCACGACCGGAGTCGCCTCCTCGAGCTTGACGACGACCTCGAGGTGGGAGAGCTGACGAGGAGCGGACCTGGCCTGGGACCTTTCCGCTTCTGAGGGCTCGGGCCAGCTCCTCCATGTTGGGCCAGCGATCCTGCGGACTCTTCTCGAGGCAGCGCAGGATCAGAGCTTCGACCCACTTCTCGAGACCCGGGCTGATCTGACTCGGCGCCATGGGCGGCTCGTTCATGACGCGATTCAGGACGTTGACGACGGTCCCGCCAATGAAGGGAGGCCGCCCGGTCACGAGCTCATAGAGGATCGCGCCCAAGCCATAGACGTCGACGCGCGTGTCGAACTCTTCAGCCGAGGCCTGCTCAGGCGCCATGTAGGCCGGCGTGCCGACCAAGACTCCGCTCTGGGTGTAGCGGGTCTCGCGGTCGACGGCGCGGGCAATGCCGAAGTCAGCCAGGAGCGGAGTTCCGTCGGAGCTGAGGAGAATGTTCTCGGGCTTGAGGTCTCGGTGGAGGATCTGGGCCGCGTGGACCTGCCCTAGGGCGTCAGCGATCGGAGCCAGGAGCAGAGCCGCCTCGGGGCCCGACAGCGGCCCGCCCTTGCGCAGCCGATCTCGGAGCGAGCCCGCCGCGAGGTCCATGACCAGGTATGGACGTCCCTGGTGGACACCTCGCTCGTGGACCTGGAGCACGTTGGGGTGGCTGACCCGCGCTGCGGCCTCGCCCTCGAGCTTGAAGCGCCCCAGAGCCTCTGCTCCGAGAGGGGTCGTGATCACCTTGATCGCGACCTCGCGGCCGAGCTCGAGGTCGCGGGCGCGATAGACCGCGCCCATGCCTCCTCGAGCGAGCTCTCCGAGGAGCTCGTAGCGTCCGATCCTCTGTCCTTGACTCACGCCGCCATTACCAACGGGGGAGGGCCGGAAGGCAAGCGCTCACGTAATCGACCTCAGTCGCGCTACGTCGCCCCATATCCGTGCCGTACACACAGAGAGCGCAGCCCATTGGACCGCGCTCCCCGATATCTGCCGCGAGTGAGGGCTCGCGGGCTTTGACTAGTGCTTGTCGACGGTCACCGCGTCGAGGCTGATCGTGACGTCGGCCAGGGTCCGGTCGGCTGCCGCGATCCCGCTCGTCATGACGAAGATCGAGGGGCCGCTGAAGTCCACGCCGGGCTCGCCGGGACGAACGACGACCTTGTTGGCCAGGCCCTCGTAGTTGGCGCGGAGGCCGCTGCGGACGAAGCCCTCGACCTTGGCCGCCGAGCTGCCCTCTTGGAGGTCGATCACGTAGAGCGCGCTCTCGTTGAAGTCGACGGCGTAGAGGTAGCGCTCGCTGTGGCTGAGGGCCAGGCTCGAGACGAAGTGGCTCGTGGCCATGCCGCCCAAGTCGTAGCCGCCCTTGAAGCGGGTCGAGAAGTCGGCGTTGCTCTGGCCGAAGGCGCTCTCGATCCCGTCGAGGTCGAGGACGAAGACCTGAGCGCTGCTCTGGCTGCCTATGTAAGCCCGCTTGCCGTCCTTGCTCACGACCAGGCTCCCGGTCGGGTTGGCGTTGGCCGGGAAGTCGATGGTCCCGAGGCGGCTGAGGGAGGTCGGGTCGAGGACGTCAATCGAGCCGTCGGGGCTGCCGAAGGCGCCGGAGTTGGTCACGAGGACCAGCTCACCCTGGGAGGTCGAGATCCGGGTCAGAGCGGTCGGGTTGAAGTCCGAGGTCTCGACGTAGGCGCCACCCGAGAGGGTGTTCGTGGTCGGGTCGAAGTCGTAGGCCACGACGGCGCCCGGGTTGTAGTCGAAGCTCGCGTCGAGGTTGCTCGCGGTCAGGATCAGCTTGCCCGCGCTGACGGTCGCGTCGGCGGTGTAGCTGAGCATCAGCGGCTGGCCGCCGACGTCGACGCCCTTGCTGTTGAGGGTGCCCGCGGGCCACTGGACGGTGGCCGAGCGGAAGTCGAACCAGGTCACGTCGGCCGAGGTCGTGGCCGTGAGCGGATCGAAGACCGCCACGCCCTCGCCGTTGGCGCCAGAGGTCGTGAGCAGGCCGAGGTTGGCGCTCTCGATCTTGAGGCTCCCGGTCGCGATCCCCGCGGGGAGGGGGGCTGCGAAGAGGTCGACGGCTCGATCGAGAGCCGGGGCGGCGCCGCTCAGGTCGAGGATCCGCAGGGTTCCCTTGTCCTCGACCACGAAGGCCTTGTCCTGAAGCGCGGGGTCGTCGGAGATTACGAAGTCGCTGAGAGACTGCTGCTCTTTGAACGCGAAGTGCGCGTCAATCGAGAGCGTCGCCTGGACCGGGCTGGTCGAGGTCGTGACCGCGCCGACCTGACCCTGGGGGTCGTGGAAGGTCAGGGCTCCGCTGGTCGTGCCGGCGGCGGTTCCGCTGGTCGTGGCGGAGGGGGTCCCGCTCGTGACGCCAGCCGTCGAGGAGGCCTTGCGGCTTCCTGAAGAGCCGCCGCAGCCGACGGCGAACACGCCCGCCAAGACGAGGGCTAGGGTTCCGAAGCTGCGCTTGAAGTTGGTGCGTTGAAGTAGGGATCGGTGCATAAGAATCGTCTCCAGTCCGTGAGGCGCGGACTCTGCTGGGCCCCCTGCCACGGGAGGCCTATGAGTGGCGAGCAAGGGATTGGTCTTCTGGCTCAGAGTTCGTCCTCAGGTGACCCCTTCCCGGGGCCAAGCCCCAGTGGGTGCTGAGCAGCGCGCACTCGCGCGCCCTCGGCTCGTCTCCCTCGTCACTCTTCACAGCGGCGGGACCGCGCCGGAATCACACCGGCTTCCCATTTCCTTTGCTCGGGAACATTCGTGTCAGTGGGCAAGCCTCTGCTGCCCTGTGCGATCACCATGTGCAACTCGGAAACCATTGACGCAGGTCGTCAAGTCCTTTGTTGCTGGTGGATGGACGCCATTGGGACACGCCCTAGAGCCGCGCTTTCCCAAATCCGGCGAGACCATCGTGCACTGGTTCTCTTGTGCGCCCTGGGCGGCTTCTGGCGAGCGAAGGCAGGAAGGGAGTTGGCGGAGTTGGGCCTGCTCGCGCTGCGCAGCCCTAGGTTGGCGAGGTGCGGAGCCCTGGCGCTGCTCTCGTCTGGGGTGCGACGGTCACGGGCGTGGAGCGAGTCGAGTGGGTCGTGACTGCTCTAGCCTTCTGGCCCCAAGACCCAGCTACCTGGACTCGTTTCCGAGATCACCTCGTGTTCCAAGAGGCGCGGCCGGTTGGTTTGGCACCCTCGCTCTACGACGGGGAGCCCTATCCCTACTACCGAACCTTCGCTCCCGAGTGGTACCTCCATGTCTTGCCCTTGCCTGCCCCTCATGTCGGTGAGGCCGCGGCGGACCAAGACCTGAGGCAGCTGCGGACTCTCGCTCTGGAGATTCAGCGCTTGGATCCGCGCTGGGCGGTCGAGCACGTGGTACTCGACGACTACACCAGCTTTCTCCACCTCAGCGACGGACGAGGACGGATCTGTTCGGCTTGGGCAGGTGCTTGGCCCTCGCTCGACTTGAACGAGGAGGGCGAGGGCGAAGAGGAGAACTACGAGGTCCCCACGCTCCACGAGGCGGTCCGAGTCCTGGTTCGCTACGGGCTGGGGCTTTCGCTGAGCGACTTCCGATCCTGGAGAAGGGACGCGCTAGAGGAGGAGGCTCTCCTACTCGAAGGCGAGGAGGGTGCCGGTGTCTCGGAGGGCCTCGGCCGTGTCGAAGATCTCCGCGAAGGGGACCGCGGGCTCGATCTGGAGGTAGACGCGGCGGGCGCGGGTGCCCCGGACCTCGGCCACGACCTCCGCGCGAGTCAGGGGGCGGCGGGGAGGGTCGGGGTCCTCGGGCGCTAGGAGGCCTGGGAGCGGGTGCCAGAGGTGCTTGGCGCCGGCGCTGGCCTCGTGCCACTTGATCCCGACGATCCCGGCCCGCGCGCTGCGCCCGGGGGGGAAGATCGGCCAGGCGACGGGGGGTCGCGGGTCTGCGGCGACGCGCCAGTGGAGGTTACGGACGCGGGCCTTGCGACAGGCCTCCACGATCGGGCGCACGTCACGCCAGAGGGCTTGGGGCGCGACCTCGAGGCGAAGCACCAGGCCCCTGCCCGAGCGGCGCTGCTCCTCTTCGAGGGCGTCGACGAGGTAGAGGACCTCCTCTCCCTTCAGCCGCAGGCGCCCAATGGGGTCGACCTCCAAGGCCAACATTCCGCCGGGCTGAGTCCAGTCGACCTCCGGCGTTCGCTTGGGCTCCTGGCGGACCGGCGCCTCGAGCGGCTCGGGGCCAGGCTCCCGTGAGGGCGGAGCCTCGCAGCCGGCGAGAGAGAGGAACAAGAGGAAGATCCACGAGCGAGGCATGCCCGAATCCTAAACTGGCCCCGCTTCCGCAGGTAGGCAGGGCAGGAAGGCGCCAAGCCGCCAGCCAAGCGCCTCGCTTTGCCAGAGGGTCCTTGACCACATCTCAAACCCAGAACTCGCTATAAACGCCCCGGCCTTCGGGCCCGGAGCGTTTATGCGATCACGAATTCTCTTCGGGGCCTGTCTGGCCTTGGCCTGTCTCGCGCTGAATGCCTGCGCCGTCGGCGCCCAAGGCGAGGTCGCCGAGGGCGAGCGGCTGTTGGCCGAGAACAAGCCAGGCGAGGCCCTGGCCGTGTTCCAGGAGATCCTCCAGGGCGGGCAGGTTTCGGCCCTCGATCGCCAGCGGGCGGCCCTCGGCGAGGCGCGAGCCTTCTTGGCCAAGGGCGACCTGAGCGGCGCCGAGTCGCGCTTCCAGCGCCTGGCTGACTCGCAGGCGGCGAAGTTCTACTACCTCGGGGATATCGCCCAGCGTCGCGAGCGGCGGACTGAGGCCAAGGAGTTCTTCGTGCGCGCCCTCGAAGGAGCCCACGGGGGCGACACGGCCTGGCGCCTGGCGACGTTGACGGGCTGCGAAGCGCGCACGCCAGCGGTCTTGGTCGAGGCGGCGACCATGGCGCGTCGGGGACCCTATCGCGAGCAAGCCGACGCCCTCGACGCCGTGGCCGCGATCTGGCGCAGGCTCGACGGCGGCGGAAGTCCAGCCCGGACGAAGCCGGATCTCGACGCCAAGCTCGAGGGCCTTGACCCTTGGCCCTCGCTCAAGGTCCTCGAGGCTCGAACCCTGAGCGGCGCCGAAGCCGACGCGGCTTGGGCCCTGCCTGAGACCAGGCCTGAGCCGACCCCTGCCTTTCGCGACTACGCGGTTCAGCTCCGGGCTCGGGGCGCTCGCGAAGCCGGAGACACGGACGCCGTAGTCGGCGTGATCAAGGGCGCGACCCCCGCCGCGGCGCGGGTGATCCGGGCCGAGGTCGCGGCCTCGCGCCTCTGGCGCGGCGACCTCGAGGGAGCGCTCGCGATCATGAAGGTCGGGCCCCAGGGGCCCCGCGCCAAGGCGATCCAGACCCTCTACCTGGAGCTCCTCGGCCGCGGCGACGAGGCCGAAGCCCTCCGCGGGAAACTAGACGCCAAGAGCGTCGCGACAGGACTCTTGGATCCAGCCCTGGCTGGTGACGGAGACCTCCTGAGCGTTCAGGCGCCTGGGGCGGAGACTCGCCTCGGGGGCGAGGTCCCCTTGGCGAACGCGCACCTCGAGCGCCTGCGCCGGACCCGAGCGCTCCTCGAGCGAGCCTTGGCCCTCCACGCCCTTGATCGCGCCGAGGACGGGGCGCCGGACTTGCGGGCCTTGGCGCTCCTGGCCCCAGCTGAGCCGGTCAGCGGGGCCTTGGCGGGCGAGGACGCCCAGCCCTCGGGAGCCAGCGCTCAGGCTTGGGCGGCCGCCCGCCTCTCCCGCGCCCTGCGACGCGGCGACCTGGCGGGCGCAGGGCGTCTCCTGCCCCAGGTCAAGGACCCCAGCCCTTGGGTCCACCTCCCAATGGCCCTCCGCCAGGCCCTCGCCAGCGGCCGCGGCGAGCAGGCGCGGGCCTTCCTCGCAGCTCGAGGCAAGAAGCTCCCCGCGACGGCGCTCCTCGCGGCGCGCGTCGACGCTTCGCTCCAGGAGGCGACCCGCGGCTTGAGCGGGGCCAAGGGCGTCGCGGCGGCCAAGGAGGCCGGCGCCCCCTGGGGCGCTTGGATCGATCCGCCAAGCGGTCGTCGGATCCCCGCGGCTCAGGGCCGAGGCTCGAGCTGGCGCGAGCCGAGCGGAGCCGAGACCTCGGCCGAGGAGCTCGGGGGCAAGCCGCGCTTCGTGGGCTACCCCCTCGGCCCCGAGCTCGGCTGGGACCCCAGCCTCCCTCCGCCACGCGTCGCCCGCGGCGTGACTCCGCAGGAGGTCCAGTGAAGACCTTCGCTGCAGCCTTCCCCCGGGCCCTCGTCGCCCTCGCGTTGGCGGCCTCGCTCTCGAGCGCAGGCCAGCTCGACCAAGAGGCGTTGACTCGCGCCGCCGACGCCATCGCGCGAACCCTGGCCCTCGTCGCCGCCGACAAGGGCGCCGCTGCCGCCCTCGAGCTGAGCGGCGAGGAGCGCCTCCCCCGAGAGCTGAGTGAACTCCTAGACGCGATCGAGAGCGCCCCTCGCGCCGGAGACCTGCGCTTGGCGGGCGACGAGCTCGAGCTCAAGGCCAGCCTCCTCGACGCGGTGATCGCCGACGTCTCCGTGGGCGAGGGGGCCCAGCTCCGGCCCGGCGCCTTGGCCCTCACGCGCTTCCGTGAGTCTGTCGCTGCGGGACTCCTCGACGAGCTGAGTTGGCTCGAGGCCCGCCAACGCGGCGTGAGCCTGGACGTCGAGAGCTTCCTCCATGACTTCGAGCGCGTCCCGAGCCTGAAGGCCGTCCGTGAGCGGAAGCGAGGACCGCGCCTGATCCACCTCGCGAGCCAGGCCGCCCTCCTCGAACACCGCCTCGCGGCCCCCACCAGCTGGGGGCGGCTCGAGGCCGGCCTGCGCCTCTTCGACCGCGAGGCCAAGCCCGAGAGCCTGCTCTTGCTCCGGCTCCTGACTCGCCTCGCCGAGCGTCCCGAGCTGGACGCGGTCAGCGCAGGGCCCAAGGTCCGCGAGAGCCTGAAAGCGGTTCAGAACGACCTGGCCCACCGTCGCGAGGTCCTCCTGCGCGCGATCCAGGACAACCGCGAAGCCTGTCGCAAGGTCAGGACCCGAGAGCTGCGATCTGTCGTCGCAGGACGTCGCGGGGCCCCCATGGCCGAGGCCGTGCCTCTCGTCAAGAACTTCCGGCGCGCGTTTCAGGGCCTCCCCGATCTGGAGGCGACGCCGACCTGGGACGTCTACCGCGATCGAAACGACGCCCGCCTCCACTTCTGGCTCCCCGTCGAGGGGCGCTGGGTCCGCGGGCCGAAGCGGGTCGATCCCCTAGAGCCCGTCGTCAACGCCCTCCTCGAGAGCGAAGACCCGGGGCTGCGTCTCCTCGCGACACGCTCTCACGGGTTGGCCCAGGTCTACACCCTCTTCCTGGACCCCTTCAGCGCTGCTCGAGCGGAGGTCGAGGAGTCGACCCTGGGGCTCTTCGCCTGGGTCGCCAAGGCCCGCAGCACGGCTGGATCCGAGCTGCGGGGCCCCCTCGAGGCAGCCCTCTGTGAACGGCTCGGGGTCCCGGTCGAGCTCTTCGGAACTGCTGAGCGGAGCAGCCGGGCGCGCCGCCAGGTCGTGGATCACGTCCTCCGTGTCGGGTTGGCCCAGGGGCCGGCGGCCGCGCGCTCGCTGCGGGAATCTCTCGCCAAGGCTCGGATTCGAGTCGAGAAGCTCCGCTTGCGACGCGTTCAGGTCGGGATCAAGGGGCTCCCGGCGGAGGTCCCCGTTGACCTCAGCTGGAGTCCGCCTCCTCGCTTCCCGCGTCGCGACGATCCGACCTGGCTCGTGGCCCCGCCCTTCGAGGTGCGTCCGGGGAGCTTGGCTCGCGGTCTAGCGCTCGGGAAGGCGCCGCTGAGCGTGGAGGCCTTCGCCTACGACGGCTCGACGGTCAGGGCGGGGGGAGAGCTCGCCCCAGGCAAGACCTTGACCTTGACCCTTCGGCCTGGGGAGCCGGGGATCAGCTTGGCGCGCCTTGGACCAAGCGCGCTCCGCGCTTGGAGTGTCCCGCGCGAGGCGCCGGCCCTCGAACTCTTCTCCCGAGGACCCTCCAAGCTCGATCGCCCCCTCGATTCGGGAGAGCGCCTTGTGCTGACACCTCGCGACCGAGCAGGAGCCTGGGTCGTCGAGGGTCGGACCCGAGGCGGCGAGGTCAAGGCGCAGGCTTCGCTGAAGCTCGAGGGCCAGACTGGGATCGTGGTCACGAGCGGCTGGCCTGCCGCCCCGGGTGCCACGGTCGAGGCCGAGGTCCGGAGCGGAGGCCAAGGTCTCGGGACGCCGCGGACCTGGCGCCTCCTAGACGGCGCCGGCGCGCTCGTCGAGACCCAGGAGGGCCCTCGCTTCAGCTGGAAGGCCGGGTCCGGGGGGCGCTATTTCCTCTCGGCCTCTCCGGGGATCAGCGAAGCTCACCCCCTCCCGCTGACGCCCGTCTCCGTGGCCGCCTCTCCGGGCACGATCCGGGTCGGCGTTCAGCCCTGGGGAGAGCGCGCGACCCTGGCGCCGGGCGAGCCGGCCTTCTTGCGCCTAGACACCTGGCCCACGGCCTTGGCCGAAGAGGTCCTCGAAGTTCGCTGGACGCTGAAGAGCGGCGATAAGGTCCTCCGGGAGGTCCGGACGCGACCGCAGCCTGGGCGGCCAGCGACGGCTCTGCGGCTGCCGATTCGAGTTCGGGAGGACGCGTCCGCAGGCAAGCGCAGCGTGAGCGCGACGGTGGTCACTTCGCGACGAAGCTTCGAGGTCCAGGGGGCGTTCCAGGTCCTAGCGGGAGGCCGGGTCCTGGCCCTCGAGACCCGGCAAGAGCCCTTGCTGCGGCTTCCGCGCCCGGGCCAGAAGATCGAGCCGGTTCGCGTCCGCGCCAGCAAGGCTCCGTCTGAGGCGCGCTGGCACCTCGTGAGCCCCGGCGGCGCGGTGCGCGAGCTGGAGGCTCGCTCGGACCGGGGCGTGGACGTCAGGCTGCAGGCCGGCGACCTCGAGGGTCCCTACGAGCTCTGGTTTCACGGGCTCGCGAGCGACAAGACCCCGGTCTTCGGCTGGCTCGCCCTGCGCGGCGTGGCCGTGGCCGAGCTGCCCTTGAGCGCGCCGCGAGGCGCCGCGATCGGTGAGAAGGTTCAGCTCGAGGCGCGCCCCCCTCGTGGTTTCGTGGGCCCCTACCGGGTTCGCTTCGAGGGCAAGTCCTGGGTCAAGGGGACCTCGCTGGAGTGGGAGGTCAAGGGGGCTAACCGCGTCGTAGCCGAGCTCCTAGACGCCCAGGGCCACCTCGCCCAAGGCGTCTTGGACTTCGAGGCGGCGGCGCGCGAGGCGAGCCGCGGGCCGCGGGTCGGGATCGTGGCCAACACGCTCCTCAAGCGGATCTTCGTCGTCGACGAAGCACGGATCGCCCTCGCGGCCTCGAGCGGCAAGCTCCCGCGGGGCTGGGTCGTGATCGAGCAAGGACCCCTCTCGCTCTCCATTGCTCGCAAGCAGCTCTGGACGAAGTTCCCCTACGACGGCCCAGGCACCAAGAGCCAGGTCGCCTACCGGAGCCAGCGCTTTTGGGGCCAGCTCTCTCAGGGCGCGCGCCAGGCCCTCGTCGCGGCGGGCGCTGCGGCGGAGACGCCCTTCGACGTCATGATCACTCCCCACGAGGAAGGCCAAGAGACCCTCCCGGACGCCGTCGGGCGTCTCCTCGGGACGTCTGGTGGCTGGACCTATCGCCTCCGGGGCGTCTCGTTCGAGGCCGCAGGTGTCAAGGCCGTCGAGGGCGGCGCCCTCGAGTGGAGCGAGACCTCCAGCCGCGGCGGGAGCTTGGAGCGACTCGAGGTCGCGGGTCCCCTGGCTGACCTCGCCTTGGCCCCCGTCGCGCCTGAGGAGCTCTCGCTGGACGCCAGCAATCGCCTGGCCTTCAGCCTGAGCGGCCTTCGAAAGTCGGGGGAGGCAGCCCCGGCGCCCTTCAAGGCCTTCGCGGCCGAGGCGCTGGTGTGCCCGAGTTTGGAGGTCGAGGTCAGCTTCGACCCGCCCACGGGCAAGCCCCTGCGGGTCACGATTCAGCGTCCGGGTCGCGACGCCAGCGCCACCGCGGTGACCCTCTGGTTGGAGCACCTCTCGACGACTCGGGACGACTCCCTGGCTGGGTCGCCGCGGAAGGGAGAGCGGCTTCGCCTGCACCTCCTCCCCCACGGCGGCAAGGCTGTTCAAGCCGAACTCCTCGAGGAGGCCTTGCACCCCGGGACCTTGGCTAATGAGCCCCGCAAGCTCGTGATCAAGGTTCAGGCCCGCCTGCGGCGCGCGCTGCCTTCGGCCAAGTGGCCCGCAGGCCAGGAGCGCCCCAAGGCGGTCCGGATCGGGGGGGTCCCCTTCCTCTTCGACCCCAGTCAGCTCGACGACAGCCCCGGCGAAGCACGTCTCTCGGTGACCTTGACCTATGAGCGTCGCGCACCCGAGGGGGCCGAGTCGGAGTCTGGAGCCGCCAGCGCCTTGGGCAAGGTCAAGGTCGGTGACGTCGCTCCGCTGGCGGGCGACGCCAAGACCCTCCGGGCCTCCTTGGCTCAAGCCCTCGCCACCTCCAAGGGCAAGGGCGCCGAGCGCGCAGCCTGGACTGCGCTCCAGCTCGAGCCGGGCCAGGCCGAGTCTTGGGCCCTGGTGGCAGACCTGGCCCTCGGCAAGGAGCAGCTCTCCTTGGCGCGGGTTCGCGCCCAGCAGGCCTTAGCGCTGAGCAGCAAGGGCGACGCCGCCGCGCGGGCCCACCTCGTCCTCGGCCGCGTCGCCCTCGGCACCGGCGACTTCGAGGGCGCCGCCGACTCGCTCCGCGCAGGTCAGACGGCGGGCTCCAAAGACCCGCTCCTGCTCAAGCGCCTCAAGGACCTCGCCAACGATTTGTAATGCTGGGGGGGTCTGCGACCCCCCCAGACGCAGCCGAGCGGAGCCGCTCCGATAGCCCTTCCTAGCGCGGTCCGCTGCTCTTGACCGTCCCCGTGATCCCGGGAGCCGTCGTGGCCGTGGTCGGGGTGCCGCTGCCGAGGGTGATCAGAGGCGGCATGATCTGGGAGAAGGAGAGCACGTCGGCCGCGACGTAGCCGGGGAGGCCCTGTCGGCTCGGGACGACGTAGAGCCCCGTCGTGCCCTGGCCGCGGACGCGGACGGGTTGGCCGGTGCTGAGCTGGGCGACGATCGCGCCGTTGACGGTGAGCTGCGCTGGCCGCTTGGCGTAGGCCGCGAACTCGGTCACGAGGAGGCGGCGGTCGGCGAAGCGGTAGCCGCGGAGGCGGCTCACGTTGCGGCCGATTCCGGTCTCGAGGGCGGGCACCAGGGGGCCGCTCAGGTTCAGGCTGAGCCCGACCTGTGCCAGGCGGGCCTTGCCGGGGACGCCGACGAGGCGCCCGCCGCCTTGAAAGGGCTCGGGTGAGACGAGGCGCTTGATCCGCAGGAGCGCGGTCCCGGTCTTTTGGCCGTCGAGGATCACGGTCTCGCCTTCGAGGGCCTCCAGCTCCCGGGCCAGGCTTTGCGGCTGAAGGACGTAGCGCTGGCCGCCTTGGGCCTTGAGGCTCACGACCGAGACCCCAAAGGCGCTCGTCACGAGGATCTCGCCCTTGAGCAGGCCTGCGGGGAGACGCTCGGCGAAGCGAAGGTCGGCGACGCGAGGGAAGCGCACGACTTGATACCAGCGGGCCGAGGTCGGGAAGACGCGGCTGAGCTCGTAGTCGAGGGTCAGGCGACCGCCGCTCGGAACCGTGAGGCTCCCGCGGAGGCTCAGGGCTCGCACGCGATAGTCGGCCTGGCCAGCGAGGATCACCGCGACCATCTCCTGGCTCCAGCGGATCGAGCTCGGGTCGGGGACGAGTGCCTCGTAGCCGCTCTGGCGCAGCTCCGCCGCGCTGTGGAAGAGGTGCTGCCCGCTGGGGAGGTCGGCGGAGGTCGAGCCGTGGGAGACGACGTGGAAGGGGAGCCGTCCAGGCGGGAGGAGGCCCGGACTGGGGGTGGGCGTCGGGAGGGCAGCGCCTAGGGGGGCGAAGCGCACGGCTCCACTGGTGCGCGCTGTCGTGACCAAGACGAAGGGCCGCGAGACTATGGGGACGCCGAAGCCCGAGGGGCGAGAGACGCGGTACCTGACCTCGAGGTCTTGGCCTTGGCGAGTGACTCGCGTGATCGCGACTCGGACCGCGTTGCCCTGGGAGATCTGAGGTCCAAGCACGATCGCGAGGACCATGTCTCGCTGGAAGTCGACTCCGCTGATCCCCGTGAACCCGAGCTGGTCGAGCTCGCTCTGGCTGCGGGCCACGGTGTTCCCTGTTCGAGCGCTGGGGGGCGCTTGAACGCCTGCGCCGAGCGCGCCGTGGGGGACGACCTGAGCCTGCGCCGCAGCGCAGATCCAGAGGAGGGGGAGGCCGAGGGCCAAGGAGCGAAGGTTCATGAGGACGTCCTGACAAGCTCGCTCGTCGAGCTCCGGGGGGACCCGCTCGTCGGGCCCAGAGCCCGCTCTTCGGGCTCCAAGGGCGTATTGGGGGATCCGGAGCTCCGCGTTACAGCCCGCGGCTCAGTTCATTTCACTCAGGCCCCGTGGGACGTCCCTGAAACCGGGCTGAGGCGAGTCTGGCCCCGGTTGTCGGGCCGCAAGGACTTGAGGCGAGTGGACGTCGCCTTGCAAAGGTGCTCTCCAACACCGGCCCTCGGGCCCGAACCAAAACGAGACCGTCATGATCAACGAGAGCTACCAAGAGACCTGCGAAGCCGCCCGAGCTGCCCTCAGCGAGTTCTACGAGAGCCTCAGCGCTGACTTCGTGGTCTCGCTGGACTAGGCCCCTGCCTCACGCTTGGGCGCAGCCCATCTTCTTCCGAGATTGGGTCTGGGCGATCGATCTAACCGCCAAGGACGCCAAGATCGCCAAGGAAGAAGCTGACGCAGGGCGATAGCTCCCTGCTCACGGATCGACGTCGGCAGCCGTGTCCTGCGAAGACGAAGAGCGGGCACGGGCACGGGAGGCTGCTGCGAAACCGAGTCGAAGCGACCCGGCCCTCTCAGGCGGAGCTCTTCCTCCCTCCGTCTTCGACTCGCCAATCCGACCCCGCCGCTTCCAACTCCGGAGCGCCCTCGAATCCCGCGAGACGACCTCTGTGAACTCCGCGGATCTCCGTGTCCTCAGTGATTCAAGAGAGCGCAGCCCACAACCCGGTTATCGGGCACGGTTGCAACGGGGGGCCTTCGGCCCACCTCCGCCCTTCTCGAACAGAGCCTAGGCGTCCGTCAGCACTCCCAGCACCTGAGCCTCGGGGCCCTACTCCTCGGGCCCGGCCCAGCTCAAGGCCGTGCGAAAGCCGACGCCGGCAGGCGGCTCCCCTGGGGGCGCGGTGTAGTTCGCGTGGAGGAGGGCGCCCCGGGCCGACTCGGTCACGAGGCAGCCGCCTCGGATCGGCTGGGCGGCGGGGGGGAGCTCTGCGCCCGCGCACCACTCGGCGGCGTTGCCTGCCACGTCGCGGAGCCCGAAGGCCGAGCGGTCGAACTCGAAGAACCCCGCTGGAGCCACCGTCGGCTGGAAGTCGCCGGTGTCGTCGTCGGTGATTCCGTAGCCGGCGAAGGCCAGGTTCGCGGGATAGGGGCTGACCTGGGTCGGGTCCTTCGAGCCCCAAGGGTAGGGCCGGGGCTGCCCGCCGTGCGGGTCCCAGGACGCAGCCACGGCCCATTCGTCTACGGTGGGCAAACGCCGGCCGTAGAAGCGCGCGTACTCGAGAGCGTCGAAGAAGCTGACCCCCACGATGGGCGCGGCCTTGTTCTGGCTGAGGGAGTCGCCGAGGGGGAGCGCGTGGTCGCGCTGGGCGTCGCCGCAGGCGTGGACCTGCCCTGCCGCGCGCCAGGCCACCAGGAAGTGCTCGTAGCGCGTGCGGCTGACCTCGTCGCGGTCGATCAAGAAGCCCTCGAGCTCGACGGCTCGCCGCGGCTCGAGGGGCGGGTGTCCTGCGGGGGGGCTCTCTTGACCGACGAAGTAGGCGTCGCCTGGGACGTAGGCCAGCTGGGCGCCGTCCTCGCAGACCAGGTAGAGGTTGGCTCGGAGCTTGAGCGGCGCGCGTCGGAGGAGGGCGACCTCCTCGGAGAGGAGGCCCTTGGTCCCGACCTCTTGGTCATAGGCGCTCAGGGCGGCCTGGAGTCCCGCGGGCCCATCCAGGGCCAGGGTCGCTAGGGCGACCTCGATCTCTTGGTAGCGGACCCGCTCGCCTTCGCCTGCGAGCTGGCGTCGGACGCTGGGCGAGCGCCAGGCCGAGGCTCCACCGGCGACGAGGAGCACCAGGGCCAGGGCCACGCCGACCAGAGAGCGCCAGCCTCGCCGGCCTGCTCCCTCGACCTCCGGGCGAACCGGCGGGACCGTGCTCGCGGCCCGGAGGCTAGGGGCGTCGGCGTCGGTCCGGCCGGAGGAGTCGTCCTCCCGCGCTTCGCGGATCCCGTGCGGCGTTCGCTGAGGGTCCCAGCGCGTGAAGCGCGATCCGGGCGGGGCCTTGAGCTCGATGGCCTCGGTCGGCGCGGCCCGGATCAGCTCGGCGCAGGTCTGGATCACCTCCGTCACTTCGGGACGTTGCTCGCGCTTCTTGGCCAGGAGCTCACGGATCAGCTCTTTGAGTTCGGTCGGCGCGGTCCCCCCGACCTCGGGGATCGCGCCCTCGATATGGGCCCGCGCCTGCTGCACCGGGGTCGCGCCGGTGAAGGGCAGGCGCCCGCTGAGGGACTCGAAGAGGAGCACGCCCAAGGCGTAGAGGTCCGCGCTGGCGCCGGCCGTCTTGGCGTCCTCGAACTGCTCGGGGGCCATGTAGGCCGGGGTCCCGAAGGCGTCGCCCGTAGCTGTCAGAGGGACCTCGGTCGGGAGCTCAGCCGGAGCTCCGTGCCAGCGAGCGAGGCCGAAGTCCGCCAGGCGGAGGCCGCCGCGTCCGTCGAGCAGAACGTTGGCGGGCTTGAGGTCGCGGTGGATCACGCCGGCCTTGTGGAGGGCCTGGAGAGCTCGGCCCAGGTCGCGGCCCAGCCCGGCCACGGCGGGCCAGCTCAGCTGGCGATTGTGTCTGTCGAGGACGTTGTGGAGGTCTTCGCCTTCGACGAGGTCCATGACCATGAAGTGGAAGTCGCCAGAGACCCCTGAGCGATAGACGCGGACCAAGAGCGGGTCGCGGAGGCGCTCCCCGATCTGGGCCTCGCGCTCGAAGCGGGCTCGGTAGTGAGGGTGGCTCGCGACCGAGAGGAGCTTGATCGCGCGGCGGGTGTCCTCGGCCTCGGTGTCCTCGCCGAGATACACGGCGGCCATGCCACCTGTCCCCAGGCGACCGAGCAGGCGGACGCCGCCGATCTCCCGCCCGACGAGGGGATCCTCGCTCCCGCTCACGGGCGCGTCGCTCTCAGCGTGGATCTCTGCCTCGGGGACACGTTTCTCTTCGCGATCCCCCGGAGGGGCTGCGACCGCCTCTAGCGCTTCCGCGCCTTCTCGACGGCCGTGACCGTCCGCTCGTAGGTGGTCTTGTGGCGCTTGTAGTCCTTGTGGCTCCTGAGGTTCTTGAGCGCCTTCTTGGCGGCTCGTAGGCAGCGCTTGGCGTCAGAGCCCTTGCCGCTCATGGCGAGGTCCTTGGCGCAGTCCTGGAGGACCCTCAGGAGTCCAAGCTGGACCTCTACGTCGGTTTTGAAGCCCTTGAGCGCCTCGTCGACCTCTTTCCACTTGCCGTAGTTCTTGGAGCGACGCATTTCCGCGTAGAGGCCCTTGGCGCCGTCGAGGAGGTTCTTGCGGGCGTCGTCGACGTCGCCTTCACCGGAGGCTAGGAGCTTCCCGTGGAGGGTCATGCTGGCGCCCCACCGCTTGGCCTTGTGAGCCGTGAGCGCCTCCTCGCGGAGCGCGCCCGCGAGGGGCGCGGTGTAGCCAGACCCTGGAGCGAGTTCGCCAGCCTTGAGCAGGTCCAACTTGTAGCCCTCGAAGTCGTTGTTGGCCTTCTTGGCTAGCCCGCGGAGGTAGTAGGCCAGGGCGAAGTCAGGCTCCGTCTGGATCGCCTCGCTGAAGCGCTGAACTGCTTCCGAGGCTCGGCGCTTGTCCATGGCGTCGGCGCCACCGGCCAAGAGCTCCCAGGCTGCTTCGGCCTGGCGCGCGGCCTTGGTCAGGCGCTCGACGTCGCGAGCGCGGAAGCTCGCGAGCATGGAGTCGACCTCGCCGACGAGCTTCTTGCTGTCACTGTCGGAGAGGGGCGCGACGCCGGTCAGGATCACGACTTGTCCGCCCGTCGCGGCGGCGTAGCCTCGATAGCCGAGGAGCTTGCGGCCGCCCTTGCGGAAGCCGTTGAAGCTGAACTTCACGACCTCGGCTCCGTTGAGGGTCGAGGCCTCGGTCTTGACCTTCGTAGCTCCACCGCGTCGCTCGATCATGTCCTTGACGGACCGTTCGGCATCGCGGGCCACGAGGACCTCGATATCGACGGTCGCCCGTCCGTCAGCGTTCTTGAGTGAGAGGGGGCGCTTCTCGTCAAAGGGACGCACGGCCTTGGTCCACTCGGGGAGCGTCGAGATCGCGAAGCCACGGGTCAGATCGGCGTAGAGCCCGTCCTCGATCACGAGCGCGGGGAGGAAGCTGAAGGACTCGAAGACCGCGTCCAGGTCAGGCTCGAGGGCCCCCTCGTCCGTCTTGGCTACGACGTAGGTCAGGGCGTATTCGAGGCCGAGGCGCTGGAAGCGGATCTCGTGGAGGACCTTCTCAGAAGAGCTCTGGTTGTCTCCGTGGGGCCGAACGGTTGCGTTCTCCAGGAAATAGACCGGGTTCTCGTGGAGGGTCCTGACCTTGACCCGGCTGCCCGTCTGGCGCGCGAACATTCGGCCGAGGTTGGTGCGGATTCGGTCGCTCACGGCGCGCTCGCCACCCCGGGCGAAGTCGAAGGGCTTCTCGATCGGGAACACCCGGACCATCAGGGTCGCGTCGCGGCTCGTGTGGCGAAGCTGGGCCAAGACCGCGGGCATGGAGGGGTCTACGACCTTCCAGTCAGCCGGGGGCTCGAGCTGAAAGCGGGCCAGCCAGTCCGACCCGGGGCGGTCGATCTCAGCGGCTCCTACCTCGGGGCCTTCGTCCTCGGCCGGCTCAATGGCCGAGATCTTGGCCATGTCATAGGTCACCTCGCCGTAAGGGCGCTTGACCCAGACCTTCTGCCCTCGGATCTCGTAGAGGACGTCTTCGAACACGCGGCCGTCACGCATGCGGATCGTCCCCTTTTGGGGGGCCGCCTCGACGATTGAGGTGGTGCCGGCCCAGAGGCCAAGAGCTAGAGCGAAGACGAACAAGGTTCGACGCATGATCGATCCTCCAGAAGGAGCGTTGACGCGGCTTTGCGAGCATAGCGCGAACCCGGGAGAGTGGGTCGCGAGGGGGTAAAGGCTGCCGGGGGAAGAAGCGGGAAGGAGCGGCCCGCAGGGGGCGTTCTAGAGTGTTCGACCTCGCCTTGGTGCTGCACTGGAGCCCTCATGCCGCGCTTTCCTTCACTCCCAGAGACGCCGCACCTGAGCGATGTATTCCGCCGCTTCCCGCGGGGGGTGCGACCGCTCCTCGAATACCACGACGCGCTCCTGCGAGGCCCCTCGCAGCTGAGCGTGGCCGAGCGCGAGCTCCTGGCGGCCTACGTCAGCGGGCTCAACGCCTGCGGTTTTTGTTTCGGAGCCCACCAGCAGATCGCAGCGGTCCACGGCGTCGAGCCCGAGCTCCTCGAGCGCTTGGTCGAGGACCCCGCTGCGGCCGGAGTCGAGGCCAAGCTCCTCCCTCTTCTGGCCTACGTGAAGGCCCTGACCGAGTCGCCGAGCTCGATCCGGCCCGCCCATGCCGAGGCCGTGTTCGCGGCAGGCTGGGAGGAGGACGCCCTCTACGACGCGGTCTCGGTGTGCGCGCTCTTCAACTTCATGAATCGCCTCGTGGAAGGGACGGGGGTCGTGACGAGCCCCGAGGTTCAGGCAGCCCAGCGCGAGCGTCATCAGGAACTCGACGGCGGAGACCCGCGCGAGACGTATCTGGAGTTCGGGCGTCGAATCGGTGTCGTGGAGTAGGGAAGTGGGCTCGTGGGCGGCTGCATCCCTTGTCAAAGCGGGCTTTCGTGAGCACATCTAACTAAGAGAGCGGCCCGCTTCTGACCCCACGCGAGAGAGAGCTTCGCGGTGCCCCAGCTGGACCTGTCCCCTGCCTCCTCCCTGGTTCTTCTCGGGAGCGACTCGTGAGCGAGCGCGAGCGAGAGGTCTACCTGGGAGTGGCGACGGGAACGCGGCGAGTCTCGGCGGCGGCGGGGACTGGCGAGCGCTCGGCCTTCACGATCCGAGGACAGCTCGAGCCCGAGCGCTGGACGGAGCTGACCTCCGATCAGCTCGCCCTCGACGACCCCCACGTCCTCTACGCCTGCGTGGCCGTTCCGAGCGGAACCACCAGCAAGGAGACCGAGCGTATCGTCCGCGCGGGACGAGCAGCAGGCTGGGACGCGATCTTGGTCGTGAGCACCCTCCTAGCTGGCGACCGCGGCGCGTCGCCAGACCCCTGGCGAGTCGTGATTCACCTCGATCACGAGCAGAGCTCGGTGGGCTTCCTCCGAGGGGATCGGCTCGAAGGCCACGACCGCGTCCGGGCGATCCCCGGGCGCGAGGCCCGCGAGTTGGCCGTCTCCCTCCGCTGCCTCTTCAAGGACCTCGCCGATCCGCGCGAGCGGCTCCGAGGGCCGGTCCTGGTGACGGGCGAGCAGGACGAGCTCGACCGAATCGGCAAGCGCAACGTCGTCCGAGAGCTCGAGGCGATCGGCCTCCGCCGGGTCGATTTCGATCTCGACCCGCTCCGCTTGGCCCGCGGCGCAGCCCTGATCGCCGAGCGCACGGTCCGACCTCGCTGGCGTCGCCTCCGTCGCGCTCAGAAGTAAGGTCGAGTCCCAGGCGCCTTCGTCGCCGTCGAGCGTCGTGAGGTGTTGTCCGTAGAGCACGTCCTGGTCAGTCTCACCTTGGCGTGCCATACCTAGTGACCCGAGCGAGGAGGGCCTATGAGCGACGAATCCAGCGAGTCCCCGACGATCCGGTTGACCTTCTTGCCGCTGGTGGAGCCCTCGCTCCCGAGCCTAGAGGCGCTGAACGAAGCGCTGGGAGCCCGCGGTCAGGGGCCGCTCGTCGCCGACTGGGGCGAGGACGCTGAAGAGAGCGGCGGTGGTGAGAGCGAGCAAGAGACGCTCTTCTTTCGCTTCGAGGGCCAGCGCGCCTTCGTGTGTCTCTTTCCGGCTCCCTTCCCCTGGACCGACCTCGAAGGTCCCTGCGAGACAGCGTGGTGGTGGCCAGAGGCTTCAGAGACCCTCCGCGATCACGGGGCGCACCTCGTCCTCTCGCTGATGGAGAACCCCGGAGATCCGGTCGATCAAGCCCTCCGCATGACTCGCCTGACGGCGGTGGTCCTCGAGGCCAGCGGTGCCCTCGCCGTCTACTGGCCCGAGGCGCCCCTAGTCCAGAGCCGAGACGCCTTCCTCGAAGACAGCGCCCTCGCCGACCGAGATCGCCTCCCCGTTCACCTCTGGGTGGACCTGCGCGTGTTCTCGACCGAGGAGGGGACGGTCTCGGTCTTCACCGCTGGCCTCCAAGCCCTGGGAGCCATGGAGATCGAGGTTCGCCGAACCCGGGTTCCTCCAGAGGAGGCCCTCGGCATGGTCGGAGGTCTCGTGAGCTACCTCGCCGAGCGAGGACCGGTGATCAAGGACGGAGACACCGTCGGGGGGAGCGCCGAAGAGCGGATCACCGCCCACCACCTGCCCTCGGAGTGGGAGCGAGAGGGTGAGGTCCTCGTGATAGACATGTAGCGGAGGGGGGCGCGGGCTTGCTCTGAACCTAGGCAGCAGCTGAAGGGGCCCCGCCCGCCCTAGTGAATCCGGGCGTGGAAGTGGTTGTGGTGATTCGGGTAGCTCCGCACGCCGCGCACGTTGCGGTCGTTGAAGAGGATCAGGTCGATCCGCAGCTCCGCCCGATAGAGGTCGATCATGTGCTGCTGCCAGGTCCGGCGGTAAGACGAGAGGTAGATCGTGCCTGGCCCCTCATAGGTCAGCGTAGGACGCACGTCGACGTCCTCTCCCCGGCGGTGACTGACGTGCCCAGACATTCGACCTCCGCGGGCGTAGCTGATATCACCGGTCCCCATGCGCGGACGGCCGGTCTGGGCCCAGCGACGTCCGACGCGCTCGATTCCGTAGACGAGGGCAGGGCGTCCCCAGCGATTGCCGCTTCGGGTGTAGCTGTAGAACCCGCTGCCTGAGGCGCCGAGCTGAATGAAGCCGGCGCTCGAGGTCGGCCGGCTGAGGGGCGGGCGACCCGAGCCGACTCCGGCGGCGAGGTAGCTCCCGTGGACCCAAGCCCGCTGGCCGGCATACCAAAGGCGGCGCCAGGCGCCAGAGGTCTCGACGACCGCCACCGAGCTCCCGCGGGCTAGGGTCCCGAGCTTGCGATAGCGCGTGCTGGGGCCGCTGCGAACGTTGAGGCTCGAGGCGTTGGTGACGTGGAACACGCTTCCCTGGCCGGGGCGGAGGTAGCCCGCGTGGACCCAGGCGGTCCCTTGACCGTGCTGAATCAGACGCCAGTCGCCGCTCGAGCGCAGCGCGACGTAGACCTGTCCCCGGCTGAGGGTGCCCAGGCGCCGGTGCTGAGTCCCAGGGCCGCTCCGGGCGTTGAGGGTCGCGGCGGTGACCTCGACCAGCGCGCTGCTGGCTGCTGGAGCCGCGCTGACGCTCGCGAGGTAGCTCCCGTGGACCCAAGCCTGCCGGCCTCCGAAGTGGATCCGTCGCCACTCGCCTTGGCTAGAGCTGGGGGCCACGAGGGAGTCCTTGGGGAGCGCCCCCAAGCGGGCGTGCTGGGTGCCGGCTCCGGCCCGAACGCTGAGAGAGCTGGCGGTGACGCGGAAGAGTGCTCGGCTGCTCGTCCTGAGGTAGCTGGCGTGGCTCCAGCCGCGTCTCCCGTCGAACTGGAGCTCATGCCACTCGCCTTGGCGTCGGAGCGACGCGTATATTTGTCCTCGCTGGACTGAGCCGAGGCGAGCGCCTTGGGTCGAGGGAGAGGAGCGGACGTTGAGGGTCGTCGCCGTGACCTCTACCGAAGAGGCAGCGAGGGCGGGCGTTGTCGCCCCTAGGACGCTCAGAATCGAAACAGTAGCGAAGAACTGGCGCATGGACCCTCCCAGGGTGTATGGGACCTAGCGCCAGCGAACGACCGGTCGTGCAGAAATACCTGGAGAAGGACGCAAGTCCAGCCTCCTAGGTGTCATGGCAGGACATGTGTGCGCAGGTCGCACAGGGGGCGCCCAGCGCACGCCGGGCGGACTCGCTCGCTGTGCGGGAAGCGCTCGCCGGGGCTCTGGCCCCGGGAGCCTCGCAGGCCCTAGGTCGCCTGGCCGGACGCGACCCCGAAGGTCCGAACGCGCGGGCGGAGGCCGAGCAGTCGGAGGAGGGCCAGCACGATCAGGGCCACGATCACGGCCGTGGCCAGTCCGGCTTGTCGAGCGCTCTGTTCGGCTCGCCTGATCTCAGCCCGGAGCTCGGACTGGGAGCGACGAACGATCACGACGCCCCGGACGCGGTTGTTGCGGCTGGCGTATCCCCCAGCCACGCCAGCGGGACCGTGGCAGACCTGACAGCGTTCTGCGTTGAGGAGGGGATAGAGGACGACGAGGTCGTCGTCGCCTCCTCCATAGCTCTGGGGCTCGGCGCTGGAGAGGGCTCGAGTCCAGGCCCGCCCGTTGAGCTGGGCTTGGGCCTTCGGCAGCGGCTGGCTGGGGGCGCTGAGGACTGCGTCGAGCTGGGTCAGGGCGGGGCCAAGCTCGGGGAAGAGTCGCTGGCCCTCGGCGCGGACCGCGTCCTCGGAGAGTCGCTCGGCGACAGCCTCTCGGGTCGTCGAGTCGCGATAGGCCAGGCTCCCGTCGATCCGAGCGATCGCGACTTGGGAAGAGCCCTCGGCGGCGAGGTCTTGCGCGAGCCTGCGCACGAGGTCCGGACGACCTGTGAGCATGTCGACGCGGACGGCTTTGGCGATCGTGGCGGCGTGCTCGAGGGCCGCGCGTTCGTCTTGCCGAGCGAGGGCGGCGGCGCTCTCGCTGCCCTGGACTCCGCTGACTCCCCAGGCTGCGCCGCAGGTCAGGACGAGGACGCTCAGACCCAGGATCGCGTTGGAGAGGTGCCGGCGGTAACGCGAGATGAGGTGCCCCAGCCGGCGGCGTTTCCCGACGGGCTCGGCGGTCACGGGGAGGCCCTCGAGGAATGCCCGGAGGTCGGCGGCGAAGGCCTCGGCGTCGGGGTAGCGAGCTTCGGCCTTGGGCTCCATGGCTCGGGCACAGATCCAGTCCAGCTCGGGAGCTACTGGGGCGCGTCCGCGCTCCGCCGCCAAGCCGCTGGGAGAGGGAGGGGGGATCCCGCGCAGGACTCGGTAGTAAACGCTGATCCCCTCCTCGTCGGCGTAGGGCGCGTCCCCGGAGAGGAGGTGATAGAGCGTCGCGCCGAGGCCGTAGACGTCGCTGCGAGGTCCAATGGCGTCGAGCTCCCCGTTGGCCTGCTCTGGGGGGACGTAGTTGAGGGTCCCGACCGTGCGCCCTTCCCGCGTCAGGCCCATGCTCTCGTCGCCGCGGGCGACGCCGAAGTCTGTGATTCGGGCTTCGCCTTGGGACGTGACCAAGATGTTGTCTGGCTTGAGGTCACGGTGGATCACGCTCTGGGCGTGGGCGTAGCTGATGGCCTCGGCCGCCCCGAGGATGACCTTGATCCCGGCGCGAAGGTCTTCTGGAGACTTGTGCGTCGTGATCCAGGCGCCGAGGTCGACGCCCTCGACGTATTCCATGACGAGGTAGAAGCGACCCGCGTCTTCGCCAGCGTCAAAGACCCCCACGATGTTGGGGTGGCGGAGTCGGGCCGCGAGGACGGCTTCGTTCTGGAAACGACAGATCTCGCGAACGTCGTCGCTGGTGCTCGTCCTGACCTTGATCGCGCAAGTTCGATCCAGGCTCGGGGCTCGTCCTCGGTAGACGACACCCATTCCGCCTCGACCGATCTCCTCGAGGACCTCGTAGGCCCCGAGCTGCGTCGGCTTGCCTTGCGCGGGCTTGGCCTTGGTAGCTCCCTTGCCTCGGGCGCCCGCTATCGCGACCGCGATCGTGTCGAGGCCGATCTTGTTGGAGACGGGGCGCTGGGGCCCGGAGGGCGCCGCGCGGGGCTTCTTGCTGCGCCGCGAGGTCGGGGTCTTGGGCTCCTCCTGGGCTGGGAGCGCTTCGGTCTCGATCTTGACGGTCTGATGATGGGCGGGGCGTGGCTCGGGGAGGGCCTTGGGATCGAGGACCGGGGCTCCGAGGAGGGTCGCGGTGCCTTCGGGGAGAGGGAGGAGGGGGGCCCCGAGGAGGGTCTCGGTTCCTGACGCTGGAGCTGCTTGGCTGACGTCGAGCAGCGTCTCGACCGCGTCTGAGTTGTTCGAGGGCTTGGGTCGCACGAGGGCCGAGTCGGCGGCGCGGGTTCTCCCAATGGGCTTCTTGGAGCTCTTGAGCTCGTCGAGCCAGTCGGGGAGAGGATCCTCAGGTCCGAGGCTCCCCTCTTCGAGCCCGAGGCGAGCGAGCTGGCCCTGGGTCAGGACGCCGCCCTCGACGAGGAGCTGACTGAGGGGACGCGGATCGCCCTCCGCGCGCTGCCGGGCCGCCGCGAGGAGGTGATCTCGCGGAGCGAGGTGCTTATCGAGCACGGCCGAGCCGAGCCACAGGTCCCTGAGATCGAGCGACACGGCCGCGAGTGTAGCGCTCGACTCGCCCCCGCTGTCGAAACCGAGCCGCCCCAGCCAGGCGGGGGCCGGTCCCCGCTGACCGCGAGTGCTGCTCGGGATCCGAGCGCCTCTCGGGGCTACACTCCCCCCATGACGAGGCGGGGATGAGCGAAGAGCGGGAGCTGCGCTGGCTGAGGCGGGTGCGCCAGTTCGTAGATCGGCTCGGCGGCGAGCGCGAGCAGGCGCGCCTCTTCCCTGAGGTCCTCGACGCCGCGATCGAGCTGGCCGAGGCCGAGCGGGGCTTCCTGGTCTTGGTGAACGCGGCGGCTAAGCCTCCAGAGCTCTCGATCGTGGCCGCGCGGGGCTTTGCCCAAGAGACCCTCTCTGGCCAGCGAAGCGATATCTCTCAGACCGTCGTGGAGCGCGTCCTCGTCCGGGAAGGACAGGGGCTCGTGACGACGCACGAGGGCGACGCCGACGTCCTCGACGTCTCGAGCGTCGTCCAGCGCCGGGTTCGAGCGATCGCCTGCGTCCCGCTGCGTCTCCGCGGCGAGATCCGCGGTGTCCTCTACCTCGATCACCGCGCGCGAAGCGACTGCTTCCACACCGACGATCTCCCCTACCTCCGCCTCTTCGCAGATCAGGCGGCGCTGGCGCTCGAGACGGCAGCGCTGCGCCAGGGGCGAGGTGGGGCTCTGCAGCCTCGCCAAGAGGAGCTGGCCCGCGCGCTAGCCAACTCGGGACGTGCGACCCCCGACACCGAGCGGCAGCGACTTCGCTACGGGACCTTGATCGGGGCCAGCCCGGCCATGGCCAAGCTCTACGAGCTCCTCGAGCGCGGAGCCCGGACTCGGGCTCCAGCGCTGATCTCCGGCGAGAGCGGGACGGGCAAGGAGCACGTCGCGCGCGAGCTGCACGTGCGCGGGCCCGGACCCAGCGAGCCCTTCGTCTCGGTCAGCTGCGCCGCCCTAGACCTCAATCAGGCCGCGAGCGAGCTCTTCGGGCACGTGACGGGGGCGTTTACGGGAGCCGTCGGGACGCGGGTCGGCCTGTTCCGCGAGGCCGGGCGAGGAACGCTCCTCCTCGACGAGATCGGTGACATGCCCCTCGAACTCCAGGCCACCCTCCTCCGGGCCCTCCAAGAGCAAGAGGTCAGGCCCCTGGGGGGAGACCAGGCCTTTCCTTATCTCTGCCGGATCGTGGCCACGACCCACCACGACCTCCGAGAACTGGTCCGCGAAGGACGTTTCCGCGAGGACCTCCTCTATCGCTTGGACGTGATCCGGCTCGAGGTCCCCCCCCTGCGGGAGCGCCTCGAGGACGTGCCGCTCTTGGTCGAGCACTTCGCGCGCCAAGAGGCCGCGCGCCTACGCTTCTCGCCGCGGGCCCTCAAACTTCTGATGAGCTACGCCTGGCCAGGCAACGTCCGAGAGCTGGCCAACGAGGTTCGTCGCTTGAGCACGATCAAGGCTCGCGAGCTGAGCGCTCAGCACCTCTCCGACGAGATCCGCACAGGAGAGGGGCTGACGAGCGCGGCGCCGGAGACGGGCCTCGCCGGCAAGACCTTGGCTGAGGTCGAGCGCGAGCTGGTCGCGGCGGCCCTCGCTGCTTGCCAAGGCAACAAGGCGCAGGCCGCCCGCCAGCTGGGCGTCCCGCGGAGCTCGCTCTACACCCTCCTCAAGCGCCACGACCTCGAGTGAGCCTCGAAGACTCCAATCCCTCCTCCCTGGACGTCACCCCAGCCCTGCCCGCAGAGGGCGCGGAGGAGGACGGGCCCGAGGAGTCGCTGGGCTACGAGGGAGGGTTTGCGGACGAGGCTCCACGCTTCTCGTGGAAGGTCGCGATCGAGGCGGAGTCCCAGCCCACGGAGATCGGTCCCTATCGGATCGAGGAGCTCTTGGGCAAGGGAGCTCAGGGCAAGGTCTATCGGGCGCACGACCCCCGCGCCGGTCGAGAGGTCGCGCTCAAGGTCCTTCAGCGAGCGGGCGAGGGGGCTCGGGCGCGATTTCGCCGAGAGGGCGAGGCGACGGCCTCGCTGAATCACCCTGGGATCGTGCGGGTCCACGAAGCGGGGGAGGCGGAGGGCGTGGCCTACGTCGCCTATGAGCTGGTCGAGGGTGCCCACGACCTCAAGGCGATCCTGCGCGGGGAACCTCGGCCAGCGCCGGTGGCGGTGGCCGGTTGGGTCCTCGAGATCGCGGGAGCCCTCGGCTACGCGCACGAGCATGGGGTCGTCCACCGAGACCTCAAGCCAGAGAACGTGCTGGTCGACCTCGAAGGGCGCCTGCGAGTCGTGGACTTCGGGTTGGCGCGAGTCCATGACGGGACTCGACTGACCGAGAGCCTGGCCGCGGTCGGGACGCCCTACTACATGTCTCCCGAGCAGATCCGCGGAGACAAGGAGATCGGCCCTGGGGCTGACGTGTGGGCCCTGGGAGTCCTCCTCTATGAGGGGCTGACCGGAGGCTACCCCTTCGAGGGCGGGACCATGGTCGAGCTGGGGGCGAGAGTCCTCTCGGGACACGTGCAGGCGCCCCGGGCGCGAGCCCCCGAGCTGCCACAGGCCCTGGAAGAGGTCTGCCTGCGGGCGCTCCGCCTCGATCCCGGTGCGCGCTACGCCGACGGGCAGGCCATGGCCGAGGCCCTAGCGAGCGCGCTTCAGTCGGGCTTCCGCTCCCCCAAGCGCAGCTCGCGGCTGTGGTGGGTCCTCCCCCTTGGCCTCCTGGCGGTCCTAGCCCTAGCCCCGCTGCGGACGCCGACCCAGCGCCTGACGGCGCCGCCCAGTCCTGAGACCTTCTTGCGGGCCCTGCGGGCAGGCGATTGGGATCAGGCCAGGGACCTCAGTCGGCGCTCCCTCCAGCCCGCGGTCTGGGAGGCGCGCCTCCTGGCCGAACAGGGCCGCGCGGCCCCTGACTTGTCACTCCAACTCGAGGCCAGCGGCGTCCCCCCAGCTCGGGCGGCCGAGGTCGCGGCTCTCTGCTCGGCCCGCGCCAGCTACCTCCGCGGCGAGCGGCCCTTCGTCGAGCTCCGAGCTGGCGCCGAGCGCTGGCCTCAGCGTCCTCAGTGGACGCTCGCGCGAGCCGAACTGCTCCTCTCGGCGGCTCGCCCGCGGGAAGCTCTGGACGTGCTCGAGAGGACGCCCGCGAGCCCCGTCACCGGCGGCGAGCGCGAGGTCGAGGGGCTGATCGCCGCACGAATCCTGGACTGGTGCGAGCGGGCTCGGCTGCGCCAGGCCCTGCGCGACCTCCTGGGGCGCCCGCCGCGCGTGGACTCGGAGGCCTGGCGCGGGGCGCCTGCGGCCTGGGGGAGCGGGGCCCGGACCTGGCTCTTGCGGGAGGGGGTCGCCCTCGAGGCCTGGGCTGCCCGAGCTCGCGAGCGGCCCTATCTCCCCAAGCCGGGTGGGGAGCCCGGAGCCGAGGCCCTGAGCTTCCTCCGGGCCGCGAGGTCGCTGCGCGAGGGGCCCCGGGTCTTGGCGGCCATAGCGGCCCTCGACTCCAGCGCCGCGGCGCCTTTGGGTGAGTGTCAAGAAGGGACGATCGAGGCGGCTGGGCTCCGAGGTGCGGCTCGAGGGGCGCTGGCGCGAGGGGCTCCGCAGGAGGCGCTCGAGCTCCTAGAGCGGATCAAGCCGCTCAGTCCAGGGCCCGGAGGCCCCGACGACCCTTGGCGCCGGCGTGAGCGCGCCCGCTACGCCACAGCCGCGCTGCGCGGGCGCGCGCACCTCGCCCTGGGAGCGGCCTCCTCCGCTGCGCGGGCGCTGGAGCGCGCCGACCCGCTCTCGGTGGCGGTCCAGGGCGATTTGATTCGTGCGGCCCGAGCCGCCGGACTCACGAGCCTGGCGGAGGAGCGCGCGCTCGCGCTCCGCCTCCTCCAGGGTCAGGAGCGAGCTCGGGCGCGCGCCGAGATCTCGCGCCTGCGCGGGAGCTTCAAGCACGGGACGGCTCCCTTGGGCGAGGTCAGCGAGGCGCTCGCCCTCGATCCCCTCTACGACATGGCCTCCGCGACGCTCTCCACCTCTCGCTTCTTGCTCGGGGAGAGCGGCGTCGAGGAGATGATCTTGGTCGGCGAGGCTTGGCCACACCACGGCGGGGCGATTCACCGGGAGGTGTTCTCGGTCTGGACCGAGGGGATCGCCCTCGGCCACCTTCGGCGCCAGCTCTTGCCGGGGATTCGAGCCCGGAGCTCGCGCCTGGGCCGCGTGATCCTGGCCGCCCTCTCCTTGGAGGCGCGGGGAGGAGATGCCGCCGCAGCCCTCCAGATCCTGGACCGGCTCGAGGAGGTCCTCGACGACGCGCCCGGGCTCCAGGCCGCGCGCTGCGCGAGGGCCTTCCTCCTCGTCCGGGCGGGACGACTGGGCGCGGCCGAGGCGGAGCTGGCGTGGCTGGAGGCGCTGCAGCCAGTCCAAGGCTGGAGCGCCTTCGTGCGAGCGCTCCTCCTAGCGCGTCGCGGCGTGAGCGCGCCTGAGGTCGTGGCCGCGCTCCAGCGCGCGGGGCGAGGGGGACTCAAGACCTTTCGCGAGCCGGCCTGGTCGCCTGAGCTCTACCCCGAGCTGCGGCCGGTCCAAGACGCCCCTCGTCAGCCCCTAGAGAAGTTCCTCCAGACCCAGGGCTGGAGTCGCCACGGGGGGTTCTAGGCCTGTGGTGTCGGGTGGTGTGAGCGAAGAGTTTCTTCAACGCAGAGGGCACAAGAGGGGAAGCAGAGTCCGCAGAGGGCTTCTCGCCAGCGGCGGGCGTCAAGGTTGCGTTTGGACGCTCGGCCTAGACCGCCAAGGGCGCCAAGATCGCCAAGGAAAAAGCTCAGGCAGGGGCGGCCGTCGCGAGGCAGAGCCTAGGCGATCCCGACGCCCCAACTCGCGGGAGGCTTCCGCTCCCGCGAAGCGGTCTCAGCGACGCCCTCTCGCTCCTGCGCGTCTCTGCAGTTCAAGTCGCCCGCGCCCCGCTCTGCACCGCGCGAGCCACGCGCCTCCCCTCCGGGGCTGCACGGAGTTCACCCTCAGCGAGAAGAGACCGCGACGCGGAAGCCGAGGGCGTTGCCCTTGAAGGTCTTCGCGACGCGGAACCGATAGTTCCAGCGCGCGCGATTGGGCGGGAGATACCAGCTCGCTCCGCAGAACACGAGGGGGCCTCGGCCTTCGCCTCCCGCTTCGGCCTCCGGCGCGGGCTCCCCGACCCACTCGCTGAGGTTTCCTAGGAGGCCATAGCAGCCGCTCCGACTTCGACCTGCGTCGAAGAATTGGACTGGAGCGACGTAGGGGAAGCCGTCGTTGCCGAGGCCGGCGTCCTTCTCCTTGAAGTCCTTGCTCCCAGCACCCCAGCGCCAGTCGCGGCTGAGGTCTCCCACGTTCACGCTCTCGGTCTTGCGGTCGACGGGGTCGCACTCGAGGGCGGCGAAGCGCCACTCGCGTTCGCTGGGGAGCCGGAGGCCCGCCCACTCGAGGTAGGCCTGGGCGTCGTCGTAGGACACATTGAACACGGGGTCGTTGGCCGTGGCTCGGTAGACCCGCCCTCCGCGGGCGCGGGCGTCAATGGTCGGGCTCGGGACCTTCCAGCCCGTCGCCTGACAGAAGAGGAGGTATTGGCCCCAGCTGACCTCGCTGATCCCTAGGAATACGCCCTGCTCCAGCTTGGCCGGCGTGCCGTCGGGAGCCGCCTTGCTGCCGCCTGGGATCCAGACCAGGATCGAGCCGTCGACGCGACCCCGGTAGCGTCCCCCGCCGACGTGCTGGATCCCGCGTGGGACCAAGATCTTGGGAGCAGGTCCGGCGCCGCCTGCGACCTCCGACCCTGAGCGCGGGAGGGCCGGGCCAGTCCTCAGAGGTCCGGCGGGAGCCCGAGGTGCCTGGCTGAGAGCGTCGAGCTTCGAGAGCTGGTCTTTGGCCAAGACCTTCTGCTCAGCGCGGACCTCCTTGAGCTCACGCTGGACGAGGAGCAGGTGCTCTTGGAGGTCAGCCACGTCGAGGGCGCTGGGGCCAGCGGGCGAAGAGCTCGGCGCCGCCGCCGGGGTGGGGGGAGCGGGAGTGGCCTTGGGGGTGAGGATCGCTCCCAGGAGGATCAGGGTTTGAACTGCGATCGCGAAGACCAGGGGCATGGAGCGGCCCCCGCCGCCCTTGGCGTCTCGCTCGACCTTGGGGCCCTTGAAATCCATGCTCCACCTCCGACGAGAGACTCTAGCTCGGAGGAGGGAGGTCGCGCTCGCAGGTGGCGACTCGGTTGGGCCCTACCAGGTCGCCTCGAGGGCGAAAGTCAAGCGGCGGCCTGGGCCGTTGGTCCCCGAGCCGTGGACGCGGTAGTCGCGGTCGAACACGTTCTCGAGGCCGGCCGAGAGCTTGAGGCGCTCGTCAGCGAGGCGGACGCCTACCCGGAGGTGCCAGAGGGCGAAGGCGGGCGAGCCGCGGGGCGGGATCCGCTGGGTGTCGCTCTTGTCGCCGACGGAGAGCCGACGCTGGTCGCGGTAGAGCTCGTTCTCGATCTCGGCCCAGATCCAGGCGCTCTCGGGCTCCTCCCAGCGGAGGGTGAACGCGATCCGGGCCGGGGGCGCGCGCCGGAGGTCGTCCTTGTGTTTGCGGCCGTTGATTCGAGCCTCGGCGTAGCCGCGAACCCAGCTCCCGCGGATCAAGAACGAGAGGCCCGTGGCGGGGGCCTCGTCGCTGACGAACTTCAGGAGCGGGTCGAAGCGGAGCTCGGCCTCGCCGTCGAGGGCTTGGATCGAGCCGCGGCTGAAGTTGTCCTTGATGAACTCGTTTCGGCTGTCGACGACCTGTCCTGTGGGGACGCGTTGGATCAGGTCCTCCAGGAAGGTGTAGGCGTAGAAGAACTGGCCGCGGATCAGGGGCGTGTTCCACTTGAACCCGAGCTCGAGGGTCAGGCTCTGCTCGGGGTCGAGGTTCGGACTCGGCGAGTCGAAGCCGTTGCTGCTGACGGCGCGGAACGAGGTCGTGTCGTCGAGGTTCGGCGCGCGGAAGCCTTGGGAGGCGCTCCCGACCAGCATCAGGGCCTCGTCCACGAGCGGGACGACCACCCCCAAGCTCCCCACGACGCCCTGGTAGGTCTCGCTGAGGCGGCCGAAGGCGAAGCCGTCGCTGGGGTCGGGGTCGACGTCGCGCGCGTAGACCCGGGCTAGCTCGTAGCGGACCCCGGCCGTGAACAGGACGTAGTCGAGGTCGAGCTCGGCGCGGAGGAAGCCGCCGAAGCGGTCGTAGTGACTGTCGTCGGCGATCGCGCCGCGGGGCCGCCGGGTCCCGCGGTCCGTCTCGAAGCTGTCGACGAAGTCGTGGTAGTAGTCGATCCCGTAGGTCAGGGTCAGGGGCACAGGCGTCGGGAGGTCGGACTCGGCCTCGGCCAAGGCGCCCAGGCTGTAGACCTCGAACCCGGTTCGGGTCGCGCCGCCGTTGCCGCGGACCCGGCGCTGCTGCTCGTAGTGGCGCTGGAGCGAGACGTTGACCTTGGCCCGCGCGAACACGCCGCGGTCGAAGGTCTCGCCCTGGAGGTAGACCAGGCTCCGGCTCTGGTCGAGGTCGCGCCGGAGGTCGCTCCCGACGCTCGTCCCGCGATAGGACTCGCTGAACACGGTGCTGTGCGTCCGGGGGCCGTTGCGGAGGTCGGTTCGCTGGGCGGCGAAGGTCAGTTTGTCCTTCGGGGTCAGCCAATAGACGACCTTGGCGTCGCCGTTGGTCTCGCTGAACTGAGTGTTGCGGAGGGTCGTCGAGTGCTGTCCGCCCTCGCGATCGCCGTGGTGGAAGTAGTCGGCGCCAACGAAGGCCGAGACATCTCCGACCCCTCCCGAGAGCTCGAGGCGTGGGTGGAGGATCATCTCTCCTCCCTCGCGGAGGGGCTGGGTGTAGCGGACGTAGCTCCGGGCCGTGCCCCAGGCCGTGCCGGGTCGGTGGTTCTTGGGCGGCTCGGGGCCGCGGGACTGGAGGAGGATCACGCCGCCGAGGGCGTCCGAGCCGTAGAGGGTCGAGCCGGGCCCGCGGATCACTTCGACCCCGCCGATCATGAGGGGGGAGATCACGCCGTTGTATTGATTCGGACCCGAGCGGAAGAAGCTCCCGTTGAGCCGGACCCCGTCGATCAGGGTCAGGACGTGATAGCCCGTCAGGCCGCGGATCATGGGGGAGCCCTGGCCAGGCCCCGTGGCCTGGCCGTGGACGCCGGGAATTCGGTGGAGGAGGTCGCTCAGGTTGAGGGGTGGGCGGCGCTCGCGAATGTCTCGGGCGTCAAGGGAGCTGACCGACTCGGGAATGTCGAGGATCACCCGTTCGCCGCGGGTCGCGCCGACGCGGATCACGTCGAGGGGCTCGGCGGCGCCAGCCACAGGCGTCGAGTCCTGGCTGGCTTCTAGAGGGCCCGCGACGGGGATCTCGGCTTCGGGGGGGGGAGCTTCGGCCGGGGCTTCTTCCGCAGGTGCCTCCTCGGGGGGGCCGGGAGGTGCCTCCTGAGCAGTCGAGAGGGCCAGGGAGCCGAAGAAGAGCGCCAGCCCAGCCGTCAGGGCTGAGAACTTGGTTCGAGGGGGCACGGACGAAGCTCCTGCGGTCGTTTGAGTGGTCAAGAAGGGATCACATTTGCACCCCGCGTGCCAGCACCCAATCCCGAATCGAAAGGACTTGGAACCAAGGTCTGGTCAGCGGGGTGAACGCTTCAGAGCTCCAGTGGCTCGAAACCAGTCAGCTCGCCCGTTCCTCGCTTCCCCTGACCTTGCTACTCTTCTCCCGATTCAAGCCCGATTCGAGCCCTCCCCTGAGTTCCTCTCCCCAGATCCTGACGCCTCGCCGATCGCCTCGGCTCGTGGCGTGGTTCCTCCTCGCGACGGGGGCTCTCCTCGCGCTGAGCGCGGGGCTCACGATCTGGCTGACGACGGACGCCCTCGAGCGCCGAGTGGAGGTGGAGCTCCTGCACACCTCCCGCCTCCTGGGTGGGAGTGGGTTTCCGCTCAACGACGTCGCCCTGACGCGCGTGGCCGAATACGTCGAGGCCGAGGTGGTCGTCCTCGACCGCGCCGGCCAGCGGCTCGCGAGCAGCGAGGCGGCTCGCGCGGACGCGGCGGCCTGCGCAGAGCTCCACGCCCTCGCGAGCCCAGAGCCGCGTGTGTGGAGCGCCGTGGTCGGAGGCAGGGAGCTGACCATTGGCGCGGCTCCCCTCCCCCCGGGTCCAGCGGTCGGCGCCGGGGGACAGGTCTATGTCCTCTACCCCGGCGACTTGATCGCGGCCGAGGCCCGGCAGGCCTGGCTCCCGCTCTTGGGGCTCGGGGCCCTGGCGGTGCTCCTCGCTGGCGCTCTGGGGATCTGGGCCGAGCGACGAGTCCAAGCCGAGCACACCCTGGCCCTAGTTCGCCTCTTGGCCTCGGTCGCTCACGAGGTCCGGAATCCCTTGGGCGGGATCCGGAGCCTGGCGCGAGGCCTGGCTGGCCGTCGCCCGCAGGACGCGGAGGAGCTCGAGCTGATCGCGAGCGAGGCCGAGCGCTTGGCGCACCTCGCCGACAGCCTGCGGGCCGTGGGGCTCCCGGTCCGAACCCAACGGAGGCCGGTCGAGCCGGACGCGCTCGTGGCCTCGGCGCTGAAGCTCTGTGCGGGGCAGCTCGAGCACCGGCGGGTGGCGGTGGAGGTCGAGCTCGGAGGCGCGGCTCGTGTCATGGCCGACCCAGACCAGGTCCGCCAGGTCGTCTTGAACCTGGTCCTCAACGCCGCTGACGCTCAGCCGGCGGGCGGGCGAGTCCGGCTCCAGAGCGTGGTCTCGGCAGGCTCCTGGGCCCTGAGCGTCACCGACGCAGGTCCAGGGGTGGCGCCCGAGCTGAAGGCGCGGCTCTTCGAGCCCTTCGTGAGCGGCAAGGCCAAGGGCCTGGGCGTCGGGCTCTACCTCTCTCGCCGCCTGGCCGAGGCCAACGGCGCCCGCTTGGAGCTGGCCGAGGGGCCCGAGGCTCTGGGCCTCGAGGGGTCGGGGCTGGGCGGCGCGCGATTCGTCTTGACTTGGCCTCTGGAGAGCGCCTCCTCGGGTGAAGCGTCCGCGGAGGACGACGGGGGCGAGATCCCGAGGTCGTCGCCCCTCGAGGCCGCAGGCTAAGGCGTGGCTCGCGTCCTCCTGATCGAAGACGACCTGAGCGTGAGCATGGCGCTGCGCTCGCAGCTGAGCGCCCTCGGTCACGAGGTCCGAGCCTGCCCCAGCGCGGAGCTCGGGTTGAGCGAGGGCGAAGCCTTCGCCCCGGCAGTAGTGCTCCTCGATCTCCACCTCCCGGGACGGGACGGCTTGAGCGCGCTCCCTGAGCTCCTGGCCCTGAGCTCGGGACCAGCGATCGCGCTCCTGACGGCGGCGCCGACGGCTGAGAACGCAATGGACGCTCTGGCTCTCGGCGCCCAGGCACACCTCAGCAAGCCCCTCGAGCCCGGGCAGCTCGAGGAGGTCATGACGCGACTCTTGAGCTCGCGGGGGCGCGGCGAGAGCGAGGCGCCGGCCGCGCCGGCCTTGACGGGCTCTTCGCCCCTGATGCTCGACGTGGCGCGGCGGATCGGAGCCTTGGCCCGGAGCGAGGCCACGGTCCTGATCCTGGGCGAGAGCGGGACCGGCAAGGAGCTCGTGGCGCGGGCGATCCATGGGCGCAGTCCGCGGGCAGGGGCTCCCTTCGTGGCGCTGAACTGCGCGGCGCTGCCCGAGGCCCTCCTGGAGGCGGAGCTATTCGGTCACGCCAAGGGCGCGTTCACCGGGGCCGATCGCGATCGGCCGGGGCGGGTCGAGCTGGCCGAGGGCGGGGTTCTCTTCCTGGACGAGGTGGCTGAGTTGAGCGCTCTGGCTCAGGCCAAGCTGCTGCGCTTCTTGGAGGAGCGCAGCTTCGAGAGGGTCGGCGACGCGCGACCTCGCTCGGCTTCGGTCCGCGTTCTGGCAGCTACCAACGCGCCCCTCGAGGCTCGCGTCGCTGCGGGCGAGTTCCGCGAAGACCTCTACTACCGTCTCGACGTGACACGTCTGGAGCTCCCGCCGCTGCGCGAACGCAAAGAGGACCTCCCGCTCTTGGTGGAGCACCTCCTGGCTCGACTGGGACGCCCGGAGGTCTACCTGGCGGCCCCGACCCAAGCCGAGCTCTTGGCGCGCCCCTGGCCCGGGAACGTCCGCGAGCTGCGAAACGTGCTCGAGGCGTCTCTGGTCGTCCTCGGCGGCGGCACTCGCCTCGAGCCCGAGCATTTGGCTCCCGCTCGGCGCGCCGAGGCCGCGGGAGCAGGGGCAGGGGGCACCCTGGCTGCGCTCGACGGGCCGCTGCGGCGCCTGGTGGCCGAGGTCGACGAGGGCCAGGACCTCTACGCCCGAATCAAGGAGCACGTGGAGCAGGTCTTGATCCAAGCCGCGCTGGAGCGGACGGGCGGGAATCAGGTCGCGGCGACGAAGCTCTTGGGCATGAATCGAGCCACCTTTCGCCGGAAGCTCCGCTAGCGGAAGAACCCTCCAGAGCGGGTTGACAGGGCTGAGTGGATGGCTGAGCATCGCCGGCTAGTGCACTCTGTGTGGCGACTTTCGTGAGCGGCGTCCGCTCCCCCTTCCCCTCCCTGACGGGTTCCTGCCCGACTCGGGGAGCTGAATGAACGCCCCGGGAGCGGCGGGCCCTTCGCCAGCTGACGTGCTCTTTGGCCGCGCCTGCATGTCCTTCGGCTTGGTCAATCATGACCAGCTCATGATGTGCGTCGCCGATCAACGCCGACTCCAGAGCGAGAACCGCTACTACACGCTTCCCCAGATCATGATCGGGCGCAACCTGATCACGGCTCAGGTCTATCAGCAGGTCGGCCAGAAGATCCGCGAGCGAATGGCCCAGAACCAGGCCCAAGCTCAGCTCCACGCCGAGATCCCCGATATCACGGCCAGCGGTCGCTACCAGAACCTCGGCGCAGCGGTCGCCGCTGCACGTCAGGCGGGGACGCTCCCGCCGAACTTTCAGAACCAGCCGGTCCCGGCGGCGCAGGCTGTCCAGTGGGGACAGCTACCTGAACCTGCTCCGCAAGAGATTCACGAGGCCGCGCGGAGCTGGGACGACGCCGAGAGCAACGTCGTGATCGGCTCCAGCACGCTCCCTGACGAGGACTTGGTCTCGGACAGTCAAGCCGACGCTCGCGACGAACCCGTCGTGGCGACCCCCGTTCAGATCGCCCGGGAGCGCAAGGACACGGGGATTCGGCGCCTGCTCGGGATCCCCGACGACGTCGAGGAGTTCGACTTCGGCCCCTACCGGATCCTGGGTGAGATCGCGGCTGGTGGAATGGGCGTGATCTTCCGCGCCCAGGCGGCGGACACGGGTCGGGTCTACGCGCTCAAGGCCTTGATCAACGTCGAGCAGGCCAAGGAGAAGCAGCTCCGGCGCTTCATTCAAGAGGCTCAGTCGGCGATGCGCCTCGACCACCCCGGGATCGTGAAGATCCACGACATAGGCGTCCTCGAGAACATTCCCTACTTCACGATGGACCTGATCGAGGGCAACGACCTCCAGCACCACGTCAAGCACCGCTCGCTCAAGACCAAGCGCCTGCTCAAGATCGTGAGCCAGGTCTGCGAGGCGGTCCACTACGCCCACGAGCACCAGGTGATCCACCGGGACCTCAAGCCCGCGAACATCATCGTGCGGGACCAGGACAAGTTCCCGATCCTGACCGACTTCGGCCTGGCCAAGAACCTCGACAGCTCCTTCAAGCTGACCGCCGAGGGAGCCATGGTCGGGACCCCGCTCTTCCTCAGCCCCGAGCAGGTCCAGGGCAAGGCCAACGAGGTCGACGGCCGCTGCGACGTCTACGGGTTGGGGGTCATGATGTACCAGATCCTGACCAACCGGCTCCCCTTCGTCGGTCGCAACCCCTACGAGGTCTATAAGAAGGTCCTCGACGAGGACCCAACCCCCCCCGGCCAGATCAACCCCAGTATCTCGCCGGACCTCGAGAAGATCTGTCTCTGTGCTCTAGCTAAGGACAAGGAAGAGCGCTTCGACACGGCCCAGGCCATGAGCGAGGACATCGAGCGCTTCCTGCGCAACGAGCCGGTCCTAGCTCAGCTCCCAACGCCCGTCGCGATCGCCAAGGGGCGTAAGCGCGACGCCGCAGGAGACGACGACCACGACGACTACGACGAGGAGGGCGGCTCGACCGGAATGAAGCTCGCCATCGTGGGTGCTTGCGTCCTGATTCTGGTCGGGCTGGTCGTGATCGCGTTGATCTTGCTCAGCGGGGAAGAGTAGCTCCGGCGCTCAGCCTCCCGGAGTCAAAGAAACCCGGCCTGCAGATAGCCGCCCAACGCGGCGCCGTGGTCAGACTTCTCCGTCGCTAGAAGACGTATTCACGGGCTCGAGGCGTCGCCCCGAGATGGGCAGCGGGTGTGGCCGAGCGCGCTAGCGCCGCGGGAGGAGCGCGCGGGGTCCGAGGAGGAGCAAGAGCAAGAGCAGGAAGGGCCAGGCTCCGAGCGGCTGCTGGCTCGGGCTCAGCTGGCAGCCTCCGCTGCCCTGGACTCGCGCGTTGAGCACGCCGCCTCCGCCACTGCTCGCGGCCGGCGCGACCGCGATCACGACCGTGTAGGTCTGGCTCACGATCAGGCCGTCCTGATCCATGACGGTCACGGTGAAGCTGAACGAGCCGCTCCCGCTCGGGGTCCCGCTCAGGCGGCCCGTGCCCGGGTCGAGCGCCAGGCCTGGGGGCAAGCCGCCGTTGCTCACGAAGGTGTAAGGCCCGCGCCCGCCTGTCGCCACGATCGGTTGATCGAAGGGGGAGCCGACGACGCCGCCGGGGAGGGTCGTGGTCGTGATCTGGAGCCCCGGGGCCGGGGTGGGTCCCGGGCCAGGCGGCGTGGTCACAGGTGCCGCGACGGTCAGGGTCAGGCTGCGGACGCTGACCTTGCCAGCCGAGTCGGTGACTCGGACCGAGAGGGGGAAGCTCCCGAGGGAGGTGGTGGTCCCGCTGATCACACCGTTGGTTCCCATGCTGAGCCCAGGAGGGAGTGAGCCCGCCAAGAGAGTCCAGGTGTAGGGACCGACGCCGCCCGTGTTGGCGAGAGGCGTCGAGAAGGGAGTGCCGCTCGTCGAGTTGGGGAGGGTCGTGGTCGTGATCGTGACCGGCCCGCGGATCTCGAGGGTCATGGCGACAGACGAAGCGGTCTGGGCCAGCTGATCCGTGACCGTGAACACGAGGCTCGCAGACCCGAGCGCGCTCGGGGTCCCAGAGATCACGCCGGTCGTGGGGTCGAGGTTGAGCCCGGCGGGGAGGGTCCCGCTCGTGAGCGCCCAGGTGTAGCCGGGGGTCCCCGCGGTCGCCTGAAGCGTCGCGGAGTATGGCTGGGCGACCTCGCCGGGGGCCAGCGACTGGGTGACCACGCTAGGTGTCGCTGAGGGACCTAGGAGCTGAATGCTGAGGGCTCGTGTGACGGAAACGCCCTCTCGGTCCGTGAGCTGGACCGTGAGCGGGTAGGTCCCGGGCCCCGCCGTCGGGGTCCCAGAGATCACGCCGGAGGTCACGTTCATGACCAAGCCGGTGGGGAGTCCGCCGCCGCTCAAGTTCCCCGCAGCGTCGGGGCCGACGCCGCCCACGAGCGACCAAGCGTAGGGGCGCTGGCCGTTGATTCCCTCGACCTGGGCCGCGTAGCCGTTGCCCTGGACAGCACCTGGGAGCGCGGTCGTGATCACCTGCGGGGGAGCCGCGATCAGCAAGGTGTAGGTCCGGGTCGAGGTCTGACCGTTCTGATCGGTCACGGTCACGGTGAACGAGGTCGTCCCGCCGGCCGTGGGCGTCCCGCTCAGGAGCCCGGTGCTGGGGTTCAAGCTCAAGCCGCTCGGGAGCGATCCTCCTGTGACGGCGAGGGTGTAGGGGCCCTGGCCGCCGCTCGGGACGAGCTGGGCGCTGTAGGTCGCGCCCTGGGTGCCTCCAGGGAGCGAGCTCGGCCCAAGCTGGACGCTGACCCCAGGGGCCCCCGGGGCGCCCACGACCAAGACGTAGGTCTGGGTGTCGCTGACGCCGGTCTGCCCGTCGTCGCTGGCTTGGAGGGTGAAGGTGTAGGTCCCAGGCGCGGTCGGAGTTCCGCTCAGGCTGACCTGGGTCCCCGTTCCGCTCAGGCTCAGGCCCGGAGGGAGCGCCCCGCTCGAGACGCTCCAGGTGTAGGTCGCGCCGACGCCGCTGTCGGCGAGCTCGATCACGGCTCCGTAGGGGCTCCCGCTGACGGGGCTCGGGATCGCCGCGCTCTGGATCTGGATCCGGTCGGGCTGGATCGTGAAGGTCTGCTCCTCGCCGGCCGCGCAGCTGCCCGTGGCGCTGGTGTCAGTCAGGCTGTTGCTGTCCGTCACCTGAAGACAGATCGTGAAGGTCCCGGTCTGGGTCGGGGTCCCGGCGATCCGGCCGCTGACCGGGTCGAGGGTCAGGCCGGGAGGGAGGGCGCCGCTCGCGATCGACCAGGTGTAGGGGCCGGCGCCGTTCTGGAGCGCGGGCCTGTGGTCGTAGGGCTGGCGGACCGTGCCTGTGGGAGGGGCGAGGTCGCCGATCTCGGGGTTGGTCGTAGGGGCGCTCGCGGCGACGGTGACCGTGTAGCTGCGGGTCGCGACCAACCCAGCAGAGTCCTCGCTGGACACAGTGAACGTGAAGGTCCCGGTCTGGGTCGGCGTCCCGACGAGCTGGGCGCTGGGGCCGCTCCCGACCAGGCTCAGCCCAGGCGGCACGGCGCCGGCCGAGATCGTCCACTCGTAGCGGGGGCCGGTCCCGCCGTCCTCGAGCTCGACGGGCGCGGCGTAGGGCGCTCCGAGCATGCCGCCCGGGAGGGAGGGGGTCACGATCGTGGGCGTCGGCTCGTCGCTCAGGATCACGGTGCTCGTGGCCTGAGGGCCGAGGGCCGCGCCGCCAGTGGGATTGGTCAAGGTCAGTCCGATCGTCTCGAACTGCTCGCGGAGGGCGTCGTCGCTGACGGGGACCGTGAAGCTGGCGCTGGTCTGGCCCGCAGCAAAGTTCAGCGTCCCGCTGGTGCTGGTGTAGTCGCTCCCCGCCAGAGCGGTTTGGTCGCTCGTGGCGTAGTCGACGCTGACCGCGCCCGCGCTCCCGCTCGTCCGCGAGACCGTGATCGTGACCGTGCCCGCGTCCTCGTCGACGTCGAATTGGGCGCTGGAGAAGGCCAGGAGCCCGGCGTTCTCGTCGTCGGTGTTGGCGACCGAGACGTCTGCGGGGTTCAAGCCGCTGTAGCTGGCGTCAGCGCTGACCGCGGCGGCCGTCACGATCGTGAAGGGCACGTCCCCGTCCTCGAGGGCGTCGTCGACACCCGTGATCGTGACGGTCTGGGGGGTCGAGGCGTTGGCGGGGGTGAAGGTCAGCGTCGCGGGCGAGACGGTGCCTTCGCTGGTGTCGCTCGAGCTGAGCCCGATCGTGACGTTGGCGGTCGGGGTCGTGGCGAGCGCGACCGTGAAGGTCGCCGTGCCGCCGGCCTCGCTCGTGGCCAGGCCGCTGGTGGGCGTGATCGTGACCGCCGGGACCTCGTCGTCGCTGTTGGTGACCGAGACGTCGCTCGGGTTCAGGCCGCTGTAGCCGGGGTCGCTGCTGACCGCGCCCGAGGTCGTGATCGTGTAGCCGACGTCGCCGTCGTCTATGGCGTCGTCGACGCCCGTGATCGTGACGGTTTGCGGAGTCGTCGCGTTGGCCGGCGTGAAGGTCAGGCTGGTCGGGGCCACGGTGCCTTCGCTGGGATCGCTCGAGCCGAGCGAGATCGTGACGTCGGCGCTCGGCGTCGAGGAGAGGGCGACGGTGAAGGTCGCCGTCCCCCCAGCTTCGGTCGTGGTTAGCCCGCTCGTGGGGCTGACCGTGAACCCAGCCGTGTCGTCGTCGGTGTTGGTCAGCGAGACGTCGCTCGGGTTCAGGCCGCTGTAGCTGGGGTCGCTGCTCGCGGCCGCCGCGGTCACGATGGAGTAAGCGATCGAGCCGTCTGCGAGCGTGTCGTTGACGCCCGTGACCGTCACGGTCTGAGGCGTCGTCCCGTTGGCGGCGTTGAAGGTCAGGCTGCTGACGCTCGGCGTGCCCTCGCTGGTGTCGCTGCTGCTGAGGGCGATCGTGACGTCGGCGCTCGGCGTCGAGGCCAGCACGACCGTGAAGGTCGCGGTGCCGCCGGCTTCGGTCGTGACGAGGCCGCTCGTGGGCGTGATCGTGATCCCCGCCGTGTCGTCGTCGCTGTTGCTCGCGCTGACGTCGCTCGGGTCGAGCCCGTTGTAGGCCGCGTCCGCGCTCGAGGCCGGCGCCGTCACGATCGTGTAGGCGACCGAGCCGTCCACGGTTCCGTCGTCGACGCCGGTCAGGGTCACGGTCTGAGGGGTCGTCCCGTTGGCCGCCGTGAAGGTCAGGCTCGCGGGCGAGACGGTGCCCTCGCTCGTGTCGCTGCTGCTGAGGGCGATCGTGACGTTCGAGGTCGGGAGGGTGTTGAGGGCGACCGTGAAGGTCGCGGTGCCGCCGGCTTCGGTCGTGACCAGGCCGCTCGTGGGCGTGACGGTGATCCCAGCCGCCTCGTCGTCGCTGTTGCTGACCGAGACGTCCGCCGGATCGAGGCCGTTGTAGGCCGCGTCCGCGCTCGTGGCCGGCGCTGTTTGGATCGTGTAGGCGACGTTGCCGTCGAGGACCGCGTCGTCGACGCCGGTGACCGTGACCGTCTGTGCGGTCAGCGCGTTGGCGGGGGTGAAGGTCAAGCTGGCCGGGGCGACGGTGCCCTCGCTGGCGTCGCTCGAGCTGAGCCCGATCGTGACGTCAGCCAGCGGGGTCGCGTTGAGGCGAACCGTGAAGGTCGCCGTGCCCCCACCCTCGGTCGTCGTGAGTCCGCTCGTAGGCGTGACCGTAAACCCGACGGCGTCGTCGTTGGTGTTGCTGAGCGAGACGTCGCTGGGGTTGAGCCCGTCGTAGGCGCCGTCCGTGCTCGAGGCCGGCGCGGTCACGATCGAGTAGGCGATCGTTCCGTCGGCCAGGGTGTCGTCGACGCCCGTGACCGTGACGGTCTGGGCCGTCGTCCCGTTGGTCGGCGTGAAGGTCAGGGTCACGGGCGAGACGGTGCCCTCGCTGGTGTCGTCGCTGCTGAGCGAGATCGTGACGTCCGCTGTGGGCAAGGTGTTGAGGCGGACGGTGAAGGTCGCGGTTCCCCCAGCCTCGGTCGTGGTCAGCCCGCTGGTGGGGGTGACCGTGACGCCGACCGCGTCGTCGTCGCTGTTGCTGAGCGAGACGTCGCTGGGGTTGAGGCCGCTGTAGTTGGTGTCGGTGCTCGAGGCAGGTCCGGTCACGATCTGGTAGCTGACCGCGCCGTCGGCGACCGCGTCGTCGACGCCGGTGATCGTGACCGTCTGGGGGGTCAAGGCGTTGGCGGGGGTGAACACGAGCGAGCCCGGCGAGACCGTGCCCTCGCTGGTGTCGTTGCTGAGGAGGCTCAGGGTCACGTCACCGGTCGGGACCGAGTTCAGGACCACGGTGAAGGTCGCCGTACCGCCGGCCTCGGTCGTCGTGAGCCCGCTGGTGGGGGTGATCGTGAACCCGGCCGTGTCGTCGTCGCTGTTGCTGGCCGAGACGTCGGCTGGATTGAGGCCGCTGTAGTTGGTGTCGCTGCTCGAGGCTGCTCCGGTCACGATCGTGTAGGCCACGTCTCCGTCGTCGAGCGAGTCGTCGACGCCGGTCAGGGTCACCGTCTGCGGCGTCGTCCCGTTGGCGGTGGTGAAGGTCAGGCTGGCGGGCGCGACGGTGCCTTCGCTGGTGTCGCTCGAGGTCAGGGCGATCGTGACGTCCGCGCTGGGGAGGGTCGTGAGGCGAACCGTGAAGGTCGCGGTGCCCCCAGCCTCCGTCGTCGTGAGCCCCGCGGTCGGGGTCACGATCACGGCCGCGGTGTCGTCGTCGGCGTTCGTGAGGCCGACGTCTGCCGGATCGACGCCGTTGTAGTTGGTGTCAGCGCTCGTGGCCGCCCCGGTCACGATCGTGTAGGCGATCGGACCGTCGAGGAGCGCGTCGTCGACGCCGGTCACGGTCACCGTTTGGGGAGTGGTCCCGTTGGCCGGGGTGAAGGTCAGGGTCGTCGGCGAGACCGCCCCCTCGCTGGTGTCGCTCGAGGTCAGGCTGATCGTGACGTCCGCCGTCGGGAACGCGTTGAGCGCGACGGTGAAGGTCGCCGTTCCGCCGGCCTCGGTCGTCGTCATGCCGCCCGCGGGGTTGATCGAGAAGGTCGCGGTGTCGTCGTCGGAGTTGCTGACGGTCACGTCGCTCGGGTTGAGGCCGTTGTAGTTGCTGTCGGCGCTCGAGGCCGCGCCGGTGACCACCGAGTAGCTGATCGCGCCGTCGATCAGGAGGTCGTCGACGCCGGTCACGGTCACGGTCTGGGGGGTGGTCCCGTTGGCGGAGGTGAAGGTCAGGCTCGAGGCGCTCAGGCTGCCCTCGGAGGTGTCGCCAGAGGTCAGCGAGATCGTGACGTCCGCCGAGGGGAGGCTCGTGAGGACCACGCTGAAGGTGGCGGTCCCGCCGGCCTCGGTCGTCGTGAGCGAGGTCGGCGTGATCGTGATCCCCGGGCTGTCGTCGTCGCTGTTGGTGACCGAGACGTCGGCGGGGTCGATCCCGTTGTAGGTTCCGTCCGCGCTCGAGGCGGCCGCCGTCAGGATCGTGTAGGCCAGGGGGCCGTCGATCACGGCGTCGTCGACGCCGGTGATCGTGATCGTCTGTGCCGTCAAGGCGTTGGCCGGGGTGAAGGTCAGGCTCGAGGCGCTGAGGGTCCCCTCTCCGGTGTCGCTGCTGCTGAGGGAGACGGTCACGTCAGCGCTGGGGGTGCTGTTGAGACGGACGGTGAAGGTCGCCTGGCCCCCGGCTTCGCTAGTCATGAGCCCGCTCGTGGGCGCGATGGTGAACCCGGCCGCGTCGTCGTCGGTGTTGGTCAGCGAGACGTCGGCTCCGTTGAGGCCGCTGTAGTTGGTGTCTGTGCTGGAGGCCGCCCCCGTGATCACGGTGTAGGCCAGGTCGCCGTCGTCGAGGGTGTCGTCGACGCCCGTCACAGTGACCGTCTGGGGGGTGGTCCCGTTGGCCGAGGTGAAGGTCAGGCTCGCGGGCGAGACGGTGCCCTCGCTGGTGTCGCTCGAGCTGAGGGCGATCGTGACGTCGGCGGTCGGGAGGCTCGTGAGCGCGACGGTGAAGGTCACCGTCCCGCCGGCCTCGGTCGTAGTTCCGCTGGTGGGCGTGACGACGACCCCGGCTGTGTCGTCGTCGCTGTTGCTGACCGAGACGTCGGCGGGGTCGACCCCGTTGAAGTTGGTGTCTGCGCTCATGGCCGCCCCAGTCAGGATCGTGTAGGCGATCGCTCCGTCCAGGAGCGCGTCGTCGACGCCGGTGATCGTGACGGTCTGAGGGGTCGTTCCGTTGGCGGAGGTGAAGGTCAGGGTCGTGGGGGCGACGGTGCCCTCGCTGGTGTCGCTCGAGCTGAGGGCGATGGTGACGTCAGCGGTCGGGAGGGCGTCGAGGCGGACCGTGAAGGTCGCGGTCCCGCCGGCCTCGGTCGTGACGAGCCCGCTCGTAGGCGTGATCGTGAAGGTCGCGGTGTCGTCGTCGCTGTTGCTGAGCGAGACGTCCGCTCCGTTGAGGGCGTTGTAGTTGCCGTCTGCGCTGGAGGCCGCGGCGGTCACGATCGAGTAGGCGATCGGGCCGTCGATCAGGGCGTCGTCTTGGCCAGTGACCGTGACGGTCTGCGGGGTCAGCGCGTTGGCCGGCGTGAAGGTCAAGCTGGCCGGGCTCGGGAGACCCTCGCTCGTGTCGCTGCTGCTGAGGGCGATCGTGACGTCGGCGCTAGGGATCGTCGCCAGGCGGACCGTGAAGGTCGCGGTCCCGCCGGCCTCGGTCGTGGTCAGGCCGCTGGTGGGGGTGACCACGATTCCGGCCGTGTCGTTATCGCTGTTGCTGACCGAGACGTCGGCGCCGTTGAGGCCGTTGTAGTTGGTGTCGCTGCTAGAGGCTGGCGCGGTCACGATCGTGTAGGCGATCGCGCCGTCGACGATCGCGTCGTTGACGCCCGTGACGGTGACGGTCTGGGCGGTGGTTCCGTTGGCCGAGGTGAAGGTCAGGGTCGTGGGCGAGACGGTGCCCTCGCTGGTGTCGCTGCTGCTGAGCGCGATCGAGACGTCCGCCGCAGGCAGTGAAGTCAGGCGGACGGTGAAGGTCGCGGTCCCGCCAGCTTCGGTGGTGACCAGGCCGTTGGTGGGGGTGACGACGACCCCGGCTGTGTCGTCGTCGCTGTTGCTGACCGAGACGTCGGCGCCGTTGAGGCCGTTGTAGTTGGTGTCGGTGCTCGAGGCGGGGGCGGTCACGATCGTGTAGGCGATGGCGCCGTCGATCACGGCGTCGTCGACGCCGGTGATCGTGACGGTCTGGGGGGTGGTCCCGTTGGCCGAGGTGAAGGTCAGGCTGGTGGGGGCGACGGTGCCTTCGCTGGTGTCGCTCGAGCTGAGCGCGATCGTGACGTCAGCCGTGGGGAGGGTGTTGAGGGCCACGGTGAAGGTCGCGGTCCCGCCGGCCTCGGTCGTGGTCAGGCTCGTCGGGGTGACCGTGATCCCGGCCGCGTCGTCGTCGCTGTTGCTGACCGAGACGTCGGCAGGGTCGAGGCCGCTGTAGTTGGTGTCTGCGCTCGAGGCGGCGCCGGTCACGATCGTGTAGGCGATCGCGCCGTCGAGGAGGGCGTCGTCGACGCCGGTGATCGTGACGGTCTGGGGGGTGGTCCCGCTGGCGGCGGTGAAGGTCAGGGTCGCGGGCGCGACGGTGCCCTCGCTGGTGTCGCTGCTGCTGAGGGCGATCGTGACGTCGGCGCTCGGGAGGGTGTCGAGGCGGACGGTGAAGGTCGCGGTCCCACCAGCCTCGGTCGTGCTCAGCCCGCTCGTGGGCGTGACGGTGAACCCAGCCGCGTCGTCGTCGCTGTTGCTGAGCGAGACGTCGCTGGGGTTGACGCCGTTGTAGTTGCTGTCGGTGCTGGACGCTGGCGCGGTCACGATCGAGTAGGCGATCGCGCCGTCGATCAGGGCGTCGTCGACGCCGGTGACCGTCACGGTCTGGGGGCTGGTCCCGTTGGCGGCGGTGAAGGTCAGGGTCGCTGGGGCGACGGTGCCCTCGCTGGTGTCGCTGCTGCTGAGGGCGATGGTGACGTCGGTGCTGGGGAGGCTCGTCAGGCGGACGGTGAAGGTCGCGGTCCCGCCAGCTTCGGTGGTCGTGAGCCCGCTCGTGGGGCTGACGACGATCCCGGCGCTGTCGTCGTCGCTGTTGCTGAGCGAGACGTCGGCTGGGTTGAGGCCGTTGTAGTTGGTGTCGCTGCTGGACGCTGCGCCGGTCTGGATCGTGTAGACGATCGCCCCGTCGATCACCGCGTCGTCGAGGCCGGTGACCGTGACGGTTTGGGCCGTGGTCCCGTTGGCGCTCGTGAAGGTCAGCGTCGCGGGAGAGACGCTGCCCTCGGTGGGGTCGCTCGAGGTGAGCGCGATCGTGACGTCAGCGCTCGGGAGTGTGGCCAGGCGGACGGTGAAGGTTGCGGTCCCGCCGGCTTCGGTGGTCGTGAGCCCGCTGGTCGGCGTCACGACGACCCCGGCCGTGTCGTCGTCGCTGTTGCTGACCGAGACGTCGGCTGGATTGAGGCCGTTGTAGTTGGTGTCGCTGCTCGAGGCGGCGCCGGTCACGATCGAGTAGGCGATGGCGCCGTCGATCACGAGGTCGTCGACGCCGGTGATCGTGACGGTCTGGGGCGTGGTGCCGTTGGCGCTCGTGAAGGTCAAGGTCGTCGGCGAGACCGTGCCCTCGCTCGTATCGCTGCTGCTGAGGGCGATCGTGACGTCGGCGCTGGGGAGGGTGTTGAGGGCGACCGTGAAGGTCGCGGTTCCGCCGGCCTCGGTCGTGGTCAGGCCGCTGGTGGGGCTGATCGTGATTCCGGCGGTGTCGTTGTCGCTGTTGCTGACCGTGACGTCGGCGCCGTTGAGCGCGTTGTAGTTCGTGTCCGCGCTGGACGCCGGGGCGGTCACGATCGAGTAGGCGATGGCGCCGTCGATCAGGGCGTCGTCGACGCCGGTGATCGTGACGGTTTGGGGGGTGATCCCATTGGCGGAGGTGAAGGTCAAGGTCGTCGGTGAGACGGTGCCTTCGCTCGTGTCGCTGCTGCTGAGCGCGATCGTGACGTCGGCGGAGGGGAGGGTGTTGAGACGAACCGTGAAGGTCGCGGTCCCGCCGGCCTCGGTGGTGACCAGGCCGCTGGTGGGGGTCACAGTGATCCCGGCCGTGTCGTCGTCGCTGTTGCTGACCGAGACGTCGGAGGCGTTGACCCCGCTGTAGTTGCTGTCCGCGCTCGCGGCCGCGGCGGTCACGATGGAGTAGGCGATCGGGCCGTCGATCAGGGCGTCGTCGACGCCGGTGACCGTGACGGTCTGAGCCGTGGTTCCGTTGGCGGAGGTGAAGGTCAGTGAGGCAGGCGAGACGGTGCCTTCGCTGGTGTCGCTCGAGCTGAGGGCGATGGTGACGTCAGCGCTCGGGAGGGTGTCGAGGCGAATCGTGAAGGTCGCGGTTCCGCCGGCCTCGGTGGTGGTCAGGCCGCTGGTGGGCGTGACTGTGATCCCAGCCGTGTCGTCGTCGCTGTTGCTGAGGGAGACGTCAGAGGGGTTGAGGGTGTTGTAGTTGGTGTCCGCGCTGGACGCAGGCGCGGTCACGATCGTGTAGGTGATCGGGCCGTCAACGATCGCGTCGTCGACGCCGGTGACTGTGACGGTTTGGGGGGTAGTCCCGTTGGCGGAGGTGAAGGTCAAGCTCGCGGGCGAGATCGTCCCTTCGCTCGTGTCGCCGCTGCTGAGGGCGATCGTGACGTCAGCAGAGGGGAAGGTGTCGAGGCGGACGGTGAAGGTCGCCGTCCCGCCGGCCTCGGTCGTGACCAGGCCGCTGGTGGGGCTGACCGTGATTCCGGCGGTGTCGTCGTCGCTGTTGCTGACGGAGACGTCGGCGGGGTTGACGGCGTTGTAGTTGGTGTCCGTGCTGGTCGCGGGCGCGGTCACGATCGTGTAGGCGATCGCGCCGTCGACGACGGCGTCGTCGACGCCAGTCACGGTCACGGTCTGGGGCGTGGTTCCGTTGGCCGAGGTGAAGGTCAGGCTCGCCGGGGAGACCGTGCCCTCGCCTGTGTCGCTCGAGCTGAGGGCGATGGTGACGTCGGCGGTCGGGAGGGTGTTGAGGCGGACGGTGAAGGTCGCGGTTCCGCCGGCCTCGGTCGTGACGAGACCGCTGGTGGGGGTCACGGTCACTCCGGCGCTGTCGTCGTCGGTGTTGCTGACCGAGACGTCGGAGGAGTTGAGGGTGTCGTAGTTGGTGTCGCTGCTGGTCGCGGGCGCGGTCACGATCGAGTAGGCGATCGCTCCATCGATCAGGGCGTCGTCGACGCCGGTGATCGTGACGGTCTGAGGGGTGGTCCCGTTGGCGGCGGTGAAGGTCAAGCTCGTGGGCGCGATCGTGCCCTCGCTGGTGTCGCTCGAGCTAAGGGCGATGGTGACGTCGGCGGTCGGGAGGGTGTTGAGGCGGACGGTGAAGGTCGCGGTCCCGCCTCCCTCGGTGGTCGCCAGCCCGCTGGTGGGCGTGACGGTGATCCCGGCGGTGTCGTCGTCGCTGTTGCTGACCGCGACGTCAGCGCCGTTGAGGCCGCTGTAGTTCGTGTCACTGCTCGAGGCCGCCGCAGTCACGATCGTGTAGGCGATCGCGCCGTCGATCACGAGGTCGTCGACGCCGGTCACGGTCACGGTCTGAGCCGTGGTTCCGTTGGCGGCGGTGAAGGTCAGGCTGGCGGGTGCGACGGTGCCCTCGCTGGTGTCGCTCGAGCTGAGGGCGATGGTGACGTCGGCGGTCGGGAGGGTCGCGAGGCGGACTGTGAAGGTCGCGGTCCCGCCGGCCTCGGTGGTGGTCAGGCCGCTGGTGGGCGTGACGAGGATCCCGGCCGTGTCGTCGTCGCTGTTGCTGACCGAGACGTCCGCCGCGTTGAGGCCGCTGTAGTTGGTGTCGCTGCTCGAGGCCGCCGCAGTCACGATCGTGTAGGCGATCGCGCCGTCGTCGACGGCGTCGTCGACGCCGGTGACCGTGACGGTCTGGGCGGTGGTTCCGTTGGCGGAGGTGAAGGTCAGGCTCGCGGGCGAGACCGTGCCTTCGCCGGTGTCGCTGCTGCTGAGGGCGATGGTGACGTCGGCGGTGGGGAGGGTGTCGAGGCGGACCGTGAAGGTCGCGGTCCCGCCGGCCTCGGTCGTGACCAGGCCGCTGGTGGGCGTGACGGTGATCCCAGCCGTGTCGTCGTCGCTGTTGCTGGCCGAGACGTCGGCCGGGTCGAGCCCGCTGTAGTCGGTGTCCGCGCTCGACGCCGCCGCGGTCACGATGGAGTAGGCGATCGCGCCGTCGACGACGGCGTCGTCGACGCCGGTGATCGTGACGGTCTGGGCGGTGGTTCCGTTGGCAGAGGTGAAGGTCAGGCTCGCGGGCGAGACCGTGCCCTCGCTGGTATCGCTGCTGCTGAGGGCGATCGTGACGTCGGCGCTCGGGAGGCTGTCGAGGGCGACGGTGAAGGTCGCGGTCCCGCCGGCCTCGGTCGTGACGAGGCCGCTGGTGGGCGTGACGGTGATCCCGGCCGTGTCGTCGTCGCGGTTGCTGGCCGAGACGTCCGCCGCGTTGAGCGTGTTGTAGGCGGTGTCGCTGCTGGAGGCCGGCGCGGTCACGATCGTGTAGGCGATCGCGCCGTCGACGGAGGCGTCGTCGACGCCGGTGATCGTGACGGTCTGGGCGGTGGTCCCGTTCGTGGAGGTGAAGGTCAGGCTCGCGGGGGAGATCGTGCCCTCGCTGGTGTCGCTGCTGCTGAGGGCGATGGTGACGTCAGCGGTCGGGAGGCTGTCGAGGGCGACGGTGAAGGTCGCGGTCCCGCCGGCCTCGGTCGTGGTCAGGCCGCTGGTGGGGGTCACGGTGATCCCGGCCGTGTCGTCGTCGCTGTTGCTGACCGAGACGTCGGTTGGGTTGAGGCCGCTGTAGCTGGTGTCGCTGCTGGAGGCGGCGGCGGTGACGATCGTGTAGGCGATCGAGCCGTCGACGACGAGGTCGTCGACGCCGGTCACGGTCACGGTCTGAGCGGTGGTTCCATTGGCAGAGGTGAAGGTCAAGCTGGCGGGCGCGACGGTGCCTTCGCTGGTGTCGCTCGAGCTGAGGGCGATGGTGACGTCGGCGGTCGGGAGGGTGTTGAGGCGGACCGTGAAGGTCGCGGTCCCGCCGGCCTCGGTCGTGGTCAGGCCGCTGGTGGGGGTCACGGTGATCTCGGCCGTGTCGTTGTCGGTGTTGCTGACCGTGACGTCGGCCGCGTCCAGGCCGCTGTAGTTCGTGTCGCTGCTGGAGGCGGCGGCCGTCACGATCGAGTAGCTGACGTTCCCGTCGTCGACGAGGTCGTCGACGCCGGTGATCGTGACGGTCTGAGCGGTCGTCCCGTTGGCGGAGGTGAAGGTCAGGGTCGTCGGCGAGACGGCGCCTTCGCTCGCGTCGCTGCTGCTGAGGGCGATGGTGACGTCAGCGCTGGGGAGGGTGTCGAGGCGGACGGTGAAGGTCGCGGTCCCGCCAGCCTCGGTCGTGACCAGGCCGCTGGTGGGGGTCACGGTGATCCCGGCCGTGTCGTCGTCGGTGTTGCTGACCGAGACGTCGGCGGCGTTGAGGGTGTCGTAGTTCGTGTCGCTGCTGGACGCGGCGGCGGTCACGATCGAGTAGGCGATCGCCCCGTCGATCAAGAGGTCGTCGACCCCCGTGACCGTGACGGTTTGGGCCGTGGTCCCGTTGGCCGGGGTGAAGGTCAGGCTGGTCGGCGCGACGGTGCCTTCGCTCGTGTCGCTCGAGCTGAGAGCGATGGTGACGTCGGCGGTCGGGAGGGTGTCGAGTCGGACGGTGAAGGTCGCCGTCCCGCCGGCCTCGGTCGTGACCAGGCCGCTGGTGGGAGCCACCGTGATTCCGGCTGTGTCGTCGTCGCTGTTGCCGACCGAGACGTCCGCCGCGTTGAGGGTGTCGTAGGCGGTGTCACTGCTGGACGCCGGCGCAGTCACGATCGTGTAGGCGATCGCGCCGTCGATCACCGCGTCGTCGACCCCCGTGACTGTGACGGTCTGAGCGGTGGTCCCGTTGGCGGAGGTGAAGGTCAGGCTGGCGGGCGAGACGGTGCCCTCGCTGGTGTCGCTGGAGCTGAGGGCGATGGTGACGTCAGCGCTGGGGAGGGTGTCGAGGCGGACGGTGAAGGTCGCGGTCCCGCCGGCCTCGGTCGTGACCAGGCCGCTGGTCGGGGTCACGGTGATCCCGGCCGCGTCGTCGTCGCTGTTGCTGACCGAGACGTCCGCCGCGTTGAGGGTGTCGTAGGCGGTGTCGCTGCTGGAGGCGGCGGCGGTCACGATCGTGTAGGCGATGGGCCCGTCGATCACGAGGTCGTCGACGCCGGTCACGGTCACGGTCTGGGCGGTGGTCCCGTTGGCAGAGGTGAAGGTCAGGCTGGCGGGCGCGACGGTGCCCTCGCTGGTGTCGCTGCTGCTGAGCGAGATCGAGACGTCAGCGGTCGGGAGGGTGTCGAGGCGGACGGTGAAGGTCGCGGTCCCGCCGGCCTCGGTCGTGACCAAGCCGCTGGTCGGGGTCACGGTGATCCCGGCCGTGTCGTCGTCGGTGTTGCTGACCGAGACGTCGGCCCCGTTGAGGCTGTTGTATGCGCCGTCCGAGCTCGTCGCGGCTGCGGTCAGGATCGTATAGCTGACGTCTCCGTCGTCGACGCCGTCGTCGACGCCGGTGATCGTGACGGTCTGGGCGGTCGTCCCGTTGGTCGAGGTGAAGGTCAGGCTGGCGGGCGAGACGTTGCCTTCGCTGGTGTCGCTGGAGCTGAGAGCGATGGTGACGTCGGCGGTCGGGAGGGTGTCGAGGCGGACGGTGAAGGTCGCGGTCCCGCCGGCCTCGGTCGTGACCAGGCCGCTGGTCGGGGTCACCGTGATCCCGGCCGCGTCGTCGTCGGTGTTGCTGGCCGAGACGTCGGCCCCGTTGAGGCCGTTGTAGTCGGTGTCGCTGCTGGACGCCGCCGCGGTCACGATCGTGTAGCTGATGTTCCCGTCGTCGACGAGGTCGTCGACGCCGGTCAGGGTCACGGTCTGGGCGGTGGTCCCGTTGGCAGAGGTGAAGGTCAGGCTAGCGGGCGAGACGGTGCCCTCGCTGGTGTCGCTGGAGCTGAGGGCGATGGTGACGTCAGCGCTGGGGAGGGTGTCGAGGCGGACGGTGAAGGTCGCGGTCCCGCCGGCTTCAGTCGTGATCAGGCCGCTGGTCGGCGTCACGGTGACCCCGGCCGTGTCGTCGTCCGCGATCGTGACGGTCGCGGCGCCCGGCGAGCCGACCGTGTAGGCGGCGTCAGCGGAGAGGGTCAGGATCGCGGTCTCCCCGCTCCCCTCGTCGAATGCGTCGTCTGTCGGAGTCAGCGTCACGGTCGCGCTGCTTTGGTTGAGGGGGATCGTGACCGAGGGCCCGAGGGAGGCGTAGTCGGTTCCGTTGTTGGCCGTGCCGGACATGGCGAAGTTGACGGTCAAGGAGTTGCCCGTGAATCCCGCGCGAGTCACGGTGTAGGTCCCGGTTCCGCCGGCCTCGCTGGCTGAGGGGTCCGTCGCGACCACGGTCACGCTCGGGAGGTCGTCGTCGCTGTTGGTGACCGAGACGTTCAGGACGGTCACGCCGTTGTAGAGCGGGTCGGTGCTGGTCGTGGCGCCGGTCTGGATGAGGTAGAGGACGGGTCCGTCGTTGATCGCGTCGTCGACACCCGTGACGGTGACCGTCTGCGGGGTCAAGGCGTTAGCGGGCGTGAAGGTCAGGCTCGCGGGAGAGGGCGTGCCCTCACCGGTGTCCGAGCTGGACAGGGTCAGGCTGACGTTGGAGGTCGGCGTCGTGTCCAAGACGACGGTGAAGGTCGCGGTCCCGCCGGCCTCGGTCGTGGTCAGTCCTGAGGTCGGGGTCACGGTCACGCCTGCGGCGTCGTTGTCGACGTTGGTCGCGAGGACGTCGCTGGCGTTGATCCCGGCGTAGGCCGCGTCACCCGTCGCCGCCGCGGTCACGATCTGATAGCCGACGTTTCCGTCCACGAAGGTGTCGTCGATCCCCGTCACGGTCACGATCTGCGGGGTCGTGCCGTTGGCGTTGGTGAAGGTCAGGCTAGCCGCCGAGACCGTGCCCTCGCCGGTGTCGCTGCTGCTGATTCCGATCACGACGTCTGTGGTCGGGAGCGTGTTGAGGACGACGCTGAAGGTCGCGGTCCCGCCGGCTTCGGTCGTCTGGAGCCCGCTGATCGGGGTCACGGTGATCCCAGGCGTGTCGTCGTCGGTGTTGCTGACCGAGACGTCGTCGGGGTCGACCTGATACTTGGCGTCGCCGCCGGTTCCGGTCCCGGTCTGGATCGTGTAGGCGATCGTCCCGTCGGTCGCGAGGTCTTGGACGCCGGTCACGGTCACGGTCTGCGCGTTGAGGGCCGTGGCGTCGGCCTGGAAGGTCAAGCTCGCAGGAGAGACCGTGCCCTCGCTCGTGTCGCTGGAGATCAGGGTGTAGGTCATGGGCGCCGTGGGGATCGTGGCCAGGCGGACCGTGAAGGTCGCCTGTCCGCCCGGCTCGGTCGTGAGCAGCCCGCTCGTCGGGGACACGATCACGGCGGCCGTGTCGTCGTCGCTGTTGGTCACGCTGACGTCGGTCGGGTCGATCCCGACATACTCAGCGGCGCCAGACGCCGCGCCGAGGACCGCGGTGTAGGCCACGTCGCCGTCGTCGATCTGGTCGTCGGCGCCAGTCAGGGTCACGGTCTGGGGCGTGAGGGCGTTGCCGGGCGTGAAGGTCAGGGTCGTCGTCGAGACGGTCCCCTCGGCCGTGTTCGAGCTGCTAACCGGGATCGTGACGTTGGCGCTCGGGATCGTGTTGAGCACGACCGAGAAGTTCGCCGTCCCGCCGGCTTCAGTCGTGGTCAGCCCGGAGGTCGGCGTCACGGTCACGCCTGGGCTGTCGTTGTCGTTGTTGGTGACTGAGACGTCGCTGGGGTCGAGGCCGCTGTAGAGCGGATCTCCGCTGACCCCAGCTCCCGTCGTGATCGTGAAGGGGACCGCGCCGTCGAGGAGGGCGTCCTCGACGCCGGTCACGGTCACGGTCTGGGGCACGAGGGCGTTCCCGACGGTGAAGGTCAGCGAGGAGGGCGAGACGGTGCCCTCGCTGGCGTCGCTCGAGGCCAGCGAGAAGGTCACGGGCGCCGTCGGCGTCCGCTTGAGGACGACCGTGAAGGTGGCTTGGCCGCCGCCCTCGTTGGTCACGAGGCCCGAGGTCGGGGTCACGGTCACCCCGGCCAGCTCGGTCCGGCGCTCGATGAAGCGGACCGTGTTGTTGACCGAGTCGACCTTCTTGTCCATGAAGGACACGCCGTTGACTCGGGTCACGTCGGGCTGGGTTGCGCCCGCGTTTGGCGTCACCCGCAGGACGTAGGTCTTGGTCTGGTTGGGAGTCAGGATCCCGGTGTCCACGATGCCGTCGCCGTCGGTGTCAGTCAGGGGAGCGAGCGTGTTGTCCAGGAGCTGGACTGTGTAGTTGGCGCCGGTTCCAGAGGTCGTGAGGTTCACGATGTCGTTGGTCTGGAAGTCGTTGAGGACCGTGAACGAGTGATCGACGGCCTGACCGGGCAGCGTCCCGAGCGTGCCGTTGGTGCCGATCACGAAGCTGCCTGCCGCCGTGGGTGGGGTCTCGAAGAGGACGAGCTTTACCGAGTCGCCGTTGGCTTCAACGATGAGCTGATTCCCAGAAGAGAGGCTGTTGACTGTGAATCCCCACACGCCGCCGTCTCCGCCGGTCGCAGTGTTGGTCGAGGTCGCCGTGACGGAGTCGAAGCCCGTGTTGACTGTGGGGGCGGGGCCATTCCAAAGGCCGTTTGCAGAGACCGTGCCTGTGACCGTGGCCGTGCTTGGGCGCGTGTAGATCACGCTGGTGGCGTTCGAGTCCGCGTCGTAGTTGCGGAGCTCGAGCGCGCTCGTTCCCGTCGCCGTGGGTCCAACGAGGAAGTAGTAGGGAATCGTGACGCCGCTTCCCTGGTTGTGCTGAGTCGAGAACTGGAGCGGCCCAAAGAGCGCGGCGCTCGAGGAGACAGTGATCGTGAAGGAGTTGTCGTCGTTGTTGAGATCGGCGGTCGCGTCGCCTGAGATCGGGAACGCGCCGGTCTCGCTGGTGATCTGGTAGTTGCCGGCGGTCGTGATCGAGAACACGTGGCTCGAGGCGTTGGCCGAGCCGCTGGGAAAGGTGTGCGTGGCCAGGATCGTGGTTCCGTCGCTGGCCCGAAGCGTGAATCGCGTCGGGTCGGCGGTTCCTGTGATCTCGTCGAGGGGTCCGGTGCCCGTGGCCGACTCGCCGTCGCCGACCGTGACCGTGACCGTGCCACCTGCGGCAGCGAGCTGCTCTGGCGTCACGCCGACCAAGAAGCGGTGGATCCTGTCGGTGCTCGCCGTTCCGCTCGACGTGTACCAGTCGCCGATGGTGGGAGCTCGGCTGGGGCCGCTGGTCTGGAAGAAGGTGTTGTTCCCAGGGTAGGTCGTCTGCGCTTGCGTCGTCGAGGCCGTCGAGGCCAAGAGCGTCAGCGCGAGACCGGCGACCAACCTCAGCGAGGTCATTGGTCCTTGGTTCATGCTTGGTCCCTCCGAAGCGCGCGCGGAGCAGCGCGCCACTGGAAGACCATCACACCCTGAAGTGCCGAATTCTAGCTCTAAAGCGGGGATCCTGGCCGTTTCGGCGTGCGCTCTGGCACCCGGATTCGCACTTTAGAGGTGTAGGAAATCACTCATGGTGACCAACTTTGCTCATTGTTGTCTGAACGTGTTCCAGGGGCCCCGCTACGCAGTCTTAGGTTGATCGGGACGTGCAGTTTCGTTCGAGCGGGATCGGTCGGGCTGAGATTCACGAGCCACGATTTGAAGTCGTGCCTCAGGAAAAGGACCGACGTCGCTAGCCCTCACGAGTCTGCTAGCCCTCACGAGTCTGCTCCTGCCAGGGAACTCCGCCGCACCTGGGTGGATCGGACATGGGGATCGGGCGGGGTGCCGGAGCGTCGGTGCTCCTGCGCTGGTCGCATCTCTGCGTTGCCCGATCTAGTCCTCGCTCACGACGAGGGGCGGGCCCTCGCGGCTGCCCTCTTCCACGGCTTCCTTCTCGAGCTGGGCGGCCTGCTCGGCCAGCCCCTGCTCACGAACCGCAGCTGGAGCCAGGAGACCTCGGATTCGCTCGCGAGCGTCGAGGAGGGTCTTGGGGCGCCACTCGGGGTCGACCTCGGGGCCGTCGACCTCGACGAGGTGCGATCGGACGGGGCGACCCTCGGCCATGTAGACCTCGACGTAGGACTTGGGCAGCGGCGAGTAGTTGCCCTCTTCGTCGTCGAGGACGTATTCGTCGCGGAGGCAGCCGGCCTGGATCATGCGCTGGCGCCCGTAGCACCAGAGCGCGGGGCTGTGAACGTGGCCGATCACGCAGAGGTCTATGGACTTGTCCTCGGTGACCTTTTGAATGAAGACCTCACCGATCGGAGAGACCTCCGGGTCGTGGCTGAAGAAGTAGCGCCCGAAGATCTCCTTGAGCATCGTCCAGGTGACCTTCTTGAGCGGGTCACTCCGCGAGCCCTTCCAGTAGTCACGGGTCCAGTAGCTCCAGTAGCGCTCGAGGAGGAGCTCCTTGATCTCAGGGCAGAGCCCGAGGACTTCGTCCTTGGGGACGCAGCGGTCGTGGAAGTGAAGGTCGCCGTGCATGGGGATCGCGACGTCGAGGAGTGCCACGCTGGCCCAGGGCAGGTTCAGGAGGTCTTCGCCGGTCTCGGCGGTCACGAAGAGCTCGTCGGGGTCGAAGGCGAAGAGGGGGTCGAGCTGGTTTCCGTGCTCGACGTGGAGGCTGCCAATGTCGAGGGCGAAGCCTGGGAAGTGAATCCGATCGCTGCCCCCGGCCATGGTCCGGATCAGGTCTTGGACGTCGGGGAACACGATCTCCGGGTCGTGGTTGCCGACTATGAAGTGGACGTTCCTCTCGGCGCCCTCGTGGGCCAAGAAGCGTCGCAGGGCGTCGAAGAAGCCGGGGTGGGCCGCGGCGACGCGGACGGTCTTGCCCCGAGCGACCTCACCCGAAATGTGGCGGGGGTAGCCGCCGCGGAAGCTGACCTTGAGGAAGTCAAAGGTGTCGCCGTTGAACACGAGGTCCAAGGGCCGGTCGGCGAACTCGCCCTCGTTGTAGCTGAGGATCAACTCAGCCAGCCAGTCGCTGTGGGGGAAGTCGTCGAGGGGACCCCCAGCGCCCATTTCGATGTCGCTCATGATGATGACGACGCGCTCGACGCGCTCAGTGGACAGTCCGCGGGGCCAGTTCATGAGCGGAGGCTAGCCCCTGCCCGGCGTCAGTGCCAGGGCCGCAGGAGTCAGGGGTGGTGAAGGATCACCGGCACGGGCTGGGGCCGAGGCCACAGGGAGGGAGTTGAAGCGGCAACCGACTTGCTGAAGGGCGGCAGGACAGGAGGCCCCCTTGAACGACGCCAGAGGCCCTGCAGCGAACCCCTATCAACCCCCGGGGGACGAGGAGAGCCCTCCCGGCCCTCGACCGACCTCCCTGAGTGGGTGTTGTCTGGGGTCGGCGCTGACGGGGATCGGAGCCTTGGGGAGCGGCGTACTGGGGTCCCTCCTTGGCTGGTGGCTCTTGATCGGACCCGACCCCGGCCCAGGGTTTCACAGGGTCCTCCCCTTGATCGCGGGCGTCGCAGCCTGCGCGGCGGCCCTCGGTGGGGGGGCTGGCTTCTTGCTCGCTCGCAAGCTGGGTGGCAAGTCCAATCGCGCGGCCTCAGGGGCGGTCGCAGGACTGATCCTCGCTGGCGCTGGGCTGGCCTCCCTGACGGGATCTTTGAGCTCTGGCCCCTTCTTGACCTATCAGACGACGGCCGTTCGGAACGCGGACGGAACCTTCACCAGGCGGACCCGGCACTGGGACCACGAGTTCAGCGGCCTCCTGATCCTGGCCGGCTCAGGGCTCGCGCTCTGGGGTTGGCGTCGGCGTCGATCCAGGGGCGGCTAGCCCCTCTTCGGTTCATACTGGGGGCGTGTTCTCTACAGCTCTCACCCCTGACTCGGCATGAGCGCGACGCGGGTTTACCCAGACGGGGACCTGGCCGCGTTGGCTTGGAGCAAGGGGCTCTTGCCCGCGCCGCCCGAGCCCCTCGCTAGCGACGAGCCTGGCGCAGGCTGGCGCGGTCGCCTAGCCGAACGCTGGCAAGCCGAGAGAACCCTGCCCCCAGAGGTCCTCAAGGGACTCCTTGGGACCTTGGCGAAGGCGGGTCGGCCCTGTAGCTGCGGCTGGATCCTGTCGCTGCTTCCTGCGCCCGAGCCGCGCTCGGTCTCTTGCCCACGCTGTGGCCAGGCCCACGCCCTCGAGGCGGACGCGACCGGTGTTCCCCAGCTGGCGGCCTGGGCTGCACGCACTGCCGGGCGCTCGTCGCAGGTCGTCACGCCTGGCCCGCGGACAGGCCCAGGCTCGACGCTCCGGACGAGCCCCGAGGGGGCCGGGAGCGGGCGGCCCGGAGCTCGCAGCGACCCCTCCTACAGCGAGCGGGGTCAGCGGCAGCGAGGCCCCGGCGCGACGCGTCGAGAGCGAGATCCCGGCGCTACGACGCGGGACTCGAAGGGAGGAGGAGGCGGCGGCCTGTCTCGGATTCGCCTTGGACCGGGCGATCGCGTCGGGCCCTACGTCGTCGAGGAGGAGCTCTCGCGAGGGGCCATGGGGATCGTGCTCACGGCTCACCCTGAGGGGCTCCCAGAGCAGCGAGTCGCGCTCAAGGTCCTCCAGGCCCGCGTCTCGGACGCCGAGGGTCGAGCGCGCTTTCAGCGCGAGGGCGAGGCCATGGCGCGCCTCAGTCACCCGGCGGTGGTCAAGGTCCACCGCCTCGACTTCCTCCCCGACGGCAACCCCTACCTGGCCATGGAGCTCGTCGAAGGCCAAGACCTCGAGCAGCGCGTCGGCGAAGAGCCGCTCGAGATCGGCGAAGCGACGCGCTTGGTGGCCGGGGTCGCCGAGGGCGTCGCTCACCTCCACGCTCGAGGGCTGATCCACCGCGACCTGAAGCTCGCGAACGTGCTCCTGCGCGAGGGACGCCAGCCGGTCGTGGCTGACTTCGGATTGGTCCATTTCCTGGATCGACAGACCCGCCTGACCCAGGCCGGGGACTTGATCGGGACGCCCCTCTACATGGCTCCCGAGCTGGTCCGGGGCGAGGCGGGCGTAACGCCCGCCGCGGACGTCTACGCCTTGGGCGTAATGCTCTATCGCCTCGTGGCCGGACGCTACCCCCACGAGGCTGCGAGCACCGAGCAGCTCCTGGTCGCGATCCTCGACGAGGAGCCAGCCCTCGACCCGGCTTGGCCGCCGGCGCTGCGAGCGGTGCTCGGGAAAGCTCTGGCCTATGAACCTCGAGAGCGTTATCCCGACGCCGGCGCGCTGGCGGCCGACGTCCTAGCTCTTCACGAAGGGCGTGAGGTCAGCGCTCGTCCCCCTGGGCTGGGGCGAAAGCTGGCGCGCCTGCGGCGCGGCTTGGCCAAGCGGCCTCGCCTGGTTCGCGCCCTGGGGGTCCTGGCGGTCAGCGCCCCCCTTGTCGGCGCAGGACTCCTCGCCTATCAGTGGCGGGCCGAGGTCCGCGCCCGGCGAGAGTCCGAGGAGGCCACCCGCGACGGGCGCGAGTTCCTCTTCACGTTCGAACGCTCTGCCGGGAAGCCCCAGCAGCCTTGGGAGCCGCTCCGCAAGCGCCTCGCCGAGCTGAAGGAGAGGCTCGAGCCCGAGGGCGACCAGGCCCGAGCCCTGGGCGAGGTCCTGCGCGAGGTCGATCAGAGCGTGGCGCGGGCCGCCGTCCTCGAGGCGCTCGCGAAGGGAGAGGGGTTGGCCGCGCTGGCCGAGCGGGCGGCGGCCTTGCCCCTCCCCCCAGACCCCAGCCTGCCTCGGGCGGCGGCCTTCTGCTCCGCGCGCTTGGAGCTCCGCCTGCGAACCGGCGACCTCGAGGGCGCCCTCGCAGATCGTGACGCCCTAGGGGCCCTCGCCGGCCAGGGTGACTCGGTGACGCGCCTCCGGAGCCTCTACCAGACCCTGGAGCGAGCCCAGGGCAACGCCCCCGAGGCCCCGAACCCGCTGACGGCAGCGCGCTGGGCCCTCGACAGCGCTCGCCTCCAGCCGGTCGGCCCCGCCCGCAGCGCGGCCCTCGAGGCCGCTCGCCCGCTCCTGACTGCGGCCGGGGCTGAGCCGGGCGCGATCGCGGCGGCCGATCCTCCAAGCCGTCCTCTTTCGACACTCCACCAAGACATTGGACGAAGCCTGAAGCTCCCTCCGCCGATCGTGGAGGTCCCGAGCCTGGAGCCCCTGGTCGCAGAGCGGGCCTTGCTCGCGCTGCGGGCGCAGGCTCTTGAGCTAGGTCCCAAGGATCCAGGCGGGCGGAGCGCGATCGTCGAACGCCTGCGGCGACTGCGGCGCGACCCCCGACGGCCGCCGCCGCCGCGCGTTTTGGCCAAGAGTCTGTTCCTCGAGGCGCGCTTGGAGCTCGAGCTGGGCTGGAACTCCGAGGCGCTCTGGACGTGGCGTCTGGCGCGAAAGACCTGGGTTGAGGAGGCGGAGGCCTTCGCGCTCGCGCCCGCGCCATCCTTGGGGGCCAGCCCGGCGGCTCTGTTGCCCTTCGACCTCGCAGCTCGGGTCGGCGAGCTTCGGGCTGTGAGTGAGTCGCTCGAGCCGGAGCTTATCGAGCGGGCGGCCCGAGCGCTCGTGGCGGAGGTCGGCGGTGAGGCCTACCGGCCTTGGCGGGAAGAGGCCGAGGCGATCCTGGCGGGGGCCGGAGCCCGCCCCGAGACCCCAGCTGGCAAGCGGAGGCGGAAGCTCGACGAGGTCGCAGCGACGGCCTCTCCCCAGCGAGTCGAGGCCAGCGCGGCGGCGCGACGGGACCTCTGCTTGGGAGAGGCGGAGGTCGCAGGAGCCGGACGAGCGCTGTGGTTCGAGCGGGCCCGGGAGGCGGAGCCCTGCCTCGAGCGCGCCGAGCGACACCTGACGCGAGCTCTGGCGCGGGGCCTGACCTCCGACCTCACGGGTCGAGCCTGGGCTGCTCGAACCCTCCTCGCGCTGCGCCGCGTGCAGCTGGGCGGCGTGAGGAGCGCGGCTCACCTCGAGGCCGCTCGCCAAGCCTTGGCTGAAGCCAAGAGTCATGCGGGGACGGCTTGGGAGGTCAAGTGGGCCGAGGCTGCGCTGAGCGGAGTCGCCGCGGGCGCGGGTCAAGGGTCTCCAGACCTCGCCGCGGAGCGCTTCCTGGCAGCAGCCGAGGCGGCCGGTGAGGGCGAGGCGGTTCAGCTCTCGAGTATCGGCAGGCGACACGAGGTCCTGGTGGACGGGCTCTTGGCACTGCGCGGGGCCCCGCCCTTGACCCGCGCGAAGCTGGCGCGGGCGTTGGTGGCGCTGACCCGCGAGGTTCGACTTCAGCATGACGAGGAGGCGTCGTGGCTGAGCGTCTTGGCGCGTGAGCTGCGCGCGGCCGGCCAGGAGGCAGAAGCGGAGCGCGCAGAGGAAGAGCGCAGCCGGTCGCTTAAGGCTCAGAAGTCCCTCGCCAAGCGCTACGAGAAGATCCTCGGCTATCGGAAGGATCGCCCCGACCTCGGGACCGAGGGCGAGAAGCGGGAGAACTGGGCGCTGATCCTCGAGCACCCCTTCGCCGCAGGGCCGCTCTTCCTCGACTACCAGCGGCACCGGCCCTTGACGCCCTACGCGGAGGATTCGCTGGGCGTGGCCTTCGCGGTTCGGCCCCTCCAGATCAGTCGGAAGCTGTGCGGGAGCATTTGCTACGCGACCGTCACTCGCAAGAGCGCTCACCTAGGGGCTCCGGTCTCTGCGACTCGCGCCCTGCGGCGCCTGGCTGAGTTCGGTCCTCCAAACCCGCTCGGCCTCAAGGTCTCGCCGCCGCCGGCGCTCCTGCGGGCGCTCTTGCACTTCGAGATCCTGGCCCTCGGCGACGAAATGAACCCTGGCGTGCGCAGTCGCGCGCTAGCCGGGATCGAGGCAGCGCTCTGGGAGTCACCGCGCTCGCAGGGCGTGGCTCTTCTCGAGGCCTGGGTTCGGGCAGGGCTGGGTGACGGTGAAGGAGCCCGGGAAGCGCTGAGGCGAGGGCGCTGGTTGGGGCCGATCTGCGGAGCCCCCAGCGACGAGTTCGAAGAGGCGGTCGTGACGCACTTCGTGCGCGCGCGCTCCTACGCCGTCGAAGGTCGTTACGAGGAGGCCGTCAAGGCTCTGCGCCCCCTCCGTGGCAAGTCTGGCCTGACCAGCGAGTGGCTCTATTGGGAGCGCGACTTTCGGATTCAGCGCGAGCGTTGGGCAGCCTTTCCCCCTGCGCTGATCCCGGTCTACAACTCGCTCCAGGGAGAGGAGGCGATTCGACGGCGCTGAGGCCTACTCGTGGAGGCGCACGATCCAAAGCCCCTCCGGGGTCTCGCCGACGCCAACCACCACGAGTCCGAGGGTGGGGTCAAGGGAGAAGGCCGAGGGGCGCGAACCCTTGGGGAACTGAATCACCTCGATCGGCGTCGAGACTCCATGGCCGCGAGGCCAGGCGACCAGCTGCGAATACGCAGGGGTCGAGCTGCTGTGGGTCGTGGCGAAGAGGTGGTCCTTCGAGTGGCGGATCGCTCGAACCCGGGAGCCTCGAGTGTCGTCGCCTGGGCGGCCTGCTGGGGCGTGCGCGTAGGTGCGCTCGCGTTCACCCGCCGGGTGGGGGACCTCGAGCAGGCTCCCGTCGGCGAAGCCGACCCAGGCCGCCGTGGCGGAGCCCCAGACCGCCTGGGGGTGCTTCTCGAGTCGACGAGTCTTGGAGGCGACCTGCCCGGTAGGGAGGACGTAGTCGACGTAGAGAGTCGGCTTCGCGAGCGCTTCGTACCTGTTGCCGAGGCGCGTCGCGGCCAGGGCCGAGTCTCCGAGCCACACGGCGTTGACGCCCTCGCGCTCGTGGTAGGGCTCGAGCAGGCTCTGGTCGAGGTCGTAGAGCCGGACTTTGCCGACGTGGGCGTTCGCGGTCTCCCGCCAGGCCAGCTGTCGTCCTTTCGGCGAGACGTAGACCAGCTCCTGGGAGTGGCTCAGGGAACAGTCCGCGTAGGGGTGGGAGAGGGGAGGGAAGTCAGGATAGGCCTCGAGCACCAGGGAGTGGTCTGGCTTGATCTCCAGCCAGAACAGGCGCCCGCCCCGAATCAGAGCGGAGCGGGGGTCTTCGTGTCCCCAGAGCTTGCTCAGCTCTCCGTCGAGGCCGACCTCCCAGAGCTCGAGGAGCTCGCGGCGAGGGTCTCCTCGGGAGGAGGACGCCCTCCGGGTCAGGAGACGTCCCGGAGCGACGAACTCGAGCCTGGAGGGGGCGAATCGGCGCTTCCCGATTCGCTCCCGGCGATATTTAGGGTTCAGGGCTTGCCGAACCTGCTTCGGGGTCACGCTCTCTCGAGCTGAGGGGGCGCGGCTCGCCGCGAGTGTCGACGAGGGAGGAGGCGGAGAGCGAAGGGCGAAGGTGCCCGCGGCGAGGCCCAAGGCGAGCAGACACGAGAGGCCGAGTGTGGCCAGGGCTAGCTTGGAGAGCCCTGCGTTCGCTGGGCCCTTCGCGGCGGCCAGGGCCGCGGCGAACTCAGCCGCGCTCGCGTAGCGCTGGCTGGGATCCTTGGCCATGGCGCGGGCGCAGAGGGCGTCGAGGTCGGCGGGGACGCCCTTGGCGAGGCTGCTGGGGGCAGGCGGCGTGTCCTCGATGACTCGCGTCAAGATCACCAACACCGAGGGACCTTCGATCGGGGGGTGTCCGGTCAGGCAGGCGAAGAGGAGGGCCCCCAGGGCGTAGACGTCGGTTCGCGGGTCGAGCGCGCCCCCCTGGGCCTGCTCGGGCGCCATGTAGGAGGGGGTCCCCAGCACCGCGCCGGTCTCCGTCAAGGACTGGGCGCCTGCGAAGCGCGCGAGGCCGAAGTCCGTCAGGCGTGGACGGTCGTCGCCGTCGAAGAGCACGTTCTCAGGCTTGAGGTCGCGGTGAAGGATCCCAGCCCGGTGGAGGTGCTCGACTCCCCCGGCGAGGGTGATCAGGAGGGCGCGGGCTTGCTCCGGCGGGAGAGGCCCGCGTCGGAGGCGTGCCGCGAGGTCACCCCCGGGAGCGAACTCCAAGACGAGGTAGGGGCGCCCCCACGCCTCCCCCGCAGCATGAACGCGGAGGATCGCTGGGTGGTCGTCGACGCGAGCCTGGGCCTGCCCCTCCCGTTGAAAGCGGGCCAGGATCTCTGGGGCGACCTCCGCGGCGAGGACCTTGATCGCGACCTGGACCTGTGTCGCCAAGTGACGAGCGGCGAACACGATCCCCATCCCGCCAGCCCCGAGCTTCTCGCCCAGGATCCACTCTCCGACCTGAGAGCCGGGGCGCCACCCGGAGGCGCCCTCCGCGGGCGGGCTCACGAACCTCGCGGAGCGAGAGGCCCAGGGGCGCCGTCCTCGCGCGTGTTGTTGGGCGCGGCCAGCGCTTCGTCCAAGGAGCGGACCTCGAAGCTCGCGGCCTCGAGCCCCCGCAGCGGAACGTCGCCAAAGGACAGCGCTCGGCTGGGGGGGAGGAGCTCGCCTCGCTCAGGAGAGTAGCGCCACCAGTCGTCGCCGACGCGAGCCTCGGCGACGCGGGACAGGCCGGGACGCGCTCCAGACCAGTCGAGGATCGTCACGTAGCGGAGGTCGCGCTCAGGAGCCGAGTCGGGGTCGCGCGGAGCGGGCTTCTGCCTCAAGCGCGCGGCGAGGGAACTCGAGAGAGCAGGCTGCTCTCGCTCGGGCAGCGCGAAGCGAACCTTGAGCTCGAGGGAGGCGTCGGCCGAGGTCTTGAGGAGGCGACGACCTTCGTCCTCCACGAGCTCGTATTCCCCTCGAGGGACGACCCAGAACAAGGACTCGATCCGCTGGGAGGAGTCGTTGGGAGGGAGGGCGACCTCGACGGCGCCAGAGACGCGCAGCTCGAGGAGGAAGCGCGGCGCCGGCGCGGGCTCGAGGGGAGCCTCTGCCGGGACGATCTCGAGGGGAGGGGGGCCGGAGCTGCAGGCGACGAGGGCCAGCGGGAGGAGCGCGACGACGCCCCCCAGAGAGCTGGCCCTCCGACGCGGCCTGCTCGGGCGCGAGGGATCCACGGAGTCTTCGACTCGTCCCAAGCCCGGCCCTACCTAGCGCGGGCCCCCGCTGCTCATGTGGGGGACCTCCTGGAGGAGGACGACGAGGTGGTCGTCACCGCCGTAGGCGTAGACGTAGGGGAACTGGGTTCCGAAGGCGCCAGCCGGATCCAAGAGCGCCATGGCGGCGACGCGGGCGTCGCCCTTGACCCGCGGACTGGCGGCGAAGCGCGACTCCTTGGTCTTGTTGATCTCGCTCATGAGGCCGGGCTTGACGACCTTGGCGACTCGCTTGCCGAGGGACTCCAGGGTGTGAGGTCCCTTGCTCGAAGCCTTGAAGGTCATGGCGAAGATCGGGAACTTGCTCCCCTCGGCGCGCGTGTCCATGGACGCTGAGCCGCTAGCCTTGCCCTTGCCCAGCTTGACGAAGAGGCGGCCCTTGTCGTCTATGCCCATGGCCGCGTCGAGGTCCTTGGGGACCAGGTCTGGGTGGACGCAGAACTCGACGAGCTCCTTGAGGATCCGCATCTTCGAGGCCTCAGGCCGCTTGCCTTTGGGCGCCTTGGCGATCGGCGTCAGGCTGGCGGGGTCGGGCCAGGTGGCCGTGGGCTTGAGCTGGGGATAGAAGTGCTCGTCCTGCAAGAGATCCTCCGGGATCGTGCTCCAGGCGGGACCTGCGGGGGCGTCGGGCGTTGTGTCGCCGCCCTCGGTCGGGGTCGCGCCAGGAGTCTCGCTCGGGCCCCCGGGGGTGGGGTTGCTCGCGGCCGGGGTCGCCCCCGGTTGCGCCGGCGTGGACTTTCCAGGCGTGGGCTGCGGGCAGCCCCCGAGGGTCAACGCGAGGACGACGAGGCCGAGCTGCAGGCCGAGTTGAAGCGGACGCATAAGAGACTCCCTCTTTCCCAGGGCCACAGGTTACTCGTCTCTTGGGGGGGTCTGCGACCCCCACGCCGCGCCAATCTCACCTTGACTGTGTTGTCTGGGGCCTGCGCCCCCCAGAACGCCGCCGAGCCTTGGCTCGGCGCGGGTAGCTTGACTGGGCCAAACACTCCGGGTCGCGCAGCACCAGCCTGAATTCGTAAGGGTCAGGCTTCGGAGTATTTGCACCCCCAAGCTCGGGGATCGTCCTCCTCTGGAGGGCTGCTCGGGGTCACCGCGGAGCGCCAACTCGCTCAACTCCGAGACGAGTCGTCCGGGTAGGAGCTTGGATCGATCACGAGGGAAATCGTGGCAGCCCAGGGCCAGAGAGGGCTCGGTGCCCTTCGCGAGCAGTGCGCCCTCGAAACCCCCAGTCGCTCTCGTGGCGAAGGGCGCAAGCGCGCCGAGGCTCAGAGATAGCTAGGCAGCGGGAATCACCTGCGGCCGAGGAGGCTGTGATTCTTGCCAGCTAGTTGTGAAGGAAGCGCCCTGTGCGTTTGACAAGGGCCACTCGGGCGGGGTACACCCCTAGTTGCGGAGGCGCTATGCCAAAGAAGATCGTGATCGCCGCGGAGAACGTCCACGACTGCCCCATCTTCAAGACGGGCGATCGAATGGCGGTTTCGCTGCCTGAGCTGCTGACCGAGGAGTGCGACGCCGTGTGCGCCATAGCGCTCTCGGATCTGCTGCCTTGGACGATCAAGCTGACCGCCGGTGGCGAGCCCGACGATCGAGTCCTCCTCTGTCGTGGTTGCCGCGGCGGCCGGGCTCAGGCCGGGTTCACCCTCGAGAGCTTGGGTGAGCTCAAGCGTGATCCCCAGCAAACCCGCAAGCTGATCTCGCTTCGGGTGATCCCCATGTTCGCGGCTCTGCCGGATCGGGAGCTCGAGAAGATCTCCCCCATGATCCAGGAGGTCAGCTTCGCCGAAGGCGAGGAGATCATCACCTACGGCCAGCCCGGCAAGGCCCTCATGATCGTCACGCGGGGACAAGTCAAGGTCCTCAAGCCCGACGACGACGGCGGCGACAACCTCCTCGGGATCCTGTCCCACGGCGAGTGCTTCGGCGAGATGTCGCTCCTAACCGGCGACCCCTGCAGCGCCACGATTCGGGCCAAGGAGCAGGTGACCGCGCTTCAGATCACCAAGGAGGACTTCGACAACCTCCTCGGTCGGAACCCGGTCCTGAATCGCTACTTCAGCAAGCTCCTCGCGCTCCGCCTCAACAACATGTCCAAGCAGTTCAGCGACGAGAAGACCGCGGGCGTGACGGGCAACCTGACCATGATCGGGCCGACGGAGCTGATCCAGGCGATCACGGTCACCGATCGGACCGGGACCCTCGAGATCAACAACGCCGAGAAGCAGGTCCGCCTCTTCTTTCACGACGGACAGGTGTGGTCGATCCAGGGCAACTTCGCCGACGGCGGCGAAGAGGCCTTCTACGAGTTCTTGACGTGGACGACCGGCAAGTTCTCCTTCGAGAACGCGGACCTCCCGCCGAGCGCCGACAAGTCGGTCGCCAAGGACACGACCTCGCTTCTGCTCGAGGGCATGCGGCGCCTAGACGAAGTCCAGGCGTGACCTCGGTCAGCTGAGGACCCCCTCTCCTGACTGGGCCTGACCCCGACGACCGGACGCTCCCGGAACAGGCCGTCCCCTCTGAGTCCGGCGGGGCGTTGAACAACTTCCAGGACCAACCGACCCTCGCCCCCCGCGACGGTGGCGGGACGCAGAAGTTTCAGGACCTCCCGACCCTCGCGCCGCAAGACGCTCCTGCCCAGGGCGAGCGGGGCTTTCAGGGCGAGCGGACCCTAGGGCCTGACGACCTCTCTTCGAGGGGGGGCTTTCAGGATCAGCAGACCCTCGGCCCAGCGGACCCGCCCGCGCTCCCTGAGCCCTCCATGGATCCGCCCACCCGTCGGCGACCGGCGGCCCTGATCCCTGACCTGAACGCGACGGCCTGGGTCGAAGACGCTGAGGTTCCGGTCGTGGACGCCGCTCCCAACCAAGACGCGACTCGCTGGGAAATGGAGGTCCCCCGGATCGAAGGGCTGGGTGACGCGCCCGAAGCGTCCGAGGGTGACGTCGCGCAGGACGGAGCGACTCTCCCCGGCGCGCCGACCCCGGAGGCGGTCTACGACCCCGACACCGGGACCTGGGGCCATCCTGGCGGACCCCCGCCGAGCGTTCGGCCGGTCTCTGGCCCGCCCAATCTCGGCGTCGACCCACGCGACACCATGGCCAAGAAGCTCAAGCTGCTCAATAGGCGCTACCCGAGCTTCGCGCCGCACTCGGAGTTCGCCTTCGAGCGCCTGGAGGTCCTCGGGGAAGGCGGAATGGGGGTGGTGCACCGCGTCCTCGACAAGCGCCTGGGACGGGAGGCGGCCCTCAAGGTCTTGCGCGCCGAGACCCGCTCCTGGGGGAACCGCTTCCGCCGCGAGATCGAGATCACAGCCAAGCTCGATCACCCCGCGATCCCGGCGGTCTACGAGGCGGGTACGACGGCTGGCGGCGAGCAATACCTCTTGATGCGCCTGATCCACGGCGTCGAACTCAAGGATCGGATCGAGGCCTATCACGCCGAGGGGCGCCAGGCCGAGGTCTTACGAGAGCTCCTGGACGACCTCCTCCGCCTGGCGGAGGCCGTGGCCTACGCCCACAAGCGCGGCGTCGTGCACCGCGACCTGAAGCCGGCCAATGTCATGGTCGGACGATTCGGCGAGGTGTTCGTGATGGACTGGGGGCTGGCTCGGATCCTGGAGGAAGACGCGGACGAGTCGCTCCACCACCTCGAGATCGAGACCCTCGACTCGGGAATGACGGTCAGCGGGAGCGTGATGGGGACCCCGGGCTACATGCCTCCGGAGCAGGCCCGCGGGGAGCAGGTCGACGCCCGCGCGGACGTGTTCGCCCTGGGGGCGATCCTGACCGCGATCCTGACGGGCCAGCCCGCCGTAGACCTGGGCGCCTCGTCCAGCGAGCTGGTGGCGGCCACCGTGGACGAGAAGATCACGCTCCCGGGCCAGCGCCGGAGCGACGTGGCGCCGGAGCTGAACTCCCTGGCGGCGGCCGCCCTGGCTCCCGATCCAGCCCTCCGCCTCTCGGACGGGAGCGCCTTCGTCAGCGAGCTCCGGGCCTACCTCGCGGGAGAGGTCCTGAGCGTCCACGCCTACTCCTTCCGCGAGCGCCTCGTGCGCAGCGCGCGCAATCAAACGGGGCTCCTGATCGGGATCTTGCTCGTGCTGATGCTCGGCGGCGGCGCCTCGCTGGTCGGACTCTGGGCGCTGAACGAGGAGTTCGAAGAGGCCGCCCTCGAGCGGAGCGCCCGCGAGGACAAGCTCAAGGCGCAGGTCGCGGCGATCCGCCAGCGCCACGCCGAGGAGCAGCGGGCCGAGGTCGAGAAGGAGCGCCAGCGAATGGAGGAGGCGATGTCCCTCCTGGCTGAGGCCACGAGCCTGGCCGAGGGGGGCTCGGCCGAGGTCGTCGAGGGGAAGGTCAAGGCGGCGCTGGCGCGGGCTTCGTCGCCCTTCCTCCTCTGGACTGGATCCGACGTCTTGGCTCGCTCCAAGAACCTAGACGGCGCGATCGCCCTCTTGGAGCGCAGCGCCCAGGAGCACCCGCCTGGCTACCGCGCCCTCTATCGGATCCACGTCCTCTCTCAGCGCAAGCTGGGGCGCGAGCAAGAGACCGAGGCCCTGCGCCGCTTGCTGCGCCTGGCCAAGGAGCGCGGCGAGTCCAACGTGTTCACCCACCTGGCCGAGGGCCTGCGGGCCCAACGGCGCCGGGACTACGAGCGAGCTCTGACCTCGTTTAGGGCGGCCCTCGAGGCCGACCCGAACTTCGTCGAGGCCCGCTACGAGCACGGTCGAATCGCCGGGGTCCTGGCCGAGAGCAAGGGCGACCAGGAGGCCGCCGAGGTGGCCTACAGCGACGCGATCCGCGCCAACAGCGCTCGGCCTGGGGCTTGGGCCCAGCGGGCTCGCCTCCGGATCGAGGTCGGCTCCTATCGCGAAGCCGTGGCCGACGCCGAGCGCCTCGTCCGCCTTCGGCCGGACTCTAGCGAGGGCCGCGCGCTCTTGGCCTGGGCCAGGTCGTTCAAGGACGAACTCCCCAAGGCGATCTTGGCCTACAAGGAGGCCCTGACCCGCGACCGCGCTCACCCCATGGCCCTCGCGGCCAGGGCTCAGGTCCGCTTGCGACGAGGGCGCCCGCAGGAGGCTCGGGAGGACCTGGTCGCGGCCCTGGGGGCCAACCCCGACGCGCGCCTCCAGCGCTGGCTCAAGGCCGAGCTCGCTCGCCTCGACGAGCGCCAGTAGGCAACGGCTTAGGTCGATCCGCTTCGGGTGGGGTTGAAGCACGTCCCCGAGCGGTGAAGCTCTGGCATGAGCTTTCAGCGAATACGCTCGGTCGAGGTGGACGAGGGCTTCTTGGGCGGGCTCCGCCTCGAGTGCTCGGATCACCTGACCTGCGTGATCGGGTCCAAGGGCTCGGGCAAGACGACCCTCCTCGAGCTCCTGCGCTACGCCTTGGACCTCGCGCCTGGGGGTGAGGGCGAGCGAGAGCAGGAGCTCCTGGTCCGGCGAAACCTGGCCGGGGGGACGGTCCGAGTCGTCCTCGAGACGGCCCAGGGGACGAGCTACACCATTGAGCGCCGGGCCCGTGAGCGCCCAGAGGTCCACAACGAAGAGGGCCTGCGCCTCGCCAATCCGCCCGAGGGGGTCCTGGGGAGCGCGGCCCACGTCTATAGCCAGGCCGAGATCCGAGAGCTGGCTACGCGCCCCACGGATCAACTCGCGCTCCTGGACCGCTTCGCGGCCAGCGAGCAGGCCCAGACCCAGGAGGAGCTCGCGCTCTTGCAGCGCGAGCTCAAGGTCTCGGCGGCCCAGCTCGTGGCCTTGGCCGAGGAGGTCGGCGACCTGGGGGAGTCCCTCGAGCGGCAGATCGGGGCCCTCCGCGAGGAGGCCCGCGCTCTGCGCCGGCGTCAGGAGGCCAGCGGTCAGGACCTCGGCCAAGCCACGCGCCTCAAGTCCCTCCGCGAGACCGAGGCCCGCGCCCTGCGCTCGTGTCGAGGTGTCCTCGACGGACGCCAACGAGACCTGGAGGGGCTGGCCGACGAGCTCGGCGCCGGCCTGAGCGGGCTCTTGCCGCCGGAGACCCTGGCGGGGCCCAACGGGGCGCCGCTCCAGGCTCTGGCGAGGGAGCTGGCCGAGGCCGAGGCCGAGATTCGGGTCGGGCTGCGCGCCGCGGCAGGGCGCGCCTCGCGCGCCAAGGAGGCGGTGGAGCGGGTCCAGGCCGAGCTGGCCGAGGCCCACGCCGGGCAGGACCAAGCCTTCGACGCCGCGCTCCAGGCCGACGCCACCTCCAAGGCCCTGGCTCGCGAGCTGCTCGAGGTCGACCGTCGCCTTGCGACGCTCGAGGAGCGCCAGCGCGAGCAGGCGGGCAAGCAGGAGGTGTTCTTGGCGCGGCGCCAGGCCCGCCACCGCCTGACCCGCAGGCTCTCGGAGCTGCGTGAGGCGGCCTCGGCGGTGCGCCGGCGCGTGGTCGGCGAGCTGAACGAGGCCCTGGCGGAGGCCGGGATCCGCTTCGAGCTGCGCGAGAAGGGGGACACGAGCCTCTATCTCCGGCGCCTGAGCGAGGCCTTCCGCGGGAGCGGTCAGCGGGGCCAGGCTGAGCTGGCGCGCCAGCTCAGCGAGCGACTCAGCCCGCGGGAGCTGACGCGCCTGGTCTCGACCCGGAACCTCGACGAGCTGGCGGCCGAGACGCGGATCGACAGGGACCTGGCGGGGTGGGTGATCGGACACCTCCGCGACACCAGCGCCCTCTACGAGATCGAGACCGTCGAGCTCTTGGACTCGCCGCGGATCGAGTTCCGCGACGGGGAGCGCTGGAAGCCGAGCGAGGAGCTGAGCACCGGCCAGAAGTTCACCGCGATCCTCCCGATCCTCCTCCTCCAGAGCGAGGTCCCCTTGATCTGCGACGAGCCCGAGAGCCACCTCGACCAGGCGACCCTGGTCGAGAAGGTCGTGAGGCCGATCCAGCAGCTCTGCGGGCGGCGCCAGCTGATCTTCGCGACCCACAACCCGAACCTGATCGTGCTCGGCGATCAGGGTCGGACCCAGGTCGCGGTCCTGGAGTCCGACGGCCGGCGCGGTCGCCTCCTCGAGGCGGGCGACGTCGACGCGACCAAGGGCTCCATAGAGGCGCTCCTGGAGGGCGGAGCCGAGGCCTTCCGCCGTCGGGCAGAGCGCTACGGGTTCGAGGGCGCGTGAGCGAGCCGACGCGCGAGGTCTTGGCCGAGCTGAGCGAGCTCTTGGACTCGGGCGACTGGGAAGAGCGCGAGACCGGGCTCAGACGTCTCCGGAGGACAGCGCGGGTGCTCCCCGCGCCCGTGATCCTGCGCCTGGTCGGCGACCGGCTTCCGAGCTTGGCCGCAGATCCCAAGTGGGAGGTCCGCCTGGGCCTGGCGCGGCTCCTGGAGGAGGTCGAGCCTCCAGAGCTGGATCTGCTCCTCCACACCCTGACCAAGGACCGCAACGGCCAGGTCGCGGCGGCGGCCCAAGCGGCCTTCGGGAAGTGGCGCGACACGAGCCTGGCGACGCAGCGCCAGGAGCTGGTCGAGGCTCAGTTCGCCGAGCGCCTCGGCGCGCTTCGTGGCCAGGACCCTGCCCTGGCGCGCGAAGTCGAGGAGCTCTCGTACGCCTTGGGGCACCTGGTGATCGCGGGGATCGGCCACGACCTGCGCAAGGTCGTCCAGCTCCTCCAGGGCGCCGAGAACTCGCTCCGGGCCAGCCTGACGCGGGTCGGGTCCCCCGAGCCCGCTTGGCGGCCCTACCTGGACCGGGTCCGGCCGCAGCTCGATCAGCTGCGGGCCCTCTCGCACGACAGCTTCCAGGTCACCCGGACCCTGCCCGGGGCCTTCGCCCCGACCCTGGTCCGGCGCGCGGCGGAGAACGCGGTCGCGGGCCTGGGAGAGCTGGGCGCGGGGCTGCGGGTGGAGCTCAAGCTGGCGCGCGACCTCGAGGCGGAGCTGCCCCGCGAGGACTTCGAGCGGGCCCTGGGCAACCTCCTCCGCAACGCCTGTGAGGCCCTCGCCGAGGGCGGCGGCCTGATCGTGCTTCGGGGAAGCGAAGAGGAGGAGCGGGTCGTGATCGAGGTCGTCGACACGGGGCCCGGGATCCACGACGTCGAGGCCTGCTTGGTGCCCTTCGCCAGCTCTAAGAAGGGTCGCGGTCAGGCTCACAGCGGCCTCGGGCTCCCGATCGTGCGTCGAATCGTGGAGTCCTTCTGCGGGGGAGAGCTCGAGATCGAGAGCGAGGTCGGCCAGGGGACCACGGTCCGAATGCTCCTCCCCCGCGTTCGCCCGGGAGGTGCTTCGTGAGTCGTTCCCTGCGAGTCCTCCTGGTCGAGGACGAGCCTGACATTCGCGAGCTGGTTCGCGACGTGTTGGCGGCCCAGGGTCACGAGGTCCGCGAGGCCGGCTCCCAGCGTGAAGCCGAGGCGCTCCTCGAGGCCCAGGGCGACGCGCCCTTCGACCTGGCCCTCCTCGACATGGGGATCCCGCTCCACCCCGACGGGCAGCCCAACAGCGGCATGGGCCAGGCCCTGATGGAGATCGTGGGCCGTGAGCAGCTGCCCTTCGCGGTGTTCACGGGTCAGGTCAAACGGCCTTCAGTGATCCTCCGGGCCGGGCAGCTCGGCTGCTTGGCCTACCTCCTCAAGGACGACGCCGACCTCGGCCAGGCCCTCCAGCAGATCGCCTCAGCCGCGCCGCCACGTCAGCCAACGACGGTTCCGGAGCTCGCCGCACCAGAGGGGAGGCCGCGCCAGCGTCGCGCCCGAGGCACCCTGCCCTTGCGAGCCAAGCGCTGGTCCGACTGCGTCCTGCGCCTCGACCACGGCGAGAGCCTCGCCAAGACCAAGTCCGGGGCCAGCGCGCCGGCGCAGCCCGTCCCTCATGTGTTGACCGCGCTCTTTGCCCTCTATTGGGGCAAGGAGGAGGGGACGGACTTCGGCCACCTCGTGAGCGCCAAGGCCAGCCGCCGCGTGGTGGCCAAGCGCGTCCGCGCCTTCCTGCGCGAGGCCTTCGAGGTCAGCGCCGACGGCGACGACCCGCTCCCCTATCAGCGGGCGCTCAAGCGCTGGGTCTGCGAAGTCCGCCTCCAGAGCGCAGACGACCTCGACCTCGATCAACAGCAGTCCCGCCGAGACTCGCGCCAGCACGAAGGCTGGGTCGACTTCTAGACCGTGGGTTGGGGGCGCAGCCCTTCCCAGCGAAAACTGCGTCTGCCTGATCGATTCGAACCGCCAAGGACGCCAAGATCGCCAAGGAAGAAGCTCACGCAGGGCGATAGCTGCCTGAGAGTCTCTAGAAACCAGAGGAAGCTGCGGATTCGCGACAGCCTGGGCGTCCTGGGCGTCCTTGGCGGTCAAAGGAGATCACGTTCGAGGTTGCCCTGGCGGGCGCGCGACGGCTCGTCCTTCACCGGTTATAGGGCCTGGAGCAGAGCTTGGACGTCACGTTCGTTCTCGAGGGGAAGCTGGATCGTGTTCGTGACGGGTCGGAGCGGCATGCCACCAATCTTCGACCTCGATCAACCCCTTAGGCCCTCGCCCGAGACCGGGTCGCGTCTACAATCGCGCCCCCATGTTTCCCAAGCTCCAAATCGGCCCGATCGCCTTCTACGGCTACGGGATCATGCTCGGCCTCAGCTGCGTGTTCGGCGCGCACCTCGCGAGCTACCTCTCGGTCCGGAGCGGGATCTCGTCCAAGAAGGCTTGGAAGATCATTCTGACCGTGATCGTGGCCGGGATCGTGGGCGGGCGGGTTCACGAACTCGTCGTCACGGGACAGCCCCTGAGCGAGCTCTTCAAGCTCCAGCACTCGGGGCGGACGGCCTATGGGGCTTTCCTGATCGCGACCTTCTTCGGGGTCCTGGCGTGTCGGGGGCTGAAGGTGCCCTTTTGGCGCTTCGCTGACGCGGCGGCGCCGACCATGGCTTTGGGGCTCGGGATCACACGCGTCGGCTGCTTCCTGGCGGGCTGCGACTACGGGCTCCGGACCGACACCTACGGCTTGACCTTCCCCGCTGGCTCCCCGGCCTGGTCGGATCAGCTCAAGGCCGGCGAGCTCGCGACGGACGCCGCGCGCTCGCTCCCGGTCCTCCCGACCCAGCTCCTGAGCTCCCTGGCGGGCTTCCTGATCTTCGCGCTCTGCATGAAGCTCTGGTTCCGTCGCCCGCGCCGCGAAGGGGACGTGACCCTCTTGTTCTTCGGCGCTTACGGCCTGGCTCGGGCAGGGCTCGAGCTCCTGCGCGGTGATCGCGGTCGGGGCGAGCTGGGCGGAATGTCGACCTCGACCACCATAGGACTGGTGTCCTTCGTGGTCGTGCTGGTCTTCGTCCTGGTGCCCAAGCTGAGGAGCTTGCGCCCCGAGGCGGGGCCCGTCTTGGATCACGACGAGTCGGACGAGACCGACGAGAAGAAAGAGGCCCCGTGAAGTCTTCCAGCCTGGCTCTCCTCGTCTCGAGCCTGCTCCTGATCGCAGCCCCCGTTGCCTGGGGGGACGACGAGCCCCCGCCGGCCGAGTCCGCTGAGGGCAGCGAGGCGAGCGACGAAGACGCCGAGTTCGTTCACGAAGAGACCGAGGTCGCTCCCCAATGGGGGCGTGGCCCCATCGAGATCAGCGACCCCTACATTCTGGCCTTCTACCGGGCGCGCACCTGGGCCACGACGCCCGAGGTCTTGCCGCACCTCAAGGGGAGCGTCGCCCTGCGCGGGGTCTGGTCGAACAGCTACGGGTTCGAGACCGGGCGCATGTCCATTGACGCGGAGGTTCGCCAAGTCGAGACGATCCTGCGCCTCGGGATCTTGGACCGCTTCCAGGCGGGGCTGATCGTCAACTACCAGTGGCGTGGTGGCGGCTCGATGGACGGGTTCATCGAGGGCTTCCACAAGGCCTTCGGCCTCCCGAACTCCGACCGCGGGCGGCGTCCGCGCTACCGCTACCAGGTCGCGGGTCTCCAAGCCGACGGGACCTCCTTCGCCCTCGACCACGACGGTTACGGCTTCGGGGACCTCGTCCTCGAGGGGCGCGCGCAGATCCTCAAGGGCGGCGACCTCGTCCCGGCCCTGACGGGCACGGTCCGGCTCCGGCTCCCGACCGGGCGCGCCAAGTTCGACATGAGCGACGGCGTCGATTGGACCTTCGGCCTCGACGCCAGCAAGCGCCTCGGGAGCCTCCCGCTGATCTTCTACGCCGGCGCCTCCTACACCTATCACGACGAGACGCGGATCGACGACCTCGAGCTGCTGCGGCACCGGGGCTTCTTCTACCTCGGCTTGGAGTGGGAGATCCTCCCGATCCTGAGCGTGGCTGTGCACGCCTGGCTGGAGTCTCCCCGCGAGACCCTGCTCTGGAAGGACCGGGCCGGGATCCCGCGGACGGACCTCCTAGTCGGGAACTGGATCAGCTACATCGCGGGCGGCGTGAAGCTCGAACCGATCAGGGGCCTGACCTTCGAGGTGGGCGCCCTCGAGAACCTGATCGATCCCGAGGTCACGGCTGACTTGGGCCTCTTCTTCAGCGTGACCCTCGAGCTGTAGGGGGTGGCCTGGGTGTCGCAGACCGCGACGCCGAGGCCCCACCTGGCTCCAGCGACCTGGGGTCTCGGCGCCCCACCGCACCACAGCGACGAGGCTTAGAGCTGGCACAGAGCTTGTTACGGAGGTCACCTACCAAGGAGGCCACCATGCTCCGTTCTCTCGAACAGTCTTACGGATACACCCTTCCCGTCTGCCTCGTGCTCTTCGGCCTGATCGCCGAGTGGGGCCTGATCGGCCTCGTCAACTAGAGCCTGCGAAGGAGGGCGCGCCCAAGGCAGAGGAGCGCGAGGGTCCCGAGCCCTGCCCCGACGATCATGGCGAGGGCGGCTGGGACGACGGTCTCGGGGTCGGCCAGCGCGGGTCGGACCACGATCAGCCTGATTCCTGCCACGAAGCCGGCGGTGCTGGCCGCGCCTACGCACCACGCCCACCAACCGGGGAGCGAGTCGGGCTCTTGGAGGGCAGGGGTCCGCTCGGGCACTGCGGCCCCGAGCTCAGGCCGAGCCGAACGCTCAGGAGTGAAGCCGCGCCACCGACCCGCGAGGGGCTCTGGCCTCTCGAGGGGCTCAGCCCGGCGCGTCTCTGGAGACTCAGAGCGAGGGGTGCAGCAGAGGGTCGGGCAGCCCTGAAGCTCCTCCCGGCAGGCTCGGTGGAGGACGGTCTTACACCTCGCGCACTCGCGCACCTCGACCTCGGCCTGCAGCTGCTCGAAGCAGAAGGCGCAGCGTCGGTGCGAAGAACGTGGGCGAAGTGCGATCACGCCCGGACGGGCGCAAGGTCAGGTCCTCAGATCGCGAGCAGTGCGAGCGGGCTTAGGGCGTTGAGCGTCCAGTTGCGGGTCACTTCCGCGGCGCAGGTGTCGCCGACGTTGGCGGAAGAAGGCGGAACCAGCCTCGGCTCGAGCTCTCGTTGAAGAGGAGGAGCCCGACCTATCGCGCAGGCTCGCTCTGGCTCTCGGCCAAGACGTCACCGCTGGACTCTCTCAGCCGAAGTCCGATCCGGCCTTCGCTGCTGAGCCAGCTCTCGAGGGTCAGCGAGGCGCCGGGGCTGCTCTCGAGCTCGTCGCCCTCCGGCGTGGGCTCGCGGAGCCACTCAGGGACCGCCGCTTCGTCGACGGCGAGGCGCATCAGGCCTTCGCGGCGCAGCTCGGCGTCGAGGGCCGCTTCGAGCTCCGCGCGGTCTGCGGCCCAGGCCCCGAGGTCCCGCAGCGCCGGGCGGCGAACGAGGGGGAGCTCGGGGAAGTCGCGGGAGCGGGTCAGGCGCGAGGGCCACCGGCCGCTGAGGCCTGCGCGGATCGAGGCATGGAGACGAGACGAGGCCTGGCGGACTTGAGCCACGCCAGGGGGGCGCGGGAGGTTCGGGTCCTCGCTGCTGGGCGGCGGCGCGCTGGCGCAGCCGACGAGAATCAGAGCTGGGGCCAGGATCAGACCGGGGGCCAGTGCCAGGAGCGCTCGCCTCACTACTTGTCGGCTTCGGCGGCTTCCCGCCGAGCGATCAGCTCCTTGAGCGAGGCCTCGAGCCAGCTCGTGCCTTCGGTCCAGGGGCGGACGTAGCGGACGCGGCCCTCGTGATCGAGGAGGACGCCGTCGGGGAGGGCGCGGATCTGCCAGGCCCGGGCCACGTCGCTGGTGAGGCCCTTGGGCGCGTGGCAGTGGCGGAAGGGCAGCTCGTGCTTGGCGAGGAAGGCCTCGAGGGCGGGGCGCTCCTCGTCGAGGGAGATCGAGAGGACCACGACCTTCTGCTCGCGGTAGGTCGCCTCGAGGGTCTTGAGGGACTTGAGGAGCGGCTCGCAAGCCGGGAAGCGAGAGGACCAGAACAGAACCACGACCACGTGGTCCTTGTAGGCGCTGAGGTCAATGGCCTGCTCTTCGAGGTCCTTGATCCCGACCGGCTGGGGCTTCTTGCCCAAGGCTTGGAGGTTCTGGAGCGCGCTCAGGCGGCGAATCTCGCGCTGGAGCATGGGCCCGGTCCGGTCACCGAGGAGGGCTTGGAGCTGCTTGCGGCGATCGGCGATCTCCTTGGCCTGGACCTCGATCAAGGGCTTGAGGGTCTCAGGCTTGGCGCCGCCCATGCGCTCGGCGCGCATGGCCTCCTGAAAGCGCCGCTGGGTAGCGATCAGGGCCAGGGCCAAGGAGGTCTGGTAGCGAAGCCCGCCGCCCTCGACCAGCTTGCCGGTCTTGTCGCGGGTCACGAGCTGCTCGGCGGCCTTGTCCGCCAAGAGGCGCGCCTCGTGGTATTGCTCGGCGAGGAGGCGGGCGGCCTTGGCCCGATCGCGCAGTCGGAGCTGGGGCAGGGCGAGCTTGACGCGAGCCAGCCCCAAGCGCGCTTCGCCGTCGTCGGCGTCGCGGACGCGCTTGGCCAGGATCGCGCGAGCTTGGCGGAGGCGATCGCCTTCGACGTCGTTGCTCCAGCGGTCGATCAGCCGATCGACCTCGCGCCGCCAGCGGATCGCGTTCTCCTCGTCCGTGTCGCGCTCTTGGGCGGACGCGAAGCTCGCTAGGCACACCAGGCCGCTGGCTAGGGCCAGACTCGTCGCTCGGAACCTCACTGCATGCCTCCCGGCTGGCCCCCTCACCTGGGGGTCTCGGATTCTAAGGGCTTTCGTCACCGTCGTATCTCTGCGCCCAGATTGTGGGGGATCCGAGGTTCTCGAGAGTGACGCGCATAGAAGAGCTATGATTCGGCCGTGGCAGGCGGAGAACGCGAAGAGCTGAGCTTCTCGGTGACCGAGCTGGAAGAGGGCGTGACCCTCGAGACGGGCAAGGAATACCACCTCACCGAGCAGGAGAGCACGGGTCGGCTCGTGTTTCGCCTCCTCGACGAGGGCGGAGTCGCCCCTCACCCCAACGAGAACTTCGAGGTTCAAGGCCCCGACGACTTCTCCCTGAGCGGGACCACCGACGCTGAGGGGGTGTTCGAGCACCCCGAGCCGGTTCCCTTCGGCGACTACACCCTCGTGCTCGGCGAGACCCAGCGCGTGATCCACCCCCAGGCTGAGGGGAGCCCGCCGCAGCCCCTCTCGATCGCCGACGACGCCATCGAGGGCGGGACCGACCACGAGAACTCGCCACCAGACGAGGAGGAGCCTCTCGAAGACATAGCGCCCCTGGTCGAGATCGAGCGAGATAACGGGGACCCTGCGCCGGCGCTCCTCGACGTCGACTTCGAGCGCGTCCTGCGGGCGGTGGTCACCCCCTCGAGTCTCGAGGGGACATATACCTGGAGCGCAGGGGGCGGCGAGGTCAGTGTGACCCCGGTCGAGGGCTCGCCCGAGCTGGCGACGGTCAAGGGCGTCTCGGAGACCGGCGAGGGCGCGAGGGTCGAGATCAAGTGCACCTTCGCCCCGAGCGAGGCTGGCCACGCTCAAGGCGAGGCCGCCCACGAGCTCGAGGTCAAGAAGCGGATCGTCGAGATCCGCCTCCAGCGTTCGCCGGGCGTCGCCGACGAGCGCGGGATCGAGGGCCTGGCCTTCAAGGTCGAGGCCGAGGGCCAAGAGCTCCAGACCGGAACCACGGCCGCCGACGGGAAGATCGAGGTCCAGCTCGCTGGCGACGAGACGACGCTGACGCTCCTCTACGAGGACGTCGCCGTCGCCGTCTACCGCGTCAACCAGCGCGCTGAGGAGCCCGAGGCCGTGAACCTCCTCACGGGTCAGCAGCGCCGCCTCCGCGGCCGCGGGTATCCGATCGGCGAGAGCGGCGTCGGCTCCGACGGCGTCGACGGCCTGGCCGGCGCCCGGACTGCTCGCGCGATCCTGGAGTTTCAAGCCGACTCCAACCTCGTGATGGACGGGATCGTCGGGAGCAAGACCCAGGGCGCCCTCGAGGGCTAGGGATCTCAGGGTCTCGCTGCTTCAGACGCGACCCGCTCTCGTCTCAGCCGACCCTCAGCCGACGGAATCTCCGAGGGCCCCTCCGGAGCTCCGACGACGAAATCGCGTCCGCCCGTGGACGATCCTAAGTCCTGCTATCAGAAGGACTCCCAGATCTGGGGAATCGCTCCACTTGCCGCTCCCGTGTGCCACGGAGATGGGTCGAATCGAGGTCGCCCTGCGTGGTTGTGGCTTTGGCACCTGGCTTGCAAAGGGGTGCTTCAACAAAACCCAGAGAGCCTGGAGTCTGCGGACTCGGCCACGAGAGACACCCATGACCCTTCGCAGCGCGCTTCGCCATGCCCCGCCCGCCCTCCTCCTAGCCCTATTGGCGGTCCCCGCCTTTGGCCAAGAGCTCGACAGCCCCAAATACCAGGAGCTCGACCGCGAGACCAAGCGGAACCTGGTCTGGAACGCGATCAAGGAGGACCCCTACCCCGCCGACAAGCTCCCGACCAAGGGCGTGATCACGAGCGCCATGAAGCTGATCTGGGGCCGCTTCAGCCTCCGCCCGACCTTCGACGACACCCTCGACGTGCGTCCGGCTCGGAACAAGACCTTCCACAAGTGGGGCACGAGCGTCGCCGTGCGCTGGGAGAAGGTCAACCAAGGGATCACGGGCGCGATCCTGACCCAGGGCCAGGCCCCACAAGACCACCCCTACACCGGCGTGTTCAAGGAGGGGACGGTCGGGATCGCCCGCCTCTCCCTCGGACTCGGCGACATCAAGAAGCTCTGGGCGCCGGGGATCGGGCTCAAGCTCTTCGTGGACGGCAAGCCTTCGGTCAACATCCACGCGATCCCCAAGGACGGCGGCCAGCCGACCAAGAACTTCATGGCCGCGACCCTCGACACCAAGATCAACCCGACCCCCCTCGACGGCTTCCTCAAGTGGTCCACCAAGGCTGACCCGACCCACCGCAAGACTGATCACGTCGCGGCTGTCACGCCGAGCGGCGAGGCAGTCGAGAACGCCAAGAGCCCCTTCCGCCTCGAGTTCCGCCCCGGAAAGGCGATCAACTACAAGGGAACCCCGAACTGGGGCGTCGAGGACTTCCGCACTTCGCTGGCGCGGATCCCGGCAGGCACCGTGATCTATGAGGTCTGGGCCGTCTCGAGCGAGGGCGCCTCGCAGCAGATTGGCAACATTCGCACCCAGTCGGCCTTCGTGGCTTCGGACTTCCAGGACCGTCGCTTCCACTTCAAGCACGTTCGCTAAAGGCGCGCCCCTGTCTGAACTCGAGCTCTTGTCTAGGCAGGGGCTTTGGTCATTTGGTTGCTGCCAGAGCCTCCAGCAGACTCTCCCTCGCTGGGCTAGGGTCGAGGCTCTGGGGGCCTCATGCGTTCACTCTTCCTAGTTGTTCCACTCCTCTTAGCGAGCAGCAACCTCGCCTCAGCTCAGGACCTCTCGGAGCTGGTCGAGAAGCTCGGTGACGCCAGTCCTGCCGAGCGGGAAGGGGCCGCGAGCGCCCTCGGTGCCCTCGGGACGAGGGCGGCACCAGCTTGTGACGCCCTGATTCGAGCCAGCACAGACGCCAACTTCAAGGTGCGCTGCGCCTCAACGAAGGCTCTGGCTGAGCTCGGGACTCCGCCTCTGAAGAAGGTCCTCGAGCGACTGGTTGAGCTCCTGAGCGATAAGAGCGCGTTCGTCCAAGTCGCGGCCGCTGAAGCGCTAGCACAGTTGAAGGTTGCGGGCGCGGCTATCCAACCCCTCGAGAAGCTCCTCAGCCACAAGCGATTTCGGGTTCGGGCCGCGGCCCTCGTCGCGATCTCGAGCGCAGGGGCCAAGGGGAAGCCTGCGCTAGCGACGGTTCAGCGGCTCGCAGATAGCGACCCAAGCAAGACCGTGCGCGAGCGAGCAGCTCGAGCTGCGCAGCAGGTCTTGGCGGCGCTGGCGGAGGCTGAAGCCAGCAAGACCTTTCTGGGAGCAACGTTCCGTGAGGAACCTGTAGGTCTTGTGGTGACGAAAGCGGTCACCCCGCAGGCCATGCGCTACGGGCTTCGCCCTGGCACCAATCTCGTCGCGATCGACCAGCACCGAGTTCAGACCCGCGCGGACCTGAAGGCGGCTCTCTCCCTCTACGCACCTGGTGAGGAGATCGCGTTCAAGATCCGGAGCTGGGGCTACAAGATACTGGAGAGCTCGACTCGCCACATTCTGTCTTCCAAGGACTGGGAAGGGCTAGCGAGCGAGCCCGTGCTCCAGAAGCCAAGCGAGGACACGCCCCAAGCCTGGGCTGCTCTCTTCGCGCAGACCGAGCGCAAGGCCGAGCTGGTCGCGATCGCGACGGCGCTCAAGCCGCACCTCGACGAGGTTCTGCCGACGCTCGTCGAAGGCGCGTTTACTCCGAAGGGCAGGCTTCGACCAGCCAGTGAGGTGCTCTGGTCGACCTTGGGCGAGAGCGCAGTAGCAGGTCTCCTGGCTTCGCTAGAGAGTGAAGTCGCCTACGAGCAGAGCCGGGCGTCCAAGCTCTTAGGCGCCGTGGGCCCTCCTGCGAAAGATGCTCTGCCGCGCCTGGAGGAGATCGCCAGGGGCAGGGGCTATCAGACGGACTCCGCTCTGGCCGCATACCTAAAGATCGCGGGGACGACTCCCAAGGCCTGGGCCCTGATTCAGAGTGAGGTCGCAACCTCCGACGACTTGAGGTGGCTCGAGGAGGCCTGGCCTTACCTCGGACAAGAGCATTGGGAGAAGCTCTTGAGATACCCCAACAAGGAAGAGGTGCGCGCTAAGGCTGCGGGAGTCGCCAGGAGCGCGAAGTCGGTGACGCTCATTCCAGTCTTGCTTCAGCGACTTAGGAGCGAGACAGGGCGGAAGGCGCTCGAGGGCCTGATCGACGCCCTTCGAATCTGTCCCGAAGGGGAGCATCTTCCTGTCGTCATAGAGTCCTACCTCGAGATCCTAGCCGGCCAAGGGAAGCACGGCTCAGCAGCCCAAGTCGTGGTCTTCGCCTTCCCTTGGCTGGGCAAGTCTGGCCTGAAGCCACTCCTCGAGGCCTACTCCAAGAGCGAGTCCGAGGGCTTCAAGCGGAATTCGCTCGTGATCTTCTCCTTGCTGGCCCAGAAGCACCCGGAGGCAGTTCCTCCCCTCCTGGGTCACTTGGAGAGTAAAGATCCCAAGGTCCTTCGCTGTGTAGGTGCCGGTCTAGGTGCCTCGACGGGCGAGGTCGCCCGAGCGGCCATAAAGGAGGTCTTCAAGCGAAATCAGCCAGCCCTCCTGATCCCCCTCCTTGGAGAGCTCTCCAAGAACGCGGTCCTTGGACCCGAGTTCGAGGCGGAGATCCTGGCCGCCTTGGTTCACGCCGATTCCAAGACCCGAGCCCAGGCCGTCAGCGCCAGCGCGAACTTGGGCCTCCAGAGCGCCCGGGAGCCTCTGAGGGTCCAGCTCGACTCTCTCGGCGAGGGGGAATCCGCGTGGCGGCTTCTCGAGGCATTTATCGCCTTAGGCCCTGAGGCTGCGGATCTTGATCGATTGGGCCGAGCCCTCGAGGGGGAGAATCCGCGCGAGGCAATGCGCGCGCTCTGCACCCTCGGAGCGGCCGCGGCCAAGTTCGTCCCGAAGATTCTCGTCCTCCTCTCGAACAGGTTGTATGCGGACAACGCGGAGGACTTCCTGGTCAGGATCGGCAAGCACGCGATCGAGCAGCTCGAGGCAGCCCTGGCAAAGGCCGAGGGCAAGCCCAAGGAGGCCCTCGCCAGAGTTCTCAGCAAGCTTCCGCCAAAGTAGGCGCCCTCTCGTCCGCGTTCGGGGTTCCCTTTCGCGACGGCTATACTGGGCCCTCAAGGAGGGAGGCATGCTCCCCAAAGGCGCCCAGCGCGAGCGAGTGCTCAAGGTCGTCCACGACCTCAGCCAAGACGAAGTTCACCGAGTCAGTCGGGAGACCGGCGTCCCTGCGGCTGACGTCTACGGCGCGGCGAGCTTCTACAGCTTGATCTCCAACCCCGAGGCCGGAGTTCGCGTGTGCCAGGGGCTGAGCTGCCGCATGGCCGGCTCTGAGGCCCTCTTCGAGAGCTACCAAGAGCGCGGGGAGAAGGCGAGCTACGCCAGCTGCATTGGGCAGTGCGACCGCGCGCCTGCGGCCCTCTCGCCCTCGCCCAAGCTAGAGGTCCTCAGCGAGGCCCCGGCTAGTTCAGTGTCGCCTGACGACCCGGAGCTGCCCATGAACCTCGGAGGGCAGGACTCGCTCGACTACGCAGCCCTCGCCAAGTCTCGTGAGCTCGGCGTCGAGGGAGTCCTGAGCGCGCTCGACGCGTCGGGCCTTCAGGGTCGCGGAGGCGCGGGCTTCCCCGCCGGGCGCAAGTGGCGCGCGGTCATGAGCGAGTCTGCCAGTGAGCGCTACGTGGTCTGCAACGCCGACGAGGCCGAGCCTGGGACCTTCAAGGATCGCGAGGTCATGCTCCGGCGGCCGCACCTGCTCCTGGAGGGGCTCGCGATCTGCGCCGAGACGATCGGCTCGACCGAGATCTACCTCTACATTCGAGGTGAGTTCCAGGGGCCGATCCAGCGCCTCAAGGCGGCCTTGGCAGAGGTCGCGGACGGACCTTTGGTGGGGCTCAACTACCACTTCGTCGAGGGCCACGGGGCCTACATTTGTGGCGAAGAGACGGCGCTCCTCGAGGCCATGGAGGGGCGGCGCGGCATGCCTCGCCTCAAGCCGCCCTACCCGACGCAGGAGGGCTTCCGCGGCAAGCCGACGGTGATCAACAACGTCGAGACCCTGGCTTGCGTGCCTGCGATCGTGAGCCGCGGCGGGGAGTGGTTCAAAGCCCTCGGCAAGACCGAGCCCGGCAGCAAGCTCTACTGCATCTCCGGGGACGTCGGCCGGCCCGGCGTCTACGAGCTGCCCCTCGGCGTCTCCCTCGACGAGCTGGTGGAGGTCGCGGGAGGCTACGTGGGAGAGCCCGTCGCGTTTAGCCCGGGTGGCGCTTCGGCGGGCTTCCTCCCGATCAGCGAGCGCGAGCGCCCCTTGGACTTTGCCTCCCTGAGCGAGGTCGGAAGCATGCTCGGGAGCGCGGGCGTGGTCGTGATCAAGGAGGGCTTCGACCTCGCCGAGGCGGCCTGCAGCCAGGCGATCTTCTTCGAGGACGAGAGCTGCGGACAGTGCGCTCCGTGTCGGATCGGGACACGCCTGGTCCACCAAGCCCTCAAGCGCTACCTCGACTCGCGCGATCCAGAGGCCCTCCAGCACATAGAGGATCTGGCGTGGGAAATGGAAGAGGGCTCGATCTGCGGCCTCGGAATGGTGGCTGCGCTGCCGCTCACGAGCGCGATCAAGCACTTCCCCCAAGCGTTTAGCGGAGGCCAGGCATGAACGCCCCGATCCCCGAATACCTCCCCGAGAACCAGGTCCCGAGCCGGGAGGCGGAGCCTTTCAAGCTCACGATCAACGGCCAGGAGACTCAGGCTCGGCCCGGCGAGCGCGTCTTGGCCGTCGCCGCGCGCCTCGGGGTCGAGATCCCGACCCTCTGCGAGGACTCGCGCCTGGATCCAGCCGGCTGCTGCCGAATGTGCCTGGTCGAGGTCGGCGGTCAGCGTCGCCTTCAGCCGGCGTGCACCTGGCGAGCTGAGCCGGAGCAAGAGGTCACGACGGAGTCGCCTCGGATCGAGCGGCACCGCAAGCTCCTCCTCGAGATGTACCTCGCAGACGCCCCGCCCGTCGCGAACCCAGAGCCCCTCACGCCTCAAAACGACATCGCTCGCTTCGCCGAGGCCTACGGGGCCGAGGCGCGCTTCCCCCAGACCCACTCCGAGCGAGAGTCCCGCGAGGACCCTAACCCCTACGTCGGGTTCGACCCGGCGCTCTGTATCTCCTGCGCGCGCTGCGTGCGCTACTGCGACGAGGTCGAGGCGGTCAGCGCCATCACCCTCGCGGGTCGCGGCGCGAGCACCACGATCGCGACCGCAGGACAGATCGGGCTCCTGGACGGCACCTGTGAGCTCTGCGGCGGCTGTATCGACACCTGTCCGACGGGCGCCATGCACGAGAAGAAGCCGCTGATGCGGACTCGGACGGCGTCTGAGGTCGAGACGGTCCGCACGACCTGCAATTTCTGCGGCGTGGGCTGCCAGCTCGACATGAAGGTCCAAGACGGACGCGTGATCCAGATCGATTCGCCGCCTGCGGGTGAGACCCTCAACGACGGCAACCTCTGCGTGAAGGGCCGCTTCGCCTACGACTTCATTCACCACGACGACAGGCTGACGCAGCCCCTCGTGCGCGGCTCGGACGGGAAGCTCCGCGAGGCGAGCTGGGAGGAGGCGCTGCAACGCGCCGCCCAGGGCTTGCTCGGGGTCAAGGAGCGCCACGGGGCCGACGCCTTGGGCTTCGTCTCGAGCTCGAGGTGCACCGGCGAGGAGAACTACCTGGTTCAGAAGCTGGCGCGTGCGGCCTTCGGCACCAACAACTGCCACCAATGTGCCGCGACGTGACACGCACCGACGGTCGCCGGGCTGGTGACCATGTTTGGTGCAGGCGCAATGACGAACTCGATCCCAGAGATTCGGGACGCGGATCTCCTCTTCGTGATCGGGAGCAACACGACTGAGGCTCACCCGATCATCGCCATGGAGATGAAGCGGGCGGTTCGGCGGGGAGCCAAGTTGATCGTGGCCGACCCGCGCTCGATCTGGCTGAGCGAGATCGCAGATCTCCACCTCCAGCTCAAACCTGGGACGGACGTGTGGCTCCTCAACGCCATAGCCCACGTCGTGATCAAGGAGGGGCTGACGGATCAGGCCTTCATTGAGGCGCACACCGAGAACTTCGAGGCCGTGGTGGCGGCCGTGGCCGACTACACGCCTGAGGGCGCGGAGGAGGTGACCGGTGTCCCGGCGGACATGATCCGCCAGGCGGCGCGTCTCTACGCGACGACGCGCAAGGCCGGGATCTACTACACCTTGGGGATCACTGAGCACACCCACGGGACCGACAACGTCTACGGCTTGGCGAACCTGGTCCTGATGACGGGGCACCTCGGCGTGCGCTCGGCCGGCATGAATCCGCTTCGGGGGCAGAACAACGTCCAGGGCGCCAACGACGCTGGGGCGAGCCCGATCTACTACCCGGGCTATCAGAAGGTCAGCGATCCTGTGGCTCAGGCCAAGTTCGAGAAGGCTTGGGGCGTGCCCCTCAGTCCGAAGGACGGCCTGAACCTGAACGTCATGATGGGGGCGCTGGCCAAGGGCGAGATCAAGGGCCTCTACGTCATGGGCGAGGACATCGTCCTCTCGGAGCCGAACGCAGAGAAGGTCGAGCGAGGACTCAACCAGGCGGAGTTCGTCGTCATTCAGGACATCTTCGTCAACGAGACCTTTCGCTTCGCGGACGTGGTGTTGCCGGCGGCTTGCTTCGCTGAGAAGGACGGCGTGTTCACCAACAGCGATCGGCGCGTTCAGCGGGTCCGCAAGGCCGTCGAGCCGCCGGGCCAGGCTCGTCCGGACTGGGAGATCATTTGCGACCTGGCGCGCGCGGTGGGCTATCCCATGCCGAACTACGCCGACGCCGGCGAGGTCTACGCCGAAATGGCGGCGCTCTCGCCCAAGTTCGCCGGGATCTCTCACGAGCGAATCGACGAGGCGGGCCTCCAGTGGCCTTGCCCGGACGAGGAGCACCCCGGAACCCCGACCCTCCACATGGACGGGCCCCTGCGGGGCAAGGGTGAGTTCCAGCCCATCGCCTATCGGCCCAGCGCTGAGCTGCCCGACGAGGACTATCCGCTCCTCTTGAGCACGGGCCGGACGCTCTATCACTACAACGCCGCGACCCAGACTCGCCGCGACGCGGGGCCGGTCGCCAAGCAGCCGCGGAACTTCATAGAGATCCACAAACGCGACGCCAAGCGGCTTGGCCTCTCACATGGCGACAGAGTCAAGGTCAGCTCCCGCCGGGGCGAGCTGGAGGCCGAGGTCTGCGTCAGCCCGCGCGTGCGGCGAGGCTGCGTGTGGATGCCCTTCCACTTCGGCGAGTCGCCGACCAACCGCCTGACCAACGACGCCGGCGACTCGGTCACGGGGACGGGCGAATACAAGGTGTGCGCGGTCCGGCTCGAGCCGGTGACTGTGGCGACCTCAGCGGGCTAGGCGCGTGGACCCGACCGAGGAGCTGACTCGCTGCGCGGCGGCGATCGTGATCGGGGCCTTCATCGGTCTCGAGCGACAGGCTCGCCATGAAGTCGGGCACGCCTTCGATCGCCCTCACGGCTCAGAGTCTTCGGAGGATTCGGCCGACCGAGTCGCGGAGGGGGAGCAGGCGGCGAGTGAGGCACGGGCTGAGGGGGGCGACGTCCTCGGCGCTGCTGCAGCCATGTCGCGTGGCCCCGAGCCCAGCGCTCGAGAAGGGTCCAGCGAAGGGGCCAGCGAAGGTCCTCCTGAGACGGAATCCTCGAGCGCCAGTCTCAGTTCTGGCTCTGCGCAGGGGCTGGAGCCGGGCTCCTCTGTCCCGGACTACGCGCAGGTCACGGGCGTTCGCACCTTCGCGATCTTGGCGCTCTTGGGGGCGCTGACTTCGCTCTCCGGGACCTCGTGGGCCTTTCCCCTGACCTTGGCGGTGGTCGGAGCCTTCTTGGCTGCGGGCTATATCCACTCGTCTCGCGTGGGCGGTGACTGGGGCCTGACGAGCGAGCTGGCGGCCTTGAGTGTGTTCTTGCTCGGCGGTCTCTGCGGCGAGGGGCGCTTGCTGCTGGCGGGTGCAGCCGGCCTCGCGATCTCGGTCTTGCTCTCATACAAGAAGCGGATTCACTCCTTCGCGAGTCGGATCCGGCGTCGCGACGCGGAGGCCGTGCTGAAGTTCGCTGCCTTGAGCTTGGTCGTGCTTCCTCTCCTTCCGACTGAACCGGTTCGCCTCTGGCCGAGCGAGCCCGCAGCCCCCAGCGGATCGTCTTCTTCTCCCAGCGCGCCCATAACTACCGGCGCCCTCGCCGCGGCGAGCCCATCCCCAGCCGCTAGTCCCGCTCCCTCGACGGGCGGGATCTCTGAGGTCAGCTCAGACACCGCGCCGAGTCTCTTGTCGGCGAGTGACAATTCGGGTTCTTGGTGGAGGCGTTTGGAGCTGGATCTGCGCAAGGTCTGGTGGATGGTGATCCTGATCTCTAGCGTCTCCTTCGCAGGCTTCGTGCTGGGCAAGTTCATGGGTACCGAGCGGGGCCTGATGGTCACGGCGCTGATCGGGGGCCTGGTTTCGTCGACTGCGGTCACGCTGACCTACGCGCAGCGGAGCCGGGAGACGCCTGCGCTCTCGAACCAGTTTTTGGCCGGGATCTTGGCTGCGAACGTGATCATGCCCCTCCGAGTCTTGGTCGTGCTCTTGCTGGTGAGTCCCCTCTTGGCGGGCCGGATCGCGATCCCAATGGTCATGACGGCGGCAGCAGGGTGCTTGATCGGCGTTGGGCTCTACCTCCGTCGCTCCAGGAACGGGGCTGCGGAGGGGGTGGATCTCAAGAACCCCTTCGAGTTGGGGCCCGCGATCAAGTTCGGGGCGCTCTTCGCCTTCATTCTCCTCTTGGCTCAGGTCGCGAGCGCGCTCTTTGGTGCAGCGGGGCTCTACGCCTTGTCCGTGATCAGCGGCTTGACCGACGTCGACGCGATCGTCTTGGCCTGCGCGGACCTCGTCGGTCGTCAGGAGGTCGAGGCTCTGGTCGCGACCTCGATGGTGACCTTGGCGGTCATGAGCAACACGGCGGTCAAGGGCGGAATTCTGGTGGGGACGGGTGCCAGGGAGCTCCGCGGGATCGCCATTTTGGCCTTCGGCGGGATGCTCGCTGCCGCTGGGGGTGGCTTGGCCTTGGCCTGGCGGCTCTTCGCCTAGCTTCGATCACGCTGAGGGTTGCAACTCCGGGACTTCGGCACCTCGCAGAACTCCTGCTAGGGCAGGGGATTACCGCAAGATTCGTTGATTCTGGCCCACTAGCTACCTAGAATTTGCGTCAACCACAGGACCGCCTCTTCCAAGGCGCAGACGACAGGCATTCGCGCGCTTCACGGCGGATCTCGACGCGGTCTTCATTCCCGAACCAGGAGAGCCCCACATGGTCGTTGAGACCTCTAGCGGCTTGCAATACACCACGGCGACGACCCTCGGCGGCATGCTTCAGGAGCGCGCCGAGGGGCCCCAGGGAGCCGACAGTCGCTTCCTCTTCGTCCGTGAAGACGACACGCCGCCCGGCATGCGTCCTGAGGGCGAGGACGAGTCGCTCGTGTTCACCTACAGCGAGGTGTTCACCACTGCGCGGCGTGCGGCTGCGCACCTTCGCCAGCGGGGCGTGGAGCCTGGCGATCGTGTGCTTCTGATCCTGCCTACCGGTCCTGGGTTCATGGCGGCGTTCTATGGTTGTCAGGTTCTAGGGGCGATCCCAGTTCCTGTGGTGCCGCCCTTCAGCCTGGCGCGAATGGAGGAGCACTTGGCCCGGATCGCGCGCATCGCGCGAATCTGCGAGGCCAAGGCTGCGGTCGTGAACGATCAGCTGACGGCTGTGCTCTCCGTGGCTCGCAAGAAGCACAAGGACGCTCGCCAGGCGCTCAGCAACTTGATCTTGGGGCGGGACCTGCTGCACGAGACCAGCGAGATCGAGCCGGTGACGGTGACAGGCGACGCGCCGGGCTTCATCCAGTTCACCTCTGGCAGCACGGGTGATCCGAAGGGGGTGGTGCTTCCACACAGCAGCCTCCTGGCCAACATGCGCGCCATTGGTGAGGGGGCTGAGTTCCGCGAGACCGATGTCGCAGTGAGCTGGTTGCCTCTCTTCCATGACATGGGTTTGATCGGTCACTTCCTGGCCTCCATGGCTTGGGGTTTGCCCCTGGTCAAGATGCCCCCAGAGAAGTTCGTGAGGAGGCCGAAGGAGTGGCTGAAGGCCATTAGCCGCTACCGAGGTACGGCGTCGGCAGCGCCGAACTTCGCCTACAGCCTCTGCGTCAAGAAGGTTCGCGAGAAGGACATCGAGGGCGTGGATCTCTCGAGTTGGCGAGTCGCCCTCTGCGGTGCGGAGCCGATCAACTCGGGGACGGTCGAGGCGTTCTGCGAGCGCTTTAAGGACCACGGCTTCAAGCGCGAGGCTTTCTATCCGGTCTACGGCATGGCTGAGTTCTCGCTCGCGGCGGCTTTTCCTCCTCCGGGTCGCGCGCCGCACTACGACCAGATCGTGCGCCGTCGCTTCGAGCTCGAGGGGATCGCGGAGGTGGCCGAGAGCGACGCGACGCAGAGCACGGCAGACGTCCTGGTCTCCATCTCGGTTGGGAGGGCCATGCCGGGTGACCACGGTCTCCGGATCGTGGACGCTGCTGGCAAAGACCTCCCAGATCGCCAGGAGGGTGAGATCGAGGTTCGCGGTCCGTCCATGATGCGGGGTTACTACAAGGCTCCGCTCAAGACCGCCGACGCGATCCGAGACGGCTGGTTGCGGACGGGTGACCGGGGTTATCTCGCTGAGGGGGAGCTCTATGTCACGGGCCGGACCAAGGAGCTGATTATCAAGGGAGGCAAGAACCTCTATCCCCAAGACATCGAAATCGCCGCTGCCAAGGTCGACGGAATTCGGGTCGGCTGCTGCGCGGCTTTTGGCCTCAGCAATGCTCAGCGGGGGACCGAGGACGTGGTGTTGATCTGCGAGACCCGAGCAGAGGGCGACGAGGAGCGTTCGCGGATCAAGGCTGAGGTTCGGAAGGCGGTCCTAGAGGCCGTTGGTGCGACGCCTGACTTGATCGTTCTGGTTGAGCCTGGGACGGTTCCCAAGACCAGCTCCGGCAAGATTCAGCGTGACCTCATGCGCAAGCGCTACCTGAGCGGCGATCTCAAGCCCGGTCGTCCCTCGCTCTTCACGCTGGTCCGGCTCAAGGTGGCGACGACGGTTCAGGGCGTTCGCAGCAATGGTCTTCGCTCCCTGGTCCGCCGCAAGGACTCATGATCACCCACCTGATCTCTCGCGCTGACTGGGCAGAGGCTCAGGCGATCGGCAGCTACGCTCCGCCCTCGCTGTCCAGCGAAGGCTTCATCCACTTCTCGGATCCCGAGCAGGTCACCCGCACGGCGGGCCGCTTCTACGCCGGTCGCGAGGACTTGCTCCTGCTCTGGGTTGACCCAACCCGCCTCGAGCCCGAGCTCCGCTACGAGCAGCCGCCGGCGACGGACCCCGGGGCGGCCGAGCGCTTCCCCCACCTTTACGGCCCCCTCCAGCTAGACGCCGTGGTGGGGGTGACCCCTATGGTCCTCGGCCCAGACGGCTTCGAAGAGCCCCTACCACCGCTCTCCAACTAGCAGCGTAGAGAGCCAGGTTCCTATGGTTCGCAGGTTCGTGCGCAGCGAACCGGCGCCAGGCGGGCCCTCCAACATGGGCCATCCAGCGGACCAATGGTCCGCTGAGGGGACCTCCGACTCGCCTGGATTCGAATGGTTCTCTGCCTCCCCGACGCCCCCCGGAGGGGGAATCGTCGGCGCTGGACGTCTTGGCGGGACGCGGAATGTCGCTGCGCTCTTGGAAGACGTACATGGATCTGGCGGGGCTAGGCCCCGCTGCGTTGATCGAGCTGCGTGTGGGTCAGGCCGGGACGATTTTGGCGCCGTAGCGCTTGACGATCAGCCAGGTGCCTTCGGGGAACTGGACCCGCTTGTCGGTTCGCCAGCGGATGGAGGCGTCCCGGACCGCACGGCGCCAGAGCTTGAGCTCTAGGCGCTTCTCCTTGGTGGCGTTCGTGAGCGCTGGGATCAGACCGAAGCTCGGTCCGCAGCGCGCGCCCTCAGGGGCGGAGAATGGGTCGAGGGACTTGGCGGATCGTCGGCCGCTGTAACGGCCCTCGCGAGCATGGAGCCCGGCGAGGTAAGCGTCCAGCGTGGACTGGAAGAGGCGCTGGTAGCGCTCGCGTCCCTCAGCCTCGAAGAAGGGAGGCACGTGGATCTCTAGAACCGACTCGGAACCTAGAGCGGAGCCCTCGCTGCCGCGGCCGAAGAGACCGCGGCGTGGAGGTGTTACGCGGAGGGCGGTGCCGACGTGACTGGGGAGACCGATCACGCCCGGCCAACGATCAGGCGTGCGCACCACCCACGCCTCGACAGGGTTGGCCACGAGGTAGACGAGATGCTGGAGGAGCTCTTCGCGAGTCTCAAGGTTCCAGTGCGTGTAGGGCTTGGACTCCCAGAGACGACCCTGGCGACCCAGGTGCTTGTTGATCACCCGCGTCAGCATGGCGTCGAGCTGCTCCATGAACTTAGGCAACTGACCCTTGGTATCAGTCAAGACCAGGTGGAAGTGGTTTCCCATGAACACGAAGGCGTGGAGCCTGATCCCGTATTTCTTGGCGTAGGAACCTAGGAGAAAACGAACGATCCGGTTTAGGCGACGACCCGGACGGAGGAAGAACCGGCGCTCAGAACACCGGCGCACGACAGCAACTGTGCTGCCCTTGAGGACACGACGAGCGAAGGACATGGATCACCTTGGAAGGCTGGCATCCTGAGGTGAGGAGGTTCTAAGCTGCCTGAGCTGGGTTTGCAATGTGTTCGGGTTCAGCCGCCCCGCTAGAAGCGCCTGCGTTTGGGCTTCTTGCCCCGCCGCTCCCCAGACTGGAGCCGCTCTAGAGACCGGATCCCGCTCTTGACGGTGGACTCGAAGCGGGGATCCCACTCGCGGGTCCGGAGGGTTTGGATGTGCTTCTGAGCCTCCGCGCGCTGACCGGCCTGGATCAAGGTCCGCGCGAGACCAATGTAACCCTCTGGCTCGTCGCTCCGGACTCGGACGCACTGAGCCCAATGGACTGCGGCCTCACCGTAGGAGCGCTGTCGCTCGCGGACGCGCGCCAAGGCGCTTTGGGCGGCGGCCTCGTTGGGCTGCTGCTCAACGAGCGTTGTGTAGGCTCGCTCGGCAGCCTTGCCGTCCCCCGCCTTGTGGAGGCGATCACCAAGCTCGACGTAGATCTGAGGATCATGCCCCTTGACCCGAGCCAGGGCCAAGAGCTGTCGAGCAGCCGCCGCTGGATCCCGGAGGCGGTCGTAGCACTTGATGAGCAGCCGGTGCGTCACCTCGTCGGTCACCTGAGCCTCCAGCGCGAGCACGAGCTGGTCGCGAGCTGCAGCCACCTCACGACGGTCAAAGAGGACCTTCCCGATCGTCCTGCGAAGGAGAGGGTTCTCGAGGCCCGTCTGCTTGACCTCACGGTCCAAGTGGTCGAGATACTTCCCGAGGTCCTTGGCCTCCCGCAAGATCTTCTCCAGGTTCGCGAGGGCCTGCTGGCGCTGGGCGCGGTGACCTCCCCAGGCCACGATCGCGCCCGCGGCCGCGTCGACGGCGCCAATGGTGTCCCCGAGCCCGGCGCGGGCCCTGGCTAGATCCTGGTAGTAGGTCCCAAGCGTCCCGTCACCGACTCCACGGTTGGAGCGCCCTCGGGTTCGAAGCTTGATCGCGTCACCAATCAGCTCGGCGGCCAGCTCATGGCGCGCGGTCTGAAGGCAGGTCCGGCCCACGGCGATCACGCCATGCTCCTGCCAAGCCTTCTGCTCCTTGAGCATGGCGACCGCCGCCGCGATCGCGGCGTCGGCGGCCTTGACCTGACCGGTGTGGTGCAGGCAACGCGCTAGGTGCAGTCGGTGCGAGAGATGATCGGGACGCTCGGCGATCAGCTTCGAGTAAACCGGGATCGCCTCCGCGTGGCGCTTGGCATGAAAGAGATAGCCAGCCAGGAGCTCCCGCCCAGCGCGGCTGAGCTTGCCCGCAGCGTCGCGCGCCTTGAGGAGCTCGATTGCCCGCTTCAACTCCCCGAGGCCGTGCCAGAGATACTGGCAGACGCGCTGCAGGACCGGCTCGGAGCTCCCGTGTCGTCGAACGACCTCTTCAGCCTTGGCGCGGAAGTCTCCCTTGGCCGCGCTCCAGAAGGTGCGGTTGTTGACGTAGTAGATCGACTGGTGCGAGCTCTGGCCGTCACGGAGATGCCGCTCCAGGCCCGCGAGCACGAGGGTCAGGAAGCGCTTGCCGAGCTTGCTCCCATAGAGCGGAACCCCGCGAGCGTCGGCCTTGCGGCGGAGCTCCGTCATGTGCCAGCCGCGGTTGGACCAAGCGTCCCAGCGGCAGAGGCGCAGCCAGCGCGGCTCGTTCTCTGCGCGCTCGACCTGGAAGGCGAGGGCGTCGCGGGCCCCTAGGATCTCCTCCGCCAACTGCGCGACCTGCCCGATCATGTTCGGGGCGTTTCGGTGGTGGTAGCGCGCTAGGACCTTCGGTAGCCGAGTGTGAGCGAGCGCCAGCGTGTCGTCTCGGAGCTCAGCCGCCGCCCGGCGCTGAGCCTGGTTGTGGACGCGGCGACCCTCTCGGTGCCGCGCTCGAGTCCGGATCACGCTCACGACCTGACTGATCTCTTGGCCAGCCTCGTTCTCGTTGCGTGCCTTCCCGAGGCGGGCATAGGTCCGCTCGAGGAGGGCCTGATAGAGCGTCGCCTCGCGACCCAGGCTGACCTCGCCGCCCCCGCGCAGGCACTCCAGGTAGACCCGATTCAGACGCTGCTGGAGCTGGCGAGCCTGGTTCGGCGTGCTCGGACGCGGAACCTCAGCCAAGATCTCCGTCTCCGCCTGACGCCAGGAGCGCATGGCCGAGAGGAAGCTGATCCGCTTCTCGAAGGTGTTCCAGGCATAGCTGGGTAGGGCCCCGCCCTCGAGGCGCGAGGCGTTCAGGGCCGCCTCGAGGGTCAAGAGCGCCTCTCGCTGCTTGTTGTAGGCCCACTGGACCTGAGCCAGGTGGCGCGAGAGCTCGAGGTGGACCTGGTCGCCTGGCGTCTTGGCCCCCGCGACGAGGGCCTTGAGTTGGCGGACCTGCTCTTGGGCGACCGCTCCCTTGCGGAGGGCGCCCTGGCGCGCGAGGAACCCAGCCCAGAGGCGCTCCTCGCCCTCGGCCCAACTGGCACGCGCGAAGGCACGCTCAAGCGGCTCGAGGGCCCGGCGGTCAGCAGCCTCTCCGCCTTGCTTTTGCCGGGCCGCGCTGAGGGCCGCTAGGAACTCGAGCATGTCGAGGGCCCGCTGATCGAGGGCCGTCTTGCCCTGCTCACGGACCTTGGCGAGGTGCTTCTCGAGTTGATCCGCCGTCGCCTCCTCCTGGAGAAGGCCTGTGACATTGCGGAAGCCCTCGGCGAGTTGGTAGATCCCTTGGGCGCTCTGGCCCACGGCTGCTTCAGGGAGGCAGGCTAGGAGGCGGAAGTCTCGAGTCGAGCTGTAGTAGTTGCGCAGCAGGTAGACGTGATTCTGGGGCCGCTGTGACTTGCGGAGCAGGGCCAAGAAGCGAATCGGGACCTCGGCGTCGAGCTCCTCGGGGACGCGCTTCCCGCGGCGCTGGTACTTGCTGTAGAAGTCGCTCTGCAGCCCCTGCTGGAGCCGCCACTCGTCTTGGTGGTTCCAGCTCTCGACCTTGGCCCAGCGCGACTCGAGGCGTCGGTCGAGGACGATATAGAGGTCCGCCAGGCGTCGCCACTCCTCGTGGCTCAGCTCGTCAGCGAGCTTCTTGAGGATCTCTGCGGCGCGGGCCAAGTCGTCCACCTCGACGAAGGCCGCGGCCAGGGCCTGGCCCCAGCGGCGCTCCTTGACTTCCTTGCCCTCGCCGAACCACTCGGTCAGCCGCTTACGGAGCGTTTCTTGTCCGTTGACGACGGTGAGGTAGCAATAGAGGACCTCGCGCCACTCCAGGAGCTTGTTGCCTTGTCCCATGGCGGCGTTGATCAGGGTCTCGAAGGCCTGAGCTGCTGTCTTGCGGAGCTCGCTCGTCGCCTCGAGATCTCCCAGGAGGAGGATCTGCGTCGCGACGGCCCGGCTGGCCACGATTCGCCAGCGGAGGTCCGTAGCGGGGGAGCTCTTGGCGGCGTTGGCTCCCGCGATGGCTCCCGCGAGGGTCGCGCGGGCTTCCTCGAGGAGGGCTGCTGGGTCGCCCTTGAGCTTGACGCCGAGCCACAGCGACTCGACCTCTAGCCAGGGGCGCAGGAGCTCGGGCCAGCTCTGGCCGGTCTGCTGGAGGCGGGCTCTGAGGGCGGCCCGGGCATCGCGCAGGAAGGCGTCTCGCTGCGCCTTGACCTGGCGACGGTCGAGGTCATTCCGCCCGGGGAGGGCTTGGAACGAGGCCTCTCCGCGAGCAGCAGTCAGCCAGCCGTGCAGGTCGTGGAGGTTGGCGATCCAGGCGTTCTGAGCCTCAGCCAAGGGCTCACCCTTCAGCTCCGCGGGCGGCGCCAGGGTCTGGAATAAAGCCTCGACCTCGGTCTGCTCGGCTTGCGTCCAGGGTCCGCCCACCAGCGCGCCGTAGAGCTGGAGGCGCCGCTGGCGCTTCTCGGGCTCCGAGGTCGCGAACTCGACCAGCTTCCGGCGGCAGGCGAGCTGGAGCTCGCGCTCCGCGTAGTTCAAGAGCACGATCTCGAGGTGCGCAGCCGCCTCGAGCTCTGCGGGCTTGGTGCGGGGGAGTTTCTCCCAGCGCGCGTAGATCTCGGGGAAGAGCTTGGGCCAGCCGGCGGCGGGCTTGGTGCCAGCCTCGCGGTTGGCAGCCGGCGCATAGCCGACGCCTCGCAGCCACTCGCAGAGCTGACGAAGGCGCTCGGTCGAGAGGCTCGCGACCGAGCCCTCTAGCTCAGCCCAGAGCTCCTCGAGGAGGGGCCCGGCAGCGTCTCCTTGGCGGTAGCGGTGGTTGTAGAGGATCTGCCCTCCGAGGGCCCAAGGGCGCTGGAAGGTCTCAGTCCCCTGAGGACTGTTGGCGTCGAGGAGTCGGGCAGCGATCTTGGTCAGGACCTCCTGGCGCTCGGGCGGGATCGGGTAGCCGTAGTAGGGAATCCCAGGCATGTTCCCCAGGAGGTGCTGGATCGCGCCCTGAAGGCGATTCCACGTGGCCTGGTCGCCGCTGAGGGCGCCCGCGGGGAGGGCCGCAGCCCAGGCGGCGATCCGCTCGTCGGCCTCGTCCTCGCGGTCGAGCATCACCAGGGCTGAGAGGAGGCGGCTGTAGTGCTGGACGGCCAAGGCCGGCTCGACGCCTGCCGCGTCCCAGGCGTCGATCTGCTTGACCAGCTGGCGGTAGCGGACGCTCCCCCAGAGCTGGCGCGCGATCTCTTCGCGGAGCTGGCTGGCCTCGTGCTCGAGCCAGGGGCCTCCCTCGTCGAGGCGCTGGCGAAGGTGCGTCAGGGCCGCGTCGGTCTCTCCGCGTTGCCCGAGGGCGCGGGCATAGTTGACCTGAACGCTAGCCTGGAAGGGATAGCGCTTGGTCAGGTCGGCGCGGAGCTTGAAGGCGTCCTCCCCTCGGCCAACGCGCTCGAGGAGGTTGGCGCGCGAGCTGTCGACGCCAAAGGCTGGGTCGACGCGCTTGGTCTGGCGGGCGAAGATCGGGTGAAGTCGCTCGAGGACGGAGAGCTGCTCAGCTGGGGCCAGGGCCTGCGACCACTGGAGGAGGGCGTTGGCGCGGGCGACCTCGACGGGCGCAGGACCGTCAACCAGAGCGCCGGCTTGGGCCGAGACGAGGGCCCGGAGCTCCTCGAGGCGACGGCGCTGGGAGCGCCAGGTCGCGCGGAACAGGACGGTCGCCTCGGCGTCGCCGAGGGCCTTGATCAGAGCCTCGACCGCAGGGGTCGCGACCTCCCAGCGCTGACGCCCGACCTCTAGCGAGACCGCGACGAGGCGGTCTTCGAGGCGTGGCTTCCCGTCTTGGACCGCTTGGCGAGCCTCGTCGATCCCAGGGAGGGGTCCGATCTCGACAGCACCTTGGCGAGGGCTGAGGATCGCGGTGCGAACCTTGGCGGCCTCGGGTGCAGCCAGGGCGCGGTATGCCCAGGTCCGGACCCAGGTCGGGCGACCCTTGTTGTCGTACGGCGTCTCCTTGCTCGGCCAGGAGCGGCCGGCGACCTCCACGAAGTCGCCGTAGGTCGTCTTGGTGTAGAGCTTCCCGTGGCGGAGGTAGCGGTACTCGAGGATCACGCCTCGCTGAGGGTCGAGGTCGAACTCGCAGTCGTATCCCCAGCGGCGCTGGGCGGGGGGCGCCTGGAAGCGAATCGTGACCTTGGCTGGAGTCTTGGCCGTGATCGTGGCGGTGTGGTTCGCGAAGCTGCGCAGGAGCGAGCGCCCGAACAGGTAGGGCACCGTCGTGGGGTAGTCACTCGCGTCGAGGGGTTGGCTGGGGCGAGTCCGCGCGACCCGCCACAGGAGTCGAAGCGCGCCTCGCTCCTTGGCGTCGGCCCAGGTCACGAGGGCGTCGTCGCCTGCCGGGCGGACCGGGCTCACAGCCCAGCCCGTGGGGCTCAAGAGCCCAAGGCCCTGGCCGCCGAGGTGCTTGCGGCCGCGGTGGTCGACTCGGCTGCTCGAAGTGGTGACCTCGAGGGACAAATTCTGGCCCTGGAGCCAAGCGCCGCGGTCGATCCCAGACACGAGCGCCTTGATCTCGTCCGTCCAGCCGAGCTGGATCGTGCTCGGGTCGAAGGCCCGCTGGGGGACTCCCGGGAAGAGGTTCGCGAACCCAGCCCAGGCGCCGGGCTGAGCCGGCGCGTCCTCGACGGGGAGGAACCCGAGCTTGGCGAGCTCGTTGGATTGGTGGGCTGAGAGTCCGCGCCTGAAGTAGCCCTGCTTCTCTGCCTCGAGACGACGGAGGGAAGAGGTGGTGCCGGCCACGAGCCCGTCGCGATCACCGCGATAGCGATAGTCCCGCTTGCTCTCAGAGCGCTTCTCGAGGGCTTGTCTGGAGCGACTGCTAGGCATAGGGGCCTTGGCAGCGGGGGGCTCTGCGGGGCTTGCCATAGGAGCGTTGCTGTCGTCACTCAGGGGCATGGTCTCGTCGACTTCGCCGCCCTCCTCTTCGTCGCCGAAGCTCAGGGAGCCCTTGTCTGCCCCACCGGGGGTAGCTGCGCCAAGCTCTGACTTGAAGGCCTGCTCCTTGTTGCCCCAGCCTCCCCTGCGTCCGCTGTCGCGCGCGTCGGAGCTCCTGAGGACCTCGCCCTGGGCCGCGAGCTTGAGCTGGGCCGCAGCGCCCGGCCGCAGGAGGTCGATCAGACCGCGGTTCATGTCCTCGAGTCGCTCGAGGACGCGAGCCCGGAGGTGGAGCCGCCAGCGCTTGGCCTCCTTGAGGGCCTTCTGCTTGAGGGCGTAGTTGGCGTCGCTCCGGCCCTTGGCGAAGAAGGACTCGCCGTCGCGCATTCGGAAGCGCTTCTTGACCTTGAAGCGCTCGCGGTCGGCGTCGGACTCCAGGACCAAGAACGAGGTGTAGGGCGTCATGATCTGGAAGTCTTCCGAGAGCTCGATCACACGCTTCTTGGTCGCGGCCGAGCGCCCCTCCTCCATGAGGGCGTCGAGGTGCTTGCGCGCCCAGAGCCTCGGAATGAAGCTGTTTCCGTCACCGGGCGACGTCGTGAAGCTCGACTTGCTCGAGCGCGCGAAGGGCTTCCCGCCCGCGCTGGCCGAGACCTCGATCGAGGCGTTCATGGC